>Ga0209159_1001794_pt1 | contig 15731 bp, 16 predicted proteins | sample GraSoiAngelo_144_FD_185901 | JGI IMG/M metagenome (GOLD analysis project Ga0209159, IMG submission 185901) | Grasslands soil microbial communities from the Angelo Coastal Reserve, California, USA - 14_1009_02_40cm (SPAdes) (version 2) | ecosystem: Environmental > Terrestrial > Soil > Grasslands ...
GGATGAAATCGACCACGGCGCCCAGCCGGACACGGTCGGCAAGATTGCTGGCGGCTCCGCCGGCGATCGCGCCCAGGGCGGCCGCCCCCACAGCGCCCGGGGCATGGCCGCGAACGATGATCAGCGTGACCGCGGCCACCACCAGCATCGATACCCCGATTAGGAGCCAGTTATGGCCGCTGAGCAAGCCGAGCGTGGCGCCACTGTTGCTGATCAGTCGAAACCACAGCCAGCCGGGTATGACCGTGACGTCTTGTTCGCGCGGGAGCGACGCTATCGCCCAGGCCTTGCTCGCCTGATCGGCGGCGAGCACGAGGGATGCGCTTGAAGCTGAAATTGCAATGGCGAAGCGTCGCGGCATTCGCGGCCATGCTAGCTGGCGATCGCCCGTCGAGTCCTGGCTAGTGCTTCGGCGTGGGATGTGGGGAGCCCGAGCCCCTGCCACCGTTCGGCGACGGACTCGTGTTGCCGTTCTTCCCGTTCGGCCCGGTGCTCTCCGCGGCTTGCAAGGCCGCGAGCGCGCGATCGCGCGCCCGGCTGATCGCGGTCAGCGCGGTTGGATTTGTGACCTGACCCTGCAGGCCGGACAGCTGCAGCTCGTGAGTGGCAATCGCCTGCTGGAGGCGACTCTGCATATCAGCGGCCGCCGCCGGGTCATTCTGCCTTGCCGTCTGCACCAGCTCCGCGGCGTCGTCGAGCTCGTTGTCGAGCGCCTCGAGCGCGCGGCCGGCCAGGTCGATCCGGTGACGCGCGAGCATCGCCTCCGCCTCGGCGAGCCGCGTCTGGGAGAGCTCGAGATGGAAGGCCAGCTTGTCCGACGGACTGAAGGCGAGGGTCCCGCGGACCTGCTCCCAGGCGCCCTTCAGTGGATAGAGCGCGGAATCCGGCAGGCTATCGGCGGACGCGGCCAGCGCGCCGGCCACCAACAGGACCCCGGCGGCAGCCGCGGCGAGCACCAGCCGCGTCACGGACACGCGTGGCCGGCGGGTCGCGGATTGGGTGACCCCGGCGAGCACCAGGTTCCAGCCCCGGATCTTAGCCCCCGGTGACGGCGCGATCGGATCGACGGTCCGCAGCCGCTCCGCCAGCGCCTCCAGCCGCCGCGCTTCCGGCATCAATTCGCTGCCCTTCCTTGCAGTGCGCGCTCGAGCGAGCCGAGCGCGCGATGCTGCAGCGCCTGCACTGCGCCGACCGATTTCCCCATGATGTCGGCCACCTGGGCGGCGGTCAGGTCCTGGAAGAAGCGCAGGATCAGGACCTGTTGCTGTTCTTCGGTCAGGTCGCGCAGCGCGGCGCGCAGGTCCTCATTCGAGAGTTGCTCCAGCGCGAGTTCCGACGGATCTGCCGTTTGAGGCAGGATCGCGTTCTCCAGCGGGACAAGCGTAACCTTGCCATTCCGGCGGTAATGGTCAATGGTCGCGTTGTGCGCAATTCGATAGACCCAGGAGGAGAAGGCGACGCCCTGGTCCTGGAACAAGTCGAGGCGGGTGAGGCTCCGGGTCATCGTGTCGATGGCCAGGTCCTCCGCATCTTCGACTCGTCCCAGCCGGACGTAAACATAGTTGTAGATCCGATCGAAGTAACGCTCGAAGAGGGTGCGGGCCGCATCCTGGTCTCCCTTACGCACCCGCTCGATGAGTGGGCGATCGTCATCGGACGCCGCCTTGCCCAGTGCGCGCACTGGGTGACATTATCAGCGCTGGCGAAATGGACAGACAGGCGCAGGTTACGATCACGCACACGCATGGTCACCTTCTAATACGTGGGACCGGGGTCGGGCCATATGTCGGGGCCGAACGTGAATGAAACGTCCCGGTAACGATCGTGAACGAATTGTTACCTGGCGAAGCCTCAGCTGACCGTGATCAGGCCAGGTTCGCCCGCGATGAGCTCACCGACCTGCCAGCCACCCGCTCCCTGACGCTCGAGGGCGGCGAGCAGGGGAGCAACCTGCTCGGCGGGGATCGCCATGAGCAGCCCGCCGGAAGTCTGGGCGTCGCAGAGCAGCGTCCGCCGGGCGGCGGGCAGGCTGGACGGCCAGTGCACGCGCGAGGCGAGAAAGCGCTCGTTGGATCGGGTGCCGCCGGGCACCTCCCCGGCGTCGGCCAGCATCTCGGACTGGGGGAGGAATGGGACGGCCGCGGCGTTGATCCGCGCGGCGACCCCCGACGCCCTGGCCAGGTAGTGGAGGTGCCCGAGCAAGCCGAAACCGGTCACGTCGGTGGCCGCATGCACCCCGACCGTCGCCATGGCGTCGGCGGCACCCCGGTTGAGCCGCAGCATCGCGTCGATGGCCGCCGTGGCCGAGGCCTCCGGCGCCACCTGGTGCTTGATCGCCGTCGTGATCACGCCGGTGCCAAGTGGCTTGGTCAGCACCAGCTGGTCCCCCGGGCGCCCGCCGCGGTTGCGGACCACCCGATCGGGATGGACCGTGCCGGTGACCGCGAGCCCGTACTTCGGTTCGTGATCGTCGATGCTGTGGCCGCCGAGGATGTCGATCCCGGCTTCGCGAACTTTGTCCGAACCGCCGCGCAGAATCTCGGCAAGCACCGAGACCGGTAGCTCCTTGATCGGAAACGCCACCAGGTTGACCGCCATCAACGGCTTCGCCCCCATCGCATAGATGTCGCTCAACGCGTTGGCAGCAGCAATCGCGCCAAACGTATAGGCATCATCGACCACCGGCGTGAAGAAATCGGTGGTGACCACCAGGGCGAGGTCCGGCCGCAGCCGGTAGACGGCGGCGTCATCGCCGGTATCCAGCCCGACCAGCACATCGGGATTCGCGAGCGTTTTGGGCAAGTGGCTCAAGACCTGAGCCAGGTCCTCAGGACCGATCTTGCAGGCTCAACCCGCTCCGTGCGACCACTGCGTGAGCCGCACTTTCTCCACGGTACTCATCACTGCACTCTACTCGACGTCCGACGGGAGTCTGCTACCGTCAAGCCGATGGAGGTCACGTTCCTGGGGACAGGCGCGGCATTTTCTCCGCACGCGTACAACTCGTCCATCCTGGTCGATCGCAAGATCCTGATGGATGCGGGCGCGCCGCTGACCGTTCATCTGCCGAGAGCCGGCGTTTCACTCGACGAGCCGCGGGCGGTCATGCTCAGTCACTTTCACGCCGACCACACGTTTGGCCTGGCCTGGTTGATCCTCGGCCGGGTGTTGCTGAATGACCAAACGCCGTCGCTCAGCGTTTACGGACCTCGAGGAACCGCGTCATACCTGGAACGGTTACTCGACCTGGCATGGGGCGAGGAGATGCGTCGAATGAGCTGGGCGCGCTTGCAGCTGCGCGTTCAGGAACTTGCGGATGGCGATACATTCCAGGTTGACGGCAGCCGCGGACGGGCGTTTACGATGCAGCACGCAAGCCGGCTCGCCTGCCTCGGCTTTACCATCGAGCGTGACGGTGTCAAGCTCGGGTACACGGGCGACGCCGAAATGTCGCCGCAGCTGGACGCGCTGGTTTCGGCATCAGATCACGTGATCAGCGAAATGACCTATGACGACGAGGGCGGCGAGCTGCACCTCGCCCGCAAGGACATCGAGGAGCTGATGACACGCCACCCATCGGTCCGCTTCATCCTCACGCACCGGGGCGGCGAGAGCTCGGTCAATGGGGCCGTGATGGCGCGCGACTTTCTGACCCTACAACTTCCTCTGCGCTGACGACGCGGCCCTGGCGAAGGGCCTCGCGCCAGGCTCGCGCCACCAGGCCGGCGTAGCTGCCACGGATCCGGACCCAGGCCTGGCGAGCCTCTGCCAGCTCTGCCGGGTTGAGCCCGCCGCGCCTGAAGCTGGCACGCGTGTAGAGCGTTGCCAGCCGGCGCACCTCCGCATCAAGCTCCGGCATCGAGGTGGCAAGCCGTCCACCGAATTCCTGCGGGGTATCCCCGGTGTAGCGCGGGACCTTCAGCCGGTCCCCGAGGAAGAGCAGCCGGCGCCAGATGCGCGGCACGTCCCGAACCGCCATCAGCCAGCGCAGGGCGACGAGGAAGGCAATGAGCGCGAGCAGCAACAGGCCGGCGCCGACAGCCAGCACCGGGCGCCAGATGTCCGCGAAGGGTGCGGTGGGATTGGACGCCGCCGACGGATCAGACGGCTCTCGCAAGCCGGGTGGAATCCGCGCGCTGGGCTGTGCGCTGGCCGATTGGGGGGCGTTGAGGGCCTCCTTGGTAGCCGGACGGTTTATCGGCGCGTTGAGGCCGTCGGGCGTCGGCTCGAACGGGATCCACCCGTAGCCAGGGAAGAAGACTTCGACCCAGCTATGTGCGTCCAGGGAGTTCACCGTGTACTGGTGGGTCTTCTCGTCGAAGACGCCCTCACCGAACCCGCTCATCTGCCGGCTCGGAATGGCCAGCATCCGCAGCATGACGTTCATCGCCGTGGAAAAGTCCTGGCAGAAGCCTTTCTTCGACGTAAACAGGAAGAAGTCCAGCGGCCGCTCGCCGGCGCGGGCGAGCGGCGGCTTCAGCGTGTAGGTGAAACGCCCCTTGGCCAGGAACCAGGATTCGATGGCTTTGGCCTGGTCATACGGCGTGGTAGCGCCCGCGGTCTGCACGATCGATTGGGCCAGCGCCGCGATCTCGGGGTCCCGCCTGGTCGAGTAACCGGGAGCGGTCCTGCCATCCTGGTAGAGCCTGGCATAGGGCGCCAGCCAAACGGGATAGTCCGTGCCGGCGCTCCGCAGGTCCTGGACATCGACGTTCGGGATCGCTTCGCTGACCGAGTAGTTATAGGGCGGCTGGAGCCGCTTCGCGAAGCGGGTACGGTCAACCGTGTCGAAGCTGGCCGTGAAGCCGCTATCGCCGGTGACATTCACCAGCGACGGGTTGGGCCCGGGCGGCGCTGGAACCGAGGTCATGATGCCGCGCACACTGATCGGTTGGTTATCGACCGAGAGGATCTCGCCGGCGCTGAACACCGTGCTCAAGGTCTGCTCGGGCGGCACCACGACGTGAAAGGAATTGTGGAGCACCTGCATGCGCTGCGAATCGGCCGGCAGATCATCCCGTGGGACGCTGGCCCGTGCCACGACGAGCGGCTGCTGGCGCACCGGGATCTCGGGGGTGCTGGGCAGCTCGTACCAGGTGATGCCGTCCCAGCCCGCCAGGGCAATGCCACGCCAGTAGGGATAGAAGACTGGGGTGTCGCCGGTGACCACCATCACGGTTTGCGATTTCGCTTTGAGTTGCGAACCCGGCCGGACCACCTCGCTATAACCGATGGAGCCGACCGTCCCGGGCTGCGAATTGCTGCTGCCGATCCCGAACGGGTGGATGCCCTCGGGGTTCATCGCGCCGGGGATCAGGGCGGCGCTGATGTCGTTGGTGCTCAAGGGCGGAATGAGCATGAACGCCAGGATGAGGATGGCCGCGGTCGCCTCGATCCCGACCTCGCCGAACGTCCAGCCGGTATCGGATGCGCGCGGGAGATGGCGTGCCCGCCACCCTTCCTTGAGAGCCACGAAATTCAGCCGCAGCAAGACCGCCGCCGCGGCGGTCAGCCAGATCAGGGTGAACAGCGTGAGGCCGGGGCTCTGGTCGTTGATGATCTCCACGGCGAGGATGGTGCCGCTGGGCAGCAGCGCCACCAGCCCGTTGCGCCGGAGGAACACCCACCAGCTCGTCCATAGCCCGGTGGCGACGAACATCAGCAGCAGGCTAATCAGCAGCAGCGTGTTGGTGCGATTCGGTAGCGCCAGGAGCCACGTCCTGATTGCCGCCAGCGTCCCGCCCGAGGTCAATGGCGATGGCGTCAGCAGCGCGAGGCTGCCAAACGCGGCGAGGGCGGACATCAAAGCGTAAGCCAGGCGCGAGGCGCGGGCAATCGCAAAGATCCATCCCAGTCCCGTTGCGATCGATAGCGCCGGGACCAGCCGGCCTCCCGTGTCGGGCACCCACTCCGAGTGCTCCACCGCGATCGCCACGGCCCAGCCCATAAGCAAGACGAACCCCAGGAGCAGCCAGGTGTCGCGAAGGTCGATCGCGAGCAGCACCCGATTGGCCCGCAAGATCCCGATCGTCAGGCGGCCACCATCATAGTGCGGGCGAAGCAGCCCGGCCGCCCAGGCGCCCCCCAGGAGTGCAAGCAGCAGCAGGACGACCGTCGCCGGATTAAGCTGTGGCACGCCGCCGCTCCGAGACGGGCTCCAGGTCGTCCGGCCCGCCAACCATCCACCAGTTGAGCGCTTGCCGCCATCGTCCGGCCGATGCCAGAGTCGGCTGGCTCCCGCCAAAGCCCCGTGGATCGAGGTAGACCACGAGACTACGGTGGCCTCGCACCCCCAGGTCGAGCAGCGCCTCCAGCCAGTGCTCGTCTGCGGAGGGCGTGATGACGACCAGTCCGCCGCGATGCTGCCACTGCTGACGTTGGGAGGTCAACAGGGTGGCCAGTGACACCGTGCCGTCGGCCTGCGCCAGCGTGAAGTGCTCGAACAGTTTCTTGCGCTGCTGATCGCCACGAGCGGCCTCGATCACGCTGAGCCGGCTGTCGTTACTGACCAGGCCGATGGCGCCGCCGCGGCGCAGCGCGGCGTCCGTGATCGACGCGGCCAGGCTCATTGCATACTCGAGCGTCGATTCCGGCGCTTCGCCGGCATGGACTGAGGCCTGCAGGTCGAGGACGATCCAGGCGTCGCCACCCTCGCGCGTCTCGAAGCTACGGCTCATCAGCCGGCCCAGCCTGGCCGACGAGGCCCAGTGGATCCGCTTCACGCTGTCGGTTGGGACGTACTCTCGAATCGTGGTGGCATTTGGCGGGATGTCGAGCACGCGGCCGCGCAGCTGCTCATCCCCGGCGGTGCTCGGCGCCAGCGCATCCAGGCCGCCCACCGGTCTGACCACGGGGTAGACGACCACCGATTGGCTGCCGGCGACCCGCAGCGTACGGGTAAAGAGTCCAAACGGATCGCCGTAGCGCAGCTCAACCGGGCCGAAGGTAAACAGGCCTCGTTGCTTGAACCGGCCCCGCGATGTCCACCGGCGCGCGCGGCGCCCCTTCAGGCTGAACACGCGCCCCGGGTTGTAACCGGGGAGGTTTGAGAAATCCGTCAGCTCGAGCAGTGGCACCGGGATCCAGGAGTGGTTCTGGATGACAAAATTTTCCTCAAACGTATCACCCACCTGGAACTGGCCCTCAGGGCTTACCCGCTCGACGACGAGATTGTCCGCCGCCACCCGGCTCCACACGTAACTGACGACGAAGAGCAGGACGAGCGCGTAGAGCAGGCTGTAAGCGAGCCGCACGCCGGTGACATAGGCAAAGAAGAAGAGAAGCGCAAGAGCCGTGACCAGGGGGAGGCGCGGCAGCCGCATCGGATCTCGCCTAGCTTGCTACCCGGCGCCCGTAGCGTGAGACCACGTTCGGCGGCGGCACCGGCTCCGACTCCAGGATCTGGTTCAGCACCTTGACCGGCGTCAGCCCACGCAGCTCGGCATTGGCTTTGAGAATCATGCGGTGCGCCAGCACCGGGTGGACCAGCGCCTTCACATCGTCCGGGGTGACGAAGTCCCGCCCCTCGAGTGCGGCTCGGGCCTGCGCGGTTCGGAATAGGCCGAGGGATCCACGCGAGCTGGCGCCCAGGCCGATGTCGGCGTGCGACCGGGTTCGATGGGTAACGCGGGCAATATATTCCTTGAGCTGGTCATCGACGTAGATCTCCTGGACCATTTTCTGCGCCGCCAGAACCTCATCGGATGAGACCACGGGCGCCAGTTGCTCCATCGGCGAGTCCCGCTGGAAGCGGTCGAGCACCTGCACCTCGTGCGCAATGTCGAGGTATCCGACATTGACCCGCATCAGGAACCGATCGACCTGCGCCTCTGGCAGCGGGAACGTGCCCGCGAACTCGACCGGGTTCTGCGTCGCCAGCACGAGGAAGGGTAGGGAAAGGGCGTAGGTCGTGCCGTCCACGGTTACCTGCCGCTCCTCCATCGCCTCGAGGAGGGCCGATTGGGTCTTGGGGGTGGCTCGGTTGATCTCGTCCGCCAGCAGAACCTGGGTGAAGATCGGGCCCTGGCGGAACTCGAACTGCTGGGTCGAGGGGCTGTAGATATTGACGCCGGTAACGTCCGAGGGCAAAAGGTCAGGCGTGAACTGCAGACGCTCGAAGGAGCAGCCGAGGGACCGTGCCAGCGACTTGGCCAGCATCGTCTTGCCCACACCGGGGACGTCTTCGATCAGCAGGTGGCCCCGGCTCAACAGGGCGATCACGCAGAGCTCGATCTCTGCCTCTTTGCCAACCAACACACGGCTGACGTTCTGGACGATCTTTCCACCAAGCGCCTCGACCGAGCCGTTCTCCACCTGCATCCTTCTTACTTCCTTTTCGGTAATCCGGTTCCGGGTTTATCCTCGCGCACAGTTGAACGGCACCCGCCGCCGTTTTGTTATCGCATGTTGAGTCGCCGAGCGCCGCCGGCCGCCAGGCCGCCAATCGTTCCGCCGGTCAGGACGAGGACGTCGTCGACAACCAGGCCGACGGTGTCGAGTCCGGCGGACCCGAGCGGCCCGACCGGGCCCATTGCCCCAGCCAGCTCCTCCACCACGATAAAGCCCGCCGCCACGATGACGCCATTCCAGGCGGCGCCACCCAGGGGTCCGAGAAACCCGGCCAGGAACCCGCCGGCCAGCAACGCGCCGAAGGTCAGCAGCCCCTGCGAGACCAGCGGCCCGCGATGATTCCCGAACAGCAGCGTGCCACCGACCAGCTGGATCACGACCGACAGGACCAGTCCCAACCCGGCCGCGAACCAGTCGACCCTGCGCCCGCCGCCCGCTTGAGACCTCGCCATGGAAGCCGAATAAGTCTATCGGTCAGACGGCGCCGACAGCATGCAGGACGCCGGCCAGCAGCGGCGCAACCACCAGCGCCGGCAAGAAGGTGGCGACCTTGATCGCCTTCAGCTCGAGCAGACCCAGCGCGATGCCAACCACGATGACCCCCCCGGCGGCGGTCAGCTCGGCGGTTTCCAGCTCGGAGAGGCCGGCGTTGGCGAGGAAGGCGATCAGGGTGAGGCTTCCCTGGACGAGCAGCACACTGACGGCCGACAGGACCACGCCCCAACCGAGGGTCGCCGCGAAGACGATCGCACTGAAGCCGTCCAGGACCGACTTGATGGCGAGCACCGTGACGTCACCCCGGGTCCCATCGAGAAAACTACCCAAAATGGTGAGCGGCCCCACGCAGAACAACAGGCTGGTCGTCACGAACGCGAGGCTGACCCGGCCCGGCTCGCCGTTACGCCGCGTGCGCCGCTCTGCCCACCGCCCGATCGCCTGCATGCCGTCATCGAGGTGAAGCAGCTCGCCGATCACGACGCCCACGAGCACGCTGATCAGCAGGATAAGGGGGTTCTTCGTACGAAGCGTCATCTGAATCCCGTAGACCGCCACGAAGAGACCGAGACCGGCGCGGATCGTCTGCTGGAGGCCGTCGGGAATAACGCGCCCCAGGCTCAGGCCAATCGCGGCGCCGGCGAGCACGCTGCCGATGTTGAGGGCGGTGCCAAGGCCCGGGATCACGGTCGAGCCGGCGGCGCCGGGCGGGCGACCAGCTAGAGCTTCTCGAAGCGGTCGACGTTGACGATGAAAACGGTCGCCCCACCGACCTGGACTTCGACCGGATAGGGCACAAAGAAGTCGCCCGGCTCCACCAAGGGCGGCATCGGGTTCATGAACTCGCTCCGGGTGCGGCAGTTTTCCTTGATCAGGCCGAGGACCTCTTCGATACGGTCATCGTCGATCCCAGACATCAGGGTCACGTTCTTGTGCTGCAGGAAACCGCCCGAGCTGGCAAAGCGCGTGACCGAAATCCCGCGGTCGTTGAGCGCGTCCATCGTCGACGATGCGTCCTCACTGTGAACGACCGCGACCAACAGCTTCATGCGGACCGCCGCTGGGCAGGGTGGACGCCGGCCTGGCGCAGCGCGGCTAAGGCCTCCTCGAGAATCCGCCGGGCGACCTGGTCGGGGTCGGCCGACGCATCAACCTCGCGCCACCGTTGCGGGTCCTGGGCCGCCATCTGCTCGTATCCGGCGTGCACCCGCTGGTGGAAGGCGATGGTTTCCCGGTCGAGCCGGTCCTGCGCGTTGCGCGGAATTCGCGCCAGTCCCGCTTCCACGGGGAGATTCAGCAACAGAGTCCGATCGGGCGTGAGGTGTCCGGTGGCCTCCGCCTGCAGCCGCTGCAGGGTCTTGAGGTCCAGGCCACGGCCGTAACCCTGATACGCAAGGGTCGAGTCACTGAACCGATCGCAGAGCACGACCTCGCCGCGCTGCAATCGTGGTCGGATCACTTCGTCGACCAGTTCGGCGCGAGCGGCCGTGAAGAGGAGTGCCTCCGTCCAGGGCGAGAGCCGGGTCTGCTGCGGCCCCAGTAAGAGCGGCCGGATCATCTCGCCCAAACGCGTGCCGCCGGGCTCACGGGTCGTCCAGACTACATAGCCTTCTTCGGCAAGGGCCGCCGCCAGGCGATGGATCTGTGTCGACTTCCCGCCGCCTTCGGGCCCCTCAAAGGTGATGAAGAACCCACCTGGCTTCCCCGCGGCATCCATCGGTTTGGGAGCACTATAGCGAGTTCAGTCCGCCGTGGTATAGATGCGCAATCGCCGGTTCGGCTCTTTGCCGGTGCTGCGGGCCGTCAGCTCGTGGCGCTCCACCAGCTGGTGCTGCAGCCGGCGGACGTAGGCGTTCTGCGGGGAGAGTTCGACCATCGAGTTCGTCGCCTTCGCGCGGCTGATCCCTTCCAGCGTTTCCTGCAGCGCCGACTCCGTCGGATCGGGCGTGTCCAGCTGGTACATCCGGCTGAGCGCGTTCTTGATCTGGGTGATGGTATTGCTTTTCAGCACCTGGATCGGGATGCCGTCGGCCTCCGCCTCCTTCAAGGGCGAGTCCTTGCGGCGGTAGTAGTTCTTCAGGGTAACGATCAGGTCGGCCTCCTCGATGTGGTTCTGGACCCGTATCGGGACGTGCAACTCATTGATCGCCTGCTCCAGGTAGTTCCGGCTGACCCCGTAGGGAAAGACCGAAACCGTTTCGTGCAGGCTGCGCGATCGTGGAGCTTCCAGCGGTTCGCGGACGGCGGCGGTCCGCATCGGGGCGGTCTCGGCAAGACGCGCGACGATCGCGCCATCGGCGCCGCGGATCCGCATCTGGGGCGGTTTCAGGGTGCCGCGCAACGCCGCATCGACCACCTCGGCCAGGGGCTGATGGATGGCCAGACGATCACGGTCGTGTATCTCGACGAGCACGTCGAAGGTCGGCGGCGATTTGCGTTCGAGGACGGACTTCTGAGTTCCGCGGCGGCGTGCCTCTTCGTCGGAGAGGGTGACGGTCTGGATGCCGCCCAGCAGGTCGTTCAGGGTGGGGTTGACCAGCAGGTTCTCCAGCGAATTGCCATGCGCCGTGGCCACCAGCTGCACGCCGCGCTCAGCAATCGTTCGGGCTGCTGCAGCTTCCAACTCGGTGCCGATCTCGTCGATGACGATCACCTGTGGCATGTGGTTCTCGACGGCTTCGATCATCACCGCGTGCTGCAAGGCCGGAGTGCGGACCTGCATCCGTCGGGAGCGACCAATCCCGGGATGCGGAATGTCTCCGTCACCGCCGATCTCATTGGACGTGTCCACGATGACGACACGCTTTTTCATCTCGTCGGCGAGCACGCGGGCACATTCACGCAGCATGGTGGTCTTGCCGATGCCGGGGCGACCCAGCAGCAGGATGCTCTTGCCGCCGATGACCATGTCCTTGATGATGTCGATCGTCCCGGTGATGGCCCGGCCGACCCGGCAGGTGAGGCCGATGATCTGTCCAGAGCGATTTCGGATCGCGGAGATGCGATGCAGCGTGCGTTCGATCCCAGCCCGGTTATCGTCGCCGAACGAGCCGACCCTGGTGGCGACGAACTCGAGGTCCTCGAGGGTGACCGGGGTGTCGTCGAGGATCACCTCGTGGTCGGGAAAGCGTGCCTCCGGCTCGCGACCGAGATCGAGCACGACTTCCAGCAGCAGACCTTGATGATCGAGCCGTTTGACCGCCCGGTTGATATGCGGCGGCAGCGCCTGGAAGAGCTGGTCGAGCTCCGCCGGATCGGCCTCGGTCAAGCCATTGTGCGATCGCCTGAGTTCGTGCATCGCTTCAGCCATATTGCGGCACCAACCGCTTGTCCTTGATTCTTACCCGCATCCGGGCCGGAATCTTCAACGGCAGCTCCCTGACCATCAACATTTGCGAGGCGATCACCTCGAAGCCCTCCTTCTGGAGCAGCTGGATCCCGGTCTCATCGTAGTGACGCAAGCTGCACCAGACCGGGCCGGGTTGGTGCTCGGCAACGTAGGCAAGGCTACGCTGCACGAGCAACCCCCAGAGATCGGGGGGTTGGGGCGCGGCCATCAGCCCCAGGCTGTGCGGCCTGCCACCGCCGCCGGTGACCAGGCTCATCCAGCCGACCACCTGGACCCGCTCGACGACGAATCGCGGCTGGCCGGCCCGGCGCGGAATGCGGGCGCTGAAGGAGCCCGGCTGAAAGGTCCGCCGCCACTCGGCGAAGTTGGACGCCTCGACGGCGGCCACTGACTTCGGCGTGGTCGCCACATATAGAAGGTAGAGGCCGAGCTCGTCCTCACGGCGCATCGGCCGCCACCCCGGCAGCGGTGGCGCCGGCCTCGGGTCAATGCTTTCCTTGAGCAGGGCGTGCTCGGTCGCATACGCGATGAATCCGCGGGCCTTGAACAGGTCGGCGATCGGGTCATCAACCGGTACCCGGACGATGAACTTGGTGACGCCCCGCTTCAAGCCTTCATTGAAGAGGTGGTCGAGCAGGGCGGTGCCATCCTGAAACCGGTCCAGGTCAGGACTCAGACACAGGTTGAGGATCTGCCAGACATGCGAACCAAGGGCGGCGTTCTCGGCCTGAACGAAGCCCTGGATCGTGTGGCGGCGGCCGTCCTCCATTACGTAGACGTGGTCGGCCGCCGACGTGATGGGCAGGATCGCCGCGAACGTATTGTTCAGCAGGAACCAGAGTCGGGTGGATGCGAACTGGCGCTTGAGGGGCGGGCGCTCTGCCTCGCGAGTCTGCTGGCGGTACAGCGCCTCGATGGCGCCAAGGTCCTTCAGCTGTGCGGGGCGTACCTGCGGGGTCATCGATGCTCACCATCGATCGACAGGAAATATTGGTGCCAGCGCCGGTCCGACGTCAGCTCGGGATGGAAGGCCAGCGCAAGTTTGTTGGCCTGCCTGACCGCGACCGTCTGGCCGGCGTGACTCGCCAGTTCCTTAACCTCGGGCGATCGCTCGGTGACCTGAGGGGCGCGGATGAACACCGCCGGGCCGGCGCCACCGATGGCCGGGGATTCGATCTCGGCCTCGAAGCTATCGATCTGCCGGCCGTACGCGTTCCGCCGGACGCCAATGTCCATCAGCTTGAGCGGCTCCTGGTCGGCCCGCCCGCCCTGGATGTCGCGCGCCATCAGGATCATCCCCGCGCAGGTGCCCATCACCGGCATCCCCGCCGCGCCGCGGCGCTGGATCGACGCTCTCAGTCCGGGCTCCATGAGGCGCGCCATCGTCGTACTTTCGCCGCCCGGCAGGATCAGGGCGTCGACCGCATCCAGGTCACTCGCGAGGCGTATGGGTACGCCCTCGACCTCGCAGGCGCGCAGCGCCGCCAGGTGCTCGCGAAAATCCCCCTGCAGCGCAAGGACGCCCACTCGGCGTCGAGCCTTCACCAGCCTCTGCCGGCGAGCAGCTCCTCCTGGGGAATCGCCCCGATCTCCAACCCCCGCATTGCCTTGCCGAGGCTCTTGGACGCATCGGCAAGGATGTCCGGCCGATCGAAGTACGTGGTCGCCGCCACGATGGCCTTGGCGCGGGCGGCCGGATTCTCCGCTTTGAAGATGCCCGAGCCGACGAAGATCCCGTCGCAGCCGAGCTGCATCATGAGCGCGGCGTCAGCCGGGGTCGCGATCCCGCCTGCGGCAAAGTTGACGACCGGTAGCCGTCCGAGGCGGGCGGTATCTTCGAGCAGGTCCGCCGGAGCGCCGATTCGCTTGGCCTCCATGACCATCTCCTCGGGTCCAGCGCCATGGAGCTTGCGGATGGCGCCCGTCACCGCCCGCATGTGGCGGACGGCCTCGACGACGTTCCCGGTGCCAGCCTCACCCTTGGTCCGGATCATCGCCGCGCCCTCGGCGATTCGTCGCAAGGCCTCGCCCAGGTCTCGGCACCCGCAGACGAACGGGACTTTGAAAGCATGCTTGTTGATGTGGTGCTCTTCGTCGGCCGGGGTCAGTACCTCGCTCTCGTCGATGTAGTCGACGCCGAGCGATTCCAGGATCTGCGCCTCGACGAAATGCCCGATGCGGCACTTGGCCATCACCGGGATGGTGACCGCATCGATGATCGCCGCGATCAGGCCGGGGTCGCTCATCCGCGCCACCCCACCCTCGCGCCGGATGTCCGCCGGGACTCGCTCCAGTGCCATGACGGCCACCGCCCCGGCGTCCTCGGCGATCTTCGCCTGCTCGGGAGTGACGACGTCCATGATGACGCCGCCTTTGAGCATCTCGGCCAGCCCGGCCTTGACCTTCCAGGTCCCCCGGCGATCGGTCAGCGCAGGGGTCAACTCCTCCACGACGACATTTTACCGCCCCCTCCTTACAATTCATCCGCAATGCGGGGCGCCCGGCGGACGCGGCGGCAGCAGGTGATCGCCGTGGTCGTCGCCGTCACGCTCGGGCTCCCGGCCCTGTTCGGGATCGCTGTGGTGGTCGGGCTCATCATCACACCCCCAATCGACGACATGCCCACGCGGGTGGAGGCCATCCTGAAGGAACACGGTGGCACGCGCGTGCCGCTGGCCCAGGTGCCGGACCAGCTGAGCGAAGCCCTGATCGCCATCGAGGACGAGCGCTTTTACCAGCACCGGGGAATCGATACGCAGGGGTTGATCCGCGCGGTCCTGACCGACCTGTACCACCATCGGGCGCTCGAGGGCGGCAGCACCCTGACCCAGCAGCTGATCAAACTGCTGTATATGGACAACGACGACGACGGTTGGCGGAAGCCGCCGGACCTGGTGCTGGCGCTCAAGCTCGAATCCCGCTTCGACAAGCACACGATCCTGGAGAGCTACCTCAATGCGGTGTACTACGGTCACGGCGCCTACGGCATCGGGCAGGCGGCCAGCGTCTATTTCCACCTCAGGCCGCAGCAGCTGGACCTGGCTCGCGCGTCGATGCTCGCCGGTATGCCCCAGGCTCCCTCGTACTACGACCTCTATCGCAATCCCTGTTCGGCACGCGCCCGCCAGTTCAACGTCCTCGCCCAGATGGCGCACGATGGCTACATCAGCCAGGAGCAGGCGGCCGCCGCCTACAACGAGCCGATCGGCTTTCCGTGCAAATATTGAGCGTGCCGCTCGATCTCGTGCTCCTCGGCCCGCCAGGGTCCGGCAAGGGGACCCAGGCCTCCCGGCTGGCGGCGAAATACGGAATTCCGGCGATCGCCACCGGTGATATCCTGCGGGCCCAGGTCGAGGCCGGCACCCCGCTCGGCGTCCAGGTCAAGGCGTACCTCGACCGGGGAGAGCTGGCCCCCGACAGCCTGGTCATCGACATCATCCGGCACCGCCTCGCAGACCCGGACACGCTGCGGGGATTCATCCTGGACGGCTTCCCCAGAACCGTCCGCCAGGCCGAGGCGCTGGATGTTCTGCTGATC
>Ga0209159_1001796_pt1 | contig 15728 bp, 15 predicted proteins | sample GraSoiAngelo_144_FD_185901 | JGI IMG/M metagenome (GOLD analysis project Ga0209159, IMG submission 185901) | Grasslands soil microbial communities from the Angelo Coastal Reserve, California, USA - 14_1009_02_40cm (SPAdes) (version 2) | ecosystem: Environmental > Terrestrial > Soil > Grasslands ...
AACGATGGTCTCGAACAAGTCTTGCCGTTGCTGAGGACGGCGACGGTGGTTGGAGATGAATGCGATCTTTAGGCGAATGTTTGTGAGATCCCCTTCTCGCCTTTGCCGGATCGGGACGACGGGGGGCCGTGTTTGTCTGGAGCATTCAAGCGCAAACCATCGCCGCGTCGCAAACAAATGAAAAACGCCAGTTGATGCGTTAATTCCTTGGCTTCGGGAAGATACACAGCTGCGTGGAACCCCTTTAGTAAAGCGATTTTCGATGTCACCGGCAAACGCGTGCTCGCTTTCAATCCAAGAAATGAAACCGGATTTACGAGTGGTAAAACAAATCAGCGTCGTGCTTGACCAGATGATGTCACAGCAGAATTCCCCTGCAAGCGTGATTCAGGGAATTCCAAGAATTAACGAAGTGAGCAGTCACTTTGAAGATTTGATGCGAGAACTGTTGAATAAGACCCCGGGGCTCATCTGCGATTTTCCGAAAACAAGCGAAGGTCGTCTCCAACGTTCGGCTTACCCCGACTTGGAGTTGATCGATCAAGAATCGCATCGCGTTTATTATCTCGATCCAAAACTTTATGCCATAGGGAGCCGGGACAGTTCCTTTCGCACTTTCTATTTCGAGCCGAAGATCGCGACTAATAAAGTGCGGGAGGACGCGGTGCACTTCATCATCGGCTTTGAGCATGAGAAACCAGCGGCCGACCGCCATTGGAAATTCACCCGTTGGGATCTGGTCGACCTCTCCCATTTCCAAGTGAAACTAAAAGCGGAATTTCAGGGAAGTAATCGCGACATGTATCGGCCGGAGGCGATCGTCGCGACCAGCGCGAGAGCGGTGGAGTGATGGCCGTCTCCGCAGAGCGTCGCTCTACCAGGACGTGCCGAACGCAAATTGGTAGGGCGAGACTCTGTCGAGCAGAGGGAAACGCCGATTCCCGAGGAGGGCCTGGAGAGCACGCTTCCCGAATACTTCGAACGGACTAAAAGTTGCCGTAAGCGACCTCCGGCGCAATTGTTAGCCCTTGTGATTTCGCAGGTAACAACCCCCGAAACATTCGAGTTCGACGCAGTAGATGATGTCGTCGCCGATGTCGCCTCGGGGAAAATCGTAATTGTAACCGATGACGCCGATCGCGAGAACGAAGGCGACCTGGTGATGGCAGCGGAAAAGGCGACCGCGGCATCAGTGAATTTCATGGCAATGCATGGTCGCGGCTTGATTTGCGTTCCCATCTCGAATGAACGCGCGGAACAGCTGGGTCTGAAGCGCATGGTCGCGGAAAATCGCGAAATGTATTCGACCGATTTCACCGTGTCGGTCGATGCCGCGGACGGTGTGACGACCGGGATCAGCGCACATGATCGGGCGCGAACTATTCAAGTCATCGCCAATCCCATTTCCGAGCCGAATGATCTCGTGCAACCCGGCCATGTTTTTCCTTTGCGAGCAAAAGACGGCGGTGTCTTGCGCCGCGCTGGGCACACCGAAGCGGCAGTTGATCTTGCCATCATGGCCGGGCTGCAGCCTGCCGGGGTGCTCTGCGAAATTCTGCATGACGATGGCACAATGGCGCGTTTGCCGGAGCTGATGCGGTTCCGCAAAAAACACGGCCTACGCATTTGCACCATCCAGAGTTTGATCGCGCATCGCCGAGTCCGAGAAAAATTGGTCGAGCGCGAACAAATCGTGAAAATGCCAACGGAGTACGGCGATTTCGAACTCCACCTTTATCGCTCGAAACTGGATGGTTCACATCACCTCGCCCTGGTCAAAGGCACGATTTCTCCGAATAAACCAACGCTGGTGCGGGTGCACAGCGAATGTCTCACCGGTGATGTTTTTGGTTCGCGACGCTGCGATTGCGGAAATCAGTTGCATGCGGCCTTACGCCAGATCTCGGAGGAAGGCGATGGCGTTCTCGTTTACATGCGCCAGGAGGGGCGCGGAATTGGGTTAGCAGCCAAAATTCATGCCTACAAATTACAGGAGGAAGGCCTTGATACGGTGGAAGCGAACGCCCGGCTTGGCTTTCCGATGGATCTGCGCGACTATGGATTAGGTGCACAAATCTTGTTTGATCTCGGTGTGCGACAATTTCGGTTTCTGACGAATAACCCCAAGAAAGTGATCGGACTGGAAGGCTACGGAATTCAAATGATCGAGCAGGTGCCGATTCGCAGCCCCGCCAATCCGCACAACGAAAAATATCTCGAAACCAAAAAACAGAAAATGGGCCACTTATTATGATCGAACCTTCTGCTAATCCTCGCGTGTCGCACTTTATTTTGCCGCGCCCGCGCGTCCTCGCGGCCAAACGCACCTTTGCCATCGTGGCCAGTCAATTCAACCCGTCCTATGTGCAGGGATTGATCGATCACGCCGCCCGGGACCTAGAAACGCCGATGGCGAAGGTGGCACTCTATCGAGTGCCAGGCGCGTTTGAAATTCCAGTTGTCGTGCGCGAGCTGGCACAACAAAAAAAAGCGGACGTAATCCTCGCCCTCGGCGTCATTATAAAGGGGAAGACCAATCACGCGGAAAATCTGTCCCGTTCCGTCACTGACGCGCTCCAGCGGATCGCGCTGGATTATGGCATTCCGGTAATCAACTGCGTCCACACTTTTACCAAGGAACTGGACGCGCGTGAACGTTGTCTCGAAGACAAAATCAATCGCGGCACCGAGGCCGCCCGCGCGGCGATCGAAATCGCCAATGTGATGTCGGATCTGCGCACCCGACCGTAGCGATGGGCCGGCGGCGGGAGGCGCGCCAGGCCGCGCTGCAATATCATTTCTGGCGCGACATGCAGCACGGCGATAGCCCGGAAAAAATGGAAGATTTCTGGGAATTTCTCCCGACTAAACCGCGTGTCCGCGAATTTGCCCAGCCGCTGATTGATGGAATGAACGCGCATCTGGCGGAAATCGACGAACGCATTCGACGTTATGCCGAGAATTACGAGTTTCGTCGCATCGCGGCGGTTGATCGCAACGTTCTGCGCCTGGCCATTTATGAGATGTTGTTTCGCGATGACATTCCGCCCGTTGTCTCCATTAACGAAGCAATCGAGCTCGCGAAAAAATTCGGCGGAGCGGAATCGGGCCGTTTCGTTAACGGGATTCTCGACCGGGTCCGGAAAGAGCTGACGCGACCGGCGCGCGAAGCGGTGGTGAGGAACAGCGCAGAATAGCGATCGGGCTATTCCGTTATCTCCAAGCGCAGCGAAGTCGAGGGATCCCGTGGAAGTTACCTTAAAGGTTTCGTGACGGGATTCCTCGACTACGCTCGGAATGACGAACTTTTGGAATGAAATTTTTCAAAAACATCATCGACACATTTGCCAGCAAACCGGTGGATTGGGACGAATTGGAAGAATCGCTCATTCGCTCGGACATCGGGGTGCCGATGACGCTGCGCATTTTAAAAACACTACGCGAGCGTGAAGCCTGGTCGTGGGTAACGGCAAATGACATCGCCGAGGTTGCGCGAGACGAAATCGGTCGTGTTCTCCCGATCAATCCCCCACCCATTCGTCCGCTGCCGGCGCATCCGAAAGTCATTTTGATCGTTGGCGTCAATGGAACCGGCAAAACAACCTCTGCAGCGAAGCTGGCACACTTCTTCAAAACAAGGTGCCACACGGTTTTATTGGCGGCAGCCGACACTTTTCGGGCGGCAGCAATCGAGCAGTTAGGGATTTGGGCAGACCGAATCGGCGTTGATATGATTCGCGGACAATACAATGCCGATCCGGCCGCGCTTTGTTACGAGGCGTATCAGGCGGCCGATAAACGCGACATCCAATTTTTGCTATGTGACACCGCCGGGCGACTGCACACCAAATCGAATCTGATGGCCGAGCTAAGCAAAGTAAAACGCAGCTTGGCCAAGAATGATCCAAATGCGCCTCATGAGATCTTGCTGGTGGTCGATGCGACTACGGGCAGCAACGCACTCGCACAAACGAAACAATTTCACGAAGCGATCGGATTAACCGGATTAATCGTGACCAAACTCGACGGCAGCGGAAAAGGCGGAGTCGTCGTGGCAATTCAAGATGAACTTGGAATTCCGACGCGCTTTGTCGGAACGGGCGAGAAACTGGAGGACTTTGCCGAATTCGACGGACGCGAATTTATCGCGAATATGTTATAGCTTGGCGGAAGTCGTCGCTCTACTCCGTCATTCCGAGCGAAGCGAGGAACCTCACAGTTGGTCACGTGCTTTCGGACGATCGTGAGGTCCCTCGGTCCGAGCCGGACTGGCGTTTTCTGCGCGGCTCGGGATGACAAGAACGGCAAGCGGGTAATCGCAAAGTCGTTCGTGATTTTCACTTCAGCGGCACCAGAAAAGCTGGCATAGTCCGCGGGAATTCCACGCCGGCGACTCGAGATCGTTTTAACCTGGATTTGAAATCTGTGGGACAAATTACGGAACAAAGCCTGCCCTTGGAAGAAAATGTTGGACCCGCTGTTCAAGGCGGGCTGCGAGGGTTTTTCGCGAAGTTTACTGTGCTTGGCGGAGCTCAACGCGAGTTGTGGCTCACCTTTGTTATCAAGCTACTAATCATCTCCGCCTATTCGGTCACCAACAAAACGCTGATTTTATGGCTCTCATCGGATCTTGGGTTCAGCGATCAAGCGGCGGGAGCTTTAGTCGGTTGGGTCTGGGCGCCAGCGATGACCGTGTTCACGCTCTTAGCCGGTTCGCTCACGGACGCGCTCGGTCTTCGCCGAACATTCTTCTTTGGCGTCTTCGTCTGCTTGGTTGCCCGAGCGGTGATGGTCTTTACCGCAATACCGTGGCTGGCACTCGCCGGCGGTTTGTTCCCTTTGGTCATCGGCGAGGCCTTAGGTACGCCGGTCCTGATCGCAGCTACGCGGCGGTATTCAACGACGCAACAACGCTCCATCTCCTTCTCGATCATCTACATGGTCATGAATGTCGGTTACCTGATCGCGGCGCAAATTTTCGACTATATCCGGCAGTCATTAGGCGAACATGGTCACATAACTCTCTTTGGATCAGAGATCAGCGCCTACCGCTCGCTGTTTCTGGTAAGCCTCGGTTTCGAACTACTGCTTCTTCCGACGATTTATTTTCTGCGCCGGGGAGCTGAAGCGACAGATGAAGGGGTCAAGTTTACGGCCGAACCAATGCTACATGCCACCGGTGCGTTTTGGGACCGCATCTTCTTGACAGTTCGTGACACGGCGCTTGATACCATCCGGCTGTTTAAGCGACTACTCAGCCAGTCCGGTTTTTACCGACTCCTCGCGTTTCTTATTTTGATCGGATTTCTGAAGCTGATCTTCCTGCAAACGGATTATGTTTTTCCGAAATTTGGTATTCGCGAGTTAGGCGAGGGCGCTCCAATAGGTCACCTCTTAGCGATTAACTACCTTCTCATTATTGTACTCGTCCCCGTGATCGGTGCGCTCACGCAACAATTCTCCGCCTATCGAATGGTCGCAGTTGGTGGAGCTATTTGTGCAGCTTCAGTCTTCGTGATGGCTTTGCCGACGGCGTGGTTCCAAAGCCCTGCCAATGGCGCAGTCGGACAATGGCTCGGTCACAGTTATCTCGGGGTGAAAGGCAGCATTCACCCGTACTACATCATGACTGCGATCTATACCGCGATTTTCTCGGTCGGGGAAGCGTTCTACTCGCCGCGAGTCTATGAATATGCTGCCGCGATTGCACCGAAAGGCCAGGAAGCGTCGTATGGCGCGCTCTCCTATGTTCCTTTTCTTTTCGGGAAGCTTCTCGTGGGCACTGGTGGTTGGTTACTCGCCGCCTTTTGTCCGGAACACGGTCCGCGACATTCCGGGACAATGTGGCTTATCTTCGCTCTGGCGGCGTCGGTCGCGCCGATCGGATTGTTACTCTTTCGCTCTTACATTCGCGTGCCCGAAGCGGGACGTGAACAGACGAGCTGATCGAGCTGTCTAACCCTCGATCGTCTATGATGAATTTACCCAAGCATCCGGAGCCGCGCTCTCGCTTTCTGCTCGTCATTTGTGTCATGGTTCTGATGGGACTGATTGGCGCGCAGACTTTCTTGAACCGCGCCGGCGCACAAAAACAGGAGGAGAAGAAAGTGGAAACGACAATATCAAACGCATCGCCGGTGGCGACATCGGCCGCAGCTACAACGAAACCTTCCGCTGAAGAATTAAAGAAAAAGCTGACACCACAGCAGTATCACGTCACGCAGGAATGCGGGACTGAGCCTCCTTTCAACAATGCCTACTGGAACAATCACGCGGAGGGTATTTACGTTGATATTGTCACTGGCGAACCGCTCTTCACTTCGCTCGATAAATTCGATAGCGGTAGCGGATGGCCCAGTTTCACCAAACCGATCGCGAAAGAAAAAGTCGTCGAGAAATCCGATCGCACTCTAGGAATGGATCGTACCGAAGTCCGCGGCGCGAAAAGCGATGCCCATCTCGGCCATGTCTTTGACGATGGGCCTGGTCCAAATGGATTGCGCTACTGCGTCAATTCCGCTGCGCTCCGCTTCATTCCAGTCGAAAAACTAAAAGAAGAAGGCTACGGCCAATTTCTGCCGTTGTTCGAGGAGAAGAAATAACGCTGCTGCTCGTAGCCCGCCTGTTATAGAAGCGCGGTCTTATCAAGTGCGAAGCAGACGTTGCGAGGCGGGCAAGCGCCGGATCGCGGTGTCAAGACTACAGAGCAGCACAACAGCGATAACCGCTAAAAACAGTGTGCAGCCTGAATCAGGCACGTCCCCGATTTGAAAGTGATTATGCCAAGGCTGTGAGGCGTTCGGGAACAAGCCAATTTCGCCACCAATCACGTCGAAGGTCGAATCATTCGGCAGCGTTATGTCAAGGTGAGCGCCGTAAATATCCGGCGGGAAAGCCCCATCAGCTAAAAGCGGGAAGAAACCACCAAGAGCAAGGCGAAGAGCTTCTCCACCCGGGTCAGTGGTAACCGAGCCTCCGAAAGATGTAACTGAACTAATTGGGTTACCGGCCTGATCAAACAGGTAACCGTTACCGGTTGGATTGTTGATCGTGCCCGCGCCGAACACGTCTAGCATTGGAAGCAGAAGAAATGTTGAGTTTGTGCTCTTGAAGAGTCGGACGAAGCCATTGTCGCTAAAGACTAAATCCAAGGAGAGCGTCTGCCCGCTAAGCGGGAGATCATTCAGTTCGCTAAAGCTCACGATCTTTTCGCCCGTGACCCGGCCGGGCGGCCCAAGATCGATCGTGATGGTAGTAGCGTGCGCCGGGACCCACGAGATCGAACACCCGAGCGTAGCCAAAAGCAGAAGTCTTTTTCTCATTCAGTTTTCCTCAGCAACGACGACCAAACCAATCAAACAATGAAGGCAGCAGTTGAGGTGCCAAAACCGCGCTTTCGTCGCACCGAATTGCGAACGCTTGCGCGAGGGCAAAGGACGCCATCAGACGATGGCGGATAACGACGAATTTCTTTAGATTTGTTCTGACTTACGTTCTGAATATCGGTTCCTAGGACACGCGGGTCGCAGGTAAGTCTCCTTCGATAAATGTAATGAGGCGGGGGCGGGAATCGAACCCGCGAGACAAGTCCAACGCTAGGCGATTACACTCGTCAGCTCTTCTCGCGTCTGGCTGTAGTAGGGCTTAATTCGCGGTAAAAAAGTGCATCACAACATATCTCATTTTTAGGCCAATTGGATCATAAATAGACCATGAAACGCGGAGGCTCCTTTTCTGCGGGGCCGATACAACCTTTCTACTATGATTTGTATCTTACTCACATCGAGCGACTTGCGTTGCAGGATGAGAAATCGGATTGTGAAATTCCGAATTTATGAAAGTTGGCGCGCAAAGTGTTGAAGTGAGGCCAGAACGTGATAACCAGCAATTAACCAAACAGAATCCCATGTCTATCCTGATCTTCTACATTTGCTCCCGCTTTTTCGATCTCTGTGCGGGGTGGCAAAAGTTTCTCGCTCACGCGTAATCAACTAGCGGTGACCGCTCGCGTAGCTGGGCGTGGCACGCGCACACGTGTAGCCGAGCCCATCAGTCTTGCCGCGGAATAGGGGAACAACGGTTATGATTTCGGGGCGAGGGAGGCGACGATTTTTTCGAAGCAGGGATCGCCGCGGAGCGGGTCCCACTGGGGCAGGAGTTTCAATTGTCGGTAGGTAAGCAATCCAGAACCTGAAAGGCCCCCTCGCCTTTGCCATGTGTTCGCAGGCAAGTTCCTTTCTCGCCCATCCAAGCGCCGGAAAACTCGATCAAGTGGGGCCCGTTGACCGAATGTGTCGCCAGGGGCAGAAGCTCCATCGCACGTTCCCCCTTCCCGATCTGGACAACGCCATGCCGCACACCGTGCGCCATAGAAGGTCCGCTCAGCTTGCCGTGCCCATGCGAGTTGCGTTAACGAATTCCTCGGTCCGATGATCAATCTGCCGGCCGTTGCGTCCTCGATTTTCGTGAATGTAAAGCCTCCTCTGCTGCGCAGTGGCAACCGAAGGCGGCGGCAGACTGATTTCGTATTTTACCCGCCGACGATGATCGGCGAGTTGGAGCTCAGGACGATACACGTTGTTGAACTTCCACAGCATCCGGATGAAATTGGTTTGTCCGCAAAGCAATTTCCGGATGACAACTCCCGCGCACTGGCGCAGCGCCGCCCAGCCAAGATTTTTACGGGCGAGCACGCGCTGGCATTCCACAAGTTCCTTGTAAAATTCCGGTAGCGGCAACTTGGTCGGCAACACCGCGTGCTGGATGTCGAACAGCCGGTAGTCGCGGGTCGTAAGACGACGCGATTCGGTATGCCAGGTTTCCGTGCCGGGATACGGCGTATTAATGCTGATATTAACGACCTCGGGAACTTCCAGGCACCAGTCGCGCACGACCTTGAAGCGTTCGCGGTCCCACGAGGGATCGGCAATGATGTTGACTGCAACATTTACGTCGAGCGAGCGGGCATACTTGAGTGCTTCAAAATTTTTGGAGAGTGTGATGCGCTTTCGGTAACGCTTCAGTCCCTCCTCGTCGATTGCTTCAAGACCAAGGAACATAGTATTCAGGCCGAGTCGCTTCCAAAGTTCGAAGACCTTCTTATTGCGCAAGAGCACATCGCCGCGCGTTTCGAGATAATAACGTTTCCTGATTCCGCGGCGGGCAATCGCTTCGCCAAGCTGCATACCGTGCTCGGCTTGAATGAAGGCTACGTCGTCCACGATGAAAATTCCCGGCTCGCGGACTTGTGCCAGTTCCTCGACCGCGCGCTCCGGTGTCTTCACGCGGTAGTTGCGACCGTAGAATGTCCACGCGCTGCAAAAGACGCAGTCCCATGGACAGCCCCGGCTGAACTCAATGGAAGCAGCCGGATCGAGCTGGCCTATAAAATATTTCCGGCGATGCCGAACGATATCACGCGCAGGCAAGAGATCATCCAGCGATTTCACGAAGGTTGGCGGCGGCCCGCGATGATCGAGCGTTACGCAGCCAGGCACCTCCCTCAGGTTCGCCCGATCTTTCGCGAGAGCATCCAGCAAGCTGGTGATCGCGGTTTCGCCTTCGCCAATCAGCACGCAATCCACAGCGCCCTCAGTGTGCCGCAAAATCTCCTCCGGAATGAACGAGACGCTGTGCCCTCCGACAGAGATAAAGGCAGTGGGCAATAAGGCTCGCGTGGCGCGGGCAAGATCAATAATTTCTGGAACATTGGCGAGATAATTGCCGGAGAATGCGATAACGTCCGGCCGCCAGTGTCGAATCAGCCGGAAAAAATTCTGGTGCGATTCGCATTGCAAATCAATCAAACGGACCGAGTGGCCCGCCTCTCGGGCAGCTGCGGCGACAAGCTCAAGGCCCAGCGGCTCAAGACGAAGATAAATCTTCGAATACATCAAACAACTCGGGTGAACTACGAGTAATTTCATCTGCTTAGCACAGGTGTTGGTCTATTCGATTTTCCCAAAGACTGAAAGCACGTTGTTCTCTTCGCGCAACAACGGCGTTTGGCGATCAAAGAGCATTCCTCGCGCGCGTGTGCGCGGGGAAAGAGCGTAATCACGGTCACTCTTCAGCGCGACGCTGTCCCAAAATTCAAACGTCGAACGGTGCTGCAATGAAAATCTGAGGATTTCGTTATCGCCCAAGGCGAACATCCATCCAAACGGCCAGCGATAAAACTGCGCCGCGGGTGATAAATTTAAATTCGGGTGAAACTGCCAGCAGTGTCATGCCGTTAAGCAGGGACGTCATGATGAGCGCACCGAAAAGAACTCCCAGTACTGTGCCGCGTCCTCCCTTCAAGCTGACTCCGCCAATGACGCACGCGGCGATGGCATCGAGTTCCATGAGATCGCCCACTGTCGTTGTCGAAGCGCCGGAGTAGGCAGTCTGCATGAAGCCAGTGATCGCGACGATTGCTCCCATTATGCTAAACGAGGCGACAACCACTTTCTGGACAGGAATACCGGAAATAACCGCAGCTTCCTCGTTGCCGCCGATCGCATAAAGATAACGTCCGAACGGCGTGTGCGTGGTGAGAACATAAATAGCGAACGCAATCAGACCGAGTATGACCGCTGATAATGGGATGCCGTGGAATCTGTTTGTCACTACGACGAAGAGAAAGATGAGTTGTGCGGCAAGAAACAGTTTGAGGAAGACAAGTTCTCGATCTTCGACGGCAAATCCGTAACCCCGGCGCGCTTTGCGCGAGCGAAGTTTTGCGAAAATTAGGGCGACAACGATCAGGGCGGCCAGCGCGTATCCGGCAATCGGGGGCAAATAAAACGTGGTGAGCACCGAGTAAAGATTGGCTTGCCCGCCTTGCACGATCGGAATCGTGGAATTGTGAATGACGAGCCAAAACAATCCTTTAAAAATAAGGAGCCCGCCCAAAGTGATGATGAAAGCCGGTATTTTTTGCCGCACGATCAAATTGCCCATGCAAGACCAAATAAGAACACCAGCCATCAAAGCTATTCCCATCGCCAGCGGCGCCGGCCATTTCTGCTCGAACACAAGAACGCTAGCGATTCCGCCAAGAAGACCGACACCGCTTCCGGCCGACAAGTCGATATTACCCGGAAGAATCACCAACAGCATCCCGATGGCGAGCGTGGCGGTGATCGACAGCTCGGTCGTGAGCAGCGAGAGATTGCGTGCGCTTAGGAATTGCGGCGACACGATGGCGAAGAACGCGCAAATTACAATGAGCGCTATCACCAACGAAAAATCGCGAAATGATCTTCTTGATTGCATCAGGAGAATGACGAATCACGAATGACGAATGACCAAGGAACGAGATTCATTCGGCGCTTCGCCAGCGAACACCAGATGGAGTTCTTTTGCTTCTTGCCAAAGTGGGCGGGCTTGCGACTTCAGTTCCGGGACGGCGCGGACGATCATCCGCAGGAAGTATTTCGTTTCACGCGCTTCCTTTTTGCACGTTCCGCAACGAAGTCGAAATTCCTTTTTTGACACTGCATCGTCAGCCTCGCAATAATTCGCGCCAACGCTGGTCCCACAGCCAACAAGTTGTTCGATCAAAGGCCGCGTCACTGGCGTCCGCGGAATAATGTTCGCAAAATCGATTATCGCTTCGCCGAAACACGCCGTGCGCTCGTCCAGGTCGTAAGTTCGTTGCGAAGCTGGCTCAATGGTCTCTCGAACTGCATGACTCTCGCGGCCTTCATTCCAAAAAGCGTCTTCTAATTCATCCTTCGTCATTTATCATTCGTCATTCGTCATTGGTCATTCGTCATTTCAGGTAAGTACCACCTGTCTCTGTCCCATGGCTGCGGCGAGCAATTTCTCTTGCGTGGCTTCGTCGCGATTGAATTCACCGCCGATGCGGCCTGCATGCAGGATCACGATGCGATCGCTCATCCCGATCAATTCGGGCAGCTCGCTCGAGACGAGCAGGACAGCTTTGCCCGCATCGGTTAGTCGATTGATGATCTCATAAATTTCCAGCTTGGCGCCGACATCAATTCCTCGAGTCGGTTCATCGAGGAAAATCACGAGCGCCTCGGTCATCAGCGCCTTGCCCAGGACAACCTTTTGCTGGGTACCGCCGGAGAGTTTCGCTACCAATGCTTCCAGTGTCGGCGCTTTCACGCGGAGCGATTGAAAAAAGTGGTTGTTCTTCTGGAACTCAAGCCCTTGGTCAATCAGACGTTTCTTCGTCAGCTTCGCCAATGACGACAGGGAGAGATTGAAGCCGATCGTCTTATCCAAAATCAATCCGTAGCGGCGACGATCTTCGCTCACGAGCACCATCCCCTCACGAATAATTTCTTCCGGCTTCCGAGCGCCGAGTTCACGCCCATTGAGGCGGACGGAGCCGCTCAAACGCGTGCCCCATGCGCCAAACAAATGCATCAGCAGCTCGGTGCGACCCGCGCCCATCAAACCGCCGATCCCGAGGACCTCACCAACGCGTAACGAAAAATTGATATCGGCAAGGAAGCGCTCGCCGGAATGAGGATCGGCGACACTAAGGTTTTCAATTTCGAGGGCTGATGCGCCCACCTTCGACCGGCGACGCGGAAACAGATCCGTGATTTCGCGCCCAACCATGTGTTTGATGATTTCTGCTTTGTTCGTCTGCTTGGTGTCAAGCGTGACGATGGACGCCCCGTCGCGGAGCACGGTAATTCGATCGCAAACCGCGAAGATTTCATCGAGTTTGTGCGAGATGTAGATGCTCGCGATTCCACGACTCCGGAGATCGCGCAGAATATCGAGCAGAATGAGAACTTCGTGTTCTGCCAAAGCACCGGTCGGCTCATCCAGGACCAGGATGTCGGAATTTTTTGAAAGCGCTTTCACGATTTCCACCAGCTGTTTCTGTCCCATTCCGAGCTTCGCGACCGGCTCGCTCGGATCGATATCGACCTTGAATTTTTGCAAGAGCAGCCGCGCTTCGTGATACACCTTGTGCCAATCGATCAGCCCTCGTGCGATGCGCGGCTCCGAGCCGAGGAAAATGTTTTCGCCCACCGTCATGTCGTTAACGAGCGCGAGTTCCTGGTAGATGACTGCGATGCCGGCGTTCTGGGCGTCAGCAAGCGAACGGAACTTTGCAAGCTGCCCGTGAATGAAAAAATTTCCTTCATATGAACCGTACGGATAAATGCCGGAGAGCAGCTTGATCAACGTCGATTTACCGGCGCCGTTTTCGCCGCAAAGCCCGTGGATTTCACCTGCGCGCAAATCGAAGCCGACGTCCTTGAGCGCTATGACGCCGGGAAATTTCTTGGTGATGTTCTCCGCCTGAAGGACGACCGGATTCATCCGAGGTTAGTCATGCGCAATCAATGCGACTGCTGTGCCTCGGGCAGACTGCGATAGACTTCCGCGGCCTTGTGAAAGCCATCTTTCACGACGGTGTCCATCATGTTTTCCTTTGTGACCACAACCACGTCGAGCAGAATTGAAGGCACTTCGATCTTCCCGTTATTGATCTTACCTAAAGCGAAAACCGGTTTGCTTCTCGCCATTTTTGTTGCCGCCTCCGCGGCCTGTTTGGCAAGCTGCGAAAGCGGTTTGTAAATCGTCATCGCCTGGGTGCCATTGACGATCCGCTGGCAAGCGCTCAACTCGGCATCCTGACCGGTGACGAGAACCTTGCCGGCGAGGCCTTCTTCGCTCAGCGCCTGAATTGCGCCGCCGGCCGTGCCATCGTTTGACGCCAGGATTGCATCGAAATCTGCGCCGGCTTTTGTAATTGCCGCGCTCGCGATCTTCTTTGCGTTTTCGGGTTTCCAATCCTGCGTCCAGTCTTCATGCACGACCTCGATCTCGCCGCGGTCGATTAGCGCCGCGAGAACTTTGTCCTGCCCTCGCTTATAGAGCAGCGCATTGTTGTCGGTTTTCGCGCCATAAATACGCACAATCTTTTTCTTTCGGTCCTTTGCGAGATGATCGACAAGAAACTGGGCCTGCAGCTCGCCCACTTTCTCGTTGTCGAAAGTCATATAAAGATCGAGGTCGCAATCGGTGATCAACCGATCATAGGCGAGCACAGGAATTCCCGCGTCATGTGCCATGTTGACGGCTTTCGCCATCGCCCCGCCGTTATGCGGAACAATGACAAGCACATCGACGCGCCGGCTGATCAATGCCTGGACCTCGCTGATCTGACGCGTGTCATCGCTGTTCGCTGATTGCACCAGCACATCCGCGCCGAGCTCCCTCGCGCGCGTCACAAACAGGTCGCGGTCTCCCTGCCAGCGTTCCTCTTTCAAAGTGTCCATCGAAAGACCAATGAGAGGTTTGGCGCGCGGCCTGATGCTTTCCGTGGAAGAACCGCTCCGGGAAATAACAAAACCTGTGATCAGGCTGACGACGCAGGAAGCGACGACCAGAAATATTCTGAGTTTCATTGCAATTTATGGCGCCTGTGGCTTGGTGCGGCCTGCGCATCGAACTTTGGAGGAACGTTCTCAGCCGCGACGCTGATTAATGAGACCAGGAGTAGAACAAAAACGCGACACCTCATCCTGCCACCGATTATCGCTGGTGGGGCGCGACGAAGCCAGCCCGAGCGGAGTGAACTAAGCAATTGAAAAGAGGCTCTTGCGCCTCATTATCTCCGAGCATGTAGCAAACTTGTTGTGCCGAGGGAAACCTTGGCATGACAGATGCGGAATTTTGCGGTGATGAAATTATCGATCTTGCGCGTTTTCTTTTTGCTGCACGCGTTGTCGGTCTTTGCCTTTGGATCGAACAGCGTGGTGAACCTGTCGCACTACGATTTGATGCAACCCGATTTCGTTGGGATGAAAAGCGAAGGGATCGTTGCTGTAATTCATGAAGCTACCTATCCACGATTCGACCGCGACGCCAGATATCGCGAACGGCAAGTGGCGGCGATGCAAGCCGGTTTGCTCTGGGGCGCGTATCATTTCGGTGACGCGACAAATCCGATCCGTCAGGCCGATCATTTCCTAGGCGTAGTGGCAGCATCAGTGCCAACGCCGCTCGGCCCGGAGAAACGCCGCCCCGGAATGTTGCTCGTACTCGATTTCGAAAAGAATGGCCACTATCCGGGCGGCACAATGACAGTCGCTCAAGCAGTCGCTTTCGTGGAACGAATCCGTGAACGCACCGGCAAGTATCCCGGTTTGTATTGCAGCGAATATCGTCTTCGGCAGATGCTTTATGGTCGGAACGTGACGGCGGCACAGCGGCGCGTGCTCGCCAACTGCTGGCTCTGGATTGCGAATTATCATTTCCAGCCGCGCAATACCGCCCCGTGGGATCAATGGCATCTCTGGCAATACTGTGGAGACGGCAAATGCGATCTTCCGCGCTCTGCTTTTCCAAAAAGTGTCGCTAATATTCGCAAGGCCGAGCGGAATATTTTTCGCGGTGATAGTGTCGCCTTACAACTCTTCTGGCAGGAACACGCCTGGTTTCCGACCGGATAGAGTCGAGCAATCCCCCTGGCATACCCGTTGGACAACCCGACACGCGCGCGCGCGCGCGAGAGAGGCGGTGCCAAAGAATTTGCAGCGTGAGCTCGCGACGAGATTGTTGCGGCACCGCGTCGCGTTATTTGTCGGGCGTCTTCGGCGCGGCCGAGTCGGCGAGTTTCTGGAAGCGCGGATCATTCCGGAGCGGATCGAACATTGGATCGAGCCGGAGCAGCGCTGGAGTGAGCGGCACAGTCGGAGCCAGTGGGGCTTCATACGGCATCGAAAGCAGTTTCTGTAACGCGGCGA
>Ga0209159_1001803_pt1 | contig 15703 bp, 13 predicted proteins | sample GraSoiAngelo_144_FD_185901 | JGI IMG/M metagenome (GOLD analysis project Ga0209159, IMG submission 185901) | Grasslands soil microbial communities from the Angelo Coastal Reserve, California, USA - 14_1009_02_40cm (SPAdes) (version 2) | ecosystem: Environmental > Terrestrial > Soil > Grasslands ...
GATCATCACGAGGGCCACGAACGGGGCCACTTCCTTGACGCCACCGCCCAGGATCGGGTCGAGGTAGCCGCCCGAGAGGTTCTCGAGCACGCCGATGAGCACGCCGCCGATGATGGCGCCCGCCACGCTGTCGAGGCCCCCGAGGATGACCACCGGGAACACCTTCAGGCCCAGGTCCGCCAGCGAGAAATCCACGCCGCCGCGCACGCTGCCCAGGATGATCCCGCCGAGCGTGGACACGACGGTGGCGATGCACCACGAGAGCGCGAAGATCCACTTCACGCTCACGCCCAGCGAGAGCGCGACCTGCTGGTTGTCGGCGGTCGCCCGCATGGCCATGCCCGTGAGCGACAGCCGGAAGAAGAGGGTGAACGCGGTGAGCAGCGCGAGGGTGCCCACGAAGCTCCACAGGTGCACCGGCGAGACCGGCACCGGGCCGAGGTGGAAGGGTTGCTGGGAGAACAGGACGGGGAACGGGCGCGTGTCGCTGCCCCATGTCATGTTGAGGAATCCGCGGATCACGCTGGCGAACCCGAAGGTGACCATGATCACGGAGATGGTCGGCTCGCCGATGAGGGGCCTCAGCACGCCCCGCTCGATCACGAGCCCGAGCAGGATGGCGACGCCCAGGGTGAGCGGCAGCGCCACGTAGAGCGGCAGCTTCATGTTGAGGATCGTCGCCCACGCCACGTACGCCCCGAAGAGGACCAGCTCGCCCGGACCGAAGTTCACCACGCTGGAGGCCTTGAAGATCAGGACGAACCCGAGCGCCATCAGCGAGTACACGCCGCCGACGGCGATGCCCGTGATGACGAGCTGGAGCATGAACACGAGGTGCTCGTTCATCGCGGCGCGCCCTCCCGCGCGTAGAGGTCTTCGATCATCTCCTGATACTTGGTCAGGATCGTCGAGCGCCTGACCTTCTGGGTCCGCGTCAGCTCTCCATCGTCCGCGTGCAGCTCCTTGTCGAAGAGCCCGAAGGCACGGATGCGCGCCACGCTCGGGAGATCCTCGTTCACGCGCGCCACCACGTCCGCCACCAGTGCGGTGACCTCGGCCTTTTGCGAGAGGTCCTTGAACGTCGTGAACGGCAGCCGGTTGGCCTCGGCCCAGTTCCCCACGGTGCCCATGTCGATCTGGATCAACGCCACCACATGCGGCCGGTCCTCGCCGATCACCACCGCCTCGCGGACGTGCGGGCTGAACTTCAGCTTGTTCTCGATGAGGGCCGGCGAGAACCGCGAGCCGTCGGCGAGCCGCAGGACGTCGGTGAGCCGGTCGATCATGACCAGGTGGCCCCGGTCGTCCACGAGGCCCGCGTCCCCCGTGCTCAGCCAGCCGTCACTGATCGTCTTTGCCGTGGCCTCGGCATTCTTGTAGTAGCCGAGGAAGACGTTCTCGCCTGCGACGAGGATCTCGCCGCTCTCGGAGACGCGCACGCGCGTCCCCGGCGTGGGCTTGCCCAGCGTCTCGGCGCGGACATCGGTGTCGGGGTGCAGCACGCAGATGCCCGACGACTCGGTCTGGCCGTACACCTGCTTGAGGTTGAGCCCAATGGCCCGGAAGAACCCGAAGATCTCCGGGCCGAGGGGGGCGCCGCCCGTGTAGGCGTAGCGGACGCGCGCGAGGCCGAACTTGTCGAGCATGGTCCTGAGCGCCAGCACCTGGGCGAGACGCTTCATCAGTCGCGTGCCGGCGCTCAGCGCCCGACCGTCAACGCGCCGGGCGGCCGCTCGCGCGCCGATGGCCAGCGCCAGGCGTGTCGCCGCGCGTTTGATCGCGGGAGCGTCGGCGATCTTCACCTGGTACTCCGAGCACATCGCCTCCCAGAAGCGCGGCGGTGCGATCAGGACGTGCGGCCCGATCTCACGGAGGTCCTCGCGCACCGTCGCCGGCTCTTCGGGGAAGTTCACGGTCGCGCCGGCCTGGAGCGCGATGGCGACGCTCAGGTTCTGCTCGCCGATCCAGGCGAATGGGAGGAACGAGACGATCTCGTCGGTGTCGCGCACGGGATCGACGCACGTCACGTTGGTGGCCGTGGCGAGGAGGTTGCGATGGCTGATCATCGCGGCCTTTGCCGTCCCCGTCGTCCCCGAGGTGTAGAGCAATACGGCCACGTCGTCCGGGGCCCCGCGCTCGAGCAACGCTTCGTAGCGCCCGGGCTCGCGCGTGTCGGCGTCGCGCCCCATGCGTTCGACGTCGTCCAGGCTGATCAGCGACGCGTCCTTGTGGCCTTCGAGCCCGCGCATGTCATCGACGATGATCCGCTCGACGCTGGGCAGCGCGTCACGCACGGCGAGGATCTTGTCGGCCTGTTCCTGGTCCTCGACCAGGACGAAGCGCGCCTCGCTGTGGTGAAGGATGAGCCTCACGTGCTCCGGCAAGCTGTCCACGAAGATCCCGACCGGGATGGCACCGGCCGCCTGCGCGGCGAGCTCGGCATAGATCCAGGCCGGGCGATTGCCCGAGATCACCGCGAGCTTGTCGCCGCGCTCGAGCCCGAGCTCGAGCAGTCCCAGGCACACGGCGCGCACGTGCGCCGCGTACGCGTCCCAGGTGACCTGCTGCCAGATCCCGTACTTCTTCTCGCGCAGGGCGACCTTGTGGCGGGCAAAGCGCCGGGCCTGCGCGGCGAGCACGCGCGGCAACGTCAACTGATCCGCGGCGAGCGCTATCCCACGGGCGCGACCTCGAAGTCCTGACCCAGGTAGGCCTTGATCACCACGGGATCGCGCTGGACTTCGGCGGGCGTGCCCTCGGCGATCTTCCGGCCGAAGTCGAGGACGGCCACCCGGTCGGAGATGTCCATGACGACGCCCATGTCGTGCTCGATCATCACCACCGTGAGGCGCTTCACCTGCTTCACGTAGACGACGAAGCGCACCATGTCCTCGGTCTCTTCGGCGTTCATGCCGGCGGTCGGCTCGTCCAGCAGCAGCACGATCGGGTCGAGCGCCAGCGCGCGGGCCAGCTCGACGCGCTTCTGCAAGCCGTAGGGCAGCGTGCCGACGATCTTGTGCCGGATGTCCTGCAGCTCGAGCAGCTCGATGATCTCGCGCTCGATGATGGCGCGATGGGCGCGCTCCTCGCGGGCGGCGCGGCCGTAGTAGAGGCCGCAGGCCAGGGCGCCAGACCGCAGGTGGATATGGCGTCCGATCTTGACGTTGTCGAGCACGCTCATGCCCCGGAAGAGGGCGATGTTCTGGAAGGTGCGGGCGATCCTCAGCCGGGCGCGCTGGTGGGGCGGCAGGTGCGTAATGTCGTGTCCGTCGAAGGCGATGCGCCCGCGCGTGGGCGTGTAGATCCCGCTGATGCAGTTGAAGATGCTGGTCTTGCCCGCGCCGTTCGGGCCGATGATCGCGAAGAGGTCGCCGGCGGCAACGTCCACGCTGACGCCGGCCAGGGCCGCCACGCCGCCGAAGTTGAGATGCAACCCCTCGAGGGCGAGCAGCGCCATGCGCGCCTACGCGCTGCCGCGCTCAGGCGAGGGGCACGCACACGGGCCCCCCGTGGTCTCGATGACCGACGAGAGCGTCGAAAGGTTGTCCGGGAACCTGATCCAGGGCATGACTCCCTCGAGGGCTGGACGGTCGGCTACTCCACAAGTGGCGGGACGCTACGCTGACTCGGAGGGCTTGTCAATATATCGGGCGTCGTGATCCGCCGGTTTGACCGCCCACGACCGGGAGCAGACAGCGTCCAGCCCGTGACGTCCGCCGTCAAGCGAGCGGCCAGGATGACCGCACCGCGAAGCCACGTCGCGGCGCACGATGCACCGCAACCACGCTCCAGATCGAGATCGAGCGCGTTCGGAACACCCCTTGCACCCACCGAGCGGCGGGATTCGGTGAAGCCTCACCCAAACCTCAGGACGAGAGTGCGTTCGAATCCTCAGAGGGAGGGACAGGCTCATGAAGCGGACTCTTCTATCTCTCACCGTCACCTGTCTCATCACCGTCGCCGCGTGGTTGCTGCCTGACGCCCTTTCCACCCTGTCGGCGCCAGCGTACGACAAGCCCGCCGACGCGTATCTCGGCAGCGCGCGGAAACTGCGCGCGGCCTACTCGGAATGGAAAGCCGCCCACGAAGCGAATGGAGGTGACCGACACGTCGTCGTGGCCTTGCGATGGTCCAAGGGCCTCTCGACGGAATTCACGCGAGCTGCTGGCGAGGCCCGGCTGGACCTGATACGCGGCTCCGTCAGCGTGGAAGTTCAGGGGCTGGACACCCAGACCGGGTGGCAGGTGTGGCTGGTCGACAACGTGCCGGGCCCGGCGCGAAGCGTTGCGCCTGAGCCCGGCGACAAGACGCTGTACGTGGGCGCGCTACACCGCGATGGCGGGGTGGCCCGACTTCAGGCTCAACTCGACGCGCGTGCCCTCGCCGACTTCGAGGTCGACCTCGTCGTCGTCGCCCGACCGGGCGACGACGTGGGTCGGCGCGCCGTGCTCTTCGGCGCGCCACCGCTCTTTCAGCGGCTCTACACGCGTACCCGGATGGGGCGGCCGGCCGCGCCGGACGAAGAGGAACGCTCGCCGCTCGCCCGCTGGCTTGGCCGGCGTGCGTTCGCGTCGTCGACCGAGGTGGCGTCCCTGGACCGATTGGTAATCCGAGGCGCCGATCTCTTCTTCCGCGAGACGTTCAACGGCAACGGACGGACGTGCGGAACGTGTCACCCCGCCGAGAACAACTTCACCATCGATCCGAAGTTCATCGCGACTCTGCCGCCCAATGATCCACTCTTCGTGGCCGAGTTCACGCCGGCACTCGCGCAGCACTTCGAGAAGCCCGAGCTGATGCGCAAGGTCGGCCTGATCCTGGAGAACCTCGACGGCTTCGATGACCTTCCCAACAAATTCGTGATGCGCGGCGTGCCTCACATCCTCGCCCTCAACACTTCTCTCAAGCCGGCGACCAACGACGGCACCACCATTCCACCGAATGAGCGGACGGGATGGTCCGGGGACGGCGCGCCCGGGAGCGGTACGTTGCGGGAGTTCGCCATCGGAGCGGTCACCCAGCACTTCACCCGGACGCTGAACCGGACGCCAGGCGTCGACTTCAGGCTGCCGACGGATGAAGAGCTCGACGCCTTGGAGGCGTTCCAGCGCTTCGTTGGCCGCGATCGTGATCCGGATCTCACCACGCTTCGACTCAAGGGCGCCGAGGCCCGGCGCGGCAAGGAGATCTTCCTCACCAGCGACACGCAGCGGGGGACGGTCGCGGCAGGCAAGTGCAATATCTGTCACGCCAACGCCGGGGCGACGACCAGCCTCACCCCTGGTGGGCCCAACTCCAATTTCGCCACCGGCATCGAACAGCTCGTCGACACGCCCGCCGACCTCATCGACGCCGCCAGCAACCCACCGGACGGAGGGTTCGGCACCACCCAGGTGCCGGGCGTTCCGGGATTCGGCAACGGCACCTTCAACACGCCGCCGCTCGTCGAAGCGGCCGACACCGGCCCGTTCTTCCACAACAACGCGCTCGCTAGGATCGAGGAGGCCGTGGGCTTCTTCAACAGCACCGCCTTCGCGAATTCACCCTCGGGCACGTTCCTGGCCAGCATCGACTCCGGCGGCATCGGGATCCGACTCGAGGCCACGCAGGTCCAGGCGGTGGCGGCGTTCCTGCGTGTGCTGAACGCCCTGGAGAACATTCGGGCCACGACCGAGATCCAGAATTTCGTGCTCGACGTCCGACGCCACGAGGTGGCCGAGTCCCTCCTCAACCTGGCGCTCAAGGATCAGCACGATGTGGTCGACGTTCTCGACGGCGCCGGCCTTCACCCAGACGCGGCCCGTCACATGCGGAAGGCCATCGATCTCACCCGGCTGGCCAAGAACACGCCAGGCCGCGGGGCGCGCAACGCGCTGATCCGGCAGGCGCTCGCCGAGCAGCGAGCCGCCCGTGGTGACCTGGTCCAGGACTGACGCCCGCTGACGTGTCGTCGTCGCCCGAGGGAGCGGGCCAGCCGGCCTGGCCCCTCCCTCGAGCAATCGCCGGCCTGACCGATCACATCTCGCCCGGCATGACGTATGATACGCGGCGTCGCGCACCCCGAACGACGTCGCGCCCAGCCCGGAGGCCCCACGATGAGGAACCTGTCACGGCTCCACTCCTGACGATCGCCGGCGTCACCAAGCGGTTCGGCGGCGTCGAGGCGCTCACGGGCTGCACGCTGTCCGTCGGCGAAGGCTCGATCACGGGCCTCATCGGACCGAACGGTGCGGGCAAGACGACGCTCTTCAACGTGATCAGCGGCCTCACGCCCGCCGACGGTGGCCAGATCCGTCTCGGCGCCGATCGACTCGACCGCCTGCCGGTGCACGCCATCGCCCGGCGCGGGATCGGTCGCACCTTCCAGATCCCCCGCCCGCTCGGGCGGATGACCGTGCTGGAAAATCTGCTCGTCTACGCCCACGATCAGCTCGGCGAGACGCTGGCCCGCGTGTTCACGGCGCCCGGACGCGTGAGCGCGGAAGAGCATCGCCTGCGCGAGCGTGCTCACGCGATCCTCGAGTCGGTGGACCTGGCTCATCTCGCCAGCGCGCGGGCCGAGACGCTCTCTGGCGGGCAGAAGAAGCTCCTCGAGCTGGCGCGCGCGCTGATGAGCGATCCGCGCATCATCCTGCTCGACGAGCCCGGCGCCGGCGTGAACCCCACGCTGATGCGGTCGCTGGTCGCGACGATCCGCGGGCTGCGGGCGGCGGGACGGACCTTCCTCCTGATCGAGCACGACATGGACCTGGTCACCGAGCTCTGCGATCCCGTCATCGTCATGGCCCAGGGTCGCAAGCTCATGGAGGGCCCCTTCGCGGAAGTTCGGCGCGATCCGCGGGTGCTCGAGGCCTATCTAGGAACATGAGGGGCTCCGACATGGCCCCTCATACTCCCCAACGCTCGGAGCGTCCGGGCAAAGCCATGGCGCTCCTCGAAGTCCATGACCTCTTTGCCGGCTATGGCGACAACGACATCCTCCGCGGCCTCTCGCTTCGTGTCGCCGCCGGCGAGCTCGTGGCCGTCATCGGGCCGAATGGCGCCGGGAAGTCGACGCTGCTCAAGACGCTGGCCGGGCTGGTGCGTCCGCGCGGCGGGCGGATCGCTCTGGATGGGACCGATATCACCGGCGCGAGCACGCAGAGGATCGTCGCGAGCGGGCTCTGCTACGTGCCGCAGGAAGCGAACGTGTTCGCCTCGCTGAGCGTTTGGGAGAACCTCACGATCGGCGCCTGGACCGCTCCGCGAGCATTGAACGAGCGGGCGCGCACCGTCGTCGAGCTCTTTCCCGTCCTCGGTCAGCGCAAGCGCGCCCGGGCGGGGACGCTCTCGGGCGGCGAGCGCCAGATGCTCGCGATGGCGATGGCCCTGATGGTGGAGCCCCGGCTGCTCCTCCTCGACGAGCCATCGGCCGGGCTGGCGCCGGCGCTCCAGCGCCTGGTCTTCGACCGCGTTCGCGAGATCAACGCGCGCGGCCTCGGGATCCTCCTCGTCGAGCAGAACGCGCGCGAATCGCTCGCGCTGTGTCACCGGGCCTATGTGCTCGCCATGGGCCGCGTCCGCGCCGAGGGGCCGGGCGAGGTGCTGCGCGATGATCCGGAGATCCGGCGGCTCTATCTCGGCGGCTGACACTAACGGTGGTCGAGGCGCGCGTCGGCTCCGCCGGCGCGTGCCGAACGCTGGAGGTGTCGGGGGCCATTTCGGGGCCCCTGACGAGGAGACCTATCCATGACGACGATGACGCGACGACAACTGCTGCAAGCTTCGGGCACGGCCGGCCTCGTGCTGAGCGCGCCGGCCCTCCTCTCGGCACAATCCAAGGAGCCCATCCCCATCGGGACGCTCTGTCCCCTGACCGGCGCCGGCGGCTCCTACGGTCCCGACATGCAGCGGTCGGTCGTGGCCGTCGTCGAGCGGATCAACAACGCGGGGGGAATCAACGGCCGCCCCCTCCAACTCTTCCACGAGGACGACCAGACGAACGCCGAAGCCGGCGTGCGCGCGGCGCGCAAGCTGATCGACGTCAACCGCGTGGTCGCGATCGTCGCCACGTGGGCCTCGGCGGTGACCCTGGCGGTCAAGCCCCTCTGCGTGGAGGCGAGGGTCTTCGTCATCGGCGTGTCGGGCGCTGACAGCGTGACCCAGGGCGACCACAAGGGCTTCATCGCGCGCACACAGCCGAACACGAACCTCCAGGGCCGTATGTATGGGAAGTTCGCCGCCTCGAAGAAGGAGTGGAAGCGCGTCGCTTACATGGCGCTCCAGACACCGTTCGCGCAGTCCTTCGGCGAGGCCTTCACCGGCGTGGTAAAGGCCGCCGGCGCGACGATCACCGACAGCCTCATCTACGAGGACAAGAAGCCGTCGTATCGGAGCGAGGTCACGCGCGTGCTCGCGACGAACCCCGACCTGATCATGATCGAGGGCTACACGCCGGACTCGGTCGTCATGGCGAAGGACCTCTACCGGGCCGCCTACAAGGGCGCGGTCCTCGCGCCGAGCTTCGCGATCAACGCGAAGTTCATCGAGGGCGTGGGCGCCGAGGTGGCGGAGGGCGTCTGGAACATGGATCGCGCGCCGTTGTTCGACTCCCCGGCCTTCAAGGAATTCTCCGCCGCTGTCCCCGGCGGCGATCAGAGCCCGTACGCGCCGCAGGCGTGGGACCAGATGACGCTCGTCGCCCTGGCCCTCGCCGCCGGCAAGGGCGAGGTGTCGGGGACAGTGATCAAGGACCACCTCCGCACCGTCTCGAATCCGCCGGGCACCGCGGTCTATTCCTTCGCCGAAGGGACGAAGCTCATCCGCGAGGGCAAGAAGATCAACTACGAGGGCGCCTCGGGGTCGTGCGACTTCGATCAGATCGGTGACATCCTCTCCGCCCCCTTCATCGTCCAGCAGGTGCGGAAGGGCAAGAACGAGCGCGTGACGATCGTCAACCCCTGACGGCTCGCGCGAAGATGCCGCCGATCGCGCAGTACGTCTTCAACGGCGTCGTGACGGGCGGCATTCTCGCGCTCCCCGCGGTCGCGTTCTCGCTCCTCTGGCGACTCCTGCGCTTTCCGAACTTTGCCGTGAGCACGTACCTCACGGTCGGCGCCTACGTCGCGCTGGTGCTGAACCATGGCGTGCGTGCGTCGATCGAGATGGCCTGGCTCAGCGCGCTGGTCGTGACCGGCGCCGTCGCGCTTGGCGTCGACCGCATCGCCTTTCGGCCGATGCGCAGCCGGCGCCCGTTCTCGCTGGCGATCGCATCCATCGGCGTCGCCTTCATCCTCGAGAACGTCGTGCGCTTCGTCTGGGGCAACGATTTTCGGAGCTACGACGTTCCGGTGTCGCGCGCCATGAGCGTCGCCGGGCTACGGATCGGCCGCGAGCAGCTTCTCATCCTGGGCGTCGCGGTCGGGGTGATGGCGCTCGCCCAGGCGTTCCTGCTGCGCACCCGGCTCGGCATCGCCATGCGCGCCACTGCCGATAACGCGCTGCTCGCCGCCGCCAAGGGCGTGCCGACCGAGCGCGTGATCGCCGCCGCCACCCTGGGGGGTGGAGCGCTCGCAGGCGGGGCGGGCGTGTTCCTCGGGCTCGACGCCAGCATCGACCCGCTGATGGGCGGCGGCCTCATCATCTCGGTCTTCGCCGCCGCCATTCTCGGCGGTATCGGCTCGGCACCGGGGGCGCTCGCCGGAGCGCTGATCGTCGGCATCGTGGAAGAAGTCGGCATGCTCGTCGTCCCGCCGACCTACAAGACGGCGATCGGCTTCGTGATCATCCTCGCGGTGCTGTTGGTGCGCCCGACCGGCCTCGCCGGCGCGCGGACATGAAGGTCAGGGGCCCCGAAATGGCCGACCACACGCGATGATCGCGTATCTGACCGCCATTGCCACGCTGGTCGGTGTCCGCGCGTTGGTGACGCTCGGCCTGAACGTTCAGTGGGGCATGGCCGGGCTCGTGAATCTCGGCGCCGTCGCGTTCTTCGCCGTCGGCGCGTACACGTCCGCCCTGCTGGCAGTCGGGGGCACACCGCTCCTCTTCGCGTGGCCGGCCGCAGTCGGGCTCGCCGCCGCCGCCGGGGCCGGGCTGGCGATGGTGGCGCTGCGCCTGAGAGAGGATTACCTCGCGATCGTGACGCTCGGCTTCGGCGAAGTCTTGCGGCTTTTCCTCCTCAACGAAGCGTGGCTCACGCGCGGCGCCAACGGCGTCACGGCGATCCCGCGCCCGCTACACGCGCAGTTCACCGGGCACTACGACGTCTTCTATCTCGTCCTCGTGCTGGCCACCGTCGCGGTCGTCTACCTGGCGCTCGAGCGCGTGCGACGGTCGCCGTTCGGGCGCCTGCTCCGGGCGATCCGCGAGGACGAGATCGTCGCCGCCGTCGCGGGCAAGCCGGTGTTCCGGTGCAAGGTGCAGGCGTTCGCCCTCGGGGCCGGCGTCGCAGGGATTGCCGGGATCCTTTTCGCGCACTACCTGGCGTACGTGGAGCCGAACATGTTCCTGCCCCAGGAGAGCCTGTTCGTCTGGCTCGCGCTCATCCTGGGCGGCAGCGGCAACAACCGGGGCGCGCTGCTGGGCTCGGTGGTGCTGCTCGGCCTTCTCGAAGGCAGCCGCTTCGCGAAGGACCTGATCCCGTTTCTCACCGGCGTGCGGCTGGCCGCGGCGCAGCAGATCCTCGTCGGGGTGGTGCTGGTCGTCTTGATGATCCGGCGTCCCGAGGGATTGCTGCCGGAGAAGCCCGGCGCGAGTTGACGAGCGGGGGCCGGCGCGCTCGGACGCGCCGACCCCCCCGGGAAGCGGCTACTGCGCCCGGCCGATGGCCCGGTTCAGATCGGCCATGGGGACGATCCGCCCGTGGAGCGGCAGGTGCTGATCAACGTCCAGCTTGAGCCGGGTGATGTTGTCGGCCAGGTTCACGCTGTTCGGATTGGGGGTCGCAGGTGGAGGCGCGTTCGGCGGAGCCGGCGTGAAGGTGTCGGCCTGGATCAGGAGCTTCTCCTTCGGGAGGTACACCATCAGCATCCCATCCTCGTGAGGGCTGCCGGCGATGTGATGAATCTCCACCGTCCGCGTCCCATCGCTCATCACCCGGCGCTCACGCACGGCTTCCACCTGGGCTTTTCGCCCCGATTTGGCCAGGAGGTCCGGGCTCAGGGTGGCCGGCGCGGCGAGCGCCTGCGTCAGGAACGCACGATCGCTTTCGTGGGCGACCACGGTGATGCCCACGGAGGCGAACGCACGCAGACCGCCGGAGTGATCGAAGTGATGGTGACTCGCGATCACGTAGCGGATCGGCTTATTCGGCACCAGCTCACGCACCGTCGTGATCACCGCCAGGGCGCGCTCGTCGTTCAGGGGAGCTTCCACGACGATCGCGTGGTCCTTCATCTCGATGGCTACGCTGTGGTGCGTGCCGCCAGTCAGGTACCAGACGCCGTCGGCCACCTTTTGCGGCGTCACGCGCGCGTACGGCTGCGTCGACTGCCGCACTGCCTCCGGAACCTGGATGTCGACGCGCGCGTTGGGCCGGACATCGGTGACGGCCAGCTCGAGCGCGGGAACGCCGGCGGCCGACGCCGTGATCTTCATCGGGAATTTCACACCACCGAAGTCCTTGTAGTCCGCGTACCTGATCTCGACGGGGAGGTTACCGACCACGGGATTCGCGACCATCGCCTCGACCTTCTCGACGAGCTTGGCGTCGTTGAGGGTCGCCTTCATCGTGAAGCGACTCGGCACGGTGAACGAGACCGTTCGCCCGTCGACGGTGGCGTTGTACTTCATGGCTGCCTTGATGACCCCTTGAGGCGTGGCCCAGAGCTGAAACTGCCGCTCGGCGAGCGCGACGGGCGCCGGCGCGATCACGTCGCCGACCACGTTCCAGGCGAGGTCTCCGCTGACGACCTGGATCTGGCGCGGCGCAGGGGCCCCGCCGCCCCGGACTTCGGCGCGACTCCGCTCGAAGTCGGTCTGCGCGGACGCGGTCTCGAAGTTGATCGAGCGTGCGTAGCTCTTGAGAGCGAACTGGGGTCCCCGCTGGCCGGGGACGGCGCTCTGGCCCGTGTCGAACATGGCGCCGGTGGCGACGAACTCGAGCGACGTGAGGTTGGACGCACCCAGCGCGCTGGCCGCCTCCTCGAGCGCCGCTCGTGGAGCCTGAGCGTGGCTCATCAACGGAAAAGTGAACAGCAGGGCCGCCATTGACGCGATGATCGTTCGCATGCTGGTTCTCCTCATGTGACGTCGCTCTACAGGATGGAGTGACGAGAGCGTGCTCGTGAAAACCTGGCAAACACTAGCCGGGCCGAGGTCGGGAGTCAACCGACGACCGTGACCGGCCGGCCCCGCGTGCCCGCCGACTATAATGCGTTCCGGTCAGCAATGCGTCCCGCTCATCGAATGCGTCCGCTTATCGCCGGGGAGGAATGACGATGCGTGTGGGGTTCATCGGCCTGGGGAACATGGGCGAGCCGCTCGCGGGCTTCGTGCTGAAGGCCGGCTTTCCGCTCGTGATCCACGACGTCAGGAAAGAGGCGGCGAGGGGCCTGCTCTCACGAGGCGCGCTCTGGGCAGACTCGGCGCGAGAGGTGGCAGCGCAGTCAGATGTCATCTGCACCTGCGTTCCCGGTCCGCCGGAGATGAAGGCCGTCACCCTCGGGGCCGGCGGCGTGATCGAGGGCGTGACCGCCGATGCCGTGGTGATCGACCACACCACGAACGCTCCGGCCGTCGTGCGAGAGGTCGGTGACGCGCTGAAGGCGCGCGGTGCTCACCTGCTCGACGCGCCCCTTGACGGAGGACGCGAGGGCGCGCTCGAAGGCCAACTCACGCTGTTCGTCGGTGGCGACGAGGCCGTCCTGCGACGTGTCCGGCCCGTGCTCGACACGTTCTCGCGGAGCGTGGTGTGGGTGGGCGAGCTCGGCGCCGGGTCGGTCACCAAGCTCGTCCACAACGCGCTGGCGATGAGCATCGACCTGCTGCTCGCCGAGTGCCTCACCCTCGGCGCCAAGGCCGGCGTCGCGGTCCCGCGCCTCGTCGAGGCGTTCCGCGAGGGATGCATCGTGAGCCAGAACATGACCTTCACGAAGCGGATGCCGGCCACGCTGTTCCGCGGCGACTTCGCCGCGCGCTTCGCCCTGGCGCTCGCCTACAAGGACTTCCGGCTCGCTGGCGACCTCGCGACCCAGCACGGCGTGCCCACGCGTCTGCTCGACCTCTGTCAGATGGAGCTGCTCGAGGCGATGAATCGAGGCTGGGGCGGCCAGGACAGGATCAAGGCGTCGACGCTTCAGGAGGAGCGCGCCGGCGTGAAGCTCCGACTGTAGACACGGAGGGCCCCGACATGGGGCCTCGATGAAGATGAGGGCCCCGACATGGCCCTCATGCTCCCCACCGCTCGGGTGCCCCGGGACACCCGGGGCACGCCTCGATGCGCGCCTGGCGCTCCTCTAGCGCGCGGACACCGTCCCCGGCATCGTAGCGAGGCGCGCTTCCGCCGGCTCGGGCCGCGCCACCGGCATGCCGCGACGACCGAGCTTCGACTGGTCCATCAAGTAGAAGTTCAGGCTGTTGTCGAGCAGCATCTTGCGCTTCGCGGAGTCGGGAACGTCTTTCCGGCCGAGCAGCGTCGCGACCGTCCCTGGATAGGGCTGGCCGTCGTGGCCCGGCTCACCGACGAACAGCGCGTCGAAGTGCAGATAGTCCGAGGCGAACAGCATCGCGTCCTCGCCGACGTGGTCGATGAAGAACGGGATGAACTCGTCGCCCGGCTCGCACGAAAAGAACACGCGACCGCTCTTGACGTACTCGCTCGGCTTCGCCGAGATGTGCGCCCATCGCTCGGGGGCGACCTCGTTGTACTCGTCCATGCGGTGCATCCAGTACGGCACCCACCCCGCCCCGGCCTCCAGGAACGCGATCCTCAGCCGCGGGAACCGCTCGAGCACGCCGCCGGTGATGATGTTGGAGCACGCGAGCATCTGCGCGAACGTGTGCGCCATGTGCGAGGCTTCGAGCATGTGATCAGGCCGGTTGAGGTCGAAATAGCTCCGGAAGAGCGACGGCAGTGCGGGGCCGTGGACGGCGATGGGCACGTTCAGCCGCTCGGCCTCGGCCCAGAAGTCGGTGAGCCGCACGTCGCTCAGCAACGTGTCCTCTCGTACCGTGCAGCCGATCTGGATGGCGACCATGTTCAGCCGGCTCACCGCGCGCTGCATCTCCGCGATGGCCCCCTCGACGTCCTGGAGCGCCACGAGGCCGACGCCCTTGAGCCGCTGCGGGCACACCTCGCAGTAGTCGTAGAGCCAGTCGTTGTACGCGCGTGCCCGTGCCGCCGCGAAACCCCCGTCGAGCGTGACGGTGAGCGGGAGCTCGTCGGTGGGATAGATGACCGCCACGTCGAGCTGATCCTTGTCCATGTCCGAGAGGCGAGCCCACGGATTGTAGGTCCCCATCCGGCGATAGTGGATGGCCTTGCCCTTCGGCGGGGGCAGGTTGCCGTTGACGCCGACGAACCCGATGTCCGTCTCGGGGCCCCAGACTTTACCGTCCACGAGTCGGACGATGTAGCCACGGCCCGCCTGCGTGTAGCGCGGACGCCGCTCCCGATACTTCGGGTCGATCCGCTCGTACGTCGCGTCGACCTCGATCACGTGGCCGTCGCCATCGATCACGAGCTCGGGCTTGTCAGTCATGGCACGCTCCTTGGCAGTGGTGATGCCTCACGGTGGAGCAGAAGCCGATCACAATCGCTGAGAACCTATCACAGAAAGGTCGCGTCACGCCGATGGGCGCCTATGTCGATCAGCAGTGTCAGCCGCCCCGACACACGCGCCGCGCACGGAATGCTTCGTGGCCAGAAGTCGCCATCGCGACGAGCTTGGCCTCGTGTTTGCCGTGCGGTATTCCGGGAGGGTGACTATGTTTGGATTCGGCATGTCGACCTGTTTCTTCTGTGAGCGTCGCGTCCCCAAAAAGACCGTGTTCCGCGGACAGGATCCGAACGAAGTGACGATCTGTGTCGATTGTTACGAGAAATGGGCTCAAGACGGCCGCCAGTGCTCCCACTGCAAGACGATCGTCCATGGCCCTCAGGACCTCGCGGCGTTCTTCAAGCCGCGCCCGGGATTCGGCCACGCGGACTGTGGAGGGGTTCGGCTCACGCGGTAGCCCGGCCCGCCGATCGATCGCACCGTCTTCTCCGCATCGGGTGGGGTGGCCAGGCTCCTCGAGGCGACGCACCATCTCGCCTTCCCGGGTATCCGCGGCTTCATTGATGGCGAGCTGTGCGCTCTGGCTGAGCAGATGGAGCTCTCCCCGGCTGTGGTGGACGTCGTGGCCCGTTCCGCCGACGCAGTCGCGGCCTCCTCGTGATGCGCCCGGGGCTGGGCGTGAAGCTCGTCCTCGCCATCGCGCCCGGTCGACAGCCTGAGCCCTGCCCCGGCGTTCTCTCGATCGTCGGTCAGCCTTGCGCATCGACGTCCACCGCCGATCGCACGACGTCGCCCGCCACCGCCCGAGCCGCGCTAGAATGAGCGCGACGCGTGCCGGGTCCAACGCCCCCGTAGCTCAGGTGGATAGAGCAGCAGTTTCCTAAACTGCGTGCCGGGTGTTCGAGTCACCCCGGGGGCACCAACTCACGCCCACCGCCGCGAAGTTGTTGACGTTCCTCTTCTTTCTCCTTCTGCCAGGGGACAAGAACGGGGGACAATTGATA
>Ga0209159_1001805_pt1 | contig 15693 bp, 13 predicted proteins | sample GraSoiAngelo_144_FD_185901 | JGI IMG/M metagenome (GOLD analysis project Ga0209159, IMG submission 185901) | Grasslands soil microbial communities from the Angelo Coastal Reserve, California, USA - 14_1009_02_40cm (SPAdes) (version 2) | ecosystem: Environmental > Terrestrial > Soil > Grasslands ...
CCCGGGCGCACTGATGGAGGCCGATGAGGTTTCTTCACGAACTTCAGCAAATGGACGAAGCACCTCGTCGGTGATCGGCCCGCGCCGCAATACCTCAATCATCCCATTTGCAATTTGAACAATGGTCGATTCGATTCCGTGCTCCGTCGCACCGCCATCAACAATCAGCGGAATACGGCCGCTCAACTCATCGAACACGTGTTGCGCCGTTGTTGGGCTGATACGCCCGAACCGATTCGCGCTCGGCGCCGCCAGCGGGCGATTCAGCGTCCTGACCACTTCGCGGAAAATCCGATGCGCGCTCATTCGCACCGCCACCGTTTGCAATCCCGCCGTGACAATGTCCGGAACAATTTCGTGCTTCGGAAAAATAATCGTCAACGGTCCGGGCCAGAATTTTTCCATTAACTTGTGTGCGAGTTGCGATTTAATGAGCGCGATCTCGTCCAGCGCCTCCTGATTTGGCAAATGTACAATCAGCGGGTCAAAGCGCGGACGTTCTTTTGCCTCGAAAATTTTGGCGACCGCATCTGGATTGAGAGCGTCGGCCGCCAGTCCGTAAACCGTCTCAGTCGGGAGAGCGACCACTTCGCCGTCCCGCAAAAGCTTGATCGCTTTCGCGCACTCATGCGCGGAAGCGATTTCCGTTTTCACTTCGGCAGTTTCGCCGCCAGCACGGCTTCAGTCTGTTTTTTGCGAAACGCCTGAAGATTTTGGCGAATCTTCTTGTCGGAAATCGCGAGAATCGCCGCCGCCAAAAGCGCCGCGTTCTTCGCACCCGCAGATCCAATCGCGAGTGTGCCAACGGGAATGCCTCCCGGCATTTGCGCCGTCGAAAGGAGCGAGTCTAAACCATGCAAGGCCGACGACTGAATCGGGACCCCGAGCACAGGTAGCCAAGTGTGGGCTGAGATGACGCCAGCGAGATGCGCCGCGCCTCCGGCCGCCGCGATCATCACTCGAATGCCGCGATCAGCCGCCTCACGCGCAAACTTGGCGGTGGCGTCGGGAGTGCGATGAGCAGACAGAACGTGTGCCTGGTTTGCAATCCCAAGCTCATCGAGCGTTTTCACGCAAACGGACATCGTTTCCCAATCTGAGGAGCTGCCCATGATTACAGCGACGAGCGGTGGCGTTGTCGGCATGGCCCAATCTTAACGATGTTGCGATTGCCGCAACGCGATTTGCGATGTTATGAGTGCGCTTTGCGATTATCGTGCTGTGTGAACGCGGGCGACAATGCCATTGCCCTGATTGGCTTCATGGGCGCGGGAAAATCTGCGGTTGGGCGTGAACTGTCGCGCCGCACTGGCTGGCCTCGATATGATACCGACGAAATGATTCGCGAGCAGTTCGGCATTTCGATTCCGGATATTTTCGCGCGCCACGGCGAGCTGGCGTTTCGCGATGCCGAAACGACACTGCTCAAAACTTTGCAACGCGGACTGGGAGGGATCGTCGTAACCGGAGGAGGAATTGTTTTGCGCGAAGAAAATGTGCGCCTTTTGCGCCGGATGGGCCGCATCATTTGGCTCGATGCCGATGAAGAAATTCTGTGGCAACGTGCTTCACGTCACAGTACCCGTCCTTTGCTCCAAACCCCGGACCCGCGAGCGCGATTTGCGGAGTTGCTGCGGGAACGAGTACCACTCTATCAGACGGCGACGGATTATCGCATCAACACCTCAAGCAGCAGCATCGCGGAAGTGACGGACGAGATTATCGCGCTACTCTAGCGTTGATACGATGCAACTGCCCAGGATTTCCGAAATATCTCGCTCCACCGAGTTAACATCGGTTATTTGGGAGTGAGCCTCTCCTATGAAGATAGAGAACGGGTCGGCTGATACGCGTGCCCAAGTTGTCGCACTAGCGCGCGAGCTCGGATTTGATCTTTGTCGCTTCGCGAAAGCAGAAACGCCGGAGCACACCGCGGAATTTCGAGATTGGCTCGATCGCGGCGATGCCGGTGAAATGAATTATCTCTTGCGTAACTCGGCGCGGCGGTGCGATCCGCGGCAGATATTACCGGATGTGAAAACGGTGATCGTTCTCGCGCTCAATTATTTTCAGGGAAGGGAATCTGCAGCGGCAGGCATGTCGCCTGCAAAGGGTGCGACCGGGCCGGCCGCCACCACAGGGCGCATTGCGCGTTACGCCTGGGGTGACGATTACCACGGATTGATCGAAAAGAAACTGGCGGTGATCGATCAATTTCTGCGCGAATGCGGCGGTAGACAGAAATGTTATGTGGACACCGGGCCGATGCTGGAGCGCGATCACGCCGCGAGTGCCGGCATCGGCTGGCATGGCAAAAGCACGATGTTGTTGAACCGCGAACTCGGGACCTGGTTTTTTCTCGCGGAGATTTTGACCACGCTGGAGTTTGCACCGGACACCGCGCAAAAAAATTACTGCGGGCGTTGCACGCGTTGCATCGATGCTTGTCCGACCGGCGCGATCACTGCGCCGCACCAAGTGGACGCACGACGCTGCATTTCCTACCTGACGATCGAATTAAAGGGTTCGATCCCGATCGAGTTGAGGCCGCTGATCGGCGATCGCATCTACGGTTGCGACGATTGCCTGGATGCCTGTCCTTGGAACCGTTTCGCCAAGGTCTCGCGCGAGACGGCATTCGCCATGCGCCTCGAGGTCGTGGCAATGAAGTTGCGCGATTATCTAAGCCTTGATGACGACAAATTTCGCCTGCTCTTTCGCAACTCGCCAATCAAGCGCACGAAACGGCGCGGGCTTTTGCGTAATGTTTGCGTGGCCCTGGGGAACGTTGGAACGGCTGACGATTTGCCGGCGCTAGAGACGGCGACGTCCGATTCGGAGCCATTAATCGCCGAGCACGCGCACTGGGCGATCGAGCAAATACGCGGGCGTGCGGTTGCGTGAATTGCTGAATCTGTAATCATTAGCAACCGCATCCAACGAGTATGCGCCTGAACGGTTTAATCTCTAGATAATCTAAGGAGCGTCTATTGCAGCCCGCAATGCATCAGCAAGTAACCAGCCCACCCGCCGCGAAGGCGACTGAGACCGGCGCCCTGGCACCCAGCGTCGTTTCGCCACGCCGGCGAAAATCGCGCCGCCGTCGCTACATTCTCATCGGGACTGTCGCGTTGATTTTGCTTGGGATCATTGGCGCGATTATCGCGAGTAAGCGCGCGAAGCCGATTCCGGTGACAACGGAAAAGGCGGCGAAGCGAACGATCGTGCAGCTGGTTTCGGCGACAGGTAAAGTTCAACCGGAGACGGAAGTGAAAATTTCGCCGGAAGTGGCGGGCGAAATTACCGAGCTCCCGGTGATTGATGGCGCGCACGTGAACAAGGGTGATCTGCTGGTGAAGGTCAAACCGGATTCCTACAAGGCCTTGCTGGAGCAACAGGAGGCTGCGATCAGCGCCGCCAAAGCAACGAATCTTCAACAAAAGGCGACGATGATGAAGACGGAGCAGGACCTCAAACGGGCCGATGACATGTACAACAAGAAGACGATTTCGATCCAGGAGTACAATACCGCGCAGGCCGCTTACGATGTGGCGAAAAATACTTTCGAAAGCTCGCTTCACGAGATCGAGCGAGCGCAGGCCGGATCCAGTCAGGCGCGGGATCAACTTTCCAAAACCACGATTTATTCTCCCATCGACGGGACGATAACTATTTTGAATAGCAAGTTGGGCGAGCGCCTTGTTGCTACCGGTCAGTTCGCCGGGACCGAAGTGATGCGCGTGGCCGATCTCGGCCATATGGAAGCGCGCGTCGATGTGAACGAAAACGATGTCGTGAACGTGAAAGTGGGCGACAAGGCGAGTGTGAAGGTCGACGCTTATGGCGATCGCAAATTTCACGGTACCGTTTACCAGATCGCCAACACCGGGACCACAACGGGCGCGGGCACGCAGGAAGAAGTCACAAATTTTCAGGTCAAGATTCGAATTGACGATCACGATGTCCTGTTGAGACCAGGGCTGAGTTGCACGGCCGATATCGAGACCGACATGGTGAAAGACGTGGTGGCGGTGCCGATGCAGGCGGTAACGATCCGCACCGGCGACAGCAATTTGAGTCCGGAGGAGATCGAAAAGAAAAAACAAAAAATCGCCCAGCGCGATAAAGGCGACAACAGCGCTGAGCTTGTGAACGAGCGTCAGGAAAAAGTGACCCAGAAAGAGGAGCGCGAGAAACTAGCGAAAGTCGTGTTTTTGAAAAAAGGGAGCAAGGCGCAGTTGATCAAAGTGACGACCGGAATCGCGGACGACACTTACATGGAGATTAAGAGCGGTATTCAGCCGGGCGACGAAGTAATTTCGGGAAGTTACAGCGCGATCAGCCGGAAGTTGAAGGAAGGCGCCAAAGTTACCTACGACAAGGAGGCGACGAAATAGTGAGAGGTGAATAGTGAGAAGTGAAGGTTGCTCTCTTTCTCTTTTCACTTCTCACCAATCACTTCTTACCTCTCATCGATTGCGACACATGGTGACTTCCACTCGCCCCGTCGGTCCGCTAGTCATCGACATTGAAAACATCACGAAGGATTACGTGATGGGCGAAGAAACCGTGCACGCGTTGCGCGGGGTGTCGTTGCAGATTCACAAGACCGAATACATCGCCATCATGGGCCCGAGCGGCAGCGGAAAGTCGACCCTCATGAACATGCTTGGTTGCCTCGATACCCCGACTTCAGGACGCTATGAATTTAATGGAAAAAATGTGGCGGAAATGAACGATGACGAGCTGGCTGCGATCCGAAATCGCGAGATCGGCTTTGTTTTTCAAACGTTCAATCTCCTGCCGCGCTCGACTAGTTTACGCAATGTCGAGTTGCCATTGATCTACGCCGGGATCGATCCGGACACGCGTGAGGAAATGGCTACCCATGTCTTGCACGAAGTTGGCTTGGGCGATCGGATGAATCACAAGCCAAACGAACTGTCCGGAGGTCAACGGCAGCGCGTTGCTGTTGCGCGGGCGCTGGTGAACAAGCCTTCCATCATTTTGGCCGATGAGCCCACCGGGAACCTCGATTCGAAAACGGGCGAAGAAATCATGGCGTTGTTTGAAGATTTGTACCAACGCGGCAACACCATCATCCTGGTCACGCACGAGCGCGACATTGCGGTGCATGCGCGGCGCACGGTGCATTTGCGCGACGGTTTAATCGAGACCGACCATGCAGGATTTATTCCGGAACTCGACCTCGTCGCGCTAGAGCGACCATGAGGTATCGCCACCGAATTCTGGTTTCGGGGAATGCAGGCTGGCAGCCTGCAGTTCGCGGCAGCTTGCCGCGAACAGTCTTTTCACTTCCCTCGATCTTTGCGCCCACAAACATGCATTCGGCAAGGCTGTCGAATGCTACAGGCTGGCAGCCTGTGCTCCCCGGAACCACAGGATGAGACGTTTTCTCTACGAGCTCAGCGAAAGCTGGAAAATCGCCGCTTCGCAGATGCGCTCGAACTTGACGCGTTCCGCCCTCACCGCGCTCGGTGTCATTATCGGCATCGTCGCCGTGACGTTGATGGGCACCGCCATCGGTGGAATCCAGGTCGGCTTCGACAAAAGCATGTCGATCTTCGGCGACGACGTCCTCTATGTCGGGCAATGGCCGTGGAGAAAAGTCGATGACTGGTGGAACTATCGTGATCGCAAAAAAATCAAGACCGAATATGCGGACGCACTCAATCGCATGATCGCGATGACACCAAATTCCAACCTGATGATCGCCATACCGACTTCCAGCGTAATACGCAGCGTCAAGTATGCCGACAGCGAAGTAAGTAATGTTTTGGTCCGCGGGACGGTATCGGATTATATCATCACCTCCACGTTTGATTTCAAAGAAGGCCGTTTCTTTAACGACCTGGAATCGCGCGGTGGCGCCAACGTTTGCGTCGTCGGCTATGATGTCGCTGATGCGCTGTTTCCGTCAGCGAGTCCGATCGACAAATCGGTTCTGATTAACGGGCAACCATTCAAAATAGTCGGCGTGATCGCGCGGCAAGGCTCGTTCCTTGGCCTCTTCAGTCTCGATTCCATTGTGGTGATGCCTCTGCCCGCGTTTCAGAAATATTTTACCGCTAAAAGTGAAGCGGACATTCTCGTAAAAGTGAATGACAAGACAAAACTAGCCGAAGCCAAAGATGAGCTGGGTGGTTTGATGCGGCGAGTTCGCGGGTTGCCTCCGGAAAAAAAAGACGACTTCAGTATTAACGAGCAGCAGGCGCTAAAGAGCACGCTTGATCCGATCAAGAACTCCATCGCCGTCGCGGGACTTTTCATCACCGGACTTTCGCTTTTCGTCGGCGCGATCGGCATTATGAATATCACTTTTGTTAGCGTAAAAGAGCGGACGAAAGAGATTGGCACACGCAAAGCGCTCGGGGCGCGGCGGCGCACTATTCTTCTCCAATTCTTAATCGAATCGACCGCTCTCTGCTTGCTGGGCGGAATTATTGGGCTGGGCTTTGCCTTTGCCATGTGTTTCCTCATCGGCATCGCTTTCCCATCCTTCCCCACCCAGTTTTCAACCGGATTAGTGGTTATAAGCATGGTTGTGTCGGTCATGACAGGATTGATCTCCGGGTTCGCGCCTGCATGGACGGCATCGCGACTCGACCCTGTCACCGCGTTGCGGTATGAATGATGGAGTAATGGAGTGTTGGAGTAGCGGAGTAATGCTGGCAGCAGCACTCCATCACTCCCCTACTCCATTACTCCAATTCTGATCATGCAGTTTAAGGAAATTCTGAAAATGGCGTTGAGTTCGTTAGGCGCGAATAAGTTGCGCGCAGCTCTAACGATGGTTGGCATAACCATTGGGGTGTTCTCCATCATTCTGGTCATGACCGCGATCGGCGCGTTGCAGAATTCGATCGAGACTGGAATCAGTTTTCTTGGATCGAATGTCTTTCAGTTCGCGAAATACCCAGTGAACATCGACGCTGGCGGCGCCAACGTGAAGAAAAAATACCAGAACCGCCGCAACATCAGCTATCAGCAGGCGCAGCGTTATTACGAATTGATGCAGGGAAACGCGTCGCAGATTTGCCTGAAGTGCTTCGGGCGCGACTTGAAAGGCCAGGCCGTTTACAACGGCCTCAAGACGCCGCCAAGTCTCACAGTTGTCGGAACGAATCGAGGTTTTCTGACCGCTAATGCGTTCACGCTCGGTTATGGCCGCAACCTTAACGACGAAGACGTGGCCCTTGCCCGCAACGTCGCCGTCATCGGCAAGGGCATCGAGAAACGTTTGTTTCCCCACGAGTCGCCCCTCGGCAAAGTCCTCCGTATGACCGGGCATACTTACACCGTTGTTGGCGTCCTGGCGGAAAAGGGCACTTCTTTTGGCGAAAGCCAGGACGATTTTTTTTTGATGCCGATAACGCGGTTTTTCGAGAATTACGGCGAAGCCAACCGCACTGTGAACATCGCCACCCAGCCGTTTTCAACGGAGCTCTACAACCGAACCTTGGACAAAGGGATCAGCGCGATGCGCATTGCCCGCGGCCTTAAGGCAGATCAGGATAATGATTTCGAGATCTACACAAACGATTCGCTCAAAAGCGCTTTCCTCAATGTTGCTGGCGTGGTCAGCATTGGCGCGTTCGTCATCAGCTTCATCGCGCTGGTGGCTGCCGGCATTGGCATCATGAACATCATGCTGGTGAGCGTGACGGAGCGCACGAAAGAGATTGGCGTTCGCAAATCGATCGGTGCCCGCAGCCGCGATATTCTCCGGCAATTCCTCGCGGAGGCGGTGTTCATTTCCGAGGCCGGTGGAATTCTTGGCATTATTCTGGGCGTGGTCGGGGGCGATTTGCTCGCGCTTTGGCTCAAAGTAGATGTGATTTTCCCCTACGGCTGGGCCATCGCCGGCCTGATCGTCTGTTCCGCCATCGGGATCGGATTCGGCTTTTACCCCGCCTATCGTGCAGCCGCACTCGACCCCATCGAGGCCTTGCGCTACGAGTAAAGTGAGCATCGACGGGGCCGTTTAGACCCTAGCGGGCACGCAACTTGCGCCTCTAAATCTAACATGCGCTCTGTTCTCGCTCGCCCAAGCTCCCGTGCCTTCATCGCCTGTTACGACTGCGCAACATAACGTTCTTCTCATCGAAGAATACGACGCGCTTTCTGTCGCGATCCAGTCGGCGCTAACCAAATTTGCGCCGCACCATCGCGTTCATGCGGTACGATCGCTGGCGGAAGCGCGGCGGGTCGCCCTCGAACAAAGGCCCGAACTCATCATTCTCGACTTTGATCCGCCACACTCCGGAGCGATCGCGTTTTTTGGGGAAATGCGCGGCGTTTTGCCGGAGACGCGTGTCTTGGTGATCGCGGCCGGGATTACGCCTGATCTCATAGCGGAACGGGGAGCTAATGGCGCGTTGCAATTTCTCGAAAAACCGTTCGAGCTGGTGGAATTCGGCGCCGCCGTGCAAGCGCTTCTTGGCCCCTGGATGGAAACAGGACTGTCCCGCGGGACGTTGCGCGACCTCGCGCTCGACGATGTCGCTGTTCTTGCGCTGTCTACGCCCCGCAATGTCGTGATTGAGGGGCGGGCGGACGAAAATCGCACCGGTGAATTGCATGTGCGAAACAGTCAGATCACGCACGCGCGCACGGCCGAGGCCGAGGGTAAGCGCGCGCTCGTGGAAATGCTAACCTGGAGTGATCCGCACTTTATCGAGAATATCGCTTCGGAATCGGCGCCGCGAACAATTTACGATCCCTGGGCGGCAACGCTGACCGAGGCGTTGCGCGAAGCGAAAAAAACGAAAGGCGCGCGACCTGCGCCAGCGGAGCCGAAGGTGCCGGCCAAACCGGCGGTCGCAGCAACCAAGACAGGTCCGAAGATCCTGATCATCGACGACACGGAGATGCTTCTCATTTTCGTGGAAGATTCGCTCGCCCTTGCCGATCCGACTCTACAAATGACCACCGCGCTCACCGGTCTGCACGGCGTAAAAGAAGCCGCCCGCATTATTCCTGATCTGGTGCTGGTTGATTACGTTCTTCCCGACATCAAAGGCGACGAGGTTTGCCGTCGCATCGGAACAAACGACAGCACTGCGCGCGTGCCTATCATCATGATGTCGGGTCACGTGCACGAGATGACCGCGGTGGCGAGCAAGTTGCCAAACGTGGTGGCAACAATCGCCAAGCCATTTATATCCGACGCGCTTGCCGCGCTGGTGCAACGAACATTGAAGGAAGGGCAGTTGCGCGAAAAGCCGACGTTCCCTAGCGAAAAGGAGATCGCACGCGCCAGAAGCGCGGAATTCGCCATTTCAAAAACGCCGATCTTGAGCCAGCCCGAGCAAAAACCCACACGCCGGCCAATGGAGGGCGGAGCTGCGGCGACGCCCAAGATCCCTGCGGGCTCGCAGAAGCTCGCCTCTCCACCGCCCCTTCCGATTCTAAAAACGGCGCCACAAAAGCTGGAGCCGGTCGGGCCTCGTTTGGCACCGAACGAAGTGTTGCTCGATCTGCCGCTCGATGTCGTCGCCATGCATGTTAACGCTGCGTTTCAGATCGGAGCGATTCGTGCACGACCGGCCTCATTAACGGTCGCGATCGAAATTCCTGCCCTCACTGCCAAGACTGCGTTGCCTTTGAAAACTGGTTTTCATTTGGGCCCGATCGATCTCGATGCCACCGGATGCATTTCCATTGTCCGCCTGATTCCTACTTCCCAGCCGTATCGCTCGGTCGAGACACGCGGCGCGTTTGAGATCGGTGGCGTCACAGTTGTTCCAGCAAATGAACGCGAGCGACTTCAACTGATGTCAGCCGCTGCGTCGAGCATGACGATGCAGTTATTCGCTCCGCTCGAGCTAATCTCGGTCGAGCTCGCTCCGAACCTTGAAATCCGGCAGCTGGTCCTGCGTTGCCGTGGCAAGGCGGTGCGCGTATCATTGAATTCGCAAAGCTCGCAAGCGCAGAGCGGCGCGAGTTTCGAAGCAACGAGCGTGCAGCTCGATCAGTCGCGGCGCATCGATGAGCTGACGCTTATACCCATCTGAACCGAAAATCCCAACATCCAAATCCCAAGCTCCAAATAAATTTCAAAATGTCGGCGTGGCGATTTTGAAAGTTTGAGTCTTCCTTGGGATTTGGAACTTTGCGGATTATCGGCGCAGCGCTCAGTCTAACCCGAGCGCCTTGAATTTCTCGTCAACGTGACGGAAATGCATCTCAAGCGAACAAAGTTTGTCGATCTCCTTTGCCGATAGCTTTGCCATAATTTTCGGCTCTGCTTTCACCTTCTCGGCAAACGACTTCTTGCCGCGCCAGGTTTTCATCGCCGCGCGTTGCACCGCTTCGTAGGCCGTTTTGCGGGCAAGTCCGGCACAAGTGAGCGCGAGCAAAATCGACTGGCTGAAATAGAGCCCCTTCGTCATCTCCAAATTACGTTTCATGTTTTCCGGATAAACGCGCAGTCCACCCACCAGCTCGCGTAATTTTACCAGCATGTAATCGAGTAACGTACACGAATCCGGCAAAATGATCCGCTCCGCGCTGGAATGACTGATGTCGCGCTCGTGCCAAAGCGCGACGTTTTCCATCGCTACCAGCGCATTTCCGCGCACGACTCGAGCCAGCCCACTCAACCGCTCTCCCGTAATCGGATTGCGTTTGTGCGGCATGGCCGAGCTGCCCTTCTGGCCTTCGCCAAAAAATTCTTCCACTTCCAAAACTTCAGTGCGTTGCAGATGGCGGAATTCGGTGGCCCAGCGATCGATCGACGATGCGATCAACGCCAGCGTCGTCAAAAATTCAGCGTGCCGATCGCGCTGCACGATTTGGGTCGAGATTGTGGCTGGACGCAGCCCAAGTTTCTGGCAAACTTCGCGCTCGATCCGCGGGTCCAAATGCGCGTGTGTCCCCACCGCGCCGCTGAGTTTCCCGATGCGAACACGCTCACGCGTTTGCGCGAGACGCTCTTCCGCACGGCCAAACTCATCGAACATCAGCGCTAGCTTCAATCCAAACGTGATCGGCTCGGCGTGAATGCCGTGGCTGCGCCCGATCATTGGCGTCTTTTTGTAGCGTCGCGCCTGTTTGCCGATTGTTTTTCGCAATGCCACAAGGTCGTCGGACAGAATTTGCGCCGATTCGGTCATCTGCACCGCCAGCGTGGTGTCCAGAATATCCGAGGAAGTTAATCCCTGATGAATCCAGCGCGCCGCAGGGCCAACGTAGGAGGCCACATTTTCCAGAAAAGCGATGACGTCGTGGTTCGTCCGCTTTTCAATTTCGGCAATCTCGTCGATCTCGAACTTCCCTTTCTTGCGAATGGCCGCGGCGTCTTCTTTCGGAATCAAACCCAGCCGAGCCATCGCTTCGCAGGCGATAGTTTCAATTTCCAGCCAGATCTGGAATTTGCGCGTCTCCGACCAGATCGCGCGCATCTGCGGCCGGGAATAACGGTCAATCACCCCGGCAACATAAAAGCGCTGGCAAAAGCCGGAAAGGTTTATTACAAAAAGAAAACGCTCCGGCAGCAGAACCACCGGAGCGTTTCGAAGTCTATTTCGCCGAACTTAGCAGACCTTGGCGCGCAAAAATCGGCCGTGATCTTCAACTCGCACTCTGCCGCTGCCGAGTAAATCGGCGACGGTGGCCACGGTTTCGCGGCTGCTCTTGGCGCAGGAACTAACGGCGACGATTAAATCACCGAGGGAAAGCTTTTGTCGGGGACGTAAAATCTGAGAATGCTTGTTCATCACGCCAATAAAGACAGCAAAAGTAGTGCCAACGTTCACCCAGAATACTTTACGCTGTGTACTTCGCCACAATCGGAGCCCGAGGCAAGCCTCTTCTTCGTCGATATGCTGACACTTGTGTCCTCTTTTTTTACATCTGGATGGCGGTTATTGCGGAGGTCTCGCGCAGCGCATATCTTGGGCATCCCAAAAACGTGGTAGCGGCATCCCGCCGATGGGACACGGGGATGAAATCGCATGCCGCGCGTACCCTAGCCCTTTCTGAAAAAGTCTCAGGGCGCTGTCCCATTTCGATGCGCCGTCAGCCGCATCACGAGAAAATAAAGGAGGCAGAGCACGATAACAGCGGCGCCGATTAGGTGCGATTTCGCTTTAAGCGCCATCGTCAGGCCTGCGGGATCACCCAACATCTCCGGCGTGATCGCGGTTTGTCCGAACCACGCCAGCACCCCGCACCACAGGGCCGAACCCACGATCGTCATCAAGCTAAAGGTGGTGAAATTCATTCGGATGATTCCGGCTGGAATGGAAATGAGATGCCGAATTACGGGCAGCAATCGCGCGAAAAAGATGCCGCCGGCTTCGTAACGGTGCAGCCAATGTTCCGCCCGCGTTAGCTTTGATTCGCTGATCGCGAAAAAGCGGCCCCATTTTACGATCAGGATCCGTCCAAGCCATAGCGATACCCAATAAGTGACGGATGCGCCAAGCCATGAACCAAAAGTACCCGCTGCAATCACACCCCAGAGATTCAGTTTTCCCTGCGCAGCCAGAAACGCAGCCGGCGGAATCACGATTTCGCTCGGCACCGGAAAGATCGAGCTTTCCAACGCCATTAACACGATGATCCCCAGGTAACCGCCGTGCAGGACCCAATCAAACCAGACTTGGAGCAGATGATGCATTGGGCAATTTTCGATTTCAGATTGAAGTTGCGATGCTGAGTCGCGTCTCTTTCTATCGGCAATCGGCAATCCGCAATCTAAAATTCCGATGATCTACCGACGCGTCCTGAAATATTATCGCGGATTTCTTACCCGTTCGCTCATTGCCCTGGGGTTTTCTTTCGCCGCCATCGGATTGAATCTGCTTAAGCCGTGGCCCTTCAAGATCATCGTCGATCAAATCCTGCCGGGTCGGGTAAAGGTTTTTCAATACACCTTTCGACTTTTCGGCGGCGCCGAAATCAGGATACCGACGCTCGATACTACTCGAGCCATCGCGCTGCTCTGTCTTGCAATGATTGTCATTCAATTGCTGTGGAGTCTCCTGAGCTTGGCCAGCAATTACATGTTTGTGAAAATCGGTCTGCAATCTTTGCTGCGATTGCGGACTGAGCTTTACACACATTTGCAGCGACTTTCGCTCAAATTTCACGACACGCGGCGCTCGGCCGATTCCAGTTTTCGCGTCGCCTACGATTCGCAGTCGGTCCAGACAATTTACAATAAAGGATTCACCAACATTATCGGTTCTGCCGTTACCCTGCTCGGGACATTTGCTGTCATGCTTCGGCTCGATTGGCAATTGACCTTGCTCTCGCTTGCCATCGTGCCGCTTCTCATTGGCACGATCTATTTCTTTGCCAAACGCATTCGCACTCAATCGACTACCATTCAGGAGCAGGACAGCGCGTTGCTCACTCAGACGCAGGAAGGACTGAGTTCCATTCGGATGGTGCACGCCTTTGGCCGCGAGGAATTCGAAGTCTCGCAGTTTCAGGAACAGGCACACGGCAGTTTGCAGGCGAACCTTCGGCTAACGATGACAAACGTGAAGAGCGGGCTCGTCATCAGCACGCTGATCGCGGTTGGAACGGCCGCGATGTATTACGTGGGATCATTACACGTGCTGGCCGGCACGTTATCGCTCGGAGTACTTCTCGTTTTCATCGCCTATCTGGTCATGCTTTATCAACCGCTCGAATCGCTCACCTACACAGCGTGGGCAATGGAAGGCGCTACGGCCGGAGCCCGGCGTTGTTTCGAAATTCTCGATTCGCGCGACGACGTCGTCGATTCCCCGAACGCCATCGCGATCGAAAAAACAAATGGCGCGATCGCGTTTCAAAATGTGAGCTTTGGCTACGATTCGGACCGCGAAATTCTGAGCAGCATCAACCTTGAAATCGAGCCGAACCAAATCATCGCGCTCGTCGGCGGCACGGGCGCGGGCAAAAGCACGCTCCTCACTTTAGTGCCGCGATTCTACGATCCCGCTTCGGGTCGTCTAACTCTCGATGGCCACGACATTCGCGAGATCACAAAAAGATCATTGCGCCAGCAGATCGCCATCGTCCTGCAAGACACGCTCCTCTTTTCTACCACCGTGCGGGAAAATATTGCTTACGGACGGCCAGATGCGACCGAGGAGGAAATCCGCCACGCGGCCCGGCGTGCACAGGCAGATGAATTCATTTCGCAATTACCGAATGGCTACGAGAGCCAGGTCGGCGAACGAGGCGGCCATCTTAGCGTCGGTCAGCGCCAACGCGTCGGAATCGCGCGCGCCTTTTTGAAAAACGCGCCGATTCTTTTACTCGACGAACCAACTTCCGCGCTCGACCCGACCACCGAATCCGCCATCATGGAAACGATCAAAGAATTGATGCGGGGCCGCACCACCATCATCATCACTCATCGCATCGCCACCGTTCACAACGTCGATCAAATCGTCGTGCTCGAAGCTGGGCGCGTGGTCGAGCAGGGCCGCGGACCGGAATTGGTCGCGCGCGGCGGCGTTTACGCAAAACTTTATGCTTCCGGGAAATTTACGGCATGAGCAATGTCGACGCGGACCGCAGAGTAGAAAGCGATTGGTGGGCGCATCCGATCCCGCCGAATGTCGATTTTGGCGAAGGGTTTTATTGCGAAACAGCGCAAGTGTTTCGTTTTATGAAAACGAAGGCGGCGCATGCTCTCCGCTTCGGCAATCACGTCTCCGTTTACGCCGGGTGTTCTTTTGCCCTCGGGCTTAATGGCTCGGCCGTCGTTGGTGATTTCACCTTGCTGAACGGCGCGCTCGTTATGGCGGACGAACGGATTGAAATCGGATCGCACTGTTTGATCTCGTGGAACGTCGGGATCGCCGATTCCGATTTTCATCCGCTCGAACCTGCGCAGCGACTAATCGATGCCCAAGCCGTTGCGCCCTTTTACAAAGATCGCCCGCCCCGCCCCAAGCTCGAAACGCGCCCGGTGAAAATCTGCGATAACGTTTGGATTGGAATGAATGCGATCGTTTTAAAAGGCGTTACCATCGGCGAGAATTCCGTCGTTGCGGCCGGCGCAGTGGTGACGAAGAGCGTGCCCGCGAATTGCGTCGTCGCTGGTAATCCCGCGGCGGTTGTGAAGACATTCCAGTGACCGTAGCAAACGTCCAACGTCCAACGCCCAACGTCGAATACCGATTTCAAAGGAACGCTTTCTGCATTCGACGTTGGGCGTTCGACGTTCAGCGTTCGGCGTTTTCTTCGTAATGAAGCGCAAGCGCATCGTCGTAATGGGCTTCATGGGCTCCTGCCCGATCGCGGGCGTAATTTGGCAGCATGTGCACTACATTGTCGGCCTGCAAAGACTCGGTCACGAGGTTTACTACATCGAAGATTCCGCCCGCATTCCCTACAACGCAGAAACTTTCGACACGAGCAACGATTTTAGTTACGCCACGAAACTGCTGGCGCGCTTGGCCAATGAATTTGATTTCAAGAATCGCTGGTCTTTTTGCGCACGTTATTTGCCTGAACTCCGGACCGTAGGCTTGCCCTTAAGGAAAATTCGTCAGCTTTATAAATCGGCCGATGCGATTTTGAATGTCTGTGGCGCGCAGGAGTTCAATGATGATCTGCTGGCGAGCGGTCGAATTCTTTACATCGAGAGCGATCCAGGCGTTGAACAAATAAAGGTCGATCAGCGTGTTCAATCGACAATAGACTATCTCCGGGGACATCACG
>Ga0209159_1001808_pt1 | contig 15676 bp, 10 predicted proteins | sample GraSoiAngelo_144_FD_185901 | JGI IMG/M metagenome (GOLD analysis project Ga0209159, IMG submission 185901) | Grasslands soil microbial communities from the Angelo Coastal Reserve, California, USA - 14_1009_02_40cm (SPAdes) (version 2) | ecosystem: Environmental > Terrestrial > Soil > Grasslands ...
TCCGCTATTCGACTCTCATCAAAGCGCGACTGCGTTGCTAATCTAGGGTTGTTCCTTTTGAGCGATGTACGTCCTGGTTTCAGGGACATACCATCGGGTCGTTTCACGGAACCTATGCCAGAAATCGTGGAAGGCGGAGAGATCTCGGGATTCGACCGTGATCATTCCGTTGTATGTGGTGCCCCATATGTGGGCGTATTCAGCAACGATCTCGACATCCTTGGACAGGTTCTTCTTGAACTGTTCCCAACCGGCGGTCGCTTTCTTCTTGTCCGCTTCTGTCAAGGGTCTTACCCGGTAGAAGATCAGGAATGCGAATATCAGAGAATTACACCTTAGGTCGCGCCTATGAAGCGATTAGGTTAATCTTGTTTTCGCCTTGCCAGAGGTAGACCGGGAAGAGGCGTGGTTGGGTTACATGCCTCTTTTGTGACGGGATTCGCCCACTAGCCCTCAGTGATGATGGGTCTAGGTGTCTAGGGGATTCTATTGCGGAAGGCAGCTGTCATCGTATTCCTCTCCCTAAGTCTTCTCGTATTCTTGCCAACTGACTCCTCAACGAATCGCAGCAATCCGCTCAGTTTTCTCAACGCAGGACCCGTCGGGACCACTGACTATCCTTGGACGATGTTCCATTACGATGCTGGGCGTAACGGAGCTACTCCTGCTTCTGGTCCTACTTCCGCTAGCCTGATGTGGAGCTACACCACGGGAGGCATCGTTTACGCCTCGCCGATCGTGTCTGATGGATTTGTATTCATTCCGTCTTATGATGGTAAGCTGTACGCGCTTGACGAGTACACCGGATCCCTCATCTGGTCCTTTACAACCGGATCCAATATCGTTGCAACTCCGGCGGTGGGAAATGGTATAGTCTACCTATCATCCAAGGACTTTACTGTCTACGCTCTTGATGAGAATACTGGTTCAGTGCTCTGGCGAATATCGAATGTCGCGCCAGTAGTATCCTCTCCCGTCCTGGCAGATGGCAAGCTGTTCTACGGCACGTTGTATTCTCCATCAGCCGGCAGGGCTGAGTTTCTAGCACTCAATCCTCAAGATGGGACAGTCCTCTGGAGAACGACTATTTCCGACTATATCGAGGGCTCGGCCGCGGTTAGCAACGGGCGTGTATTCTTTGGAATAGGAGCTCTCAGTAACGCAGTCGTTGTCGCCTTAAACGAGACGACAGGAAAGTCGGCTTGGAACTATAACACAGCGGTAGCGACTACCATAACCACTGCGCCTGCTACTGCCTATGGTAATGTCTACGTCGGCCTTGACAGTAATAGATTTCTTACGCTGAAGCAAGCCACCGGCAGCTTAGTATGGTCGTTCAACACTCCGAGCGCTTCCAACGCGACTACTCCTGCGGTCTATAATGGCGTGGTCTACTTTGGGACAGGTAGAGGTATCGTATATGCTCGTAACGCGACTACGGGCGTTCAGATCTGGTCGTATACAACTCCTACTGGCGGGGCGGTTGCCTCCTCTCCCGCCCTAGCTCTTGGAACTAAGGCCTTGTTTTTTGGTTCTAACGATCGCTACTTGTACGCGGTCAATTTGATGACAGGCGCCTTTTTGTGGAGATACTTGACTGGCGGGCAGGTTTCCTCTTCACCTGCGGTGGCCGATAGCCGGGTCTTCATCGGCGCTAAAGACGCGAAGGTCTACGCCTTGGGGATGATCATTCCTTCACTAAGCTCTACGCTAACCGCGAGTCCAGCTATTCTGAGATCAGGAAGTGTGTCAAATCTTACGGTGACCGTTCGAAACAGTACGGGCCCGATCTCAGGAGCCAATCTAACTCTTACCTCCTCAGCGGGCGGAACATTCGGCCAGCCAGCGATGAGTATTCCTGGAACCTATCTTGCCAACTTCACTGCACCAACAGTAACATCGACCATTAGTGATGCAATCCAGGTTGTTGCCAGCGCACCTGGCTACCTGAATGCTGTGGCAAGCACGGCTATTACCGTCAATCCGTATCCCCCTCTAACCGTCGCAGTTGCGGCGAAGCCTGGGACCACCACTCCTGGGAGTGAGGTCCTGCTTATGATCAAGGTCACCAATGGGACTGACCTAATCCCCGGTGCGAATCTCACCCTGACTTCATCATCAGGTGGGAGCTTCTCGGGATTGTCCGATGGTGGAAATGGAAACTATACTGCAATCTACACTGCTCCCCTGCAGAGCTCCACCGATGTCTTAACAGTCCAAGCCTCAAAGAACCAATTCAGCTCCGCACAGGGCCAGGTCGTTGTAACAGTGACCGGGATTCCTGACCTTACTACGGTGAAGGTGGCGGGTCTACCGCTATTCTTGTTTGCCGTGGTTGCAGTTCTCATATTCTTCATCCTTATCGCTGTCGCGGTTACGCGTCGGGACAGATCGCGCTCCCATGGTCCGTTCCAATCACCGCAGCCCTCTTTTACGTACGCGTCAGAAGGGCTGTCTTTTCCGGGAAGACTTATCTAAGCGATTTCTGACCGGGGGTTTAATGGGGTTGGCGGCCATAGCTGGGAGCTAGGACCCGTACCCATTCCGAACACGGAAGTGAATCTCCCAGGCGATCCCTGTGGTAGTGTGGTGAGAGATCCCACGCGAAGCTTAGACCGCTGCCAACCTCATTTGAAAATTTGGGAAAGTTCTAGAATTTTGCTTCATCGAAATTTTCTATTTTCAAAGTTATGATTGGGAAATCGTGCGTAATCAATCTTTATAACGCGCAGGGGACAATTAACCTTCAGCGCTCGGGGGACATCGGCTGCTATCTGTTGCACTGCTAGATATTTTCAGCCCTCTAAGCAGCATTTTCAACAATCTAGGCACTGTCACTCAGTTAATCTTCACACTCCTGTTTGTCCTTCTCTTCTTCGGGTTCGGCCAGAAGCTCCAGATGCGTCAGTACATGTGGGACATTGACAGAGGATTACGACGCCTCGACCTCATTCGGACCCAGGCGAAGGATCTGGCGTTGAAGACTATCAAGGAGATCGGCAAGCCGACCATGGACCCACTGCCTCAACTGAATGTACTGATGGAATCGTTCCTGATTACTCCGGTGGACATGGACCCTTCGGGGATTGTGAGCAAGTTCGACCATCTCCTAGATGTTCGTGATGTGAAGTTCAAGGAGGATGTTCAGAAGATGGCGCCTAGTGCCGATTCGGCGCAGGTCAACAACCTTGAGAACCTCGTCGAGGCCTCTTGGGCCTTGAACACTATTTTCCGAATCATACGCCACTTCTATCTTCTGGGTAAGAAGACGAACAGCATATTCATCATCATCCAGCTCCAGGCTCTACTCCCCATGATTATGCAGGAGGCTGAAGCCTACCTGGGTGCGGGGCGAGCGTTCGCTGAGGGACAGCCGATAGGGGATGGGCTTGGGCCGCTTGTTGCGTCGAAGTTGATGAAGGACAAGTCTCAGCGCAAAGTCGAGAAGGATATCATGGTCGCTGAGACAACGATGGAGGATCGGAGAATAATCGCTCTCAAAGCAGAGGGTCCGGGGGGGAATGTTGGAAAACCGGGGGACGCCATACAATCCCTCCTTCAAGAGAACAATGGGAAGGTCTCCATGATCGTGATGGTGGATGCGGCTCTAAAGTTCGAGGGCGAGACCACAGGCGAGATCAGTGAGGGCATCGGTGCTGCGATCGGTGGAATTGGAACGGAACGTTTCAAGATCGAACAGGAAGCTACGAAGCAGCACATACCGGTCTACGCCGTCATCGTCAAGGAGAGTATTCTGGAGGCGATTACTCCTATGAAGAAAGAGATACTTGAGGCGGGTGACAAGGTTATCGAGAGGATTAAGAACCTCATCGTGGAACGGAGCAAGCCCGGCGACACGGTTATAATCGCCGGAATAGGCAACACGATAGGCATAGGACAGTAGACTGTTAAAGTGTCTCAGCCGAGACCGCGGAGCGGTCCCTCAATAGGAGTAATGCTGATCTCCATAGTCCTAATCATTATCGCCTTCTACACCCTCAACCTCGCGCTAAGCACATTTAGTACGGATGTCACTTTGGCAACTTTGTACTTTACTGTCGCAGTCTTATCGTTCGGCTTTGTCGTCCTCTCAGTGTTTAGGGTCAGACGGGGCTATGCATTGGCCAATCCTGCACCGCTCAAGGTCATGTCGATAGTGAAATGTCCGCAGTGCAGTTTCAAGCAGATCAAGAATTTCGCTGTCGGCGATTTTGTCTTCAAGAAGCTGGGCATGTGTACCCAGTGTGGGGTCGCAAGCCTTTCGATAACTGGCATTTACTACGATGGACCCACACGCCGCTAGCCCCTTCTATCGTCGAATAAAGGTCTCCGGCCTATCGCGGATTCTTCCTCCGTCTTGGTGGTGGTCTTGTTCTGAAAGTGTGAAGGACTTTTTTTGTTTTGACATACCCCCGGGGGGGTCGAGAAATAGTTAGTAGAAAAAAATAGCTAGAAGAAAAAAGAGAGATAAGAAAAGAGACAGCTGTCTTGGATACTTGGTGAGATCAAGTTGAAGATGGATGGGTTTCTGATTCTATGGCGATTCCTAGGCGGTTTGCAGCGGACGACCAGGCCGCCGCGCTTATCTGGCATAATGGGATATGCATAGATGCAGAATCTCTTGGGCTGTCTCCTTGCGGACACGTTATTGACTGTTAATTACTGTCCGGTAAGTATGGTGCAGCTATCGTGGTTTACTAGGACGGTGTGTTCTGACTGTGCTACTGGGTTGTTGCTTGCCTCTATCAGAACTGGGTAGGTGCTTATGCACTTGTTCCGGATCAAGTCTTGAAGCGCCTTTTTGCCGACTTCTCTTGGGAACGCTTTCTCTAGCCATCTCGACGCGAAGGGTAGGGTTGAGAAATTGGCTTGGATGAAGGCGAGTACCTTCTTGGAGTCTTCTGAGGTTGCGCCTTTGGGTTTGACGAACCTGTAGATGTAGGCACTTGTTCCGTTAGTAACTGCTCCCTTGGCTTTGGCTAGGGTCACGAAGGGTTCGATGGCGAAGACTTCGCCCTCTTCGATCTTTGTCCCGTTCATTCCCATGGCTGAGACACTGGGGACAGACTTGCCGGCGTGTATGGTGTATCGTTCGATCTTGTGGCCGGTCAGGTTGCTTATGGGGCGTAGGCCTACCCGGGTGATAGTGGTTTGGACTATTCGTCCTATCTCAGAGAGTTTGACGCCCGGTTTGAACGCCCGTATCGCATTCTGAAGGGCCTCGTCTGCGGCCTGGGCTAGTGGTTCGAACCTCGGGTCCAGGCAGATTGTGACTGAAGTGTCAGTTACATAACCGTCGACATGGACCCCAAAGTCCACCTTGACTAGCGAAGCAGCTGGAATTGTCAGGGTGTCACCTGGAGGCGAGGTGTAGTGTGCCGCAACCTCGTTTATCCCCACATTGACCGGAAACGCGGGCTTCCCACCAAAGTCTCGGATTCTCTGCTCTAGTGCCTCACAGATCTGGATGGCAGGTTTGCCGTACTTGACAATGCCTGGAACTTCCTTCCGTAGCCTAGCTACGATGTCGCCCGATTTCTTGAACGAGTCGAGGGCTTGAGAGTCGAACAAGGGCTGTGTCAACTGCCTGACGGTTTAGAGATTTTGCTCATGGCACTTATCTCGTGGGAGTTAGTAGGATTCGCTATGGGACTCACGAGCATTGTCCCGGGACTATGTTATAGTTGTACGCCGATCCGAGTTTCGTCGTCTGGTAAAGATCTATGGTTCCGCATCTTAGTAGGGCTGCAAGACCGTTGCCTGAACTACTTTCCAAGTACAAGAACACCTCGTAAGACTGTTGGTTCGGAATGCTAATTTGAATACCTTCCTGCAGCGTCGATTCTAACAGAATAAGGAAATTGTGAAAGACTGCCAAAATTTACCTGATACGCTGATTGAATACTTACGACGCCCGAGACGTCAATTGTCAACGGCGGGATCAGAAGATACGTTATTGCTCCAGCGATAACTATTACCACAACAGCCAAACCGATGACTCTCAGTCGTACATTAGTCCTTTTTCTGGCCGAGGCTCGCAGGCGAGTTGCGGATATTATCACCGGGTATGCGTGTCCCTGAGTAGGCCTGTGCTGATTTAAACCGCGCTGGTCGGAAAGGAGGACGGACGGTTAGAGGACTGGGAAACAAGGCGTGGAAGGATCCCGGTTGCTACGATTTGCTGAAATCGTTCTTCCACATCTCTCGTGCGAGGGCACCATCTTTCTTGAACAGATGTACCTGAGCCTTCGCCTTCTCTCCCCGCTCTCGATGCTCCCGCAGGAACTTGGTCACTTTCTCGACAAGGATATCCTTCAGGTCTCCCGTTAGCATTCGCCCGCCCTTGTATTCGGATCGGATTTCTTCTATCCGTTTGTCGTTGGGTTCGAAGAACATGTAGAGCCACTGGAAAGGAACGTCGATGTCGGGATTCCCGCCGAGTTTGCGGTGCTCTTCTACTGATGCTTGTCCTCCTGAGAAGGCGTGTCGGTAGATCTTGTTCCTGACGGTCTTGTCGTCATCGTTGAGATAGATGGCCGTTTCTGGTTTTGACGAGCTCATCTTGTCTTGGATTCCCGTTAGGGGCGGTAGGAATTTGCTGTGGATAGCCGCCGCTTTGTGGTAGCCTAGGGGTTCCGCGATGTCTCGTTGTATTCTCCAATACGGGTCTTGGTCGATGGCTGACGGTATGAGGCAGCGCTTCTTCTCGAACAGGCTGGGAAGAATCTGGATGGCGGGGTAGAAGCTCATGCCAATGTTCGTCTCACCGGTGAACCCGAAGACTGACTTGGCGGTGCTGTAATTGACGCGTCGGGCGATCTTCAGGATCAACGGGTAGGCGTGGCCGACGAACTCGGTGTCTTGAAAGATGAACGTCTTGTCAGGGTCGAAGCCAACAGCAGCAACTTCGAGGATATTATCCAGAGCCCATTTCTGGGTCTCTTCATAGGTGAGACTCCGCTTCTCTTCAAGGAATTTCTCATCATCAGTCATCTGAATGTAGACGTTAGCCTGGAACTTGTCCTGGAGCCACTTGGTAAAGTAGAAGCTCAGAATGTGGCCGATGTGCATCGGACCACTAGGCCCTCGACCAGTATAGAGGAAGAATCCCTTGCCCTTCTCATAGTCGTCAAGAACAAGGGCTAGATCTCGATGAGAGAAGAAGACCTGTCGCCGCACGAGGTACGCGGCGTCGCTCAGGATTCCTTCGAGTCGTTTTGCGAGAGGCCCAGCTATCGGCTGAGTTCCAAAGTCGCGGATCAGCCTTTCATAGTCTACTTCACCGGTGACCTCCCATGGAGTTACGACGAATTTCTTGTCAACCATTACTCACATCTCTGAGATGGGGCTATGCCAAAGATAGGGCGGGCATTTCTACTTCGAATGCTGCGGCTGGAAGATTCAATCCCCAGGATTTGATGACTCGTGGATTTAGCTCTCCGATGATTCCAACCTCTGTTCCATCTGATATTATCGCTCCGCACCTTCCGGATAGGAAACTGGGATGCTCCGTCTCTTTGATCTGGAATGATCGACCTTTGTTTTTTGCCAGTGCATCGATGGAGGATCGAATTTCGGTGAATCCAGCATTTGCGTGGATTGTCACCGCGGCTAGCCTCCGGGTTTCTTGGATTGGATGGGTCTCATTTTCTCGGCGACCGATACAGGGTCCGATTTCGAAGATTCTTTGAGGATAGTCAACATGCGTGTTATGGGAGAGAGTCTCCAAAAGGCTCGGAAGGAGCCAATTTCTTAGCACCGTATGGGTAGTCATTCTTGGATTCAAGAGCTCAACAAGCTTACCTTGACTCGACGGCACGTTGTTTGAAACGACTACTGGCGATGTCAACGTGTAGGTCAGAACTTCCTGGAAACCTAATCCGATCATGATCTCGGCCACGCTCTCATTTTCGTCTGTCTCTTTCGCGAGATTGCCCACAGTCCAGATCATGGGCCACTCAGGCTTCAACTTGTTAATGTCCATGGCAATAGCAATGTCTTCCATCATGTCCACAGAGTGCATAATGTCAGTTCGGTAGCAGGGAATCTCCAGTTGAATAGTATCTCCTGTTGCTCTTTGAACTCTGTATCCGGCTCTTTCAACGAATCTCGACGCTTCCCTCAATCGAACTGACGTTCCTAGAAGCTTGTTGATGTGGGACAAACGGAGGCTTGTGGCTGTAGGGCTCAGGTCCGGGCTTACGAGTCTGCGGGGAGTACCGTAAGGGTAGGTTTCTAGGCAGCTGTAGATTCTTCCTCCTCTCTCTGCAAGACTCGAAACCACAATCTTCAGGGTATTATGAACGGTCTCAGCATTTGTCCCCGTAACTTCGACGAGAATGTTTCTCGTCCCTGTAGTAATCCTGCCAAGGTCGTTGGAATTAACCACGGGAGGTAGAGATAGGACATTGTCAGCTCCGTCGACCAGTACAGGCCATGATTCAAACTGGGAGATTATTTCTCCATATTCTGAGCCCTTCGGATGAGTCGAAACTATCTCTCGGAGGCTCTGTTTCTCCTCGGACCCTAGTGGGGCGAAGGTGATTATGTCCGGGTTGGCGACCGTGTATGAGAGCGGTGATTGTATCAAGTCGGCCTGGTAGAATCCTATCGAAGCTATCTTCCTCTTCCTCCCGTAAGTCTGGTCTAGCTTTTCCTGAAGGTTGATCCAGCTCTTCAACGCCTCATCGGTTGGCTGTAGACCCTTGACGATCGCGGTCGAGATGAAGGGACGAATCGGCTTGACACGCTTGTCGACAACAATGTTCAGATTCGACCTCCCTGCAACAGTGATCGGTCTTATTCGACCGGCTCCCAAGTAGCCTTTCAGAGCTCTAGCGATTCCCTCGACGGACCAAATGTCTGGACGGTTGCTGTCCTTGACCTCAATCGAGACGGCATCACCCTCGAGAGATTCCACGTCTCCCTTGACAAATGCGAAGATCTCGTTGAGCCCGTCTCTGTCCCTGGGCACGGTCCTTCCTAGGAGTCTCTCAAGGTCGGTGAGTGAGAATTGTACGCTAGGCGTTTCTAGCCCACCGTCTGGTCCCTAATCCATTCTAGGTCCGCGGTAAACAGCCGACGGATATCCTGGATTTTCCTGCTCATCATATACAACCGGTCTATCCCCAAACCCCACGCTAGGACAGGAACCTTCACACCCAGCGGCTCCGTTACCTCCGGTCGCAATATTCCACTGCCCCCAAACTCCATCCAGCCAAAGCCCTCCCGGTACGCCTGCAACTCGACGCTCGGCTCCGTGAATGGAAAATAGTCAGGCTTGAACCGAACCTTGTCCGCCCCCGCCACCTCCTTCGCGAACATCTCCAGGATGCCTAGGAGATTCCGCAGGTTCAGGCTGGGGTCGAGAACGATGCCCTCGGCCTGGTTGAACTCTGTAAGGTGGGTCTTGTCCAGCATGTCTGGGCGGAAGCATCTTGCTATGGCGAAGTATTTTCCCGGGATCTGAAGATCCTTCGACAACATGGTCCGGATGCTGAGTGCTGTTCCGTGGCTTCGGAGGATCAGCTTCGACGCTTCGTCTCTGGAAAACTTGTAGCGCCATCCAGTCGATCCTGTCTTCCATCCGTTCTCATGTGTCTGCGCCACTCTATCCACTAGGCTGCCATATTCATCCAGGCTCGCGCTTGACGGGTCCTTGAGATAGTAGAGATCGTGAATCTCACGCGCAGGATGATCTTGAGGCATGTAGAGGCAGTCACAGTTGATGAACGCGGTCTCGACGAGCGGGCCGACTGCTTCTCTGAATCCTAGGGCGACAAGCTTCCTCTTCACCATCCGTAGGAACCGTAGGTAAGGATGATACTTGCCAGGATAAGTCCGCGGAACGGCAGACGATACGTTGTAGCTTCGAAGCTTGACCCTCTTCCACTCACCAGAGACAATCATGTCGCCAGTAAGGGAACTCACTTCTGGCTGGGATAGCGGGGTTGTCCCGATATTCCTTCCTGCTTCGGTGATCTCAACTTCACGATCATTCCTCGCCTGCGGCTCTACAAGGTTCCTTTTGGTGAGCCTTAGAGCAGCCTCTTTCAAAACTGGGGGAAGCTCCTCGAGAATCAGAATGTCATTCTTCAAGCGGGCGAGAATTTCCTCGTCATCATCAATCGGCGCCTCGCTCCGCGCGACAATCACAAGGTCTGATCCTGATTTTTCGATGGTCCCCCATTTCTTCCGGCTGATCCATCCAGTAGCTATCGAGCCGTATTTCTCTGCCAGCTTCGAATGCTGAAGAGCCTCTCTTAGGCTTAGGCGTCCACCGCGATTCTTGACCTCGAGTAGGATTATTCGCTCAGGGAGTCCCACTCGAGCGAAGGTTCTTCCTTCTTCCGTTAGGCTCAGCTCGGTTTTCTTCTCAACCTTCTCACTGACGAGGTGGTTCTGGGAGAGATTCAGAACGGCGCGCGCGACCGCGGAATCCGCCAGACCAGTTTTCTTCGCTAGGTCTTCGATAGGGGCTTTTCCACCAGAATCGATGAGGGACTTCAGAACTCTGGCCTCGTTCTGGCTGATCTCTACCAAGAAGGCAATGTCTCCAAGCTACAGTTTTGTTGGAGTCCCGGTTCCGAGCTATATTTGATTTGAAAATTCTAGTCAATCGCATTTCGAAACTCACATTCGTAAACCCGACATCCAACGGATCGTATCGGACCTGAAGAGGATCCTCTAGCCTCCAGTCCCTCACAATGACTTCACTATTCGATTCACTGTCTCAAGCTTGAACCTTGCATCTTCACCGCTCGGAAAGTATGGGTAGGCTACTGGAAGCGTTACCCCCGCTTGCCTGAAGGACTTCACGTATTGAACTAGGTCATCGCTCCGAGGATTCGCCAGGCTGACTCTCAGTAGTTCTTTGGGCACGTCGACCGGACCACTCTTCCATCCTCCGTTCTCCTTGAATTTCGAAATCGTTTTTGCGGTCCCGTCTTGCAGGAACATCTCGTGGTACTGAGGAGTCGAGTCGTAGTTTAGAAACTCCTGCAACATCAGCCTCTGGGCTGCTTCATCACTCTGCGAAGAATAGAAGATCTTCAGATAGCATGCAAAGTCAATTCGCTCGCTTCTCTCGCCCCTGGCCGCCTCTACTAGTTTGGAAGCATGTTGGGGAGAACAGAAATTCAGGAGGAGACCGTCCGCCATGCTGGCGGCGCGTTTGGCGATTCCTAGTTTGAGAGCCGCAACGTAGATTTCTGGAGGCTTGACTCCTTGAAGAAACTCTCCAAACGCTTTCTTGAGATCATCGAGCCGTTGAAGCAGAGCGCTTACCGTCTCACCTGGCTGAGGGCCTGGAGACCCTGTTCCCACTCCTAGGACCAGGCGGTTGGAGGAGAGAGCTTGAAGTGTCTGGACCCTACGGGTCAGTAGCTGTGGGTCATGTTCCAGCAATCGTATAACCCCGCTTCCCGAGTGGAGCCTTTTCGTCAGAGCGAGAATTGATGATGCAATTTCTAGGGATTCATAGCCGGTCCGCATGTCGGGAACAAAAATGCGTGAAACCCTGTCACTCAGCTCCAGTACGACGGCTGTCTCTTTGATTTCCTGAGCTGAGAATACTCCGGGTCTTAGGGCGAACCCTATCCTTTCTAGTCTCACGATCGATTGAGGACGCCACACGAGACAATAAACTGTTTTGGAAAGTCAAAGAGCTGTGCGCCTGGTCACGATATGTAACGTTGTGACCAGACTTGCCCTGGTTAGGTTGAATTTCACTATTATTCGAGTTGTGCGACGTCTAGCCTTGTAGAGCTGATGAACAAGGATACGCTTGGTTCCTTGGCAGTCATTCTTGTAGGTGTGGCTGCGTTCGGGACCGTGCTCGCATTCTCTGAACAACCAACCGCCTGCCCATGCAACAGCTCTTCAAGTGCAATTTGCATACACAACCCCTGCCCCAAAGAAACGTTGACCGTTCAATCTTATTGGATCAACACGCCAACCAACCTTACTCTGAACATACTTAACGCAGGTGCCTCCCCGAAAGCGCTCATAGCATGCTACGTCAAAGACTCCAACGGCGCGCAGTGTGCCAATGGCAATTGGTCAGGGCAGACTCTTCCTCCAGCCATAGCCATCTCCGTCAACATACTCATAGACGGGCGAGCCTTCACATTCCAGACAGGGATGTCATACACTGTGACAATTGTAGAATCAACCTATGATCAGTTCACGTTCGCGATAACCTAGCTCAAGCGAGTATATAGAATTCTACACTTGGATTTCCCTCGCTCACCCGCTCCTCTTGTAACCGCGATTTGCCCTCGTTGAGCCTTCAAGGTCTAAGTTCCAGCGGTCATAGATTTGATTATGTCGAGGGCTGTCTCACGCGGCTACCCACAAAGAAGGCAGGTCTCGAGATTCAGGCAAAGGTCTGCGATAAATGCGGACAGCTCGTACTTACCTACCCGCAAACCATGAGTTGCATAGTCTGCGGTGGACCACTGAAAATGGTCAAGAGCGCTCAGTGAAGCAAGCAACAAGGGCGATTTCGGTCCTCTCGCGAGTCCCAGCTCGACGATCCTTGAATTTGCTTCGCGAATGACGAGAGTACCAGAGTTTTCAATGTCGTAGGGCTGCTTGAATGGAGACCGTCAGCTGTCCATCAGTCTCAATCGCGTCCAGCAGGTGAGTGTAAGCCGGAATCGGGTTGTGGCTTCTGTGCAGATACGAGAAGTGAATTCCGTCAACGTCGGAACGAAGGGCTGTATAGGCATCACCTGCGATCCGGATCCCCCCTCCAAACGGGTTCCGGGAGAGGATCTGTCTCACCCTTACGGGAACTGGGATACCAAACTTCTGACTCACGAATAGTAGATTCTTCAGCCCAGACGGAATGGATACTTGTACGAAGATCGGTACTCTCAGACCTTGGGATCGAAGCTTATCGACGTGGTCGAGCACGCTTTCATCGTCAAATGCGGTGTTCGTGACGATATAGTCTGCTCCAGCATCTACCTTGCGGAGCGTTCGCGAAGTCTCTCGTTCCTGATCCTCAGCATACTGGTTTGTGACAGCCCCGATGCAGGGGTGCTGACCGTCGAAAGTTGATAGAACTGCTCGAATCAGATCCTCTGTCTTTCTGAAATCGTAATCCTCGATCCGGTGTCCGGGGTAGGGGTCCCCAAAGACGACTAGGAAATTGTCGAGACCCTTCTTGAACAGTGACGGAACCAGGGCTAGGTCGGATCGACGAAAATCTCTGCATGTCAGCGAAGGAACCGCCTCAGCCCCCGTCTTCCTGACTATGACTGCTGAAGCGAGACTCCTTGTCTGAGGCGTAACTCTGAATCCTGCAGGATAGCTGAGATCGTTTTCGCCATTTCGCAAGGCGGGAATAGTGATGGCGTCAACGCGGCCCTGCAGAATTGGCAGGTGAGCAGGTATGACTCGGTTCGGAATTAGCTCAACGGTCACGATGGGGTGATGGTTGGCTGCTTCTGACAGTCTCAGCGTGATGCCTCCCTTGCGAGCTCTGCGCCCTTGACAGTGCTGATGAGTTTCGCGAGAGTCACATCCCAGGTCCTGGTTCTCAGTCCGCAGTCTGGGTTAGCCCAGATCTTCGCCGGATCTCCTACCACCTTTGCGGCGTAGAGTAGTCGGTCGCGTACGAGTTCGGGCGATTCTAAGATATTTCGTCCAGCTTCTTTTCCTGAGCCTGGTGGGACGTGTCCGGAAAAGTCGTGCACGTGGACTACTCCGATGCCAAACTCGCCTTCGTAACCATTCTGGATGAAGTACTCCAGGTCCTGGTATCCTTCCCGATGTTTAGCGTCAACCCCTAGACTTGTACCGTCTCTGTTGGCAAATTCTAGTGCGAGGTGGGTGCACTTGTCGAGTTTCGGAGCGTATTGTGCAAGTACTTTGTAACCTATCTCGGAAGGATAACATGTGTGGTCGCTGAACTTGCAATTGAATCCTCGAACTGTCTCATTCCAGCCCTCGACAAACAGGTCCATGTCCGCGGGCTCGGGGTGAGTCGTGATGGCTGGCTCATCGATCTGGATCCACTCAGCGCCAGCATCGACTAGGTCGCGGATCTCTGGCCGGATAACTTGCTCGACGAAGTCGAGTAGGAACTCTCTCTTCGCCTCCTGCTTCTGCTTCTTGAGACTCAGACTGGTTCGTCGGCCGGAGTAGTGGCCGCTGAAGGACCAGTCGACTAGCGTGTAGGGTCCGGTAATCGGGACTTTCAGCTGCCCCTTCGCATTCTTCTTGACGTCGAGGAATTCTTGGAGATAGATCGGATGCTTACGTTGAATCTTTGACTCTGCGACAGCCTTGTTGAAGTACTTGTAATCGAACGATTGGACATGACCGAGGACCCTCATTCCTTCGACACCCCGGATAACGTGCTCGTACATCTCCACCCGTTGCTGTTCTCCGCCAACCCCAACATTGTCGAGACCGGTCTGCTCGAACAGTCTCAACCCATAGATTGTGGAAAGCTCTAGAAGTTCTCGAATGCGATCATTCTGCTCCTGCACGGCCAGAAGTTGTTTGGCGCGGTCTTGAAAGTCTGGAATACCTAATCGCTGCGCCCATTCCTCAGCCTCCACTAAGTCCTTGCTTGAGAGGGGCTGGGTCAGGCCTTTCGTTCGCCATCGTGGCTTCGCTAAGCTTCCGATCTCTTGAACAGGATACAACTTCGACATCTATTGTCTCTCCTGAAACAATCTGGTAGCGTCGGTGAGGGCTCGTGCCTTGACATCTGCGACTTTTCGCGGCACGAATTTGAGGTCGGAGTTTGGAACGAGGACAACATCTCCGCCGACGATGTGTTTCGATACACGTGTCGTGGTTTCAGCGATCCACTCGGGATTCTCCGCGTTTGACTCGCGTCCATCTATGATGCCTAGGGCGAGCTTCTTCGTCGTCTCGATCCTGAATTTGGAATAGTCTGTCTCGAACAGGTCAATTCCTATTGTGTCGACGGGGAGTTTCAGAAGATCTGGCAGGATGGTCGTTGCGTCACCGAAGTATGTGTGGACCGAGAACTTTGCCTGGATGCCGTCTACTGTCTTCCTAAGGGCGGCCAATGCATTGTCGAGTTCATTTCTACCCAGTGCCTGTTCCCTGTAGGGTCGATAGACGAGGCAGGGCTCTGACAACTGGAATCGCGAAACACCTGCATCTCTCAATCGCTTGATTATTTCATGTTCAGCCGCAGCGACTTCCGAAAGAAGCTCGGATTGACTTGTGTAGTGCAGGTTCTCTGATAGTTCGGAGAAGGTGTAGGGTCCCGGGAGAGTTACTTTCCAGCCCTTGGTCCTTGGTAAAAGGTCGGTGCGTATGAAATTCTTGGGTTCGAAGGTGTGGACTCCTATTTTTCCTGCGATGGTTGGTTTCTTGTAGAATGTGTTGGTGTCAAACCATCGATCGTACCGCGTTCCAGTTGTAACGCCGTCTAGTGACTCGACGACGGGTCTTAGCTGGTCCTGCCAGGCGAAGGCTCCGTCTGAGAATGTTTCGAAGCCTGAGTCGTCCTGTAGCTTTACTAGCTCCAGCGTGTCTTGTTCGATTTGTTTCTTTACGGTATCGAGATCAGTTTTTGCTCTGTCGTATGATCGTGTTAGTTCTATGAGTTGTTCCGAGCGGGGATAGATTCCGCCGAGCTGAGCTTTAGGTGACATGACTTCTTCTCGAAGCTTTCGATTATTCC
>Ga0209159_1001814_pt1 | contig 15652 bp, 10 predicted proteins | sample GraSoiAngelo_144_FD_185901 | JGI IMG/M metagenome (GOLD analysis project Ga0209159, IMG submission 185901) | Grasslands soil microbial communities from the Angelo Coastal Reserve, California, USA - 14_1009_02_40cm (SPAdes) (version 2) | ecosystem: Environmental > Terrestrial > Soil > Grasslands ...
GGCCAGTACTCGTAGGGGTGGTTCCAGTCGTCGTTCTCGAAGATCTGCCCGGCGTCCTGCCCGCCGGAGAGGAGGTGGATCGTGACCCGCGTGCCGCGCTTGTGCTCGTGCGACGAGAGCTGGATCACGTTCATGGCGAACGGCGCGATCCACTCCGCGGTGCGGGAGGCCGTGCCGAGCGGCGGGATGTAGATGTCGTAGTCGCCGAGCGTCAGCTGCTCGGCATGATGGCGGACGGTGCGCGGCCGGGCTCGGCTGACGTTGAACACGACCTGTGGAGTGAGCGGGTCGGTGGAGGAGCCGTTGATGTAGTGCGAGTTCAAGATCACCCGCTGGTGCGGCGCCAGGCGGAGCGCGATGCCGGGCGGGAAGCGCGTCACCTCGTGCGGCGACGGCGCGCCGCCGAGCAGCGCGCGGTCGAAGGTGTCGCTCGGCCCCACGCCGATGCAGCCCGGCGCGTCGACGATCGCGTCCGGGAAGTCGGCCGGATTGCGGTCCTGACCCAGGTACGCCCAGAGCGCGAAGTGATGGCTGCCGGGCGTCATCTCGAACTCGAACTCCTGCACGTCGATCGGCTTGCGGTTCGGAAGCGTGCGGAACTCGCAGACCTCGCGCTCGCTGGCGGCGGGTATCGTGAACTTCCCCATCCGCATCTGGAAGCCGCGCTTCGGCCTCGGGAGGCGGACGCGCGCGGCATCCGCGCCCGCGGCGGCGGTCAGGATGGCGAGCACCGTGAGGAGGACGGCGGCAGGCCTCCACATGGGGTGAGCTATACGCGGGAGCATTGGCGCGAGGCAAGTCGAATTCGTCGCCCCACGTCAGGAGTCTGCCGCCCCCGCCCTTTTGTGACGGGCTCGCGAGAAGGATGGGCGGCATTTCGAGAGCCGGCGGGGATGGCATGGACCTGGCATCGGGAGCGACCACCAAAGGAGGTCGCCATGCGCCATTCTACGCGAATCGTTGCTCTCTCTGCGCTGCTGCTCCTGCCGGGCGTTGCCACGGCAAAGGGGAAGCCAGGGCCCATGACCTGCCCGACCGACGTCCCCTCGGCCCTGTCGGAGCACTGTCCGTGCGCGGGCAAGATGCTTCCCGACGGCTCCGTCACACCCTGGCGGAACCACGGGCAGTACGTGAGCTGCGTGGTCCATCTGCGCAATGCGCTGCGCAAGGCTGGTTGCCTGACCGCGGATACGCGCCGGACGCTCGCGCGCTGTGCCGCGCGCGCGACGTGCGGGAAGGAGACGGCCGTGCTCTGTTGCACGACCGAGACCGGCACCTGCAGCGATCCGGCCCCCGGCGACGGCACCGTGGCCGGCACCTGCTCGAATGACCCCGAGATGGCCTGTGACAGCAACGCCGACTGCACGGAGGCCCATGGGCGCATCGCCAGGGACGAGGCGGCCTGCATGGCGAGCGGCGGCACCAGCGTGGGTGCGGGCAGCGTGTGCGATTCCTGCACCACCTCGACCACGACGAGCACGACGACCACGACGACCACCACGACGACGCTCCCCTAGCGCGCCCGCCGCGCCGGCACGCCGCACACACCTCTCGTGTGTGCGGCGGCCGGTCAGCCGCCGATCATCGACATGCTGCGCGCCGGACGGACGAAGTCGGCCTCGTTGATCCGGTGCCCCGCCCACTTTCCCGCCACGGCGTCGCGCACCGCCCGCGCGATCTCGTCGTCCGTCGCGCCCGCGCGCACGAGCCGGCGCAGGTCGGTCTCCTCGAGCGCGAACAGGCAGGTGCGGAACTGTCCGTCCGCGGTGATGCGGATCCGGTTGCAGTCGCCGCAGAATGGCTCGCTGACGCTCGCGATCACCCCGACGCCCCCCGGCGCGCCATCGGAAAAGCGGAAGACGCGCGCGGGCTCGGGGCCGTGGTCGACGGGGACCAGGGGGTGGACCCGATCGATCGCCTCGAGCACCTCCTCGGACGGGACGACCCGGTCGCGGCGCCAGCCGTCCTCGGCGTCGAGCGGCATGAACTCGATGAAGCGGACCTGGTAGCCGGTCGCCCGCGCGAAGCGCGCGAAGTCGACGACCTCGTCCTCGTTGGTGCCGCGCACCACGACGCAGTTGAGCTTGATCGGCGCGAGCCCGGCGCGCTCGGCGGCGCGCAACCCCTCCAGCACGCGCTCCAGCGCGTCGCGCCGGGTCATCTCCGCGAACCGGTGCCGGAGGAGCGAGTCGACGCTGACGTTGATCCGCCGGAGGCCGGCGGCGGCGAGCGCCTCGGCCTTCTCCGCGAGGAGAAACCCGTTCGTCGTCATGGAGAGGTCCGGCACGCCCCGCGCGGCGAGCATGGCGACCAGGGTCTCGACCCCGCGCCGCAGGAGCGGCTCGCCCCCGGTGAGCCGCACGGTGCGCACCCCGAGGTCCAGGAAGACGCCCACCAGCCGCGCGATCTCCTCGTAGGCGAGGACATCCGACCGCGGGAGCCACGCGAGCCCTTCCGCCGGCATGCAGTAGGTGCAGCGGAAGTTGCAGCGGTCGGTGACCGAGACGCGGAGGTCGTCGGCGACCCGGCCGAAGCGGTCGACGAGCGGCGCGAGCGCTCGATCCATCCTAGAACTTCTCCTTGAACGGCCGCACGTCGAGCTCGTGGCTCCAGGCACTCGGGTCCTGATGGGCCAGGAACCAGAAGGCGTCCGCGATGGCCGAGGGCTTCAAGAGATCCTCGTCCTTGAGCTGCGGCAGGAACTGTCTGATCAGCGGCATGTCGATGGCGCCGTCCACGTTGACGTACGCCACGTGGATCCCCTGGGGATGAAGGTCCCGCGACAGGACCTGCGCCAGCCCGCGCACCGCGAACTTGGCGGGCCCGAACGCCGCCGAGTTGGGCCAGGGCCTCACGCCGGCGGTCGCGCCGGTGATCAGGATCGCTCCCCGGTGGCGTGCCAGCATCTCGGGCATGACCTGACGCGCCCAGAGGAACGCGCCGAAGGCATGCACGCGCCAGGTCTCCTCGAAGACCTCGGGAGTGGTCTCCAGGAGCGTGCCGAAGGGGCGCCGGCCGCCGTTGTAGAGCAGCGCTTCCGGGGCGCCGAGCTCGCCTCGGATCTGCTCGTACGCCGCCGACACCTGGGCGGGGATGGTCGCGTCACTCTCTACGGGAAGCGCGATGCCGCCCGCGGATCTGATCTCGGCGGCGAGCGTCCGGGTGAAGTCGGCGCTCCTCGCCACGAGCGCGACACGGTACCCCTGCGCGAATCGGCGGGCGAGGGCAGCGCCCAGCCCGGCGCCGACGCCCACCACCGCTGCGACCGGCGCCTTGGCCGATACGTTCATCGCCGGCGACCCTACCAGGGTGCGCCGGTTCACACTACAGGGGTGACCCGGTGTTGCGCGGCGAGCGAGCGCCGTGCAATGCCCTGGACATGGGTGCCGTCGTCGGCTGGGAGATCATCGACCCGCTCTACTACGGCCGCTACGGCTACCCGCACGCCTCCTGGGCGTGGCTCCGCCGCCATGCGCCCGTCGCCTGGTTCGAGCCCCCGGGCATGCTGCCCTTCTGGGCGATCACCCGCTACGAGGACTGCGGCGCCATCCTGCGCGACCACCGGCGGTTCGTCATCGCGCCCCGGCTCGGGGTCTTCCCCGAGGAGCAGGCGCCCAGCGACGCCCCGCCGTTCCGCCACCTGCTCAACATGGACCCACCCGAGCACGGCCGCTACCGCAACCTGCTGAGCCAGCAGTTCACGCCGAAGGCGCTCGAGCGCAAGCGGGCGGCGGTCGGCGGGATCGTCGACGAGACGCTCGCGCGCGTGGCCGATCGCGCCCAGGTGGACTTCGTCGAGACGGTCGCCGCCATCATCCCCCTCGCGGTGATCGCCGAGATGCTCGGCATCCCGCGCGAGGACTGGCAGCACGTGTTCCACCTCTCCAACACGCTCCTCGGCGCCGCCGACCCCGAGTACCAGCAGGGGGCGACGCTCGCCGAGACGGCCGAGCGGGCGCAGCAGGAGTTCCTCGAGTACTTCCGGCGGCTCTCCAGCGCTCGGCGGCGTGAGCCCCGCGACGATTTCATCACCGCCCTCGTCAACGCGGAGGTGGACGGCAAGCCCATCCCCGAGTGGGAGCTGCTCTCGTACTACGTGCTGCTCATCGTCGCCGGCAACGAGACGACGCGCAACGCCACCTCCGGGGGCCTGCTCGCACTGATCGAGAATTTGGGCGAGCTCGAGAAGCTCCGCCGCGACCCGACCCTGGTGCCGACGGCGGTCGAGGAGGTCGTCCGCTGGGTGAGCCCGGTCGTCCAGTTCTGCCGCACCGCCGTCGAGGACGTGGAGGTGCGGGGCACGAGGGTGCGCAAGGGCGAGGCGTGCTGCATCTTCTACCCGTCGGCCAACCGCGACGAGGACGTCTTCCCCGACCCGTTCACCTTCCGCGTCGAGCGCACCCCAAACGAGCACTACGGCTTCGGCATCGGCGTCCACTTCTGCCTCGGCGCGAACCTCGCCCGGCTCGAGCTGCAGGAGATCTTCAAGCGCCTGGTGGCGCGGCTCGACCGGGTGGAGCTCGCCGGGCCGGTCGACCGGATGCACTCGAGCTTCGTCGGGGGGATCAAGCGCATGCCCGTCCGCTGGGGGTTGCGGGCGTAGGGGGCGCGTGCAGGTTGCCGCTCGGGGCGGCAACGAGCTGCCCACCGGACAGGCGCGCGCGACCTTGGTGGACGAGCAGGCGCGCGTCTCCGGCGGCATTGATCTTGCTCCGCTCGGTCGCGTGGCTCTCGGCTGGCCCGGCGAGAAGGTGAGACCCCTGCGCTCGCCGGTGTGCGTTAGGAGCGCGCGAGTCGACAGACGGTCCTCCCAGTCGATCGATGGGCGTCCTGGACGCTGCCAGCCGGGGGCTGCGCAAAGACGCGCGTAGCCTCGTCTTCTTTTTTTCTCCTGGTCGAAGGTTCCATGGCGGCGCCTCGTGTGCTAGACGGCGCGCCGGGTGATCGCGGTGGCGAATCGGAAGGGCAGGGTGGGGAAGGCCGCCACGGTCATCGACCTCGCGTCGGTGCTGGCGCTCCTGGACCACGCGACCCTCGTCCTCGATCCCCACGGTAGCGCTACGACCGGGCATCCAGCCTGAATGGAGAGCAGCATGCGCAAGTCACTGGGCAAGGGTCTCGAGGCACTCCTGACGGCGCCCACATCCGCCACGGCGCCGAGCGAGCTCGAGGTGCCGATCCACGAGATCGTGCCCAACCCCGAGCAGCCGCGCCGCCACTTCGACGACGAGGCGCTCGGGCTCCTCGCCGACTCGATCCGCCGCCACGGGCTCCTCCAGCCGCTGGTCGCGCGCCACATCGCGGGGCGCTACGAGCTGATCGCGGGCGAGCGGCGGCTGCGCGCCGCGCTGCGCGCCGGGCTCGAGCGGGTCCCGGTGATCGTGCGCGAGGCCCGGGCCGAGGACCGCCTCGAGCTCGCGCTGATCGAGAACGTGCAGCGCGAGAACCTGACCCCGCTGGAGGAAGCGGAGGCGTACCGCCACCTGATCGACGAGCGCGGGCTCACGCAGGACGAGCTGGCCGAGCGGGTGGGGAAGAGCCGGCCGGCGATCACGAACACGCTGCGGCTGCTCGGCCTCCCGGACGCGGTCAAGGCGCAGCTCGAGAGCGGGGAGCTGACGGCGGGCCACGCGCGCGCCGTGCTCGCGATCGAGGGGATGGCGGAGCAGGTGAGCTTCGCGCGCGAGATCGTGACGCGCCGGCTGAGCAAGAGCGAGGCGGAGCGCCTGGCGGCCGCCCGGCGGGACCAGCCCGGAAAGCGCCCCGCGGCGATCGTCGTCGGCTACGCCGCCGTCGGTGCGGCCGTCATCCTCGGCCGATCGCTCCGCGACGCCGCACGGACGACGCTCGCCTGGCTCCTCGCGCGCGAGGGGGCGCGCGCCAGACGAGCGCCCAGGCGCGCGCGAAGAGCCTGAAGCCGGACGTCGTCGCGAGAACTGCACGGGCGCGCGCTCGCGGGATCGACTGTCACCAGCCGGCCCGCCGGTTGCGTGCCGTGCCGCGTGAATTCGAGGTTGCCCGAGATTTGCCGGCGCGTGACGCGTAGACTGGGAACCTGCATCTGCGTGCCCCAGGATCGCACCTGCCTTGGCAGTTGATCCCCGCTCGCCGAGGCATACACCCTCGTTGGTATTGCTCCCCGAATGTCTGCAAGCCAGTCTCCGGATAGCCCTTTGAACGCTGCGCGCGCGCTCACACCCTTCGCGTGCGTCATACGCACGGGCTTACGACATGAATCGGGACTTTCTTTCCACATGGGGCCATTCCCGCACGCTCGACCGGGAACGGCTCACTGCCTTCCGGAACGAGGTGCCAATCAGCTACATCGCGCTCGCTGGCACCTTGATCTCCATCCTCGCCTTCACCGTCGAAGGGGGGATCGGATTGATCGGGCTTCTCGAGAGAGCCGAATGGGCGAAGGCAACCGAATTGCTCGTCGGGAAGGGCCTGATCGGCTTTTTCCTGTTCTCCGGCTTGATCTACCAGATCACACGCCTGGGATACCTGAAGCGCCTCGCGACGCATCGTACCCAATCCGCTTCGGCCTTGTACCGTATCCATCCCCGCAATGCGCCGGCACTGACGATCCTGGTCCCCTCCTACAAGGAGGAACCGTGCGTCGTACGCCAGACGCTGCTCTCTGCCGTACTGCAGCAATCTCCCAACCGCAGAGTCGTGCTCCTCATCGACGACCCGCCCGCGCCGCGCGACCGGGAGGACGCCGCCAAGCTCGCTGCGACGCGTGAGCTGCCACGGGAGATCAGCACCCTGCTGGGCGAGCCGTGCGGCACGTTCGAGCGGGCGCTCGCCGACTTCACGCAGCGACGAGCGCTTGCGTCGATCGAACCGCGGCAGGAGATCCGGCGGCTGGCGACGTTGCTGCAGCAGGCGGCGGACTGGCTGGACCGACTGGCGGACGATACGGCCATCACCGACCACAACGATGCCTTGTTCGTCGAACGGATATTGCGCGCGCCCGCCCAAGCACACCGTGCGCAGGCCGTCGAGCTGCTGACGCAATCCGAGCCGATAGATTTCCTGGCGGAGTATCGCCGTCTGGCGGCGCTGTTCAAGGTGGAGATCACGAGTTTCGAGCGCCGGCGGTACGTGAACCTTTCCCATGAGTCCAACAAGGCGATGAACTTGAACAGCTACATTGCGCTCATGGGACACAGCTTCCGGGAAGTCGCATCGCCGGACGGCCTCCTGCTCGTACCGACGGAGGACGCTCAGGCAACGCTTCGCATACCGAATGCCGAGTTCATCATCGTGCTCGACGCGGACAGCCTGATCCTGCCCGAGTATTCCTTGCGCCTCGTGCATTTCATGATCCAACCGGGCAACGAACGGGTCGCCGTCGTGCAGACGCCCTATGCCTCTGTGCCCGGGGCCACGAGCATGGTCGAACGGGTGGCCGGAGCCACGACCGACGTACAGCTCATGTCCCACCAAGGCGCGACGTTGTTCGGCGCCGGGTCGTGGGTCGGTGCCAGCGCCCTCGTACGCCGCGCGGCGCTGGATGACATCGTCCAGACGGTGAGGGAGCGCGGTCATCCCGTTGTCGTGTACGTGCGCGATCGCACCCTGAACGAAGACACGGACACGACCGTAGATCTGATTCGGAAGGGCTGGACGGTGTACAACTACCCGGAGCGCCTGGCCTATAGCGCGACACCGCCAGATTTCGGTGCCCTGTTGATCCAGCGCCGGCGCTGGGCAACGGGTGGACTGCTCATACTTCCCAATGTGTTCCGCTATTTGTGCGCCAGACCCTCCGTACGCCGCTTCTGCGAAGCAGTGATCCGCACCCAGTACATCCTGAGCGCGCCGCTGGGCAGCATGAGCGGCCTGGCGCTGATGCTCTTACCGTTCGACACGGCCTGGTCCGCCATGCCGCTGCCCGCGTGCCTCGCCTACCTGTTCGTGTTCCGGCGCGATCTCAAGCACAACGGCAATCGAGCACCAGAGGTGTTGGGCGCCATGACGCTGAACGCGATGCTGCTGCCCATCAATTTCGCCGGTGCCGTCAATTCCCTGTGGCAACTCTGGACCGGCCGGAAGATCCCCTTCCAACGGACGCCCAAGGTTCGGGGAAGGACGGCCGCGCCACCGGTCCACATTGCCGCCCAGTTCGGCCTGACGCTCTTCGCAATCGCCCAGGCGGCAGTGCGTTGCGCCGCCGGCGCGTGGGTAGCGGGTCTCTTCTTCGCTTGGTACGCTGCAGCGCTGGGTTACGCGTTCCACGTGTTCATCGGTTGGCACGCCGCACTGGAAGACGTGGTCGGCGGTGTCGCGCTTCGGCTGCATTCTCTTTCGGCCGCAACATTGCAGGCCTGGAAGCTGCGGAGAGTTCGCGCCGGCACGCCCGCCCGTGGGTTCCGCGCTCGACGACTCCCCGAATTGGGCACAGCGGGGTGGGCGGCTGTGGCCATGTGCCTCTGCGCGCTCACCTTCAGCCACGCAACCTGGGACGCCAGCCGGTCCACCGAACCTTCGGGGATGCCGGCTCGTGAAGCAGCAGTGACTTTCGACGACCTACCCGTGATTTCCGTGACTCAGATGGATGCCGCGGCACGCACGACCCTGACACGAAGGTTGCTGGCCGAGATCGCGGCCTGGAACGTCCCCGTGGTCGGCTTCGTCAACGAATATGGCCTCTACGGATTCCGCCATGACCGCCACGGGGCGCCGGATCGAAGCGGGATTGCGCTCCTGCAAATGTGGCTCGACGCCGGGCTCGAGCTCGGTAACCACACGTTCGCTCACACCGACCTGCACGCGACGTCTCCTGCCGGCTTCGACGCCGACGTCGTCCGCGGCGAGAGGGTGACGGGCAAGCTGCTGCGGCGGAAAGGCATGCGCTTGCGCTACTTCCGGCACCCGTACCTACACACGGGACGGGACCTCGCCACCCGCCGGGACGTCGAGCGTTTCCTGGCCGGACGAGGATACCGCGTTGCGCCCGTGACGGTGGACAACGATGACTACATCTTCGCCGCGGCGTACAGCAAGGCCGCCGAGCGCGGCGACGCACGAATGATGCGGCGCCTGGCCACGACGTACATTCGCTACACGAAGCGGGTGTTCCACTACAGTGAAAGACTTTCGGTCACGCTGTTCGGCCGTGAAATCAAGCAGGTCGTGCTGCTGCACGCGAACATGTTGAACGCCGATCACTTCGTCGACCTTGCGCGGATGATGAGGCAACGCGGTTACTCGTTCATCTCCCTCGATGCGGCCCTCCGGGATGATGCCTATGCGTCGGCCGACGTCTACACGGGAGACGAATCGATCAATTGGCTCGCTCGCTGGGCGGTCACGCGGGGCGTCAAACGTAGCGCCAACGTGCTCGATGACTTTCCCGACGTCCCCCGATTCGTACTACAGGCCGCAGACGCGAAGGGATAGGACTGTCCGAGGCGGCCTCCGAGTTCAGTGACTGGGGAACACCGGGATATCAGTGCTCACCAGTGAGCCGCGTGGGCCGAAGCTGAACCTCAACGAAATCCCCGCAAACAACTCGTTGAACTGCGGACTCCGTTCCACGTGTGCACGTCCACCCAATGCCCAATGGTCGGTCAATCGGTAAACGGCCTCGATCTCGCTGTCGAAATCTGCACTATCCGTCCTCGTCGTGGCGGTACGTTCGCTGCGCTCGCTCGAGGGAAAGACGGGAGCGCCCGCTTCTCGGCTATGCTGCCAGCCGGGGGACAGACTGCCGCGGACCACGAGGTCCTGTGCTTCGAGACTGAGGAAATTCAGACCGACACCGATCCGGTGGAAGGTCTGCGGGCTGTAGTAGCCACCGTTACCCAACGTGAATCCGCTCTCGTTGCGGTCGAAGTGCTCGAAACTATACTCGGGGCCAATCGTGAGAGAGTCACACTTGGGGAGCTTCAGGTCGTAGGAGAGGCTCAGGTCGGCGGAGGCGTGCACGTTGTCGGCGACATCCGTTCCCGTCCTGATGCCCCCCGAGGCCATGGCGGCGGCATCCCAGCGCTTGGTAATGGAATATGACGCACTCGCTTGGCCGGCAGTCTCAACGACTCGGCCGAACCCCCTCCCGGTCGCCGGGTCGATGATGCCAGTATAGGACAGGATCGATTCCGTGACGGGCTCTCGGGATGCCTCGGTGGATAGCTCTATGCCATCAGCGAACCGTACCCTTGTCCCTGCACGGCCTCGCACCGTGGGGGAGAGGATGCCGTTGAGCGGCGTCGTGCCCGCCTCGACGAAGGGCGATAGGGTGCCCTCGCGAGTCCAACCGATGCTCGGCTCCACTCCGGCATCGAGACGAGTGGTTGGACGAAACCGTCGTTCCTCTGAACTTCCGATCGCCTCATCTCCCTTTGGTGTCCCAGATGTGAGAGAGAGGACTTGAACTCCAAGGCGAAACACATCTTCGCCCCGGCTTGCTGATGCCGATGTGACGGTCGACCATTGTTCGAGGCGACTGGTTCCTTTCGTGCCGCTCTTCGAGCGCCACGCCGTGGCTACCGTGATGCTCGGCGTATCGATGCTCTTCAACGAGGCATATTGATCTGGAGCAAGATGGAGGGCCTCGAGGAATCGCTTGTTCTTGTAGGCCTCCGCAGCTCTCTTGGCCGGATCACGCCCCTCGTCATCGTCGTTGCCCTCCGCGTCCTTTCGCTCTGCCCGATCTGAGACCATGGATGGACCTCGCGCCTCGCGGACGACCGGTTGAGCGCTGGCCCTGACCTCGTCCTTCGGCTGCCTGCCGTTCATGCTGATCGTGCATGCGGAGGTGACGGCAGCGAGAAGCAGTGATGCCTTGCTACGCTTTGGGATCTTCCTCGCGAGCGGCTTCGTCCGACCATATCCAGCGTGTCTCCGATGCCATCGTCCTGCTCGCACCGCCGTGCCCTGGGGGAACGGCCAAGTGAATCCGCGCGATCGAGACATCATCTTCTCACCGCCAAACGCCGACGTGACCGGAACCCTCCGTGGCTGAGTCCGTCGCGTTCGTCAAGGTCGAACGCTTCTCTCCGCATGGACTCTCCCTTGAGGATGATCTGGGGCCGTCCCGGAATGACCGCGAAGTAGGTGTCGTAGTCGCGGTTCCGCTCATCAGCCCAACGTCGCATCCGCGAACGGCGACGCGGCGTACTTTGAAGAGGGGTGTCCCGTCGTTAGGGCGTGCAGCCGCGACTGAACGCGATGTGCGTCACGGATGGAGTTCCCGGTACTAGAATCCCCGCACGGGTCTTTTCCCATCGCGCGGGTGACGTCCGTGATTGACGGATGGCGGGATCGCGTGGGACGGTTACCCGTGTTCGCCATTGGGGAGGTGGGTAAAGGAGGACGCCTTGCGCTTCCCGGCCCGTGGGCTTCTGGCTGCCCGCCTTTCCCTTTCCTTCCTGCTCGCGACCGCCTCCTCGGGTAGAGCAGCCTCGCCGACGGCGACCACCACGGTCGCCGCAGTCCGCTGCGGCGACGTGAACGGGGACGGGATCGTCGATGTCGGGGATGCGCTCGTAGTGGCCCAGTTCGATGTGGGGCTGCGGCAATGTAGTCAGCTCACGCAGCCCGAGGCGTGCGACGTCAACGGGGACGGCGCCTGCAACATCGGCGACTCCCTCAGGATAGCGCAGTGCGACGTGGGGCTCATCAACTGTGCGTTCACCTGCGGGCCGTTCACGTGTCCGTCCACCACCTCGACCACCACCGGCGCCACCACCACCTCCTCTCAGGCGCCCGTCACGACTACGACGACGCTCCCGGGCTCTCCGAGAGGTGCGTTCCTGGATCGTCCCGAGGCGTTGTGGTAGCCGCTCGCGTACTTCCCCCCTTGCTCGCCCGAGACGACGGGCATGGAGGCACTCCTCGCCGCGGCGCGGGACGGAGACGGCAGCAACCCAACGCCCGCTGGGCGGGACCAACGCGTCCCCGCGAATTTCCGACTGACCATCCCACTGACCGTGCTCCCCACCCGACAACCCCACCACGACCTCAACAGCGTCCCCGGCGGGATTCGAACCCACGTTACCGGCGTGAAAGGCCGGTGTCCTAGGCCAGGCTAGACGACGGGGACAGAGAGAAGTCGCGGAGTTAGCAGGGCAGGGCGGTCGGGGCAAGGGCCGATTGTGCTCGGATTGTGCTCGAACGTGCGCGGTCTGCCTCACGCCTGCGCCTTCCGCTTGTCCGCGAGCCTGACGACCTTCCCCCGCTCGCGTGCCGCCGCGATGCGCGCCCGCAGCGCCTCAAGGTTGCCCAAGTCGTAGCGCCGCGCCACGTCGGCCGTCTTCCAGCCGCCGACCTTCATCACGTCCTCGATCGTGCAGCCGGCCGCCGCAAGGTCCGTCGCGGCGGTGTTCCGGGTGCAGTGCCACACGAGCCCGCCGTGCTTCCGCCCGCCGACGAGCCCGGCCGCCTCGCATGCCTTCTGGAACGCCAGGCGCAGGTTGCCGAGGCAGGCGTAGCCGGTCGAACGCGGGCGCACGCGCCCCGGCGCACAGTCCCGGCCGTGAAAGAGATACGGACACCACGGCCGCGCGTTCGCCATGGCCCGCTCGACGATGGCGAGCCCCTCGCCCTCAAGCGGAAGCGTATGCGCCTCTCGCGCCTTGCAGACGGCCGCTGGCCACTCGATCACCTCGCGGTCGAGGTTGACGAAGCGGCGCTCGGTAGCGGCGAGCTGCCCCTTGCGAATCCCGTAGAGCAGCGAGAAGCGGAACGGATCGCGCGCGTACTCGGGCAGGTGCTTGGCGATCTTCTCGGCCTCGCGCTCGCTGATGTAGACGGCGCGCGCCGCGTGCTCTTCCAAGCGAGGGACGTAGAGGAGGCGGGGGAGCTTCCCGCTGCGCCAAGCAAGTCGGAACGCCTTGCGGAGCAGATTGCACCGCCTGTTGATCGTCCCAGCCGTGAGCCCCCGCGTTGCCACTCGACTTGAAGGCGTTGCACATCCTCGGTGGCGAACGTCACCGCAGCCCGCGCGCCGATTGCCTCGCGCAGGATGCGGAGCCGCGCTCGCGCCGTGGCGATGCTGCCGCGCCGGTTTAGTTCGTAGTCGAGCAGCACGGCGTCGAGCAGCGCGCCCACCGTGAGCCGGCGAGAGTCGGCAACGACTTCGCCGCGTGAAAGCTGGGTGATACGCTCGCTGCGCAGTCGCGCAGCGGCACGGGGGCTAAGCTGCTTTCCATTCTCGTCGGCCGGCACGGGCTCCCGCTGCTCGCGTCCGCCGCCGACGCGGTACTGCATCCACAGCGAGCCACCGCGCCGGTAGAGTCCCGGCGGGAGCGTTTCCCGCGTCCGTCCGTCTCGTGCTTGCCTATCGTCACTCGTCATCGCTTGCACCCTCCGTTCAGACGGACCTGCTACGCCCGCTTGCGAGCGCCCGTCAACGGGAAAGTCTCGCCCGCGATCCACTCCGTAAGCGCGCGGCGCGACCACGAGACCTTGCAGCCCTTGCCGTCTGGCTGCGAAAACCCCGGCAACTTGTGCCCATTCCTACGCACCCACGACATAGAGCGCACCACGATCCGCGCCACCTCGCGCACGTCGGCGATCATGTCGGGCTCGGGAGGGGCGTTCGGCGGCGGCGCCGGTGGTGGGATAGGGAGCCGCGCCGCTGCGCGCGCCTGCAACGCGGCGAGGCCGGCGATGAGGCCGGGAAGCGACTCGGGTGGGAGCGCGTCTACGGTTTCGACGGGCGGGAGGAGCGTGGCGACTTCGGCGGCCTCTGGACGCGCGGCATCGGCGCCCGCGTTCGCGGCGAGAATGCCGTCGTTCAACATGCGGGACCTCCGGCGCTCGCGCGGGTTGGCGTCCGACTGGCGATCCAGGCGTCAACCTCGGACGAGAGCCAGGCGACGGCGTTGGCGCTCAGCCGCCGCGGCGCCGGGAAGGTGCCGTGCCGCACCAAGCGCCAGACGGTTGTGCGCGACAAGCCGGTGCGGGCGTGAACGTCCGGCCAGCGCAGAAAGCGGTCGCCGCCCGAAGGCGGACGACCCGCGGGGACTGTGATAGCGGGTGGATCAGCAGCAGCAAACGAACGTCGAGCGGTGGGCATACGAGCCCCTTTCCGCCCGATCATCACCGCTCGCGCCGCTATGGTCCGAAGACGGCCTAGAGCAAAACCCTAATCAGGGTAGCTGTGCCGCGCGCCCTTCGAGATCGAGGCAGAGCAACTCCAGCGGAACGCGCCGAACTTGCAAAGCCCCTCGCGGCACGCGCTGCAACAGCGACGCAACGTGCTGAACCGACAAGAGTGCAGCGAGCACGGCGGACGCCGCGACGGCAGAAGCTCCGCCGCTCTACCGCAGTGTGTGTTTTTTCGCGGCGCGGCGTTCGCCACGGTGACGGGCGTGCTACGCTGCCGGCGTGGAGAGCCCCCGCCCGTGGTCCCTCGACGACGCGATCCGCGAGGCGGCGGCGATGAAGGCAGAGGCGCGGCGTGTTCGCGCTGACGCCCGCGCCGCGTGCGAGTGGGCGAAGCTGGCGCCTCGGACGCTAGGCGGGCGGTGGTGCAGGCGCGCCGGCCGTGGCGCCGCTTCGTGCCCGAGACGCGAAGGTGAGCGAGGCGGCGGCGAAGGTCGTACCGATCCGCAGCGCGTAGCGGGCCCGGCGCACTCGCCTCTTTTCGCTAGCGGGCGTCTAGCTCGCCCGCTTCAGAGCGTGCGCTGCGACATTCCACAATACTTCACGCGCCTGCCCGCGCCGGTGGGGCTGCGGGCCGAGACGGGTAGTGCTAGTTGCACCGCTCGGAGCAGTTTAGGAGATTGCCCGTCCGCACGCACTGAGTCTGGCAGCTGACGCCTCGGCTGGCGGCAAAATTGGCAGTGGTTTGATTCAGCGAGTTCGCGGCGGCTTGAAACTGGACCGCTACGTGGTCATGGCAGGCCCACCATACCTGAGCTGCGACCCCCCGCTGCGCATCGCACGCGCCTCTGAGCCCGGAGCAGACGTCCCGAGCGCAAGCGTAATAGACTTCAACCAGACCGAGCGTCGGAATCGCCTCCGCGACCCGCGCAGCGACCTTTACAGTCTTGAGCGTCGCGGAGTCTTCGGGATGTATCATGATGGAGGATGCACAGCCTCCGAGAAGGAGTAACAGAGCAGGAGTGGTTCCGTGTAGGGTCAACCTCCTGCGCCTCATCACCAACCTCCGCGTCTCCGAGGTCGCCTACCTGGTCGGCCTGCCAAAGGCAAGCAGGACGAGACAAGCACCGGCGACGCGCCTAGAGCCCGCCACAGCCCCGCGCCGGCGTCGGGACGACCCGAGGACCCGAGGTAGCCACGGTAAGTTTGCCCGCCCTGTCGGGCGAGCTGTCGCATGAGGGTTTCCGCCGCGTCCGCAGTTAGCCAATGCGCCATTCGCTCCTAGACTCGTGGTCGTAATGATGCGCCCGCGAAGCATGGCCGCCCGCCCGACAAGCTCGCGACGACTTGACGACCGCTGTCGCTGGGGTGATAGAGCGGAGCCGGTCCCGCTGAGACGTTCTCTCCTGTCTCGGTAGACGGACCACGAGAGGCGCCCCGTAGGCGCGCATGGAATGGCCTGCGGGGCGTTTCCGTCTGCCCTCACGTCGCCGGGCGCGCCGGCCCCCCCTGTTCGGTGGATGGTCAGGTGCATCCGAAGGGGCGTATCCGTGGAAGGGGGACTGGGTGGAGGAGCCGTTGACGGTCCCGCTGC
>Ga0209159_1001816_pt1 | contig 15644 bp, 9 predicted proteins | sample GraSoiAngelo_144_FD_185901 | JGI IMG/M metagenome (GOLD analysis project Ga0209159, IMG submission 185901) | Grasslands soil microbial communities from the Angelo Coastal Reserve, California, USA - 14_1009_02_40cm (SPAdes) (version 2) | ecosystem: Environmental > Terrestrial > Soil > Grasslands ...
CCACGGGCTGCGGCCGCGACTGCTGCGGCCGACCCACGTCGCTGGGGCGATCGGAACGCGCCGGTCGATCATCGCGCTGCGTCTGGTTGGGCCGGTCCTGGTCATCGTTCCGGCCGGGGCGATCGCGGCGCTCCGGATGATCCGGGCGGTCCGGGCGGTCCGGGTGGTCCGGGTGCTCGGGGTGATCCGGGCGGTCCGGGTGATCCGGACGATCCGGGTGATCCGGATGATCGGGCCGGTCCTGACGCCCTCCCCCACGGCCGTCGTCGCCGTCGCGGTGCCCGTCATTTCCGGGGCGGCCGGAGTCCGGAGGACGCTGGCGCGAGGGGGGAGGAATCACCCCCCGCCCGCCCAGGTCGCTGCCGCGCACGCCGCGACGCTCGTTGTCGTTGACCGGCCGCTCCCGCGCCCGCGTGAGGAAGCCCTCATTGGTGCCGGTCCGATCCCGGAAGATGAACCGCGGCTGAGGACGCAGCGGCCGCGTGAATACGACCCGGGTGCCCCCGTAGTAGCGGTACGGGTAGTAATAGGGGTCGTCGAACACCACGATCCGGAACCGCACGCACGAGTACGCATAGGGATCCCAGTAGGACCAGCTGGCGTACGCGTGGCAGTCGTAGCAGAGGAAGCGGGGATAATCGTAATGCCGCTCCACATAATACGGGACCATGTCGTAGTCCCAGTCCGAGTCGTTCGCCGGCACGATGCGCCCCGCGAGGTCGGTGAGCGCGACGTACGGGTCACCGCGCACGCGCCCGTCGGCGATCACACGGTAGTCCCAGTGGTCGCCCGTCTCGATGGGGTCATACACGAAGGGGTCCGCCGCGGCCACCGCGAACAGGTAGCCGACGCCCGGGTAGTCGTCCACGGTGAAGGCGTAGCTCGCCGGGTAGTTCTGGACCTCGAACTCCTGGCCACCACGCACGAAATTGTCTTCCCACGGCGCCCGCGGGAACAACACGCGCACGCGGCCGTCGGTGTCCACGCGGAACAGCGTGACGTAGGCGTCCTGGTCCGCGCGCAGGTACACGCGCGCGCCGTCGCCGCGGAAGAACGGGTTGTCGCCTTTCGCGGTCCAGACCTCGACGCGGGGTTTGTAATAGCCGGATGGCCGGATGGCCGGATGGCCGTATGGCCGTACGGCCGTAGGGTCCGAGATGGTCAGCGCGAGCAGCAGGACTTGGGTCAGCATAGGTCCCTCCACAGGCCCACAAAGGCAGGGAGCGTGCCATCTGGCCCCAAAGTGCAACACGACCTGTGGCCTCTACTTAGCCTCTATGCCCCTACGCCTCTGGGCCCTCCATTGTCCTCTGTTCCGGACACTGTGACCTCGGTTAGCTTGCCCTCGCGATGACCGTCGCTCCCTCCGCTCCCCCGCAGCGCTTCGACCTGCTCGACCCGACGGACGTCAGCCGCCTGGGCGGGATCGAGATCGTCGCCGCCGGCGTGGTCGAGGGGTTTCTCACCGGGCTGCACCGCTCGCCGTTCCGGGGTTTTTCCGTGGAGTTCACCGAGCATCGCCCCTATCAGCCCGGGGACGAGCCGCGCTACCTCGACTGGAAGATTCTGGCGCGCGCCGACCGGCTGTTCGTCAAGCAGTTCGAGCAGGAGACCAACCTGCGGGCGATGCTGCTCGTGGACGCGAGCCGCTCGATGGCGTGGCGGGGGGCCCCCGAGCGGCTCACCAAGCGGGCGTATGCGGATCGCCTCGCCGCGGCGCTGGCGCTGATCCTGCTGCGCCAGCGGGACGCGACCGGCCTGGTGACCTTCGACGACGTCGTGCGCCAGGCGATTCCGGCGCGTGTGAAGACGGGGCAGTGGGGGCGCCTGGTACGCGCGCTCCTGGACACGCCCGACGGACGCGGCACGGCCGCCGAAGCCGCGTTGCGCCGGCTCACGTCGCTGCTGGTGCGCCGCGGACTCGTGATCCTCATTTCCGATCTGCTGTTCGACCGCGACCTCGCGCTCACCGCCTTGCGCTACCTGCGCCACCGCGGCCACCAGGTGATCGTCTACCACGTCATGGACCCGGGGGAGCGCGAGCTCGGCGGGCCTCCGGAGGTGCGGTTTCGCGACCTGGAGTCCTCCGCCAGTGTCGTCGTGCGGCCGCGCGAGCTGGCGCGCGCGTACGGGGAGACGGTACGGCGGGAGATCGCGGCCTGGCGCACGACGTGTCGCCGCCACGGCATCGCCTACCACCACGTGACGACGGACCTGCCGTTCGGCATGGCGCTGCGTTTGCTGGCGTGAGCTTTCTGCATCCGCTGGCGCTCGCGGGGCTCGCGGCGGCGGCGATTCCCGCCCTCCTGCATCTGCTCGAGCGCCGCGTGCCACCGGAGCTGCCATTTCCCGCCGTCCGCTACCTGGCGGACGCCGAGCGGCGCAGTGCGCGGCGGCTGCGACTGCGCCACCTCCTGCTGCTCGTGCTGCGCACCGCCCTCATCGTGGCGATCGTGCTCGCCGCCGCCGGTCCGCTGGTGCCGTCGCGCGCCGCCGGCGGCACGCTGCACCCGCCGACCGCGCTCGTCGTGATTCTCGACAATTCGCCGTCCGCCGGCGTGGTCGTGGACGGGCGGCCGCGCCTCGACCGCCTCAAGGCGGCCGCGCACGCCGCGCTCGCCCGCGCCGGGGCCGCGGACCGGTTGTGGCTCGTGCTCGCCGACGGGGTCGCCCGGGCGGGGTCGCGCGAGGCGCTACTCGCGGCCGTGGATAGCGTCCGCCTCGACGCGCACCGCCTGGCCCTGGCCGCGGCGACGGCCCGCGCCGCGCGCCTCGTCGAGGCCGAACCGGTGCCGGCCCGGGAGGTTCACGTCGTCAGCGACTTGCAGCGCTCGGCGCTCGACGGCAGCGCCGAGACGCCGCGCGGCGTGCGGGTGCTGGCGCTCGCCCCCGCGGGCGTCGCCGCTCCCAACCGCGGCGTCGGGGCGCTCGAGATCTCGGACGGGGGCCTCGCGGTTGGCATCACCGGCACGCCGGGAACGCCGCCGGGTCCGCTGACGGCGCGGCTGCGGGGTCGACCCGTGGCGCGCGCGCTTGGCGCGCCGGGGACGACCGTGACGATTCCGCTGCCCGCCTCGGGCCCGGGGTGGTGGGCCGGTGATGTCGGGCTGGAGGCGGATGAGCTGCGCGCGGACGATGCGCGGCCGTTCGTGTGGCGCGTCGCCCCGCCGGCGCGTGTCGCGGTCGGCGCGGACGGGGGGGAGGGGGGGCCATTTCTCACCGCCGCCATCGCCGTGCTGCGCGACGGCGGGCGGCTCGCTACGGGCAGCGACGTGGCCATCGGGGAGCGGCCGGGGCCGGGCGCGAGCGTCGTGCTGCCGCCGGCGGATCCGGCGCTCGTGGGCCAGGCGAATCGCGCGCTCGCCGGGCGCGGGGTCGCGTGGCGGTTCGCCGGCCCGGGCTCGCCGGGCCTGCTCGCCGCGCCGGCCCTGCCGGGGCTCGCCGGCGTGGAGGTCACGCGCCGCTATCGGCTGGAAGGGGGGGGAGCGGACAGCGGTGCGGTACTGGCGACGGTGAACGGCGAGCCGTGGCTGGTGCGCGCGGGGAGCGTCGTGCTGCTCGGCAGCCGCCTCGATACGGCCTGGACCGCGCTGCCGGCCACGCCGGGGTTCGTGCCGTTCGTCGACGCGCTGGCGAACCGGATCGCGCGCGGGGAAGCCGGCGTACGCGAGACCGAGGGCGTCCCGGGTATCGCGTTCGTTCTGGACGGGGCGGACACCGTGGGCGCGACGCTGTCGCGGATCGATCCCCGCGAGTCGGACCTGACGCCGGCGCCCGCGACCCTGATCCGGCGGGCGGAGATCGTGCGCGACGCCGACTTCGCCGCCGCGGCGTTCGCGGGCCCGCGGCTCGCCGACGCCGGCGGCGTGCTGCTCGTCCTGGCCCTGCTGCTCGCCGCGGCGGAGCTGGGCGTGGCGACGCTGACGCGCTGATGCCGCTCGAGTTCCTCCTCGACCGCTTCGATGAGCTGCCGGCCACGCGCGCGCTGCTCGAGCGGTTGCCGGTGGCCGGCCACCGGTTACCGCTCGCCGGCCTCCCCGGCTCGGCTCCCGCGCTGCTCGTGGCCGCGATGGCGCGCCGGCTCCCACAGCGGCTGTTCGCGGTCGTGACCGCCACCCCCGCCGACGCCGAGCGCTGGCTCGCGGACCTGGGGCAGCTCGTGGGTGAAGCCGCCGTGCTGTACCCGCAGCGCGAGGGGCTCGGCGCCGACGAGCCGCACGTCGAGATCGCGGGCGAGCGCATCGAGACGATCGCGGCGTTGCTGTCGGGCCGCGCCCGCGTGGTGGTGACGACGGCGCGGGCGAGCGCCGAGCGCACGGGGGTGCCGGCGGCGCTCGAGGCGCAACGCGTGGTGCTGGAACGGGGAACGGGGACGGGGGAAGGGGGAACGGGCGCGTTCAGCGAGGTAGTCGCGCGGCTGGGCGCGATGGGCTACGAGCGCGTGCCCGGCGTGACCGAGGTCGGGCAGTTCAGCGTGCGCGGCGGGATCCTGGACGTGTACGGATTCGGGATGGCCGGGCCGGCGCGCGTCGAGTGGTGGGGCGACGAGATCCAGTCGCTGCGCGCGTTCGATCTGGACACGCAGCGCTCGGGCGAGGGGATCGATCGCGTGACCGTGCTGCCGATCCGGACCGAAGGGGGGAAGGGGGAAGCGGGATGGGTGCGATCCTCCCTGCTGGACCTGCTTCCGGCGGACACGCTGGTGGTGATCGATCAAGAGACCGCCGTCGAACGCGAGGTGGACCGCGCCTGGGCGGATGCGGCGCATCACCTCGAGGTGGCGCGGCGCCTCGGCGAGGAGCCGCCGTCGCGCGAGGACCTCTCGCTCGATCCGCCGACGTGGCGCGCGCGGCTCGCGGGCTTCGCGCGGCTCGCGCCGGGCGCCGCCGATGCCGCGCAGCGCTTTCCGCTGCTGCCCCCCGAGGCGGTGGATCGCGATGTAAAGCGGCTGCGCCAGCTCGCGGCGGGCGAGCCGCCGACGGTGATCCTGTGCGACAACGAGGGACAGCTCGAGCGTCTCGAGGAATTGCTCGGCGCCGACCGCGCCACCCTCGTCGTCGGGGCGCTCGACGCCGGCTTCGTCCTGCCCGGCCTGCGGGTGCTCACCGACCACGAGATCTTCCGGCGGGCGCGGCGGCTGCGCCGCCCCCGCCGCTACCGCTCCGCGGCTCCTGGGGGGAAGGGGGCGGGCGCCGCGGCCGCGGGCGCGCTGCAGGCGGGCGACTACGTGGTGCACCTGGAGCACGGCATCGGCATCTACCGCGGCCTGCAGACGATTGTCGTGGGGGAGGGCACGCTCGACGTCGCCGTCGTCGAGTACGAGGGCGGTGATCGTCTCAACGTGCCGCTGTACCGCCTCGACCAGCTGGAGCCGTACCGGGCGGGCGGCGAGGACGGGGCGGACGCGCCGCCGCCGCGCCTGCACCGGCTGGGCGCGACGACCTGGCAGCGCCAGCGGGACAAGACCCGGGCGGCGATTCGCAGGATGGCGCTCGACCTGCTCGACCTGTACGCGCGCCGCCAGGTCGCCCTGGGCTACGCGTTCCCGGCGGACACGCCGTGGCAGGCGGAGCTCGAGTCCTCCTTCCTTTATGAGGACACGCCCGACCAGCGCCGGGCGACGGTGGACGTGAAGCGCGATATGGAGCGCCCGCAGCCGATGGACCGCCTCCTCGTCGGCGACGTCGGCTACGGCAAGACGGAGATCGCGATCCGCGCGGCGTTCAAGGCCGTCCAGGCGGGGAAGCAGATCGCCGTGCTGGTGCCGACGACGATTCTCGCCGAGCAGCACGGCCGCACGTTCCGCGAGCGGCTGGCTGACTATCCCGTGCGCATCGACGTGCTGTCGCGCTTCCGCGCGCCGAAGGAGGCGGCCGCCGTCGCCCGGCGCGTCGCCGCGGGGGAGGTGGACATCGTGATCGGGACGCACCGCCTGCTGTCCCGCGACGTCGCATTCAAGGATCTGGGGCTGCTCGTGGTGGACGAGGAGCATCGCTTCGGCGTGCGGCACAAGGAGCGGCTCAAGACCCTGAAGCTGAGCGTGGACGTCCTCACCCTCACCGCTACGCCGATTCCGCGCACGCTGCATCTGTCACTCTCCGGGCTGCGTGACCTGACGTTGCTCGAGACGGCGCCCAAGGATCGCTCCCCGGTGCTGACGTTCATCGAGCCGTGGGACGACGCGCTGCTCGAGGAGGCGCTGGCGCGTGAGCTGGACCGGGGCGGCCAGGTGTATTTCGTGCACAACCGCATCGAGACGATCGACACGATCGCCGCGCGCGTGCGGTCGCTGGCGCCGCGGGCGCGGATCGCCGTGGCCCACGGCCAGCTGCCCGAGCACGACCTCGACGAGGTGATGTCGCGGTTCGTGCGTGGCGAGGTGGACGTGTTGGTCTCGACGATGATCGTGGAGTCGGGGCTGGACGTGCCCAACGCCAACACGATGGTCGTTGACCGGGCCGACCAGCTCGGCCTCGCCCAGCTCTACCAGTTGCGCGGGCGCGTGGGGCGGAGCCACCGGCGCGCCTCCTGCTATCTGCTGGTCCCCGACCTCGTGGACGCGAGCGCGGAGGAACGATTGCGGGTGCTCGAGCATCATACCGATTTGGGATCGGGATACCGCATCGCCCTGCGCGACCTCGAGCTGCGCGGCGCGGGGAGCCTGCTGGGCGGCGAGCAGTCCGGCCACGCCCAGGCCGTCGGATTCGACATGTACCTGCGGTGGCTCGACGAGACGGTGCGCGCGTTGAAGGGCGAGCCGGGAGCGGCGGGCGGAGAGGCGGTGGCGCCCGATGTCGTGCTCGATCAAGCGGCGCATCTGCCCGATGCGTACGTGCCCGACGACGCGGCGAAACTCGATCTGTATCGGCGGCTGGCGCGGACGGTGGAGCCATGCGAGATTGCAGCGGTCCGAGAGGAACTGCGCGACCGGTTCGGGCCGTTGCCGCCCGAAGCCGAGCGGCTCCTGCTCGTGACCGAGCTCCGCGCGCTTGGCGCCCGGGTGGGCCTCGACACGGTCCTGGTCCGGGGCGACGAGGCGCGGCTCGTGTTTCGGCGGAACGCCCAGCCGCGGCTGGCCGGCCTTACGGCGGCCCTGGAGGCCGTCCAGTTCGAGGCGGACGTGCGGCGGGCCCAGCCGCTCTCGCTGCGGCTCCGCCGCCTGGGGGGCGAAGCGATCGGCCCCGGCCTCGTGCGCGCGCTCACCGCCGTTCTGCAGGATCAACCGGACTAGGAGACCGCATGCGTCGGTGTGCCATACTGCTGGTGGCGTTCGCGGCGGCCGGGTGCGGCTCGCTCAAGGACGCCTTTTCGACCCACCCCGCCGCCGCGGCGCGCGCCGGCGACCAGACGCTCACCGTCGAGCGCCTCGCCGAGCTCGCCGCGCGCGTCAAGCAGATGCCGCTGCAGGCCGACAATCTCACACGGCTAGCGGACGTCTGGATCGACTACGCGCTCCTCGGCCAGGCGCTGGCAGCGGGGCAACGCTTCGACGACACGGTGACGCTCACGCAGACGATGTGGCCGGCCGTCTCGCAGCTGCGCTGGGACCGCTTCCACGATCGGCTCGTGTCCGGGCGTGGCGCGCTCACGCCCGCGCAGGTCGACTCCGCCTACCGCGCCGGAAACGTCCGGCTGTTCCAGCACATCCTCATCGCGGTGCCGCCGAGCGCCGCGCCGCCGGCCGCGCAGCAGAAGGAAAACCAGGCGAAGGGTCTGCTCGCCCAGGTGCAGGCCGGCGGGAGTTTCGCGGCCCTCGCCCGCCGCTACTCCGAGGATCCCGGCTCCAAGGTCCGCGGCGGCCTGCTGGGCGTGGGCGGGCACGGGCAATTCGTACCGCCGTTCGAGGACGCGGCGTGGCAGCTCGCACCGGGCGGCGTCAGCGGGCTGGTGCGCAGCGCGTTCGGGTTCCACATCATCCGGCGACCGCCCCTCGCCGAGGTGCGGGACACCTTCGCCCAGGGGCTCGAGGACCTGCTCGGCGGCGCGCGCGACTCGGTGTACCTGACGAACCTCGAGACCCGCAGCGAAATCAAGGTCGTGCGCGGTGCCGTGGGCGCCGTGCGCCAGGCGGCGCAGGCCCCCGACCCGGCACGGCGCAGCGGCCGCGTGCTGGTGAGCTACCGGGGCGGCGCGTTCCACGTGCGCGACTTCATGCACTGGCTCCCCGCGCTCGACCCGCGGGTGCTGCCGGCGCTGTCCACCGCGACCGAGGCGCAGATCGAGGGCCTTCTCAAAGGGCTCGCCCAGCGCGAGCTGCTGCTGCGCCAGGCCGATTCGGCGCGCATCGGGCTGAGCGACAGCGATTGGACGGCCGTACGCGTGCAGCAGGACTCGGTACTGCGGACCGTGGGCGGGTTGCTGAAGCTCACCCCCGCGATCCTGCACGACTCCGTGACGACTCCTGAGGGCCGGCAGCGGCTGGCGATGACGCGGGTGAACGACTACATCGACCGCGTGGTCGGCGGCGAGGTGCAGTTCGCGCCCCTGCCGCCGTTTCTGGGCGAGTACCTGCGCGCCCGCGGCTCGTGGGAGAAGAACGAAGCGGGCATCCAGGCCGCCATCGAGCGCGCTCAGGCGATCCGCGCCCAGCTCGACTCGCTGCGCCCGACCCCGACGCCGAACAACCAGACGGTGCCGACCGTGCCGCCGGCAGGTGCTCAGCCGGTGACGCCACGGCGGCGCACGCTGCGCTGACGTGATCTTCCCGCTGCGCCGTCCGGCCCTGATGGTGGCCACCGCGCTCCTCGCGGCGGCGCCCGCCTGGGCCCAACGCGCGGTGTCGGGCAGGCTCCCGGTCGACCGCATCGTCGCGGTCGTGGGCATTCGGCCGATTCTCGCCTCGCAGCTCGAGGAGCGGCTGGTGTTCGAGCAGTCGCAGGGGCTGCAGCTCCCGCCCGATTCCGCCGCCCGCCAGGCCATCAAGCACCAGCTGCTCCGCCAGATGATCGACGAGGAGCTGCTCGTGCAGCAGGCCGAGCGCGACACCTCCATCAAGGTCACGGACCAGGAAGTGCAGGACGCCGTCGAGCGCAACGTGCAGTCGGTGCGGGGCAACTATCCCTCGGAGCAGGAATTCCAGAACCAGGTGCGCATCGCGTTCGGGACCGTCGAGGTGTGGCGCCGTATGCTCTCGGAGAATCAGCGCCGCCAGATCCTGCGCCAGCGTCTGCTCGAGGGCCTGCAACAGAAGGGCAAGCTCAAGCCGATCCCGCCCAGCGACGCACAGATGCGCGAGTACTGGGAAGCGAACAAGGGGCAGCTACCCAAGCGCCCGGCCGTGGTATCGTTCCGGCAGATCGTCATCACGGCGCACCCGGACTCGGCGGCGCGCGCGCGGGGCTTGGTGCTCGCGGACTCGCTGCTCGGCGAGCTGCGCCGCGGCGCGGACTTCGCGTCGCTGGCGCGCCGCTTCTCCTCCGACAGCGCATCGGCGGCGCAGGGCGGCGAGCTGGGCTGGTTCCGCCGCGGCCAGATGGTCAAGGGGTTCGAGATGGCCGCGTTCAGTCTCCGGCCGGGTGAGCTCTCCCCCGTGGTGGAAACCGAGTTCGGCTTCCACATCATTCAGGTCGAGCGGGTGCAGCCCGCCGAGATCCAGGCGCGCCAGATTCTGATCGCCCCGGAGATTTCGCCGGCGCAGGTCGAGCGGGCGCGCCACAGCGCCGATTCCGTGCACGACGCCCTCGCCGCCGGCGCCCCCTACGACGTCCTCGCCCGCCGCTACGCCGACGAGAACGAGGCCAAGCTCGCGGAGACAGTGCCGATCGCGCAGCTCCCGCCCCCGTACCAGCCGATGCTGGCGGCCGACAGCACGACCGGCCTCAAGGCGGTGTTGCGCCTGGATACGGGGCTGCGCCCCAAGTTCGCCGTCGTCGAAATCACCAAGCGCCTTCCCGAAGGGGAGCTCGCGTTCGAGGATGTGAAAGACCGCATCCGCGCCAACCTGAGCCAGGACCTCGCGGTCCAGCACTTCCTGGATCTGGTCCGCCGCCAGACCTACGTCGACGTCCGCTTCTAGCAGCACGCCCGGCCCGCACGCGCAGCGCCCCCGTCTTGCCGTCACGCTCGGCGACCCCCGAGGCATCGGGCCGGAGGTCGTGGCGCGGGCGCTCGAGCAGGCGCCGCTCGCGGCCGACGTCGTGCTGGTGGGACCGGAAGACCAGATTGCCGGGATCCCGGCCCGGAGCCGGGTCGGGGTGGGGACGTGGGGACGGGGGGATGGGGGCGATCGGCTCGCCGGCCAGCTGACGGCCCGGTCCATCGAGCGCGCGGTGTGGCTGGCGCGCGGCGGGGAGGTGGATGGCATCGTCACGGGCCCTGTTCAGAAGGCCGCGTTACACGTTGCCGGGTACCCGTTCCCCGGAGTGACCGAGTTCCTCGGCAGCCTCACCGGCGGGACCGAGACGGTGATGATGCTGGTCGTTCCGGGGCTCCGGGTCGTGCTGGTGACGACGCACATGCCGTTGCGCGAGGTGCCCGCCCAGGTGACGACCGAGCGGATCGTGCGGGTCGGTCGCATCACGCTGGCCGCGCTGCGCGACTGGTTCGCCGTCGCCGAGCCGCGGCTCGCCGTGTGCGCGCTCAACCCACACGCGGGCGAAGCCGGTCTCTTCGGCGACGAAGACGAGCGGCTGCTGGCGCCCGCGGCGCGGACGCTGGGCGCCGCGGGTCCGCTGCCGGCGGACACGGTGTTCGTGCGGGCGCTGCGCGGCGAGTTCGACGCTGTGCTCGCCCCCTATCGGCCGCGGCGTGAACGTGACGCTGGGGCTGCCATTCCCGCGGACCTCACCGGATCACGGCACGGCGTTCGACATCGCGGGCAAAGGCATCGCGGACCCGTCGTCGATGCGCGCGGCGCTGGAGCTGGCCGTGGAGTTGGCGAACCGGAAGGTGACTCGAGCCTAGCTGTTTCGAGTGACCCGCACCTTTCCCACCCTTCTTCCTTCCATGTCGATGATCTCGAACGTCGCGCCCGGCAAGGCGATCTGGTCGCCGACCCTGGGCAGGCGGCCGAGCGTGCCGAACAGCAGGCCCCCGATCGTGGTGTAGTCCGCGTCGTCCAGGGCCAGACCGTACCACTCGTTCACGTCCTTGATCTCCGTCGTGCCGGGGATGACGGGCGCCGCCTCGCCGGGCGGCGGCGCGGCGGGGGGGCGGTCGTACTCGTCGTAGATCGGCCCGACGATCTCCTCGAGCAGGTCCTCCATGGTGACCAGGCCCGCCGTGCCGCCGAACTCGTCGAGCACGATGGCGAGGTGCGCCTTGTGGCGCTTCATGTCCGCCAGCACGTCCTCCACTTCGCGCGTGCCCGGCACGAACAACGGCGGCCGCATCACCGTCGCCACCGTGCCGTCGCGTCGCGCGCGCAGCCCGGCGAGGATCGCCTTGGCGTGCACCGTGCCGACGATATCGTCGAGGGATTCGCGCGAGACGGGATAGCGCGAGCGGCCGGCGGCCGCCACGCGGTCCGCCGCCTCTTCCAGCGGGAGGTCGGCCGGGAGGGCGATCATCGCCGTGCGCGGCGTCATCACGTCGCGGGCGCTCTTCTCGCTGAACTCGAACACGCCCTCGAGCAGCCGCGCGTCTTCCTTGCCGAGCGAGCCGGTGCGCCTGCTCTGCTGGACGAGCATGCGGATCTCCTCGGGCGAGTGGACGCGATCGATGTCGGAGGGCGTGCTCTTGATCCCCAGCACCTTGACGACCCGGTTGGCGCTCCAATTGAGGAGGTCGGTGACCGGCCGGGTGATCCACGAGAAAAAGATCAGCGGGGCGGCGACCCAGCGGCTCGTCGCCTCGGGGTAGGTGATCGCCCACGCCTTCGGCGCCTGCTCGCCGAACACGACGTGCAGGAACGTGATCGCCGCGATCGCGACGGTCGATGCGATCCCGCCGCGCGCCAGGAACCCGAGCGCGGGGGGCAGCTGCGCGAACCAGTCCCGGAACAGATGCGCGACCGTGTCCTCCGCGACGTAGCCGAGCAGGATCGACGCGAGCGTGATGCCCAGCTGCGCCGCGGACAGCTGGCGGTAAAGGTCGTGGAGCGCTTTCTGCACCGTCTTCGCCTTGACGTCCCCGCGGCGCGCCATTGCCTCGATGCGCGTGCGCCGCGCCGCGACGAGTGCGAACTCCGCCGCGACGAAGAACGCGTTCGCTGCAACCAGAAACACCACCGCCAGGAGGCGGAGCAGCAGCGATTGCGGGGACGGCTCGGGGGGCAGCATGGGCGGGGGAACCTAGCGAGGCGTTGCCCGCGGCGCGAGCCGGTGCATATGTTTCGTTCGATGTCGGCCCTTCCGCTTGAAGCGCAGTGCACGCACCGCGCCCCGCTGCGCGCCGAGAGCGCGCAGCGGATGACCATCGTGCTAGTGCTCTCCGCGCTCGTCATGCTTGCGGAGGTCGTCGGCGGTTACGTCGCGGGCTCGCTCGCCTTGCTGGCGGACGCCGGGCACATGCTGGTGGACGTCGGCGCCCTGGCGCTCGCCCTGCTCGCCGCGCGGATCGCGCAGCGCCCGGCGACCGCCAAGCGCTCGTTCGGCCTGCTGCGCTTCGAGATCGTCGCGGCGCTGATCAACGGCGCGCTGCTCATCGCCATCGCGGTCGGGATCGGCCTCGAGGCCTACCGGCGCTTCCAGTCCCCGGGGACGATCCGGGCGGGGCTGCTGGTCGGCGTGGCGAGCCTGGGGCTCGCGGCCAACCTCGCGGGCGCCGCGATCCTGCACCGCGGCCACCGCCATTCCTTGAACCAGCGCGGCGCCTACCTGCACCTCGTGAGCGACGCCCTGGGGTCGCTGGGCGCGATCGCCGCCGGCGTCGTCATCCTCACGACCCGATGGTCGCTCGCCGACCCGCTCATCTCCGTCGGGATCGGCCTGCTGATCCTGGGCGGCGCCTGGCGGCTCGTGAAGGAGTGCGTGGACGTGCTGCTCGAGGCCACGCCGTCCCATATCTCCCTCCCCGCGGTTCACGACAGCATCGCGGCCGTGCCCGGCGTCGAGTCGGTGCACGACCTGCACGTGTGGACGGTGACGAGCGGTGTCGTCGCGATGAGCGGCCACCTCGTGGTCAAAGACCCCGGGGCGAACCAGCGGGTGCTGGAGGACGTCCAAGGCCGCATGGAGGAGTTCGGCATCGCCCACGTGACGGTGCAGCTGGAGCGCGACCCGACGTGTGAATAGGTGCGCCTTGTAATTCCAGGTCCCCCTCCCTATACTGCGCCCCCCTGAACAGCGGTCATGGGTAACAGCTTGCGGATCCGCAACATCGCGATTATCGCGCACGTCGATCACGGCAAGACCACCCTGGTGGACCAGATGCTCCGCCAGGCGGGCGTGTTCCGCGCCAATCAACAGATGATCGAGCGCGTGCTCGATTCCAACCCGCTGGAGCGCGAGCGCGGCATCACGATCCTGTCGAAGAACACCGCGGTACGCTGGGGCGACACCAAGATCAACATCGTGGACACACCCGGGCACGCCGACTTCGGCGGCGAGGTGGAGCGGATCCTGCGGATGGTGGACGGCTTCCTGCTGCTCGTGGACGCCGCCGAAGGGCCGATGCCGCAGACGCGGTTCGTGGCGTCGAAGGCGCTGGCGCTGGGCCTCAAGCCGATCGTGGTGATCAACAAGATCGACCGCCAGGACGCCGAGCCCCTGCGCGTGCACGACGAAGTGCTGGAGCTGTTCCTGGACCTCGAGGCGTCGCCCGAGCAGTTCAACTGTCCGTTCCTGTACGCCTCGAGCCGCCAGGGAATCGCGACGCCCGATCTGGCGACGCCGGGAACGACCCTGAAGCCGCTGTTCGACACGATCCTGGAGACGATCCCGGCCCCGTCGGGCAACGCGGACGGCCCGTTCCAGATGCTGATCTCGACCCTGGACCACTCACCGTACCTCGGCCGCATCGGCATCGGGCGCATTGAGCGCGGCCGGCTGCACGTGGGGGACGCGGTGGCGCTCCTGCCTCTGGGGCAGCCGGGTCCCGTGGGCGACGGTCCGTTCGAGCAGGCACGGGTGGTGAAACTGTTCGGGTTCGAGGGGCTGGAGCGCGTCGAGATCGCCGAGGCCGCGGCCGGAGAGATCGTGGCGCTGGCCGGCGTCGCCGGGGTCGAGATCGGCAAGACGTTGACCGCCCTCGATTACCTGGAGCGGCTCGCCGGCATCGCCGTCGAGGAGCCCACGATCTCGGTGGACTTCAAGGTGAACGACTCGCCGTTCGCCGGTCGGGAAGGGAAGTTCGTCACGGGGCGCCAGCTGCGCGAGCGGCTGTTCCGCGAGCTCGAGCGCAACGTGGCCCTGCGCGTGGAGGAGACCGACGACCCCCAGACCTTCACCGTCTCGGGGCGCGGGGAGCTGCACTTGGGGATTCTCATGGAGACCATGCGCCGCGAGGGGTATGAGTTCCAGGTGAGCCGGCCCCGCATCATTCCGCGGGAGGGCCCGCACGGCGAGCGACTGGAGCCGTACGAGGAGCTGCTCATCGACTGCCCGGAGGCATTGCTGGGGGTGGTGATGGAGAAGCTCGGCCCCCGCCGGGCCACGATGCTCGACATGAAGAACCCCGGCCAGGGGATGGTGCGCATGCGCTTCCGCATCCCCGCCCGCGGCCTGCTGGGCTACCGGTCGGAGTTCTTGACGGATACGCGGGGGCAGGGAATCATGCACCACCGCTTCCTGGACTACGGGGCCTGGGCGGGGCCGATCTCGGGGCGGAGCCGGGGGGTGATGGTGGCCGACCGCGAGGGGGTGGCGGTGGCCTACGCACTCTTCAATTTGCAGGAGCGCGGTACCATGTTTCTCAAACCGGGGGATCCGGTGTATGAGGGGATGCTGGTGGGGGAGAACGCCCGGGTGGACGACATGGAGGTGAACGCCACGAAGGAGAAGAAGCTGACGAACATGCGGACGACGGCCGCGGACGAAATGATCATCCTCGAGCCGCCGCGCCCACTGAGCCTGGAGTTGGCGCTCGAGTACATCGAGGACGACGAGCTGATCGAGGTGACGCCGGCGTCGCTGCGCCTGCGCAAGCGCGCGCTGGGAGCGACGGAGCGGCGGAAGTTGGCCAGGGACCGCAAGGCAGCAGAGGACAACAACCTCAGCCGGGGGTGACAATGCTGGCCGTGGCGACGTCGATGGAGTGGTCGCTCAAGCGTCGGAGCGACAACATCGACGAGGAGTTCGAGGAGTTCGAAGAAGACAAGGAGTTGGACGAGGATTTCGAGGACGAGCTGGACGACGAGGAGATGGACGACGAGGAGTCGGACGACCTCGACGACTACGACGATCTCGACGACGAGTTCGACGACGAAGAGGAGGAAGGGTTCCGGCCGCGCAAGGGCCCGCGCAAGGAGTGGGACTGAAACCCAGTCGGACCGTCGGACAGCCTGACTGTTAAGCGCTCTCAGTCCGACGGTCCGACGGTCTGACCGTCCGACGATTCACATGCTGATCCAGTAGTTGACCTTGACCAGCAGCACGTTGGTGGGCCGGTCGCGGAACAGCTCGCGCCGGAAATCCCGCTGCAGGTCGAACCCCGCATCATACGGCATGTAGCCCGAGCGGCTCTGCGTCCACACGACGAACAGGGTGGAGCCCGGGCGGTATTCCCAGCGCAACACCGCGTTGACCTTGACGGCGCGGGTGCGGAAG
>Ga0209159_1001824_pt1 | contig 15572 bp, 17 predicted proteins | sample GraSoiAngelo_144_FD_185901 | JGI IMG/M metagenome (GOLD analysis project Ga0209159, IMG submission 185901) | Grasslands soil microbial communities from the Angelo Coastal Reserve, California, USA - 14_1009_02_40cm (SPAdes) (version 2) | ecosystem: Environmental > Terrestrial > Soil > Grasslands ...
GCCTGGTGCGGGAACAGAAGTGGCCGTCGTGGCACCCGTTCCTGCCGTTCCTTGGCGATGAAGTTACGGGTAAAACGATCGCGATCATTGGCACCGGACGCATCGGTCTGGCCATGATCAAAAAGTGCTCGGGTTTCGACATGAACATACTGTGCTACGACCCGGCGTACCACAACGACAAGTACATCACCGCCATCCAGCAGTTGATGGACCTGCGCCACGCCAATGGGATCCAGAAAGAGAAGACGTATATTAAGTACGTGGAGTTCGAGGAGGCGCTGCGCGGCGCCGATTACGTTAGCATTCACGTGCCGCTCTTGCGCGAAGGCGAGACCGACAAACCGACGTATCATTTGATTAACGAGAAGACGCTCAAACTGATGAAGCCGAAGGCATATCTGGTGAATAGCTCACGCGGCCCAGTCGTGGACGAGAAGGCGTTGGCCAAAGCATTGAAAGAGAAAGTCATCGCCGGCGCGGCGCTGGACGTGTTTGAAAAAGAACCACTCCCCGCGGATTCGCCGCTGCTCGGTCCCGAAATCGCTGATCGATGCCGCGTTTTTCATCACTTCGCCAGTGGCGCGCAGATCACGCGACTGGATGTCGATCCCGACAAAGGCATGGCCGGACGGACGGTTCAGGGATTGATCGACGTGTTGGAAGGGAACTACGGCGGCGACCCGGCCAAGATGCCGTATGTAGTAAACAAGGAAGCGTTCACCTAACTCGGGCTGACCGCGAGGTCGTTAATGAACGTTTGCTCCTCGATGGCGCGGTGGACCGCCGCGACGGACTCATCAGATTCGGTGTGCGCATAGCTGTCCAGGAGCTGCGCGAGGCGGGCCTCATAAAAATCGCACATCGGACTTTCTCCATTGGGCTCAACCCACTCCGGGTGTTGGGCGCGAAGGTCGTTGTGGATCTGATGTTGGAGCGCGGCGACAGTATCGATCAGGCAAGACCTGCCAGGTGGATTGGCCAGAGTTGCAGTGCCGCCGAACACATCCGGTTCGACAAAAAGCCGGATGCCCTTGTTCAAACTATTTTTAGAACCAGCTGTGGGGGGTCATCTCGCCGAATTCGAGCAATCTTCTCTCCTTGACAGCTTAGGAGAGACTGTTCTAATCTCCTAACTAACTTAGGAGAACACATGGATTACGAAGCCGAACTTCTTCCCGGCACCCTCGATCTTCTCATTCTGAAAGCAGTTTCCATCGGTCCGCTTCATGGCTATGGAGTTCTCTTGCGGATCGGGCAAATTTCCGGGCGCGCGTTGCTCATCCAGCAGGGAGCGCTTTATCCGGCGTTGTTCCGTTTGGTGCGACAAGGACTTTTGAAAACGAGCTGGGATAAATCGGAGAACAATCGGCGGGCCAAGTTTTACGAACTCACGTCGAAGGGGCGCAAGCGTCTCCGCGAGGAAACCGATGGATGGAACCGCCTGGTCGCGGCCATTGCCTCAGCCCTCGCCGCGCAACCGCAGGAAATATGAAGTGAATGACGAAGCACGAATGTCGAATGACGAAGGAATGACCAAATGTCGAATGTCCAATGACGAATGATTCCCGCGTATTTTAGATCCTTGGCGGCGCGATTTTTTCATCGTTCCCAAACCGAGAACGATTTGGAAGAGGAGTTGCGCTCACACATCCAGCTGCGCGCGGATGATCTTGAACGTTTCGGATTAGGACGCGCCGAAGCAGAACGCCGCGCCCGGATCGAGTTTGGCGGAGAAGCGCGGTTCAAGGAGGAATGCCGCGAAGCGATTGCCGGAAATTTCATAGACACGCTGATTCAAGACGTCCGATTCAGTCTGCGGATGTTGCGCAAGTCTCCTGGCTTTGCACTCATTGCGGTAATGACGATCGCGCTTGGCATCGGCGCGACGACGGCGATGTTCAGCGCGGTGGAGGCGACCTTGTTGCGTCCTCTGCCGTATGCACAACCAGAGCAGCTGGTCAGCATCCAAGCCGATCTGCCGGGTCTGGGCGCAAACGATGTCGGAATTTCGCAGCCGGAATGGCAGGACCTTCAGGAGTCCGGAATTTTTCAATACGTTTCCCCGACGTGGTTCGACGAAAATAATCTGACCGGGTCGTCTCAACCGGCGCGGGTCCGGCTGCTGCTTGTTGCACCAAATTATTTCGCGCTCTTGGCCGTCCAACCGCAATTGGGACGCGCTTTCGACCCGCAGGATCATTCGCCCGGGATAATTCCTGAAGTCGTCATTAGTGATGGACTTTGGAAGCGCTCTTTCGGAGCCGATTCAAATATTTTGGGTAAGAGCGTGCGAATGGACACCGATTTGTATCGGATTGTTGGCGTGATGCCGGCGGGTTTTGACGCGCCCGGACGAACTGCGGAAGAAAGGAATATCGAAATTTGGGCGGCGAGCAGTTTTCACGGCACGCCTATGCCCGACCATCCGCCGAGAAATCGGCGTTATTTCCCGACGGCAATAGCCCGGCTGAAACCTGGACTAACCATGGCGGCAGCGCAGAAGCAACTGGACGTGCTTACCGCATCTTTGCAAAAGCAGTTCCCGGGTGATTACCCACCACAAAACGCGTGGACCGTTCGGCTCCTGCCGCTTAAAGAGAGGGTAGTTGGCAATGTTCGCCAGTCGCTGGTTCTGTTGCTCGGTGCAGTTGGCTTGGTTCTGTTGATCGGCTGCGTGAACGTTGCCAATCTTCTGCTTGCTCGGGCCAGCACCCGTGGACGCGAAATGGCAATTCGGCGTGCGCTCGGCGCTGGCCAAGCAAGACTAACGCGGCAATTGTTGACCGAAAGTTTGCTTCTTTCACTGTTCGGAGGGATCGCAGGTTTGGCGATTCTGTTCTCGTTGAAAGATTTTCTGCTCCAACTAGTTCCGGAGAATTTACCGCGACTTAATGAAATATCGATCAGCTGGAGCGTTTTGCTTTTCGCACTGGCGACTTGCGTCGTTTCCGGTGTGTCCTTCGGCCTGGCGCCGGCCTTACAGGCCAGCCAGGTGGATTTGATCCATGCGTTTAAACAGGAAGGACGCGCTTCAACCGGGTCAGCCGAACGAGCTCGAACACGGCGCGGCCTGGTCGTTACTGAATTCGCTTTGTCTTTGGTGCTAATGGTCGCCGCCGGCCTTCTCCTGCGCAGTTTCTGGGACCTTCTCAACGTGCAGCTGGGATTTAGCCCGCAAAATGTGATGATCGTTCGCACGAGATTGCCCGCGCCCAACGATCCGAACGTCGACAAGTACGCGACGGCTGCTCAGGAAACGCCGTTCCTTCGTGAGCTGATTCGCAAATGCACACTTTTACCCGGCGTTCAAGAAGTCGCGATCGGAGATACAGCATCTATTCCGCTCGACCAAAGCTTGCGCGATCTAAAAGTGATTTCGGAAGGCCAGTTTTTCTTTTCGATCGAGGGGCGCAAGGTCCAGCCCGATCACTCCATGGTCGCCGAACGATCAAGCGTTACCTCAGACTATTTTCACTTGCTCGGAATCACACCACTGCGCGGGCGTTTGTTTAATGAATCGGATAACGATAACGCTCCGCAAATTGCGGTGATTAATCGGGCAATGGCGGAGACTTATTGGCCTAACGAAGATGCCCTGGGCAAACGCTTCAAGGCAACCAGAGATGGCTCTCAATGGATTACAGTTGTCGGCGTAGTTGCGAACGCGCGAACAGAATCGCTCGCGCGCGCGGACGTGCCACAAATCTATTTGGACTTATATCAGACTGCAGAAAGACGACTCTCAGTCTTTCTGCGCGGACGTTTTCATACTGCTGCGATTGCGGATGAAGTCCGCCAGCAGGTGCAGTCGCTCGATCCGACACTCCCGGTTTACGGCGGGCAAACGCTCAATGAAACGGTTGCAACGTCGCTCTCCCAACGACGATTTTCGTTGGAGATGGTCGGTCTTTTCGCTCTGACCGCATTGCTTCTCGCGGGGCTCGGAATTTATGGAGTGATCTCGTATCTAGTGGCTGAGCGAACACACGAGATCGGGATCCGCCTCGCACTCGGGGCGTCAAGATCGAACATTCTCCACATTGTTCTGCGTCAAGGATTGGGCCTCGCTATTGTGGGTGCCGCAGTTGGACTTGTTTGTTCCCTGATCGTTTCGCACTTGATGGCAAGTCTGCTCTACGGCGTGAGGCCGACAGATCCTCTGACCTTTGCCGGTGTCGCCCTCGTTTTCATCAGTGTTGCGCTATTTGCCTGCTACATCCCGGCACGGCGCGCGATGAAATTGGATCCGATGATTGCACTGCGTTATGAGTAAACTAGCGGGCCGTAATCGGTTTTTTCCAAATCGAGGAGCGCAAGTACGACTACGAATCCTTTTTTTGTCAGCGGTCATCATCTTTGCCGCGCTCGCTTCGGGCGAGCGCCCGAATAACGCCCCACGCGTAGTCGACCTAAAAGCGTCCGACGGCGCCATCTTGAAGGCCAGCTACTTTGCCGCAGCTAAGCCAGGCCCAGGCGTGCTTTTATTCCATCAGAGTAATCGGACGCGCAAAGAGTGGGATGACTTGGGTGCACAATTGGCGGCGGCGGGAATCAACACGTTGACCTTCGATGTTCGCGGGCACGGCGAAAGCGGTGGGCAAGAAAGCCGCGGTGAGGCAAGAAAGAAGCAATGGCCTCTCGACCTTGACGCGGCGTTTCAATACTTGATCTCTCAGCCGGGAGTAAAGCGCGATGTCATAGGCATCGGAGGCGCAGGCGTAATCGGCGTTGAAAATTCCGTCGAAACTGCGCGCCGACATTCCGATCAGGTAAAATCGCTGGTGCTACTTTCTGGAGAAACATCTCGCGACGGGTTGCAATTCTTGCGACAAGCGTCGCAGCTGCCCGAGTTGTTCGTTTTCTCTGACGACGACGAATACCCTCCAATCCAACAAGCGATGGGGTTGCTCTACGTCACAGCCTCCAGCCCGAGCAGGAAGCTCGTTCATTACTCAGCGTCAAAAGATGCGCCTTGGAAATGGTACGAACCTTTCGACATCGGAAAGGTTCCCGCGACGGGCGGTCATGGGACCGATTTGTTCAAAGGTCATTCGGAACTTCCCGGCATTATCGTGGATTGGTTCGCGACCACGCTGATCAAGACGCCAGGTCACGCGCCCGCGGACACTCTCGCGTCTGCATCGACAATTAACGAAATCCAAACGCCCGGTCGCGTTGCCAAAGTCACGCAGCAGCTGATTGAAGCTCAAAAAACAGATCCGAAGGCGCAGTTGTTCCCGGAAATCACCGCCAGCACCATCGGCCAAGGTTTTCTGCGCGCAGGCGACGCGAAATCGGCGATCGACGTTTTGAAGCTGGTCCTTCTCGCTTATCCCGATTCGGCTGATGCAAACGAGAACTTAGCTGAGGCGTACTTGAAGGACGGCCAAAAAGATCTGGCACGGCAACACGCCGAAAAAGCATTGGCCATTCTTGATGCTCATACCGTACCGGCGTCATCATGGACCGATACCGAAGAGTACCGAGGCGAGATTCGCCGCAGTGCGCAGAAAACACTCAAGAAGTTAAGTGAGAAGCAAGGCTAGCCTTCGTCGCTCTTCACTTTTCGCGCTCTGCTACAAATTCTTCTTCGCCCAGGGGCCGACGCGATCGAGCGCTTTCTCGATGTTCTCGATCGAGTTGGCGACACTGAAACGCAAATAGCCTTCCCCGAAGTCGCCGAATGCGGTGCCGGAGAGCGCAGCGACGCCGACGTCATCGAGCAGCCCGTCGGCTAGTTTCTTCGATAACCAGCCAGTCTGCGTGATGTTCGGGAAAACGTAGAACGCGCCATGAGGCAAGCGGCAGGAGAAACCTTTGATTTTGTTGAGACCAGCGACCATCACGTCGCGACGTTTCTGAAACTCGGCACGCATCGCGTCCACCGCCGCTTGCGACCCGCGGAGCGCTTCGATGCCGGCGACCTGCGTGAAGCTGGCGGTGCACGACGCCGAGTTGGTCATGAGGCGGGCGATGTGCGTCGCCAGCTCGGCGCGCATCACGCCGTAGCCCATACGCCAGCCGGTCATGGCGTAAGTCTTGGAAAAGCCGTCGAGCAGGATCGTGCGCTCCTTCATGCCGTCCACCGACATGATGGAATGATGTTCGCCGTCGAAAATGAGGCGGCTGTAGATCTCGTCGCTCAACACCATGATGTTGCGATCGCCGATCGCGCGCGCGATGCCGTCGATGTCCTTCTTCTCCAGCACGCCGCCGGTCGGGTTTTGTGGCGAATTCAGGATGATCAGTTTCGTGCGATCGTTGATCAATCCGGCGAGCTCATCGACGTCGAGCCGGAAATCCAGCTCCTCGCGCAACCGGATCGGCACCGCCTTCGCGCCGACGTAGTTGATCATCGATTCGTAAATCGGGAATCCCGGATTCGGGTAGATGACCTCATCGCCTTCTTCCACGAGTGCAAGGATGCTGAAAAAGATGATGGGCTTGCCGCCGGGGACGACGACCGCTTCGTCGGGCGTAACGCTTACTTGGCGCGTTTCGCTCACGTGTTGCGCGATGACTTCGCGCAGCTCCATCAAACCAGCCGACGGCCCATAATGGGTGAAGCCTTTGTGCAGGGCGTCACATCCCGCGTCGATGATGTTGCGCGGCGTATCAAAATCCGGTTCGCCGATTTCGAGATGGATAATGTCGCGGCCCTTTGCCTCCAGCGCTTTCGCTTTGACCAACACTTCGAAGGCGGTCTCGGTGCCGAGACGCGCCATGCGCTTTGCGAGGCGAAGTTCATGGCCCTTAGTCATAAGAGTGAAATCAGCATTATCAAAGCAGTGGCGCAACTTGTCTTTTATCAAGTTCGCGATCGCGGGGCGCATCGCTCTCGAGTCGAGAATTTGCAGCTGACACAGGCGTCTCTACAGTTCAGTACTTTGAAGCGCGGTTTGCCTTTCATCATTCTCGTTGGTGTTGTTGTGCTTATTGCTGCGCTCGGGGTGCACATCGACTGGACCTGGAAACGAAAACTCTCGCCGCGCGGTGGGCGTTATTTTTTCCATCGCGTCGAACTCGCAGTGCCGTCATTCCATCAGTCGGAAGAAAAATGGCGCGATGATCCGCTTGGCGGAGTCGCAGACAACGGCACTCTTGGCGGCGAAGGCTGCGCAGTGGCCGCCGCGGCGATGGTGTTCAAATTTTATGGTATCGATGTCGATCCGCAGCAGTTAAACTGGTTTCTGACATCCGTTGGCGGATACACGGATCGCGGCTGGCTTTACTGGGATCGCGCGGCTTGGTTCGCGCCCAATCATGTCCGGCATGTCTACGAAGACCTGGCTTCGTATGATCTCATCGATTCGAATCTCGCCCGTGGAAACCCCGTCATCGTGCGAGTGCGACTGCGAGGCGGCGTCACGCATTTTGTCGTCATTGCTGGCAAAGACGGGTTCGATTACCTTATTGCTGATCCCGGCGCTGGCTCTGCGAGAGGTCTCTACCCGCTGCGCGAGCTCGGCAGCGATATCGAGGCACTGCGATTCTACGAGCCGATCGCCGCCGCGAATTCGCAACTCTCCGCGAAGCGGGAAACATCAAACTAAGACTTCCCTGATCCTTTCGAATGTAGCTCGCCAACGCTGACACACACGAAAACGACCGCGAATTATGGGTGTCATGTTACAAGCATTTTATTGGGATTGTCCCAAAGCGGAAAATTGCGAGCACCAATGGTGGGTGTTTATCAAATCTAAATTGCCGGCAATCGCGCAGGCCGGTTTCACGGCCTTGTGGCTTCCGCCGGCAAACAAGGCCGCCAGCTGGAAATCGATGGGGTACGACCCTTACGATTATTATGACCTCGGCGAGTTCGATCAGAAAGGCGGCGTCCCCACGTGGTTCGGTTCCAAAGCTGAATTATTCGATCTTATCCAGTCTGCTCACACGGCGGGATTACAAGTGTATGCGGACCTCGTGTTCAATCATAACAGCGGCGCGGATGGTCAGGAACTAAATCCAACCGACGGCCAGTTGCGCTGGACGAAATTCGCGCCGACAAGCGGCAAGTTTCCTCGCGACTGGAAATGTTTTCATCCGAGCCAATACGAGACTTGGGACGGAGCGACTTTCGGTGACATGCCGGATCTCTGTCATCGCGCTCCGCTCGTTTACACCGAGCTCATCAACTACGCTCGCTGGCTTCTGGAAGAAATCGGTTTCGACGGATTCCGCTACGACATGGTGAAAGGTTATGGCGGTTGGATGGTCCGGTCGATTCAAGAACTGCGCGCACTGCGCGGCGGCACCAGCTTCAAGCCGTATGCAGTGGGCGAATGTTGGGACAGCGAACGCACAATCGATGATTGGCTCGATGAAACCAATGCATGGTCAGACAATCCGGTGGGCGCATTCGATTTTCCGCTACGCTGGCGCTTGCGCGATTTGTGCGACAGTTACGGTTTCATTCTTCGCAATCTCGCCGAGCACGGAGTCTTAATGTGGGACCGACCGGCGCAGGCTGTCACCTTCGTCGAGAACCACGATGTTGTGCGCGACAGTCCTATCATTAACGACAAGCTGCTCGCGTACGCATTCATCCTTACGCATGACGGTTATCCATGTGTTTTCTGGCAGGATTACTTTAACTGGGACCTCGCGCAGCCAGATAATCAAACCGGCATTGACGCGCTCATCAAAGTTCACGAACAAAATGCCGGCGGTCCGGCGCAAGTGCTCTTCGTCGATGACGACCTTTATATCATGCAACGTTCAGGCCTCGCTCATCAAAGCGGACTGATTTTTGTTTTGAACAACCGCGGCACCTGGAACGGCGCGTGGGTCCAAACGCCGTGGAACAGCAGGCGGCTTGTCCCGGCCGCCTGGCGCGGGCACGACGACTCCGGCGTGCCGCAGGAAAAATGGACTAACGAGTCCGGTTGGACCAATCTCTGGGCACCGCCGCGAGGCTATGCGGTGTACGTGCCTGCATAACGCTCCGCGAATGACTAACGCCGCCATGCATACATGGAAGTATGCGGCGTATGCGCTAAATTACACCGGTGTTCGGGAATGCATTTCGCGACCGAATTTTGGTTAACCCGGCTTTGCTTTCAGCGCGCGCTCGGGCTCATTTACCTAATCGCGTTTCTCACTGCGGCTAATCAATTCATCCCGCTGCTGGGTGAGCGCGGGTTACAACCGGTGCGGCGCTTGTTGCGTCACGTACGTTTTCGCCACGCGCCGAGTTTGTTCTGGATCAATTGTTCAGATCGCTTCATCACGGCGACGATCTGGTGCGGCATCGCGTTCTCAGTCTTCGCCATCAGCGGCTGGTCGGAGTCGTTTGGACTCGCCGTATCGATGAGCACGTGGGCGTTGCTCTGGATCATTTATCTCTCGCTCGTCAACGTCGGCCAGACGTTCTACGGCTTCGGGTGGGAAACGATGCTCGCCGAGACTGGTTTTCTCGCGATTTTTCTCGGTTCATCTGACACGCGCCCGCCGACGGCGGTAATGTGGTTAACCGTGTGGGTGCTTTTCCGCACCATGTTCGGCGCGGGCATGATCAAGATGCGCGCCGACCCGTGCTGGCGCGATCTGACCTGTCTTTTTTACCACTACGAGACTCAGCCACTGCCCAATCCGCTGAGCTGGTATCTCCATCATTCACCGCGTTGGATGCACAAAACTGGTGTGCTCTTCACTCATTTTGCCCAACTTGTGGTGCCGTGGTTCTACTTCGCGCCCGCGCCGATCTGTTACTGGGCAGGCGCACTAACGATCCTCTTTCAAATTACCCTCATCCTGAGCGGGAATCTTTCGTGGCTGAATTATATCACCATCATGCTTTGTATCCCCTGCTTCGATGATCGCTTGCTCTGGCGGTTGATCTCGATCCCGCATTCGGTGCCGGAAAAAATGACCTTGCCACACGAGATCGCAGTGATCGGCTTGGTCGCCCTTGTGCTCTATCTGAGTATCCGCCCTGCACGCAATTTGTTTTCGCGCCGACAACTCATGAATGCGAGCTTCGAGCCGTTGCATCTGGTCAACACCTACGGCGCGTTCGGCGCCGTCACGCGCCAGCGACTTGAAGTCGTGATCAAGGGAACGGACGCCGAATTTCCCGATGCTTCTCCTGAATGGCGCGAGTACGAGTTCAAAGGAAAACCAGGCGACGTGCAGCGGCGTCCCTGCATCGTCTCGCCGTATCATTGGAGGCTCGACTGGCAAATGTGGTTTGCCGCGATGTCGCCGCCGGAGTTTCACCCTTGGATTTTTATACTGGTACAAAAACTCCTTGAAGGTGAAAAAAGAATTCTTTCGCTGCTTGCGCACAACCCATTCCCAAACGCGCCGCCAAAATACATCCGCGCCGATTGGTATCAGTATCGCTTTACCAAGCCAGGTGAGCACGCCTGGTGGACGCGAACGTTCGTCGCCGAATACTTTCCACCGATGACCCTGCACCGCGCGCCAGACGAGGGGCATCGACCTTCACTCTAAGCGCGCCTAAAACTTTCGGCCGCTGTTTGCCGTTGCTTGGAGCGCGCCGCGCTGGTTCAGCTGGCCAGATTGTGATCGTCCGCCATCATCCAGACGCTTCACGCGGCCATTCGCGGGTTTCTTCCAGCGATTCGCCGGTTTCCAAGAGACTTTTGAGACTGGCTAAAATGTGCGGCCATCCGCTCGACACCGCTTCGATGAACTTCGAGCCTTCTTTCTCGATTTCGTGAATGACGGTGAGCTTGACCGAGTTGCCTTCCTTTTCCAGTTCGTAAGTCATGCGCGAATAACCTTCGGCTTTCAATTCAGGTCTGAATTCATTGCGCCACTTGAGAACGAGCCGGCGATTCGGTTCGATTTCAACGACTTCGCCGCTGTCAGCAACGCGTTCGTCAGGCATCAAAATCTTCCACGACGCGCCCGGTTTCCACTCGGATTCCTGCGTTGTGTTGCACCAAAACCGGCGCGTGAATTCCGGTTCGATGAGCGCCTTCCACAATTTCTCAGGCGTCGTGCGAATGTAGGTTACGTAAATGAATTGATCTTTCTTCATAGAATTACTTTCTCTTGGTTTTCTGTTTGGTTTTGGTTTGTTCGAGACCTTTTTTCAAATCGCTCAACGCCTGAAGGCGATGGCGTTCGTATTTGCCAATCCAACGTTCGTAGATCTCGTGCAACGGCATCGGATTGAGATAATGCAGCTTCTCGCGCCCGCGCCATGCGATCGCAATGAGGCTTGCTTTTTCCAGCAACACCAAATGCTTGGTCACCGCCTGCCGCGTCATGTCCAGGTGCGCGCACAATTCGCTCAACGTCTGCCCATTCTCTTCGCGCAACTCATCAAGCAATTTTCTGCGACTGGGATCGGCTAGCACTTTAAAGACTGCATCCATCGAGCTGCCATTATGCAACCAAATGGTTGCATGTCAACCGACGGATTCAGAAAAATGAATTTCCTTTCATCGAGCCGGTTATTGCCGATAAACGTTTGCTTTGGCCCGACACATTGAGCTGGGGACCAAACGGCCAGTTGTATGTCACCGCATCACAGATCGAAAACATGCCGCGATTCAACAACGGCAAATCGACTCGCACCGAACCTTACAAGCTCTGGAAAGTGATTGGGCTCGGAAAATCCGATTAACCGCAGCGAATAAATGAATTTACGGCACGCGAAAAATCTTTCCTGTGTACGGATCTTTCACAGCGGATCCGGGAGCAAAAGCGCTGACATCGATGTAATTTCCCTCCGGTAAATAAGGACTTGTGACCATGCCTTTCTGGCCTGGGACCGGAATTCCATAGGGCATATCTCCTTTTGCTTTTTGCGCAGGCGCGGCTGAAGGCGGCAGCACAGTGGGACTAAGCCTCTCTTCTTTAGCAGATTTCGATGGCTGTTCGAGTGGAGTCGGGCCCGCGCCGGATGCATGTGAATCTCGCGTCTTCTTCGTTTGAGGCTGCGCCGGCGGAGGTTGGAAAGCCTTCGAAATTGATTGGCCAACTTTCTTGAAAAAGTCTCCTACGGGATCGGCGTTTACCCAGTCTCCGCTCAAAAAGAAGAGCGCGACGAACAGCAAGAAAATCCAACGAATGAGATAATTAATTAAGTTGTCGGCGTTCAATGTGAAGCCGTGATTATCCGCCAGGATTGGGCTTTCAGAGAAGAAAATTTTTCAGCATCAGCGGGTTAAGTGACGATTATCATTTCGCGTTCGCGAACAATAAATCGCGTATCTAACACTCGATTCGTGAGCGGACAGCCGCGTTGTAGAGGCGTTCGCCGCGGCGAACGCCTGTTTAAAAGGTCAGTGCTGGTCGCATCGGTGCTCGCGGCGGCCAGCACAACTATCGTCACTTGCCTGCCAAGCGGTAGGCTTGCGCGGAGGCTGGCCACATGTCACTTGTCGCTTCAAAGGCGCCGTCGCTATTGCGGTCGTCGCTGGCGATCAATATGATCGCGGGATGTTAAAGGGCGTTCCATTTCTCCTCGCGCTGGCGACGGCTGCCTTTGCACGAGATTCCACCAACGACGCAGCGCAAGTCTGGAATCTCGAGAAAGCGTACTGGGAATACGTCAAAGCCAACGATCTGGAAAAGTATCGCGCGCTCTGGCACGAAGATTTCGTCGGCTGACCGTTTGTCAGCTCAGCACCCGTCCGGAAAGATCATATCACTGATTGGATCACCGCGAACACCTCCAAGGGCGTGAAGTTGCAGTCCTACTCGATTGAGGAACTTGCCATCCATGTGACCGGCGACGTCGCGATCAACCATTATCGCATCAAGGCTAACTGGGCCAATAATGAAGGAGCCGAAGTAAGGATAGACGCATTGCGGATCACGCACACGTGGATTCGCACTCACGGCACGTGGCAAATTCTCGGCGGGCATGTCCGCGCCCGTGAACGCAAAGGGTCAGTAGCATGAAGCCAGGAAGGTCGTCGAGGTTCTCCGCTTCTGGCACTCGGCGCGAAGCGAATCTGATATCTGACATCTGATATCTGATCTCTCATCTCTGATCTCCATCCCCTCGCCCTTCCTCCGATCTCGTCCGATATCTTGCTTCGCAATCGTTTGTTTTGTAATCTTCGATACCGTGCAGGAAATCCTCACTGCGATGGATAAGCTGACCCCGGAGGAATTGCGGATCGTGAAGCTCGGCGTCGATTCCCGGCTCTCTGATGATGATGACGACGACCCGGCATTGCTGGCCGCGTTGAAGAACGCGATTGCCTACGCCGATGCTCATCCGGACGAAGCTAGATCGATCGATGAGGTCCGCGCGCTGATCCCCCAATGGATTTCCGAGTCGAAATCAAAGACCCGGCAATAGCGGATCTCGCGGAGATCGTTTCTTACATTGCCCGGGACAATCCGGACGCAGCGACGACTCTTGGCAATAATTTACTCGACGCGGCGCTGAGTCTCGCAGAGACGCCGTACAAAGGCAGCCCGTACCAAAAGCTTCCCGGCATTCGCAAGCTGACGTTCCGCCCGTTCAAAATTTTCTATCGAGTGCATGAAGCTAGGAAATTCGTCGAGGTCCTCCGCTTCTGACATTCGGCACGAAGCGAACCCAAGCTCTGACTTGTTTCTGCTCACTCGTCACACGTCACTTGCCACTGGTCACGAGCGAAAAAGTCGCGACCATCCTTTAACAGGATTCACTGAATTGATCGAGCTAGTGAACGGCGATATCTTTGAAGAGTGACAGCCTAGCAGATTATCGAGGAGATCAAGCGCCTTGATCCGAAAGAACAAATCGGCGTGATCCGTTTTGCCTATCAACTGGACGCTGAGCGCCAACTCAGCGGAGAGGAGCTGTCGAAGCTGGCCGCGCGCATGACCGAAACCGATGACGCTGTGGAAACGGCAACGATTCGCGAAGCTATTGTCCGCGGTTTCTACGGCGCGAAAAAGAATAATGCCTAAAATTCGGCGGCATAATCTTCCGCCGGGCTTTGCTCGATCATCTGCTCGACCGAATCCGATCGCGCTCGATCTCCGCAGAACAACTCGGATTGCTAGCCGACTGGCTCGACACAGAACCGGAAGTGCCGGAGGGCAAGTGGTTCAAAGTTTTTCGGGAATGATTCTCTGCGGCGAAGGCGAGCTCGTGAAGACGTTTTTAACTCCAGGTCAGACTGCCACCGGCACAGAAGTTTTTAAAATTGAACAGAAGGAAACAAAGATTACTCAGCCGCTCAACTCTCAACCTGTTCACGGTTTCTTCGTAAAGAGGTGGTACGCGACGCCGTCCCAGGCGTTATGAATGCCGACAAAAAGCATAAATCGCGAGCAGGCGCCCAACGTCGAATTGGAAAACGAACAGAAGGCAACGAAGGAAGCGAAGCCCGGAAAACCTTTAGCAGCAGCGCCGCCGCTCCAATGCCAAACAGCGCTTCGCGCAGATGCGAACGAGCCGCGACCGCTGAAACAGTAAGCGTCCCGTACGCGGCCAAGGGCAACAGCACATTAAATAGCCAGTCTTCGAGGACAGGTTTGTATTCGATTTGTGTTCTCAAGCGCCGGGCAATAATGACGGAGTATGTTATCCGTCGCGATCGCTCCCGCTGAGATGACCGTCGTGCGAATGTTGTACGGTTTCACTTCCTGCAGCAGCCCTTCGGCGAGCACGCGCACGGCAAACTTGCTCGCGGCATAGACTGCGAACTCGGGACCGACCTTATGTACTGCCACAGATGTTATTGCTCATCGTGAAGCTCAATCGTGACTTTCACAGAGCCGGCGACGTCCAACGCAGCGACGCTAGAATCTATCTTCGCGATGACGATGATGCCGGGCTCGGGAATTTTCTCGCCGCCCTGGCGATAGTAAATCGCAACGTCCGGGCCGGGAGACCAGTAGGCGATTTCTCCGATTTCGTATGTGTGCGTTCGCTTTCCTTCTTCCGAGATCGCTCGCGGGAGGTGACCGAATTTTTCGCGGCCGAACAGATCATTCATGTTGAGCGTTAGCGGCAATAGAGAAACGAAATCGCGGGCGGTTTTGTTGTCCGCGAGAGTGGCGGTTAGAACCTTATTGCCGGCTTTTAGTCTTATCTTCATAGCGGGTGTCTGATTAGTCGTTGTCGTCTCGTCTGCACTGCGAGCGATCGGCCCAAAGATCGCGGCCAATGCGATGGCCATAAGAATGCGGCTCATAGTTATTAGTTTGTGCGGCAGTTAAACGGTTTGTCCGCCGTCCACGACCAAGGCGTGGCCAACGACGAAGGAGGCCGCATCCGAACAGAGCCAGAGAACTGCGTTCGCGATTTCCTCGGGCCGGCCCATCCTTCCGATTGGCTCTTCCGAAATCACTTTCGCGCGGCCTTCGGGCGTGCCGCCGGTGAAGCGATCCATCATCGGAGTAGCAATATAACCAGGACAGATGGCGTTGACTCGGATGTTCTGTCCGGCGTAGTCGAGAGCGGCGGCCCGGGTGAGCCCGATCACGCCGTGTTTCGCTGCGGTGTACGCCGGGCTGCCCTTGATGCCGATGATCCCTGCCCCCGAGGAGGTGTTGACGATCGCGCCACCTCCCTGCTTGAGCATCAGCGGAATCTCGTGCTTCATGCACAGGAAGACGCCGCGCAGGTCGATGTCGATGATACGGTT
>Ga0209159_1001825_pt1 | contig 15547 bp, 11 predicted proteins | sample GraSoiAngelo_144_FD_185901 | JGI IMG/M metagenome (GOLD analysis project Ga0209159, IMG submission 185901) | Grasslands soil microbial communities from the Angelo Coastal Reserve, California, USA - 14_1009_02_40cm (SPAdes) (version 2) | ecosystem: Environmental > Terrestrial > Soil > Grasslands ...
GCAGAACGGAACCACGATGTGGCGATCGAAGGCGGGCCGCGAGCCGGCGCCGAACTCCCACTCGCCGTTCAGGTTGATCCAATCCGGGCGGCGGAGTCTCGGACGCGGATACTCGGGTCTTGGTCCTCCCCCGCTGATCAAGTTTGCACCTCCCCTCCCGGCGGCCCTTGGCCGCCGACCTCCCCACATGGTGGGGAGGTAATTAGGCTTTTGGCCGCCGACCTCCCCACATGGTGGGGGAGATTGATTAGGCGAACGTTCGCTTTCCGCGCATAATAACCGCAGCGTGACCCTGCGCAGGGCGACCAGGCATATCTCGGTCAAGGACGTGGCCGCCCACGCCGGGGTCAGCTTTCAGACGACCAGCAAGGTCCTCAACGGAGGCGGCACGGTTTCCGAGCTGACTCGGGCCCGGATCCTCCAGGTCGCCAGCGACCTCGGCTACGTGCCGAACCTGCAGGCACGCAGCCTGGTGATGCAGAGGACGCGGACGGTCGGCTTCGTCGCGAGCGACTTCAGCGACCACAACCTGAGCCGCTTCATCGTCGGGGCCGAGCACGAGGCGCGCCGGCAGGCATATGGGGTCCTGCTGACCAGCATCGACGCCGAGGTCTCCGGCACCGAGTACGCGCTGCCGGCCCTGATGGAGAGAAGAGTCGACGGCATCCTGCTCGCGGCGCCGCAGATGGAGGACGACCGCGCCGTCGCGCACGTGCTCGACAAAACCCTGCCCGTCGTCAGCCTGTACCACGTCCCGGGCGGCGGCGTGGCAACCGTGGGCTCTGACCACGTGCGTACCGGCTTCCTGGCCACCCATCACTTGATCGAAAGAGGACACCGGCTGATCGCCACCATCACGGGCACGCGGGCGCGCCGCGTCACACAGGGCCGCATGCGCGGTTACCGCCGCGCGCTCGACGAGGCCGGCCTGGCTTTCGATGACCACCTCGTCGAGGAGGGTGATTGGGAGATCGGCGGCGCGAGCGCGGCCACGCGGAAGCTGCTGCAGCGCCGGCCGCGGCTGACCGCGATCTTCGCCCACAACGACAACATGGCGATCGGCGTCCTGAGCGCCCTTCGCGAGATGGGCAAGCGCGTGCCTCGAGACTGCGCGGTCGTCGGATGCGATGACATCGACATGGCCGCCTACACGCTGCCGCCGCTGACCACGGTCCATGTGCCGTTCTACGAAACCGGCGCGCAGGCCATGCGCCTGCTGATCGAGATGATCACGACCGGCTCGGTCACGCCGCGCAAGGTCCTTCTCCCCGTGCACCTGGTGGTGCGCGAGTCGAGCGGCGGCGCTTGATGGTCTTGCGACTCGAGGCCTGATTCTCGCCGTAACCCGGATGAAATCCGGCACGGCTCCCCCATCATTCTGGGCCGTGAATTCACTTCGTTTGGTCCAGGTGGGACTCGGTCCGCATGGCCGCAACTGGGCGCGCCAGGTGATCCCGAACATCAAAGAAGTGGACGTGGTCGCCTACGTCGACACCGACCCCTACGCCCTGGATACTCTGCGCGAAGACGCCGGCGTGCCTGCCGACCGGTGCTTCGAATCGCTGAAGGAGGCGATCGCGGCCACCGAACCCGAGGCGATGCTGAACACGACCGCCCTGCCCGGCCACGTCCCGATCACGCGCGCGGGCCTGGAAGCCGGGCTCCATGTCATGGTCGAGAAGCCGTTTGCACCCAACCTGGCCGCAGCACGGCAGCTCGTCGACATGGCGTCGGTCCGGAACCTCGTCCTCATGGTGAGCCAGAACTACCGGTTCTTCCCCGCACCCCGCGCCATCGCCAGGCTCGTCGGCGATCAGACCCTGGGCAAGCTGCACGAGATCTCGATCGATTTCCGGCGCTACTCAACCGCCGGGCCCAACGGGCGAGGCCGTCACCACCACGAGGACCAGCCCCTGCTCGTCGACATGTCGATCCATCACTTCGACTTGCTGCGGCTGATCCTCGGCCACGAGCCGGAGCGCGTCTATTGCGAGGCCTGGAACCCGGACTGGACCGCCTTCACCGGACCGTCAGTCGCGGTGGCCACCCTTGTCTTCCACGGCGTGGTCGTGAGCTATCGCGCCAGCTGGGTCAGCGCCGGACCGATCACGCCGTGGGCTGGCGAGTGGAGCATGGAGTTCGAGCACGGCGAGGTCGTCTGGACGAGCGCCGCCGACAGCGACGTCAAGCTGGACAAAGTCGTGGTCCGCCCACGCGACGGCAAACCGCGAACCCTGACCCTGCCGCCAGTGCCGAGGACGGGCACATGGGCGACGCTGACGGAGTTCGCAGGCGCCGTTCGCTCGGGTCAGGAGCCGGAGACGTCGGGACGCAACAACCTGGGCACCATCGCCCTGACCGCCGCGGTCGTTGAATCCGCGACCCTGCGCGAGCCGGTGACGATGTACCCGGCCGGGGAAGAGACCGGCGCAGCAGCGGCGATCTGATGACGGCCGGCCGCCGGCTGCGCGTTACCGTCTGGAACGAATACGTCCACGAGCGCGGCGAGGAGTCGGTCAAGCGGATTTACCCGGACGGAATGCACCGCCCGATCGCAGACGGCATTCGGCGCGAGCTCGGTGACGGGGTGAGCGTGCGCATCGCCACCCTCGAAGAGCGCGAGCACGGTTTGACCGAGGAGGCGCTCGCGGAAACCGACGTGATGACGTGGTGGGGACACGCGGCGCACGACGAGGTGGCGGATGAGGTCGTCGAACGCGTGCACCAGCGCGTGCTGGAGGGCATGGGCATCGTCGTCCTCCACTCCGCCCACTTCTCCAAGATCTTCAGGCGTCTCATGGGCACCAGCTGCGCGCTGCGCTGGCGCTCGGATCCTGGCGGCGAACGCGAGGTCATCTGGACGGTGAACCCCGCTCACCCGATCGCGGCAGGCCTACCGCAACCGATCGTGGTCACGCACGACGAGATGTACGGCGAGTTCTTCGACATCCCGACTCCTGATGAGCTGGTTTTCATCAGCTCGTTCGAGGGCGGGGAGGTCTTTCGCAGCGGTTGCTGCTACTACCGCGGGGCAGGACGCGTCGCGTACTTCAGCCCCGGCGACCAGGAGTACCCGGTCTACCACCAGCCGGAGATCCAGCGCGCGATCGCCAACTGCGTGGCCTGGTGCGGCAGCGCCGCGGCGTCCAACGATGCGCCCGAAAGACGGAGCGGTAACGCGCCGCGAGACTGGTTCATCGAGCCCGGCTCGCCAGCGCGAACGCGCTGACCATACCCAGCGCCACCAGGGCCAGCACCGCCGGCGCCCACCCGACGCCGAATCCTGCAATCACCACGCCGATGACGCCTGGCCCGGCGATGCCGCCGACGGACGCGGCCGGAAACAGCCATGAGGTCGCGCGCGCGTCACCCGGCTTGAGCTTCGCCAGCCAGACGATCCCGGTCGGGAAGATCGGCGCCAGGGCAAGGCCCGCCACGATGTAGGCCCACGGGGCAACCACGCCGATGGACGCCGCCAGCAGCGCGACCGTCGCCACGCCGGCTCCCGTGGTGACGATCGCCGCCTCCGGCACGCGGGTCGGAACCAGCGTCATGAGCAGGCGTCCGGTCACCAGCGCCAGCCAGAAGCCCGAGGTCAGCGTGGCCGCGTCTTTCGAGGCGAGTCCGATGGATTCGAGGTGGGATGTCATCCACCCGCCCGTCCCGTTCTCGACCGCAACGTACAGCGTGAACGCAAGGATGAAGATGACGACCAGCAAACCCGGACGGCCGGGCGAGCCGGCCGCGACCGGTAGACGGCCAGAGATGCCGATCGCGCCAGGCATCAACGCGAGCGCGACTCCGGCCGCCGCCAGGTAGAGGAGAGAGAAATGCTCCTGCGCGAACGCAGCGATCATGATCGGGCCGGCCACCGCGCCTGCCGAGTACGCGCCGTTCAGAGCGTTGAGCAGCGCGGCGCGGCGGCGGCCTTCGCTGTAGGCGACGAGCTGGTTCAGCCCAAGCACCAAGGCGCCGAAGCCCACACCGATCACGAAAACCGCCGCCATGAAAAACGGCCAGACGAACGCCACCGCAACGGCCGCGCAGCCAAGGCTCACGATGCCGGTCGCGATCATCACTGTCACGCGGGCGGGCAGCTTTTCCATCGTCCGCATCGCGATCAGCACGCCGAGGAGGCCGCCGGCGAAATGGACGCTGATGGTCGCTCCGGCGACCGGCAGGCTGACGCCGAAACGGCGTGTCAGGTGTTCCAGCAGCGGTCCATACGCCGCGACGATGAGGCCCATGAAAAGAAAGGTCACCCCGACGGCGATGACCGCGGTCCTCGAAAGGACTAGGCCGTCCGAGCGTGAGCTCAGGACTGCATCGCGCGACGGTAGCGTGGCGACGGGACCGGCCCGTTGAGCAATGGATCGCCGGTGTCGCGCATCCACGCCCACAGCGCCGCGCTCAGCTGCTCCTCGACAGCCCGGGCCGCCGGATCGCCGGCCAGGTTGCGCTCCTCGAGCGGGTCTGCCTCCAGGTCGTAAAGCTCAACCACGCTTGGCCGGTCCGTCGAGTAGCGTGCCGGGTTGGCGCGAAAGACGGCGCCCTGCTGGATATCGCCCGGCACCTCCACGGCAAACGCGGCCTCGAAGTTGCGGATCAACTTGTGCCGTCTTGTCCGAATGCATCGCATCGGGTCGTAGTAGCTGTGAAAGGTCTTCTCAGCGAAGATGGCGTCGCGCGGCTCGTATTGACCTCCTCGCAGCAGGGGCAGAAACGACCGGCCCTGGAGACCTGGCGGCGCGGCCACCTCCGCAGCCTCGAGGAGCGTCGGCAGGGTGTCGAGGTTGCTGATGAGCTCAGAGCTTGCGCCATTTGCCGCAATGGCCCCGGGCCACGAGATGAGGAGCGCAACCTCGAGGCCGGGATCGTAGAGGGTGCACTTCGCGCGAGGCATGGCCAACCCGTGGTCCGTCGTGAAGAGGACCAGGGTGCTCTCGGCCCGCCCTGACCGCTCCAGCGCGGCCATGACGCGTCCCGCGGCCGAATCCATATGCGCGATGGTCACATTCAGCGCGCTGAGCTCGGTTGCGGCCTCCTGACCCTGCGGGAGATACGCCGGGACTTCCACGTCTGCGGATGGCGCGGCCACGGCCGGGTACGGGCGATGGGTGTCCTCGAAGTTGATCTCGAGATAGAGCCGCCGCTCGCCGGCGTCGGCGGCGAGGAGTTGCTCCACCGCCGCGGCGATCGTCTCTCCGTTCCCCGAGCCGTGCATGTGCTCAAAGCCGAGACGTTCTGGATGCAGCGTGACGTGTTGACCACCGAAGAGATGGGCCTCGAACCCGGCGCGGGCGAACACCGCCGCCGCGTGCGGTGAGCTCGAGTCAAGCTCCCAGTCGAAGCCGTGATGCGCGAGCCCCATCACGCCGTTGCTGTGCGGGTAGCGGCCGGTGGCCAGTGTGGCGCGGCTGGGGCTGCACTGCGGCGCGGTGCAAAAGGCCTTGTCGAACCTGACGCCGCCGGCCGCCAGCCTGTCGAGGTTCGGGCTGGACACGCCGCGAATGCCGTAGCAACGCAGGTGACGCCCGATGTCGTGCGTCGTCATCACGACCACGTCCTTGGCGGGCACGCTCATTCCAGGCCTCGGCCGGGCCCGAAGTCCGATGTCTCCGCTACGCCATTAACCCTTGACGGAACCGCTCGTGATGCCGCGCACGAAATAGCGCTGCAGGAAGATGAACACCGCCAGCGGCAGCGCCATCTGCAGCACGGCGGCGGCGGTCAGGAACTGCCAGCCTCCACCCAGCGAGGTGACCAGCTGGGTGATGACGACCGTGAACGGGCGATTGGGACTGGTACCCAGGTAGGTCAGCGCGACCAGCAGGTCGTTCCAGACCCCGAGAAAAACGAAGATCGTGAGCGAGGCGATCGCCGGCACTGTCATCGGCACGGCGATGCGAAGGAAGCGAACGGCATGACCGGCGCCATCGACCTCCGCGGACTCGAAGATCTCGCGCGGCAGGCCGCCCAGGTAGTTGCGCAGCAGAAAGACCTCGAATGGCAAGCCATAGCCTGAATGCGCGAGCCAGACGGCGACGATCGTTCCGTTGAGACCCGTCGCTCTGAAGAATTGAAGCACCGGGATCAGGGTCATCTGGATCGGAACCACCATCAGCCCGACGATCACGATGAAAAAGATGTTCTTGCCGGGAAAGTTCATCCAGGCGAAGGCGTAGGCGCCCATGGTGGCGATGGCGAGCTGGATCACCGTGGCGGGGAGCGTGATCAAGACGCTGTTGACGATCGAGGTCGCCACGTTTTCCGTGTTGAGGACCTGCTGGTAGCTCGCAAATGTGAATCCATGTGGCGGGAACAGGGTCGTCCACCATCCGGCGGTGCCCATGTCCCCCACCGCACGGAATGAGTTGATGATCATGCCGATGGTGGGCACGATCCAGATCGCGATGAAGATGACGATCACCAGGTGCAGCGGCAATCGCTGCAGGGCGCGTCCCCATCTGTCCAGGGCGGTGCCGGCGGCGGTGACCGGAGCGGTTTCGCGGCGAGTCGTTACCTGAACTCCGCTCATCGCTGCTCCTCCTGTTGCTGGAAGCGACGGATGTTGACCACAAGCAGCGGCACGATGGCGACGAACAGGACCACACCGACCGCAGCGGCTCGACCGTAGTGGGCGTTGGCCAGCTGGTTGAACATCTGGGTCGCAATCACGTCGGTGTCGTATGCGCCGGCGGTCAGCACGTAGACGATGTCGAACGTCTTCAGGGCGTTGATGATCATCGTGGTGCCGACCACGGTGATCGTCGGCCACAGCAGTGGCGTGACGATGAGCTGCACGATCCGGAACTCGTTCGCGCCATCCATGCGGGCGGCCTCGAGGACTTCGGTGCTGATTGCCTTGAGGCTGGCCGAGATGATGACCATGCAGAATCCCGTGATGCTCCAAATGCCGACGAAGATCAGCGCCGCGTTGTTGGTGGTCGAGTTGACCAGCCAGGCAACGGGCTGCTGGCCCGCCAACCCGAGCAAGGCGTTGAGGGTGCCGGTCTGGGTTGTACCCGGAGGCTGGTAGTCGAACATGAACTTCCAGATGATCGACGCGGCGACGGCGCTGATCGGAACCGGCAGGAAGATGGCGATCTTGGCCAGGGACTCGTAGCGGACGCGGTCGAGGAGGATCGCGATGACGAGTCCGAGGGCGACGCTGATCGAGGTGTAGAAGATCAGCCACAGGAGGCTGTTCCGAAGCGACGTCAGAGTGTCCGGGAAGGTGAAGAAGTAGACGTAGTTGTTCAACCCCACCCAGGTCGTGTCCGCGTTGTTGCGGAAGCTCAGTACGACGGTGCGGAGAAGCGGGTAGACCATGAAGATCGTTGCGAAACCGATCGCCGGCAGCGCCCAGAAGTAGGGCCGGATCCAGATCTGCAGTCGCTCCGGCAGACGCTCGACGACTCGCTCGCCCAGGATGATGTACCCGAGCAGCACGAGCGGAACGAAAATTACCGCGGCTATCGCCGTGATGAACTGCTCCACCCCGCTTACCTCCTTATCAGGGCGACAGCGGCCGGGGCGAACAGGCTCCGCCCCGGCCGATCAAATCCACTAAAACGCTCGGCTAACTGGTTGAGTACGCGGCCGTCTGAACCTGATCGAGATGTGCCAGCTGCGAATCCAGGCTGGACGGGGTCCTGGTGACGTTGAGGAGTGACTGCCAGTACGCCTTTCTCATGTCCGAGGGCATGAAGTCGCCCGCGGTGACGAGCAGGTTCTTGGCGCTCCCAGCAACCTCTGCTGCGCGCTTGTAGATCGGGTCGTTGTAGTTCAGCGTCTTGATCGCGCCCAACGTCCCGCCGTCGTTTGCCCAGATCTGCTGCGCATCCTTGGTCGCCAGGTACTGCATCAACTGCTTCGCAGCGGGCGTGCTGTTGTACATCGCGACGTTGTCGTAGAAGCCGTTGACGTTGCCGTCGTACTGCGAGTTGACGCTGGGGTGACCGAAGAAGTCGAAGTCGGTGCCCGCCTTCAGGCCAGGCGTGTTTTGCGTGAAGAAGTTCGCGATGAAGGTCGCCTGCTCGAGGAACAAGCAACCGGCCGGGCTCTTGAACAGCGGGTCGCCGGCCTTGCCGAAGTTGGTCGAGAGTGCCGTGTTGGGACCGCCGTATACGTTGGCGGCGGACACTTCCTTGAGGAAGGTCTGGTAGCCGAGCTTGATCTCGGGCGAGGTCCACTTCTTCTTGCCGTTGATCCAGTCGGTGTAAACCTGGTCGCCGGACTGCCGCATGATGATGTTGTGCAGCTGGTCGCTCGCGGGCCAGCCCGAGTCGCCGCCCGACTCGAACCCGGCGCAGAAGAGCTTCTGGGCTCCGTATTGCGACGGGTTGATCGCAAGCAGGTCGTCGAAAGTCTTCGGAGCCTGCCCCGTGAAGACCTTCTTGTTGTACCAGAACAGGCCCTTGACCTGGGTCTTGATCATCTCCAGGTAGTGCTTGCCGCCGATGATGCCGATGTAGGGGTCGTCGCTCGCGCCGCCCGGGGGCGTCGTCAGCGCCGGATATGTGTTGTCCGTGTACGCCTTCATGTCGAGGAAGCTCTCGAGCGGCTTGAGTGCGCCCTTGCCGACCCAGCTCTTGAGCTGGACGGGGTCGGTAGGCCCGGGCGCGATGTCCGGCAGCTCGGTGCCGGCCTCGATGCCGTTGGCGATCGCCGTGGTGGACTCGCGGTTGGTTGTGACGTGAACTTTGATACCGGTCTTCGACTCGAACGGCTTCAGGACGTCCCGATACGCTGTGAGCTCCTGACCGCCCCAGGCAACCCACTGGGTCACGTCGGTGGACGACGCGGACTGCTGGGTGCTCCCTCCGGTCGAGCAGGCGACCAGCAGCAGGACGCCGAGACCTGATGCAATCGCCCGTGAACTAAGCCCTGCCAAGACCTCGGTCATTTGGTGCTCTCCTTCAATTTGTCCCCTGCCGGGGGGCGCCACATTCGCCCCGTGCCGGGGGCGCATGGTGGCACGGGTGGCTGGCGAATCAAGACGAACGTTCGCCTACGCTAACTTTCGGATACTAAATCCAGCCCGGAACCTTGTCAACTTTCGGTTTTGCCCACAAGCCGACGGGTGAGGTTTCCGACAAATCGGGAGGGATACACTCCGCCGGATGAGTGACACGTTGCGGTTTCCCGACGGCTTTCTCTTCGGCGCCTCGATCTCCGCCTACCAGACCGAAGGCGGCAACACGAACACCGATTGGTGGTGGTGGGAGCACATCGAGGCCACGCCCACCCGTGAACCGTCCGGCGACGCGTGTGACTTCTATCACCGCTACCGCGAAGACGTCGCGATGCTCGCAGGCTTTGGGCTCAACTCGTTCCGGTTTGGCCTCGAGTGGGCGCGCATCGAACCGGCCGAGGGCGAATTCTCGCGCGCCGAGCTCGCCCACTACCGCCGCATCCTCGACGCCTGCCACGAGCACGGCGTGGTCCCGGTCGTTACCTTCCACCACTTCACGGTGCCGAAGTGGCTGCACGACAAGGGCGGTATCGCGGCCGAGCGTTTTCCCGTCCTGTTCGAGCGCTACTGCGACCGCGCGGCGGAGGCTCTGGGCGACCGCATTGGTTACGCCTGCACCATCAACGAGCCACAGGGCCTGGGCTCGAGCGGGTGGATCCTGGGCGTCAACCCGCCCGGCTACACCGATGACCGCGAGGGGGCTCAGCGCGCGGTCGACAACCTGCTCGAGGCGCACCGCCTCGGCGCGGCGGCGATTCGGGCGCGAGCCGGGATTCCGACCGGGGTGACGCTGGCCCTCCCCGACCTTCAATACGAAGATGGGGCCGAGCCAGGCACGAGCTCGCTCGAGCTGGAGTCGCGCGTCAACGACTGGTTCTTCGAGCTCGCGCGCCACGACGACTTCATCGGCGTCCAGACCTACACGCGGTTCCGCTACGGGCCTGAAGGCTCGCGCAGCCCGGGCCACGACTGGAGCGACACCATGCGCGAGCTCGAGGAGACCGATCACACGACACAGATGGGTTACGAGTACTACCCGCAGGCGCTGGGCGGTGCCATCCGGCGCGCCCACCGCAGCTGCCCGGGGGTGCCCATCCTCGTCACCGAGAACGGGATCGCCACCGTCAATGACGAGAAGCGAACCGCCTACATCAACACGGCTCTGCGCGAGGTCCTGGCCTGCCTGGCCGAGGGCATCGACGTCCGCAGCTACCTCTACTGGTCGCTGCTCGACAACTTCGAGTGGGCGTTCGGTTACGCGCCCACGTTCGGCCTGGTCGGGGTCGACCGCCAGACCCTAGCGCGCCACCCGCGACCCAGCGCCTCGTGGCTGGGTGCAGTCGCCAGGGCAGGCGCCCTCAGCGGGGCGGTGCAATCCGTGTGATGTTCACCTCTCCACTCCGGCGCCTGAACCTATGATCGCGGTGGGAAAGTGATTCGCCCGCCGGTTGAAGCCAACTCCGGTCTTGCAGCGGTGCTCCGCGGCGTCATCGCGGACTTCCAGCACGCCTCTGGCGCCGATATCGTCTCCATCTTCCTCTACGAAGAATCCACCCATACCTACTACGCCCCCTTCGCCACCGGCCAGCCGCAGGAGAGCCTGCTCGATTCCCTGACCGACATGCACGAGCAGCTCACGCGCTATCTCTCCGACGAGCGCCAGGGCAAAGTCCCGGACGAGCTCGGCATCCACCAGTACGGTTCGACGGTGTGGCTGACCGTGACCCGGCAGCGCCTGGTCGCCCGCAACGCGCCGGCGGAGATCGACTCGACTTTCATCCGCCGCTACCAGGTGCAGTCGACCATCGGCCTGCCGCTGCTGTACGGGGACCGGCTTCTCGGCCTGATCTACCTGAACTACCGGTCGAAAGAGCGCGCCCCGGACGACAACCGGCTCAAGGAGCTCGAGCGCCGAGCCGGGACCGCGGCGGGCCTGATCCAGGCCGCGCTCGAGGGCGCGGAGCGGTCGGCGCTGGACGGCCTGTCCAGGCTGACCTCGCTGCTCACCACGCCCGTGGGCGACGCGCGCACCAACGCCAAAGAGCTGCGCCGGCTGCTGTCGATCGCGCTCGCCGACCTGCTCATGGCGAGCAACCTGGACGGGGCGGCGATCTATCAGTTCGGCCAGCAGCGCTCGCACCTGGAGCTCGTCACCGCCCACCTCCGCGTTGCGGCGCCCACGCGCGTGGAACGCGGCGACGCCTCCACCGCGTGGGAGAACGCTCTTCAGAAAACCGTGGGCGAGGCCACCGCCGAGGCGGACCTGCACCCGGTGGCCACCTACGCACTAGGCCAGCCCGACGACCCGCATGGCTACCTGGTCCTGCTCAGCCGCGACCATCTGGCCACGGTCCGGCGCGCACCCTCGACCGACGAGATGCTGAGGGCGGGCGCCCAGCTGATCGGCGGAGCCCTCGCTTCGCAGCGCCTGATCGCGGAGCTGGAGAACAGCAACCGCCTGCTCAGCGCGCTCGGCGACATGACCGCCGCGATGCTGAAGCCAGGAGCCAGCCGGCATCAGGTGATCGATGCAGTCGCCGGCCACCTGACCGATTCCGAGGTGCCGGAGTTCGACTTCAATTTCGCGACCGTCTACCTGCTCGACGAGCGCGACGACGGCGCCACGATCGTGCGCATGGCGGCGGGCGCTGCCACCGGCACCTCGATCAGCACAGCCGACACTCGTGCTTCATCGCACGCGGGGAAGCGGGTTCCCCGCTGGGCCCTCGACGAAGACCGCCTGCTCGCGGAGGACGACGTCCTCGTCTTCGTCGCCCGGGGCTGGCAGCCGGTCATCGTCGGGCCCATGCCGTCAACGGACCACTCCGATGTCCTCTCGGGCGGCATCCCTGTGCAGTCGACGTGGATCGAGGTCCCGGTCGTCTACAGCAACGGCACCGTGTTGGGACAGGTGCTTGCGTGCCTGATCGGCGAGAAGGAGCGAAGCCACGTGCAGGGCCCGCCATTCACGCTGGCCGGCGAGGTTTTCGAGCGCGGCGGCCACAAGGACCTGATCCGCGTCTTCGTTCCGTTTGGCAGCGACCAGTCACGCCGGGCGACGGGCGTCCTCGAGGTCGGCTACCACCGCTCGGACGAGCGCCGGCCCGACTGGGGGCAGGTCGAGGCCCTGCGCGCTGCGGCCGGCCAGCTGGCCGTCGCGGTGGAAACGGCGCGCCTGTATGAGGATGCGCAGCGCCACGCGGAGCAGCTCGAGCTGGTGGCCGACGTGAGCAAGGCGATCGCGAGCTCGATCGACCTCGACCAGACGCTGAGGCTCGTCGCGCAGAACCTGGCCCGACTCGTCGACGCGTCCCTGTGCCAGATCGCCCTTTATGAAGAGGATCGCGAGGGGTGGTACGGCGCCGCCGCCTCGGACCTCGAAGACCTCTGGCGGCGGCAGCACGGCGAGCGTTCGGATACCTCCTTTCTGTTCAATGTGCTCGAGCGCGGGCAGCCGGTCGTCATCGACGACACCTCGGCCAACTCGCAGGTCGACCCTGCGTACATCCGCGTCTTCGGCGTCAAGTCGCTGATGGCGCTGCCGCTGATCGCCGACGAGCAGACCATCGGCGCCGCTGTGCTCGCCGAGCGCAACCGCAACCGGTCGTTCCGGCCCGACGAGGTGCAGAGGGCGCAGGCGCTCGCGGTCCAGGCGGCGGTGGCGATCAAGAACGCCCGCCTGCACGCGCGCGCCGAAGAGGAGCGTCACCTGCAGAAGGACTTTGTGCTCATCGGCTTTGGGCAGTGGGGCCAGAAGGCTTACCAGCACCTTCTGACGCTCAAGCAGTTCTTCAACTTCCGCACCCATGTCGTGGAGCACGACTCACCTGGCGCGCGCGACCGCCTGGGCGTCAAGGAAGAAGAGGTGCGCACGCACGGCGACTCCTTCTACTGGGACAGCCACGGCTCGCCCGGCCGCGACCAGCTGGAGCGTGAGCTCGAGTCGAGCTCATACGTGATCACCTACATCGCCACCCCGGCGGCCACCCACCTCGCGACCCTGGCGCGCTACTACGACCTGAGCGACGTTGTGCTCATCGAGAAACCGCTTGGCTCCCCGCCCGACGAGTACCGCAAATTCCTCGATACGGCGGCCGGTGGCGTCGAGATCGTGGCCGCCGACCATTACTACTTCAAGCTCGAGGTGAGGCTGCTGGGCATGCTGCTCACAGAAGAGCGGACGCTGCGCAACTTCCTCGACAGCGTGGAAGAGATCCGGATCGAGATCCTCGAGGAGCAGCCCCTCACGGGCGCCGCTGCGGACATCGGCGTCATCGCCGACCTCATCCCTCACGCCTTCGCGATCATCTCCCTGCTCACTCCGATCGACCGCATCAAGCTCGATTCGGAGTCACCTCTTCTCATCGGCCGGCACGAGGGCCTCACCGGGCAGCGCGAGAGCTACGCTCGGGTGAACGCGACCTTCGACTACCAGGGCCGCGCGGTGCGCCTGGTGATCGACGTCGGCAAGGGGGCGGAGAACGCGAAGTGGATCAAGCTGAGCGGCGAGAAGCGCGCGGCCGGGCGGAGTCCGAGCTACAAGTTCGATTTCGGCAAGGGCGAGGCGATCGACGGCACGCAGGCGACGGTGCGCGCGGCGGTCAGGCGCATCCGCGAGCCGGGAGTGCCTGACAACGCGCACCTAAACATGCTCCGGCACGTGATCGAAAAGCGGCACCCCGCGGTCGGCATCCTCTCGATTCGCGAGGCGATCAGGGCCAACCAGAGGGTGCGCGACCTCGAGGCGATGGCGGTTGAGCTCCTGTCCCGAAACGAATGGAGCACCTACAGCCTCGGATCGCGGCCTTCGTTTGAAGCCGGCGCGACCACGTCAGCGATAAGCAGCGCGAACTAGCCGCCGACAAAGCATCAACTGATCGGCGGAGCACTGTACATCGCCTCGTCGATCGCGCGTTCGTACACATTCATGTAACCGTCCGCCATCTGCGCGGGTCCAAAGCGCCGGGCGGCCACCTCGGCGCAGCGCTTGAGGTCGATTTCCTTCAGGTGTTCGTACGCGGCGACCATCCCGTCCACGTCATGGACGAGAAAACCGGTGACGCCCTGCTCGATGAGCTCCGGCGCGGCCCCATGATCGAACGCGATCACAGGAGTGCCGCTGACCATGGCTTCGACCATCGCGAGCCCGAAGGGCTCCTCCCACTGGATCGGGAAGAGAAGCGCCCTGGCGCGAGCGAGGAGCTGCGCTTTTTCTTTGCCTTGCACGTTCTCGCGCCACGTCACCTGACCGTTTAGGTTCGGCTTGATCTTCTCCTCGAAGTAGGGGATCGCGTCGGCATCGACCTTGCCCGCAAGCACCAGCGGCAACTTGAGACGCTTGGCGACCTCAATCGCCACGTCCTGGCCCTTGTCCGGGTTGATCCGCGCCAGCTCGACGAGGTAGTTCTCCTTCTCTTCGGGGTTGGTGATAGGCGAGTATTCGGCGGGGTCGATCGCGTTGTGGACCACCCCGCTCCATTCAACCCCCGCCACCATCGCCTGCTGGGCCCTGCTGATCGCCACCAGATGGACCTGCCGGTCGACGGTCGAAAGGAAATCGCCCTCCGCCTCAGACAGCGCACCGTGCAGTGTGGCCACGACGGGAGCCTGAAGCCGCGCCTGCGCCCCAACCAGGATCCCGCTCAGGCCGGAGTGGTCGTGGACAACGTCAAAGGCCCGCCGGCGCACCGTTTCATAGGCGCGGTAAAGGAAGAGGTTTTGCCTCGCCAGCTCGTCGCGGGTACCGAGCTGCTTGCTCCAGCTCTCGGGGGCGAGTGCCAGCGATTCGAAAGGTCCTCGCGAGCCCTGTCGCCCGATCACGGTGACGTGGTGTCGTCGATCCGACAGCTCGTGAGCGAGGTTGTACGCCATCAGCTCGATGCCGCCATAGCCGGTGGGCGGAACCGGAAACCAGGGGCTGACAATGAGAGCAATCCGACGGACGTCCACATGGATAGAATGCCCCACGCTCGAATGTCGTGCAGCAACGTTGGTGTGGTCGGAAGTACCTGAGGCTGATTAATCAGGCCCTCTCGGCAAACCGAAGGCAGCCCCATCCCCCGCCTACGGCGGGGACTTCCCCATGAATGGGGAAGACGGCGCGATGGTGATGATCTGACCGGATTCGGTTTTGATCAGCTGCCAGCCGCCTTCGTGCACCATCCGATGATGCCGGCGACAGAGCAGGACCAGGTTGTCGAGCTCGGTGGTTCCGCCATGGATCCAGTGGACGAGGTGATGACCATCACACCATGACGCCGGCCGTTCGCAGCCCGGCCACCGGCAGTGACCATCGCGCGCTGCCAGCGCCTTGCGCGCCGCGCCCGAGATCACCCCTTTTGGAGCGGCCGACGTCGATGGTCACCGACTCCTGGCTGAGCAGGACCCGGGTCACGCTGCAGTCGCAGGCCATCCGCTGCACGGCGGTCGAGGAGATGGGGAGTGAGAACTCCATCTCCGCCCCCGCCGCCCCGGCCAGCCCCTTCAAGGTCTCGACGCTGGCCGTGACCTGAAGGTTGGCCGGCTTGCCGCCCGAGGCCAGCTCGACCAGGGCGTCGGCGTAGCGCTGGT
>Ga0209159_1001826_pt1 | contig 15542 bp, 21 predicted proteins | sample GraSoiAngelo_144_FD_185901 | JGI IMG/M metagenome (GOLD analysis project Ga0209159, IMG submission 185901) | Grasslands soil microbial communities from the Angelo Coastal Reserve, California, USA - 14_1009_02_40cm (SPAdes) (version 2) | ecosystem: Environmental > Terrestrial > Soil > Grasslands ...
TCAGCAAGACATCGATGTGACCGCCGCTGCGGTTCAGCTCGCGCGCGGTTGCGCGCACGGAGGCAAGAGACGAGAGGTCGAACGACGGCCTTGAAAGTGGGATCACCTGCGCGCGCCGTTTCGTCAGCGCCGCCGCCGTCGCCGACCCGATCGCTCCAGTCGCGCCCGTGACCACAACCGTCGCCATGACCTAGCCGAGATCGTAAGCGTGCCGGCCGGACCTGGCCCCCAGGCTCAGGTCGGCCAGATCGTGACGTCCTTCTCGCAGCAGAAAGGCCCGATATCGGGCGTCCAGTGGAGGATGAACGGAGGATTTGCGTTCGAGACGCGGAAGCAGATGTCGACCGGCCCGTAGAGGGCCCCTTGGTTGAAATCGTGGCGCGTGAACGACTTGCAGCCGGTGGCGTCGGTGATCGGGATCGATGAGCGGCGGCCCGCGTCGATCAGCTGCATGTCCTCCGGCGAGGCATGGGTCGCGCTGCTCGAGTTCTGAAACTTGACAGTCATGTGCACGATGTCGTTCTGCACGCGCACGTTCGAGATCCAGATCGTGTAGCCCTTGAGGTTCGAGCATGGCCCCGGCGAGCAGTTGTCAGGCTGGAGGTCGCTGTTGGGCTGGGTGGCGAGCGGCGCCTTCAGCGCCATGTAGGCGCCGCCGGCGATGAGCGCCGCCGCCATAAGGCCTGCGAAGACGCCAAGGGTGGTCAACAGGCGGCGGGTCATGTCTGCCTAACGGAGTTTATGCCCGAGGGCAATCCCCTCCGGCGCCTTTTTGCGCCGCCTCCCAGGAATGGGGAGAACCAGACCCCTCCGCGGGCTAGGCGGGTACCGGCGCTGCGACCATCTCGTCGGCGAGGACCTTGCCGTCCTTGAGGCGAATCTGGCGCGATGCCTGGGCGGCGATGTCCAGGTCATGGGTGACCAGGACGATCGTGACCTGGTCCTCGCGGTTCAGCCGCTTCAGAAGGTCGACCAGCTGCTGCGCCGTTTCGGTGTCGACCGCGCCCGTCGGCTCGTCCAGGAGGATCAGGGACGGCCGGTTGACCATCGAGCGGGCGATCGCCACCCGCTGCATCTGGCCGCCCGAGAGCTCGGTCGGGCGGTGCTTGATGCGGTCGGTGAGGCCCACGCGCTCGATCAGCTCGATCGCCCGCCGCTTGCCAGCTTCTCCGTCCTTGACGTAGCGCTGCGGCAGCATCACGTTCTCGAGCACGTTCAGACCCGACAGCAGGTTGTACTCCTGGAACACGAAGCCGACCTTCCGCGCCCGCGTGTGGGCTCGCTCGCGGTCGCTGAGCCTGGTCGTCTCGACGTCGTCGATGACCAGGCTGCCCGCCGTCGGCTTCAGCAGGAGGCCGAGGAGGTCGAGCATCGTGGTCTTGCCGCTGCCCGAGCGCCCGACGACCGCAACGAACTCGCCCCGATCGATCTTCAGCGTCACCCCATCCAGGGCGCGTATGACCTCCGAGCCGCGCTTGTAGTGCTTGGTCAGGTTGACGAGCTGGACGCCGGCCATCAGTCGTTCCTCAGCGCGATCACCGGGTCGAGCCGGGCCGCGCGCCACGCGGGCAGCACGCCCGCGACCGCACCCAGCACGGTGGCGAAGCCGATGGCGAAGATCGTCAGCGCCGGGGTGATCAGGAACAGCGACGACCCGTCCGCCGGAGCGAACAACGTGTTGCGCGAGACGACGATGAGCACGCCAAAGCCGTAGCCGAGCAGGCCTCCGATGAGGCCGATCAGCGTTGCCTCGATCAGGAATTCGCTCATCACGTTCATGGTCGTCGCGCCGACCGCCTTCTTCAGCCCGATCTCGCGAACGCGTTCGGCCACGGCCATGAACATCGTGTTGACGACCGACAGGCCGCCGATGACCAGCGCGAGCAATGCGGCCGCGGTGGTGATCGCGGTGAAGATCGCGCCTCCCGACTTGAAGCCGTTGACCAGGTCGCTGGGCCGAAGGGCCTTGACGCCCGTGACCTGCGAGTTGATCCGGTCCGCGACCTTGTCGAGGTCGGAGAGCGACGTCCCGGGCTTGCCGTAAACGGAGATGCCCTCCGTGATCTGCGTCACGTCGATGGAGCTGCGGAGTGTCGCGGGCAGGCTGTCCCGCAGGAGCATCTGGCCGTCCGCGATGTTGATGTAGGCGAACGTGTCGGGCGCGGTCTTGGTCTCGTTGAGGACGCCGACCACGGTGAAGGTGTGGTTGACGAAGTCGGGCTTGGCGTCGGCAGGCCGAACCGGCAGGTCGATGCTGTCGCCCACCCTCTTCTTGAACTCCTTGGCGATGGTGGAGCCGAGCGCGACCTCGCCGTGGGACCCAGAGGTGACCCCGCGCCCCTCCGCGTACGTGACCTTGAGGGCGCTGTAGTTGTTCTCGTCAGGATCGACTGCGGTGATCGTGTCGGGAATGCCGAAGCTGACGACGATCGCGCCGCCCGGCTTGGCCTGGAACTGGTATCCGGGAAAGGCCGCCTGCACGCCTTCGACCTTCTTGATCTCGTCGATCTTCGACATCGGAATCAGGTTCGCGGCCTGACCGTCGGGCGGCCCGACCTGGATGCTGCTGCCGAAGTACTTGACGCCACCGTCGATCAGTGCGTTGAAGTTCTCGGCGAGCGCGCCCATGGTCGTCAGCGCCAGGACCCCGATCACGATGCCGGAGATGGTCAGGAAGCTGCGCAGCTTGTGGCGCGTGATGTTGCGAAGGATTTCCATGAAGTGATGAGGATACAGGCGTTGCGTTAACCGCTGGGTTAGAAGCCGGACTCGCCGGTGTGGAGGCCCGGGGCGTTGATGTCCACCTCGACCCAGAACGCCTCCTTGCTCACAACAGCCGAGAGCCTGACGCCGTTGGTGGCCTTCTCGTAGACGGCGAAGTCTTCAGACGGCAGCGAGCCGACCTCCGTCCATCCGTTCTGGGTCATGTTTGCGCGGGTGGCGTCGTACATCGCCTTGACCTCGGGGCCGACGTGGCTCACCGAGAGGTTCGCGTCCGAGCACAGCCAGCTGTTGTCGGGGCCGTCGTTCTCCCAGGTGTACAGCTGCCCGTGCGGCGCGAAGCTCACGATGGGATCGTTCTTCATCAGGAAGAACTGCGTGTTGCCGGGGTCGCACTTGTTGCTCCAGGCGGTGGCGAACAGATGCCGAAACAGCAGCGCCACGATCGCGACCGCGAACATCGCGAAGATCCAATTCAGCCGGCCCCCCATCTCCGGGCCTTTATACAATTGCGGCGCCTTGAGAGGATGCGGTGTTCAGTCTTTTGTTCCGGGGCTTTGCCCTGGGCTTGGCCGTCGCCGCGTCGCCCGGGCCGATCTTCTTCCTCTGCTTTAGGCGGACCCTCACCCAGGGCCGGCTGACCGGCCTCGTCTCGGGCCTCGGGGTCGCGACCGCCGACGGCTTCTACGCCGCCATCGCCACCTTCGGCGTCGCGGTGCTCGCCACCGCGTTCGTCGCCGGGCGCCGCCCGTTGGCCGTGGTCGGGGGTGCGGTGCTGGTTCTTCTCGGGGCGCGCATCCTCATGGAGCGGAACCAGGCGGTCCGCGATGCGGGCGCCCCTACCGGTCGTGGGCTGGCCTGGGCGTACGTGTCCACCCTCGGGCTGACGATCACCAACCCGGCGACGATCGTCTCGTTCGCGGCGCTGGCGGCGACCCTTGGACTGGGCACCGGCGGGTCGTTGGGGCGGCCGGCGCTCGTCGTCCTCGGCGTGCTGCTCGGCTCGGCCGCCTGGTGGTGTGTGCTCGTGCTTGCCGCCTCGTCGCTTCGCGCCCGGCTGACGCCGGCGCTCGTGCGCTGGATAAGCACCGCCAGCGGCCTGGCGATCGCGGTGCTCGGAATTTTGGCCGTGCTTTCGGCCTTTTCAGGTTAGGAAATGGAGACCGGCCGAAAACGCACGCGCACGGTCAGCTGGGAGGACCCGTTCGAGGTGCCGAAGGCGGCGGCCGGCCGGAGTGGCCTCGAGCTGCTCAGGGACGTCTTCTCCGGCAAGCTCCCGCCGCCGCCGATCACGGCGACAATGGGCTTCCGCGGCGTCGAGGTGGAGGAGGGCAGGGCGGTCTTCGAGGGCGAGCCGGGCGAGCACCTCTACAACCCGATCGGGTCCGTTCACGGCGGCTTTGCGATGGCGCTGCTCGATTCGGCGATGGGCTGCGCGATCCACACGACGCTGCAGGCCGGCGAGCGCTACACGACCCTCGAGGTCAAGACCAACTTTGTCCGCCCGATCACCATCGACACCGGCACGGTGCGGTGCGAGGGCGTTGTCGTGCATAGAGGCGCGACGGTCGCGACCGCCGAAGGCAAGATCGTCGCCACCGCAAGCGGCAAGCTTCTCGCGCACGGCTCCACGACCTGCCTCATCGTTTCCCCGAAGTGACCCGGCAGATCCGCGTCGTCGATGTCTTCACGGACAAAGCGCTCGCGGGCAACCAGCTCGCGGTGGTTCTCGACGGCAAAGACCTGTCAGCCAAGGCCATGCAGCGCATCGCTCGCGAGATGAACTTCTCCGAGACCACCTTCATCCTTCCGCCGGAGGATCCCGCGCATGCGGCGAAGGTGCGCATCTTCACGCCCCAGGTCGAGCTGCCGTTCGCCGGCCATCCGACCATCGGCACCGCGTGGGTGCTGGCGGATGAGGGAATCGTGAAGGGGCTCGACTTCACGCTCGAGGAGGGCGTCGGGCCGGTGCCGGTGCGCGGCGTCAAGGACAACGGGCGGCTGACGTTCTGGATGACCCATCCCAGGCTGAGCTTCGGCGGCGTGTTTCCGCACAGGCAGGTGGCGGCGACGATCGGCGTCGACGCCAACGCGATCATTCCCGACGTGCCGGCCCAGGTCGCCAGCACCGGGAACCCATTCCTGTTCGTGGCCCTGCGCGACGCCGGAGCTGTCGATTCGGCGGTCGCTGACACCGCGCGGGTGCGCAAGCTCGTGCGCGGCGACCGGGCGCATGGCGTGTTCCTCTTCGCCGCGACCGGGGAGGGGCGTCTCTACAGCCGCATGTTCGCCGGCGACGTTCCCGAGGATCCCGCCACCGGGTCAGCGGCTGGGCCGCTCGGAGCGTTCGCGGTCAAGTATGGCCTGGTCGAGCGGGCGCCCAAGGTCTCGATCGTGAGCGAGCAGGGGACGAAGATGGGTCGCCAGAGCTTCGTCCACATCGAGCTCGCGTACGGCGAGTCGCGGGACATTCCCGAACGCATCGAGGTCGGCGGCGGCGTGATGCCGGTGCTCAGCGGCACGCTGGCAGACTTCGACCTGTGACGATCGACAGCTACAGGTTCCTGCCCCGCAGCTTCCGTCCTTTCTATGAGGGCCGCGGCCCGTTCCCTGGCGAAGGGGACCCCGTGTGGGCGCCATTCCCCAAACGCCTGGCCGGTTCCCGGATTGCTCTGCTGACGTCGGCCGGCATGTACCTGCAGGGAAGCCAATCGAGCTTCGACCTGGACGGCGAGCGCGCGCGTCCCGAGTGGGGCGACCCGACCTGGCGGGTAATACCCTCGTCGATGAAGCCGGACGATGTTGGCGTCGCGCACCTGCACATCAACGACGACGACATCCATACCGACCCGGAGGTCGCGCTGCCTGTACGCGCTCTCGACGAGCTCGTGTCTGAGGGCGTGGTCGGATCGGCGGCGGCGAATCACCTGTCGGTCATGGGTTACCAGGACCGGCGGCTCGAGGATTGGCGCCGGACCACCGTCCCGGCGATCATCGACCACCTGCGCACCGAGCAGGCGGACGGCCTCGTCCTCGCCCCTGCTTGACCCGACTGCTGCAGCAACGTGCCCGTGCTGGCACGGTGGATCGAGGCGGCCGGAATCCCGACCGTGGTCGTGACCATGATGCCGGCGGTGGCGGAAGAGCGGCGGACGCCGCGAGTCGTCGGCGTGGAGTTTCCTTTCGGCCATGCCTTTGGGATGGCAGGCGATCGGGCGATGCAGCGATGCGTGCTCGAGCTCGCCCTCCGCGTCCTGGCCGGAGCGTCAGCCTTTGGCAGCCGCGTCGACCTGGACATCGAGTGGCCGGTCCCGCTGCGCGAGGCTTACCGCTCCTGGCAGCCCAAAGAGCCGAGCCCGATCGTCAAGAAGCTGCTCGAGGCTCGGGGCTAGGAGGCTCCTCCCCATTCATGGGGAGGTGCCGGCGAAGCCGGCGGAGGGGCAGGGCCGCAGCAATCCTCCCCATTCATGGGGAGGTGCCGGCGAAGCCGGCGGAGGGGCCGGGCGGCAGGAATCGGATATCCGCGGAAGCCCCATCGGCGCCTGGGAGGCTCCTCCCCATTCATGGGGTGGTGCCGGCGAAGCCGGCGGAGGGGCAAGGCCGCAACACGGGCCCCTTGCGCAGGAATCGGATATCCGCGGAAGCCCCATCGGCGCCTGGCGGCGCCACTTCCCCATAAATGGCGAAGACCCAGCGGCGCCACTTCCCATAAATGGGGAAGACCTCTTACTTCGGGTCGAGCTTGATCGACGCCGAGTTGATGCAGTAGCGCAGACCGGTCGGCTCGGGCCCGTCGTCGAACAGGTGCCCCAGGTGCCCGCCGCAGTTGGCGCAGGTCACCTCGGTCCTGACCATGAAATGCGAGCTGTCGACCGACTCCTCGATCGATGCTCCCTCGGCCGGCGCGTAGAAGCTCGGCCACCCGCAGTGGGCGTCGAACTTGGTCTCGGACTCGAACAGCCTCGCGCCGCAGCCGGCGCACAGGTAAAGACCCGGCGTCTTGGTGTCCCAGTACTCGCCCGTGAACGGCCGCTCCGTGCCCTTCTCGCGCAGGACATGGAACTGCATCGGGCTCAGGTCTCGCTTCCACTCGGCTTCGCTCTTCTCGACTTCGCTCTTCTTCATCCCCTCTAATCTGCCCTCAACTCTTAACCGCCAAACCCCCCGCGTTGGGACTACATTCGCAGGGTTCGTTCACGTTCGAGCATTTCTGGGGGGTGAAGAGATGCCGCCGATTGATCGCCGCACTTTCCTGAAAGCCGCCGGCGCGCTCGGCCTCGCGGGCCTCGCCACGCCGATCGTACCGGGCGCCGCGGCCACGTTCCTCCGCCGTCGCAACCCGATCGAGCACATCGTCGTCGACCTTCAGGAGAACCGGTCCTTCGACCACTACTACGGCTTCGCGCCGTTCACCGCCCCGTACGGCGTCCCGACGGGATACTCGCAGCCCGACGGCATCGGCGGACGCGTCGTCCCCTACCACTTCACCAGCCTCACGACGCCTGACATCGGCCACGGCTGGAACGCCACGCACGCCGAGTACGACGGCGGGGCGATGGACGGCTTCTACACGGCCGACGGAATCGACGCCATGGGCTACTACACCGCCGACGACCTGCCGTTCTACTACAGCCTCCATGACAGCTCGACACTGTGCGTGAACTACTTCTGCTCCCTGCTGGGCCCCACGTGGCCCAACCGCTTCTACACCGCGGCCGGGACCTCGGGCGGGATCACGACCAACGGCGTCTGGGGGTACGGCGTCTTCGACTACCCGATGATCCTCGACCTGCTCGAGGACGCGCACGTGACGTGGAAGGTCTACAACATCGGGATGGACAGCGTGCCTTACGGCAACACGGACAACGTCTTCGTGTTCTGGAAGAAGTACGCGCACGACCCGCGCACGCACGGCAACAAGCAGGACTACCTTCACGACCTGGCCAACGGCACGCTGCCGAACGTGTCGTGGATCATCCCCAGCTTCGCCCGGGGCTGGGACGAGCATCCGCCTGCGGACGTCTCGGTGGGGATGGGCATCGTCCAGGAGCTCGTCGACGCGCTGCGTAACTCGAGCTCGTGGAAGAGCTCGGCTTACATCCACACCTACGACGAGGCGGGAGGCTACTTCGACCACGTTCCCCCGCCGCAGGTCGACGCGTTCGGCCTTGGCATCCGCGTCCCGACCTGGGTCATCTCGCCCTTGGCGAAACCGGCGCATCTCGAGCCGACCGTTTACGAGCACACGTCGACGTTGAAGCTCATCGAGTCGGTGTTCAACCTTCCGACTCTCGCGTCCGCGAACCACGAGTTCGACGTCGGCACGCCCAGCGGCGGCAACTACCAGGCGGCGACCGGGGCGGTTGGTCCTCCGGCGCCACCGCGGGACAACCTCCGCAGCATCGGCGACCTGATGGAGTGCTTCGCCTTCTAACCTAGAGTCGTGGCCAGCCGGCAGGTCGAGTCGAGGCTGAAGAAAGAGCTCGTCATCTGGTTCGTGACCGCCAGCCGCGACGGCCGCCCGCAGGCCGTGCCCGTCTGGTTTCTGTACGAGGCGGGCTCCTTCCTCATCTACTCTGCCCCCGGGGTCAAGGCCCGTCACGTGCGCGAAAACCCGAACGTCGAGCTCCACCTCAACACGGATGAGCTCGGCGAGGTCGTCGTCCGGGCATCGGGGCAGGGCAAGATCTCGCGCACCGAGCCGCCTGCGCACAAGAAGCCGGCCTACGTGCGCAAGTACCGCGACCAGATCAAGGGTTTCGGGTGGACGCCCGAGGTGTTCGCGGAGAAGTATCCCCACGCCATCCGCGTCCGCAAGCTCCGTTTTCACTGAAAGGGGGACATGCAAAATGACGCACCCGCTTCGCTTCGGCCTCAAGGCATCCGGCCAGTGGATCTCCATCGAGGAGCTGCGGAACATCTGGAAGATCGCCGACGAGGCTGGGTTCGACCACCTGTGGGACTTCGACCACCTCGCCGCCATCGGCCCCAACGGCCCCGACGGCCCGATCTACGAGGGATGGGCTCTGCAGGCGGCGATGGCCGAGGCGACCAAGCGCGTGCGCATCGGCTGCATGGTCACAGCCAACACCTACCGCCACCCGATCGTGCTCGCCAAGCTGGCGGTCACGGTCGACCACCTGTCGGAAGGTCGCCTGGAGTTTGGCATCGGCGCCGGCTGGGCCGAGATCGAGCACCAGATGTACGGCATCGAAGGCCTCGATCACCGGGTCGGCCGGCTGAGCGAGTCGCTGCAGATCATCAAATCCCTCTTCACGCAGGAGCGGACGAACTTCGACGGCCGCTACTACAAATACAAGGACGCGATTGCCAACCCCAAGCCCATCCAGAAGCCGCACCCCCCGATCTGGATCGGCGCCTCAGGTGAGAGCACGCTCCGCCTGGTCGCCCGCCACGCCGATGTGTGGAACATCTCGGGCGGCGACGCGGCGGCTGTCAAAGAGGTGAGCGGCAAGTTCGAGGACGCTTGCGCCGCGGTGGGCCGCGACCCCTCGCAGATCCGGCGCTCGATCCAGTTCCTCTGGGACGGCCAGGACAAGGCCCAGGTGCTCGAGCAGTCGGGCACTTTCTTCGAGCTTGGCGTCACCGAACAGGTGATCTACATGCGCGGTGAGCGCCCCGACCGCACCGCCGCCAAGGTGGCGGAGATGCTGCCCGAGCTGCGCCGCCTCGAGCGCGTGCGCTCGTAGGACATATCGTTGACAAGACATATATCGCTGAAGTAATATGTTGCGGTGCCCGACATCTTCCAGGTCCTTGCCGACCCGACCCGGCGCCGTATCGTGGACGCGCTAAGGCACGGCGAGCGGTCGGTGGGGGAGCTCGTCGATGTCGTCGACATCGGACAGTCCGGTGTCTCGAGGCAGCTGGCGATCCTCGAGGACGCGGATTTCGTGGTCGTGCGACCCGAAGGCAGGCGACGGTTGTACTCGCTGCGGCCGCAGCCGTTTCGAGAGCTTTCGGCGTTTGTGACGGCTTATCGCGCGATCTGGGAGCCGAGGCTGGATCGGATGGGCGCCGAGCTCGAGCGGCGCCGCAGGAAGAAGGATTGGAAAAGGAGAAACACAGATGGCTAACACGGTTCGACCCTGTCTGACCTTCAAGGACCGCGCCGAGGAAGCGGTCAAGTTCTACGTCTCGATCTTCCCGAGCTCGAAGATCACCAACATCACGCGCGTCGAGAACGATGGCGGCCCGATCCCCAAGGGCAAGCTTCTCAACGCGACGTTTGAGCTCGACGGCATGGAGTTCGTCGCCTTCGACGGCGGCGAGTCGTTCAGCTTCAATGAAGGGATCTCGCTCCTCGTCAACTGCAAGACGCAGGAAGAGGTCGATCGCTACTGGTCGAAGCTGACCGCCAACGGCGGCGAGGAAGGTCCGTGCGGCTGGCTGAAGGATCGGTTCGGTGTCTCGTGGCAGATCGTGCCCGAGTCCCTGGGCCAGATGCTGAGCGACCCGAAGTCGGGTAACGCCGAAGCGTGCATGAACGCGATGTTGAAGATGAAGAAGCTGGACATCGCGACGCTGGAGAAGGCCTACAAGGGCGCGCCGGTAGCGTGACCGACCGTCCCAAGCTCACCCTCGAGCGTACGTTCGAGGCCACGCCAGAAGAGGTGTGGGAGCTGTGGACGACAAAAGACGGTATCGAATCGTGGTGGGGCCCGGAGGGATTCAGCGTCGCCGTGAGCGCGCTGGATCTCCGTCCGGGCGGCGAGCTGCGATATGCGATGAGCGCGGTCGGCGCGGACCAGGTGGAATACATGAAGCAGGCTGGCATGCCGCTCACCAGCCACCATCGGGTGCGGTACACGCAAGTCGAGCCGCCCCACCGTCTCGTCTTCATGGAGCTCGCGGATTTCATTCCCGGCGTCGAGCCATATGAGGTCGAGACCGCGGTCGAGCTCGAGCAGACCGGGGGCGGCGTGCACATGGTCCTGACGTTCGAGGCGATGCACGACGAGCGGTGGACTGAGCTTGCGCGCATGGGCCGGGAGGAGGAGCTGCGCCGCCTCGCCCAGGTGCTGGCTGCGCGAGAATAGTCGGGTTTCCCTCTCCCCGCGGGGGAGAGGACCAGGGAGAGGGGCTCAAGGAGGTCGTCATGGCCGACAGTGTTTACCGCGTCACCGAGCTGATCGGGACGAGCAGCCAGTCCTGGGAGGCGGCCGCCCGCGGCGCCGTCGAGACCGCATCCAAGAGCCTGCGCGACCTCCGCGTCGCCGAGGTGGCCGAGCAGGACATGACGATCGAGAACGGGAAGGTGACGAGCTACCGCGTCAAGCTCAAGGTCTCGTTCAAGTACCTGCCGGAGGCGGCGCCGAGCAGAAAAGGCGCGACCCGGAAGCGCTAGCGCCGGCTTAAGCCTGTCTCCCCCGCTCTCCGCGCAAGCGCGATAAGGACGGCTCGCAAGCTCGCTTCGCCACCTGATTGCTCCCCGACGGGGAGAAGGTGAAGCGCTAGGGCGCCGTCGCCGCCTGCAGCTGACAGCCCGCAGCCTTCATCTCCTCCATGGCCTGCAGGCCGGTGGCCTCGTTGACCGCCGCGCACAGGTTGACCAGGACCCGCACCTGGAACGCGTTCTTGCGCGCGTCGAGCGCGCTCGCCCGCACGCAGTAGTCGGTCGCGATGCCGCAAACGTCGATGTGGTCGATGCGCTGCTCCTTGAGCACGTCGAGCAGGGTGTGGCCGCGCTTGTCCAGCGCCTCGAACGCCGAATAGGCGGCAGCGTTACGGCCCTTCGTGACCACCTCCTGGATGTACTTCTCGCGCACGAGGTTCTGGATCGTGGGCACGAACGCCGCGCCGGGGGTTCCGACCATGCAGTGCGGGGGCCACGTGTTGATGAAGTCCGGGTGGTCGGAGATGTGTTCGGGCGCGCTCTCGTGGTAGTCGCGTGAGGCGACCACGAACTGGTACTCGGACTTGAAGTGGCGCACGTGCCGGGCGATCATCGCCGCGACCTGGAGCCCGCCGGGCACGCCGAGGCTGCCGCCCTCGACGAAGTCCACCTGGACGTCGACCACGAGCAACGCGTTTCTCATTCCGCGACCTTACTTAACGGCTGATTACACTGACCGTATGGCCTCCGTGATAGTAGCCTGCGGCGCGCGGCTGGTCCTGACCGTCGCGGGCGAGCTGAAGCGGCGCGGCCTGCGCACCGGCGCGGCGGCGTTGTGCGGCGGCGGCGGACAGGGCGACGCGTTGATCTTCCGCCGCCCTTAAAGAAGTGGGCGAACGCATTACCTCGCCATACGGCTCATGGGCTTCGCCCATCACGCCCGCCATGCTGCTGAAGGGCACCGTCCACATGCGCAACCAGATGACGCGCTGGGACGGCGCCGATCTCTACTGGTCCGAGCTGCGGCCGTCCGAGGGCGGGCGCATCGTCGTGTGCCGTCGGGCAGCCGACGGGACCATCGCCGACGTCACGCCCCAGGGCTTCAACGCCCGCAGTCGGGTGCACGAGTACGGCGGCGGCCACTACGCGGTGAAGGATGGGACCGTCTTCTTCACCAACTACAAAGACCAGCAGCTGTACCGGCAGGACGCGGGCGGCCAACCTCGCGCCATCACTCCCGAGGCCGACATCCGCCACGCCGACATGCTCGTCGACACGAAGCGCGGCCGCGTGATCGCGGTCCGCGAGGACCACACGACCGGCGCGCGTGAACCCGTCAACACCATCGTCTCGGTCGACGCCGAGGGCCGCGGTGAGGCCATCACCCTCGCTTCCGGCAACGACTTCTACTCCTCGCCCAGGCTGAGCCCTGACGGCGGCCGCATCGCCTGGCAGACGTGGAACCACCCTCACATGCCGTGGGACGCGAGCGAGATCTGGATCGGCGAGCTCGACAGCGAAGGCAGGGTGAGCTCGCAGCGCAAGGTGGCCGGCGGTCGGAACGAGTCGGTGCTGCAGCCCGAATGGTCGCCCTCGGGCGAGCTGTATTTCGTCTCCGATCGCAACGACTGGTGGAACCTCTACCGCGCGCGGGGTGAGGGCGACGAGCCGGTGTGCCGCCGCGCCGCCGAGTTCGGCGCGCCGCAATGGGTGTTCGGCCAGCGCTTCTACGACTTCAACGGCTCCGATGAGATCGTGTGCGTGTTCTCGGAGACGGGAGGAAGCAAGCTGGGCCGGCTCGACCTGAACACAGGCAACCTGCAGCAGATCGAGCTCCTCTACACCACCCTCGCCAATATCCAGGTCGCGCACGGCAAAGCGGTGATGTACGCAAGCTCGGCAACCCTGGCGGAGCGTGTGCTGGTCGTGGACCTTACGACCCTCGCCCAGGAGGTCGTGAAGGTCGCGAACGCATCCCACATCGAGGCGGGTTACTTCAGCGTCCCGCGGCCGATCGAATATCCGACGGAGAACGGCAAGACCGCGCACGCGTTCTACTACCCCCCACGGAACCAGGACCACGAGGCGCCGGCGGGCGAAAAGCCGCCGCTCGTCGTGCACTGCCACGGCGGGCCGACTGGATCCGGCGGCCCCACCTACCCCTTCGAGTACCAGTACTGGACGAGCCGCGGGTTTGCGCTCGTCGACGTGAACTACGGCGGCTCCTCGGGTCACGGGCGCTCCTACCGGCAGCGCCTCAACGGCAACTGGGGCGTGGTCGACGTCGACGACTGCGTCAACGCCGCGCGCCACCTCGTCGGGCAGGGACTCGCCGATCCAGAGAGCGTGTCGATCACCGGAGGCTCGGCGGGCGGCTTCACCGTGCTGCTCTCGTTGACCAGGCGCGATTTCTACAACGCGGGCGCGAGCCACTACGGGATCGGTGACCTCGAGCTGTTCATCAAGGAGACGCACAAGTTCGAGGCCCACTACTGCGACACCCTGCTCGGCCCCTATCCCGAACGTCGCGACGTGTACCTCGACCGTTCCGCGATCTACTTCGCCGACCGGCTCAGCTGCCCCGTCGTCTTGTTCCAGGGCCTCGAGGACAAGGTCGTCCCTCCGAGCCAGGCGGAGACGTTCGTCGCGGTGTGCAAAGAGAAGAAGCTGCCATACGCGTACGTGCCCTTCGAGGGCGAGCAGCACGGCTTCCGCAAGGACACGACGATCCGCCGGGCGATGGAGGGAGAGCTCTACTTTCTGTCTCAGGTCTTCGGCTTCAGCGCGGCCGACGACGTCGAGCCGGTGGAGATTGAGAATTTTGAACCGCGTCGTGGTGTCGGCGAGAGGATTTGAACCTCCACGCCCTTTCGGGCACCAGCTCCTAAGGCTGGCGCGTCTGCCATTCCGCCACGCCGACGCATTGCAACGATAGGCCCATTCGTTGCTTTGTCGCCGAAAGTTCGTTCGGAACCGCTGCCCGAACAGGGCGCCGTGGCCTAAAGTTCAGGTTTCGTGGGACAAGAAGCCCCGCACACCAACGGCTCGCGGCCGAAGTCTGAGAACGGCAATGGCAACGGCCACCGCAAAGTCGGCGGGTACCGCCTGCTCCGCGAGCTCGACACCGACAGCCTGGGTTCCGTCTACGAGGCCGAGCACCCGCGGCTGCACCGGCGCGTGGCGCTGCGCACGATCGGGACCGGCGTCGCGCGCGAGGTCAGCTTCTCGCGGCGGTTCCTGCTCGAGCTGCGTTCCTACACTGCGCTCGAGCACGAGGCGATCCCCAAGCTCTACGAGCTTGCGTACGACGGCGATTCGCCCTACCTCGTGACCGAGCTGGTCGCAGGCAGCACGTTCGACAGCATGCTGGGCGACGGACAGCGCTATGAGCCGCTCGGCATCATCGACCTGCTGCGCCCGATCGCGAGCGCCCTCGACTACGCGCACTCACGCGCGACCGTCCACCGGGACATCAAGCCGGCCAACATCCTCCTGGCGGACGATGGCCGGACACTGCTGACAGGTTTCGGCCTCGGCACCGTGGCGTCGTTCAACACAGGGCCGGGCGCCACCGGGGCCGTCGCACCCGACTACGTGGCTCCCGAGCGCCTCGTCGGGCACGAGGTCGACGGCCGTGCTGACGTCTACTCGCTCGCCGCGGTCATCTTTGAGGCCACGAGCGGCCGGCGCCCCTTCTCTTCGAAGAGCTGGATCGAGACGCTGAGCCGCAGGCTCTACGAGCCGCCGCCCAACGTGCGGGACGTGGCGCCTGACCTGTCGCTCGCGTTCGCGGCCGTCCTGCAGCAGGCGATGGACCGCGACGCGGCGCGGCGGCCGGCGACGGCGGGCGAGCTACTGGACAAGCTCGAGGCGGCGATCAACTCGCCGAACGGCGCCGTGGCGACCATTGGCTCCGCACCCAAGCGCGCTCGCCGGGCGCTGCGGAGATTGCTCCGCCGCTAGCCTCCTGCAGCTAGCGCGCGGTCATGCGGCCGTCGACCATCATCACCGAGCTGCAGGTGAACAGCCGGTCAACGACAAAACCGGGGTTGACGTTCGACGGGTTCTGACCGATCACCGCGGCGATCTGATCGACGACCTGCTGCGCCGGCACGTTCATGCCGAAGATCGTCCCGCCCGTGGGCATGATGACGAGGGCGCCGTTCTGCGCGGTCAGCACCGCCGACCCGCTCCACGAGAAGCCGTTGTAGATGCCTTTGGCGCTGACGATCGCGCCCGCGATCGTGTTGTCGCTGATCGTCAGGCTCAGGTTCGAGATCCCGGATGCCTGGCCCGACTGCTGTACAGCGGTGACCAGGTCCCGCGCGGTGTAGCCGTGGTGCACGGCACCGAACTGGATGACCTCCGCGCTCTTGCACTCCTCGACCGAGGCGATGGCGATGAACGGCTCCTCGCCGTTGGCACCGAGCCCGCTAACGCCGTCGACATAGATCGTGTAGATGCC
>Ga0209159_1001827_pt1 | contig 15540 bp, 12 predicted proteins | sample GraSoiAngelo_144_FD_185901 | JGI IMG/M metagenome (GOLD analysis project Ga0209159, IMG submission 185901) | Grasslands soil microbial communities from the Angelo Coastal Reserve, California, USA - 14_1009_02_40cm (SPAdes) (version 2) | ecosystem: Environmental > Terrestrial > Soil > Grasslands ...
CCTGATCCGCGGCTTTCCCAAGCCCCTCGTCATGATCACGGGGATCGACTCGAGCGTCGGCACGCTGATTTTCACGGGCGCGCATGCCAACGCCGGCAGCCCCGGCGTGCTGGCCCACAATTTCGCGTTCGACCAGTTCACGGTGAACGGCAAGACGCTGAATGAGGTCGGCATCAACGCCTGGATCGCCGGGGAGCTGGGCATCGCCGTCTCCATGGTCTCGGGGGACGACGCCGAGATCGCTGAGACGCGCGACATGCTGGGGAACGGCTTCGTGGGGGTGGTCACCAAGTACGCCGTCGGCCGCATGGCCGCCATCACGTTCAGCCCCGCCCGGGTCCGCCGCATGCTGCACGACTCGGCGGTCGTGGCGGTGCGGCGCGCGATGCGGCACGAGTTCAAGCCACTGGTGCTGGACCGGCCGTACCAGGTCGAATTCGCGTTGCGGCGCAGCTACCCCGTACGCGTCGTCGCCGGCGTGGACTCCCTGGCGTGGCCCGGCCTCCAGAAGACCGGCGAGCGCTCGTATCATCTGACGACGGACAGCGCCCGCCATCTGGGCCTGCTGCTCGACGCCATCGAACGTGTGGTGCTCCATTGAGGCGGGTGCTCCTGGTCCTGGCGCTGGTCTCCGCTCCCGCGGCCGCCCAGGAGCGGGACACCACGCCGCCCGAGGCCTACTTCGGCGTCACCGAGTTTCAGCTCGCCCGCATCAAGCTCGAGCGGCTGATGCAGCCGGCGGGCTTCACGGTCTACATCATCGCCGACATGGAGGGCCTCGCGGCGGCCGTGAACAACGGCGTGGAGATGCGGCCGTCATACCGCGGCGGCACGCCCGAGCACGAGCGCTTCCGCCAGGAGCTGACCGACGAGGTCAACGCGGCGATCGCCGGCGCGCGGCTCGCGGGGGCGACGCAGTTCGTGGTGAATGAGGGCCACGGCGGCACGCTGTTCCGCAACGTGCTGGTCGAGCAGCTCGACCCCGCGGCGATCCTGATCCGCGGCTACCCCAAGCCCAACGTCATGGAGACGGGGCTGAACCGGCAGGTGGACGCGATGTTCATCATCGGCGCGCACGCCAACGCCGGCACCCCGGGCATCATCTCCCACAACTTCGCCTTCGACACCTTCACGGTGAACGGGAAGCCGCTGAACGAGGCGGGGATCGCGGCGTTCGTCGGCGGCGAGATGGGGGTGCCGCTGGCGCTGGCGGCCGGCGACAACGTGCTCACCGCCGAGACGCGGGAGATGGTGGGGCCGCTGGAGACGGTGACCGTGAAGCTGGCCGAAAGCCGCAGCGCCGCCGCAGTATTCTCGCCGGCGGCGGTCCGCGGCTGGATCCGGCAAGCCGCCGCCCGCGCGGTGCGCCGCGTGCGCCTCGGCGCGATCAAGCCGCTCGTGTTCGAGCGCCCGTATCACGTGCGGCTGTGCGTACGCCGCTCCTACGAGGCGTGGGTGCCTGAGGAGGTCGCCAAGCTCTCCGGGCTCACGCGGGAGGAGGGGGGGCCAGACTCGCGCTGCTTCACGGCCGAGAGCCAGTCGGCGGAAGACGTCGTGAACGTGCTCAACAAGATTGAGTGGATCGTCCTGAAGCCCTAGCAGGAGGGTTTATGCGCTACGCGTACCGTTGCTCTCTCGTGTTCATCGTCGCCGCGGCGCTGACCGGCCGCCCGGCGCGCGCCCAGGAGACCGCGTCCGACTCGCTGCTCACGGTGAATCACTACCTCGACTGGGAGCAGGTGGCCGATCCGCAGATCGCCCCCGACGGCCAGCAGATCGTGTACACGCGCCGCTGGGTGAACCGCCTCGAGGACAAGTGGGAATCGGCGCTGTGGCTGATGAACGCCGACGGCTCCCACGCGCGCTTCCTCGTCAAAGGCGCCTCGGCGCGCTGGTCGCCCGACGGCACCCGCCTCACCTACCTCGCCGACGGCGAGCCGAGCGGCACCCAGGTGTTCGTGCGTTGGATGGACGCGACCGGCGCCACCACTCAGGTGACGCGCGTGACCAACACGCCGTCCGAGCTGCACTGGTCGCCCGACGGCAAGTCGATCGCCTTCGCGATGCTCGTGCCCGAGAAGCACGACTGGCAGATCAGCATGCCGGCCGCGCCGCCCAATGCCAAGTGGACGCCGGCCCCGCGCATGGTGGACCGCATGCACTACCGCCAGGACCGCCGCGGCTTCATGGACTTCGGCTACTTCCACCTGTTCGTGGTGCCGGCGGACGGCGGCACGCCGCGCCAGCTGACGTCGGGACCGTGGAACGTCGGCTCGCGCTTCGACGGCCTCGAGTCCGGCGTGGGCTACGACTGGACGCCCGACGGCAAGACCATCGTGTTCGAGGGTCTGAAGGATCCGGCCGCCGATTACAACTACCGCAATTCTCATATCTACGCCGTGGACGTCGCGTCGGGGGCGATCCGCCAGATCACCCAGCGGCCCGGCACCTGGACCGACCCCACGGTGTCGCCCGACGGCCGCACCATCGCCTTCACGGGCGCCGACTCGAGCCGCATGTCGTACCACGCGGCCGATCTGTACGCGATGGGGCTCGACGGCGCCAACATCCGGAAGCTGTCGGGGACGCTGGATCGTGATCCCGGGGACGTCACCTGGGCGCCCGACGGCAGCGGGCTGTATTTCACGGCCGGCGACCGCGGCACCAGCAACGTGTGGTACGCGGCGGCGACCGGCGCCGCGGCGCCGCGCAAGATCACCGACGGCGCGCACATGCTGTCGCTGAGCTCGCTGGCCCGCTCGTTCGCGGCGGCCGGCGTGCGCTCGACGTTCACCGACCCGCCCGATGTGGTGCGCTACGACCTCAAGCGAGCGGGGGCGCCACAACGGCTCACCGCGGTGAACGAAGACGTGCTCGCGGGCGTGCGGCTCGCGAAAGAAGAGGAGATCTGGTATCCGTCATCGGGCGGCGCGCGCGTGCAGGCGTGGATCGTCAAGCCGCCGGCGTTCGATCCCGCGAAGAAATACCCGCTCATTCTGGAAATCCACGGCGGGCCGCACGGCATGTACAACGTCGGCTTCAGCTACATGTTCCAAAACTTCGCCGCCAACGGGTACGTGGTGCTGTACGTGAATCCGCGCGGCTCGACGGGATACGGCACCGCCTTCGGCAACGCGATCGAGCGTGCCTATCCGAGCGTGGACTACGACGACTTGATGGCCGGCGTCGACACGGTGGTGGGGCGGGGCTACGTGGACGCCAAGCGGATGTATGTGTCGGGATGCAGCGGCGGCGGGGTGCTGTCGAGCTGGGTGATCGGGCACACGACGCGGTTCGCCGCCGCGGCGGTGCGCTGTCCGGTCATCGATTGGATCTCGATGGCGGGGCAGACCGACATCCCGCTGTTCACCTACAACTTCTTCGACGCACCGTTCTGGGAGAAGCCGGATCAGTGGCTCAAGCAGTCCTCGCTGATGTACGTCGGCAACGTGACGACCCCGACGCTGCTGATGACGGGGGAGCTGGACCTGCGCACGCCGATGCCGCAATCGGAGGAGTACTACCAGGCGCTCAAGATGCGGCACGTCCCCGCGGTGCTGTTGCGGTTCAGCGGGGAGTACCACGGCACGGGCTCGAAGCCCACGAACTTCATGCGCACCCAGCTCTATATGATGAGCTGGTTCCAGAAGTACGGCGGGACGCCGGCGGCGGCGGCGACTAGCGGCTCGAACTGACGAACTGCGCCGCTTCCGTCGATCCCGCGAGTGCGGCGGTGGACGCCTCGCCGCCCATGACGACGGACAGCACCTGGTCGAAGTAGCCGGCGCCCACCTCGCGCTGGTGCTTGGTGGCCGTGTAGCCGTCCGCCTCGCGCGCGAGCTCCTCCTGTTGCAGGCGCACGTACGCGGGCATGCCTTCGGCCCGGTACGCGTGGGCCAGCTCGAACGTCCGCAGCCCGATCACGTGCCAGCCGGCGAGCGTGACGAACTGGAATTTGTAGCCGAGGCGTCCCAGCTCCGCCTGGAAGGCCGCGATGTCGGGCGCGTCGAGGTGCTGGGACCAGTTGAAGGACGGTGAGCAGTTGTAGGCCAGCGGCTTGCCCGGGTAGCGCGCGTGGATCGCCGCGGCGAAGCGGCGCGCCTGCTCCAGATCGGGCTTCGCGGTCTCGAACCACAACAGGTCCGCGTACGGCGCATACGCCAGCGCGCGGACCAGCACCGGCTCCAGGCCGTCGCGCACGCGGAAGTACCCCTCCGGCGTCCGCTCGCCCGTGCAAAACGCGCGGTCCCGCGGATCGACGTCGGAGGTGAGCAGGGTGGCGCTCAGCGCGTCGGTGCGGGCGACGATCAGGGTGGGGACGTCGAGCACGTCGGCTGCGAGCCGGGCCGCGGTCAGCGTGCGCACGAACTGCTGTGTGGGCACCAGGACTTTCCCCCCGAGGTGCCCGCACTTCTTCTCGGCGGCGAGCTGGTCCTCGAAGTGCACGCCCGCCGCGCCGGCGTCGATCATCGCTTTCATCAGCTCGAACGCGTGCAGCACGCCGCCGAAGCCGGCTTCGGCATCGGCGAGAATCGGAGCATACCAGTCGGCGACGGCCTGCCCGTTCGCTTCGGCCCGCTCGATCTGGTCGGCGCGCATCAGCGCGGCGTTCAGCCGCCGCACCAGCGCCGGGACGCTGTTGCTGGGGTAGAGGCTCTGGTCGGGATAGGTCTGGCCGGCCAGGTTGGCGTCGGCCGCCACCTGCCAGCCGGAGAGGTAGATCGCCTGGAGCCCCGCCCTCACCATCTGCACCGCCTGGGTGCCGGTCAGCGCGCCGAACGTCGCCACATACGGCTCGCGCTGCAGCAACGCCCACAGCCGCTCCGCCCCGCGCCGCGCCAGCGTGTATTCCACCATCACCGACGGTCGCAACCGCACCACGTCGCCCGGCTGATAGTCGCGGCGGATGCCCCGCCAGCGCGGGTCCTGTGCCCAGCCACGCGCCAGGGCGTCCGTCTCCGTCCGAAGGTCGGGTCGCATGCTCAACTCCTGTTCGTCGGCTTCGCCCCGGCGTCCAGCAGCCGGGAGGCCGGCAGGGTAAGGAACTCGGCGAATTCCGAAGCCAACACCAGGGTGTCCAGCAGCTCCGCGGCCTCCCGCAGCCGCCCACCGGCGCCGAGCGCGGCCGACTCCTGCCGCCGGAGGGTGAGGTAGAGCTCGGGATCGATCGAGCGGCCGTCAGGCAACTTGCAGCGGTGCCGCACCCATTGCCACAGCTGCGCGCGGGAGATTTCCGCCGTCGCCGCGTCTTCCATGAGGTTCGCGATCGCCGCCGCGCCGGTGCCTTGGAGCCAGCTGTCGAGGTACTGCAGCGCGACGCTCACGTTGGCGCGCACGCCGCCCTCGGTGATCTCCCCGTCGGGGACGCGGATGTCCAGCAGCTCGTGCGCTCCGACGTGGACGTCGTCGCGGAGTCGCTGCTTCTGGTGCGGCGCGTTGCCCAGCACCGCGGTGAACACCTCGGTGGCGAGCGGGACCAGATCGGGGTGGGCCACCCACGTGCCGTCGAACCCGTCGGCGGATTCGCGTTGCTTGTCCTCGCGCACGCGGGCGAGCGCCCGGGCGTTCACGTCGGCGTCGCGGCGGCTGGGAATGAACGCCGCCATGCCACCGATGGCGTGGGCGCCGCGCCGGTGGCAGGTGCGGACCAGGAGGTCGGTGTAGGCCCGCATGAACGGCACCGTCATGGTGATCTGGGCGCGGTCGGGCAGCACCCACTCGGCGCGCTGCCGGAATTTCTTGATGATGCTGAAGATGTAATCCCAGCGCCCGGCGTTGAGCCCGGCGCTGTGCTCGCGCAGCTCGTAGAGGATCTCCTCCATCTCGAACGCCGCGAGGATGGTTTCGATCAGCACGGTCGCGCGGATCGTCCCCCGAGGCAGGCCGAGCGTCTCCTGGGCGAAGCAGAAGACGTCGTTCCACAGCCGCGCCTCGAGGTGCGACTCGAGCTTCGGCAGGTAGAAGTACGGCCCCGAGCCGCGTTCCAGCAGCGGGCGCGCGTTGTGGAAGAAGTGGAGGCCGAAGTCGAACAGGCTCGCCGAGATCGCCTCACCCGCGAGCTGCACGTGGCGCTCGGGCAGGTGCCAGCCGCGGGGCCGGACCATCAGGGTCGCGGGCCGCTCGCCGACCTGATACACGCGTCCGTCGGGGCTCGTGTAGTCCAGCGCGTCGCGCACGGCGTCCTGGAGATTCGCCTGGCCCTGCACGACGTTGTCCCAGGTGGGGGCGAGCGCGTCCTCGAAATCCGCCATGAACACACGAGCCCCGGAATTCAAGGCATTGATCATCATCTTGCGCTCGACGGGCCCCGTGATCTCGACGCGGCGGTCCTCGAGGTCCGCGGGAGCCGCCGCCACCTGCCAGCGGTCAGCGCGCACTGCCGCGGTCCCGGGGAGGAAATCGGGCAACGTGCCCTCGTCCAACTCCACCTGCCGCCGCGTCCGGCGCTCGAGCAGCGCGGCGCGCAGCGACCCGAATTCCTCCTGGAGCCGCCACACGAACTCCAGCGCCTCCGGCGTCAGCACGCGCGCCGCGGCCGGCGGGTCGTGCGCCTTGAGGTCGAGACGATGGCTCACGCGGGTCGCCATGCCGGGTCGAGATTACAAGTTTCGGGCCAGGGACCGGCACGGCGCTCCATCACGAACGCGACCCGCGTGATCGGCGCGGTTGTGGCGGAGGTGCGACAGCCTTCATCCCGCGGCGGCGAGCCGCTCGGCGACGAGGCGAGAATCGACCCGGATGTTGTAGAGGCCGCCGGTCGCGTCGTAGTTGTGCCCTACGAAGTAGAGGTTCGGCTGATCCACACTCGTCACCCGGGCGGTGCGCAGGGCGAAGCCCTTCGCATCAGTGCGCACGGTGGCGCCCAGCGGGCCCAGGGCCGGGGCGAAGCCCGTGGCGAGGATGACATCGTCGAACGGCTCGACGCTGCCGTCGGCGAACCGCGCCCCCTCGGCCGTGAGCTCGGTGAGACCGGGCTTCACGTGGACGAGCCCGGCGCGAATCGCGTCCACGAGATGAAAGCCGATCACCGGAATCGCATCGAGCGGGCCGTACCGCGGCCGTGGCAGCACCGGCGGCCCCCGCCGCAGGTCGGTGAGCTTGCGCACGCCCGCGACGATCACTTCCTGCGCGGGCCGCGGCAGCTTGCGGACCCAGTAGGCGAGGTACTGGATCGGCAGACCGAGCATGCTGCGGGGGACGACGTTGGCGCCCGAGCGCACGGCGATCGTCACCCGGCCGCCGCCTCCCGCTCGGGCGATTTCGCTGCCGATCTCCGCGCCGGAGTTCCCCACGCCGACGACCAGCACCCGCCGGCCCACATACGGCGCCGGGTTCCGATACTCGACGCTGTGGGCGACGCGTCCCCGGAAGTCCTCCTCGCCGCGAAACCGCGGCCGCTGCGGGTTCGCGACGATCCCCGTGGCCACGACCACGGCCCCCGCCGTGTGATCGCCACGCGCGGTAGAGACCCGCCAGACGCCGTCCTCGCGCCGCACGGCGGTGACGACGCTCCCCGTCTCCACCGGGAGCCGGAATGTTTCGGCGTAGCGGCGCAGGTAATCGCAGAACAGCGGGCGCGGGACGAACAGCGGGTAAGCGCGCGGAAACCGCAGGCCAGGCAGGCTCGACAGGTGCTTGCCGGTGTGGAGGGTGAGGCTGTCGTAGAGGTTCGCCCAAGTGTGCCCGACCGCGTCGCCGCGCTCGAGTACGAGGTGGGGGATTCCCCGCGCCCCGAGCTGTTGCGACGTGGCGAGCCCGGCGGGGCCCGCGCCGATCACCACGACCGCTTGTTCGTCCTCCCGGGTCATGCGACAATCATATCATGACCACTTCCGACCCGCTGTCCGCCGCCGCCGACGCTGCGCGGCGTTTTCTCGCGGGTGTCGCCGCTCGACCCGTCGGGTCCGCCGCGACGCCGGCCGAGCTCACCGCCGCGTTGGGCGGACCACTGCCCGAGAACGGTGTCGACGCCGCGCAGGTCGTCGCCGACCTCGTCCGCGCCGCCGACGCGGGGCTCGTCGCCTCCGCGGGGCCGCGCTACTTCGGGTTCGTCGTCGGCGGCAGCCTGCCCGCCGCGGTGGGCGCGGACTGGCTCACGACCGCCTGGGACCAGAATGCGGGGATCTATGTCTTGTCGCCCGCCGCGGCAGTGGTCGAGGACGTCGCGGCCGGGTGGCTCCTGGATCTCTTCGGCCTGCCGGCGTCCGCGAGCGTCGGGTTCGTCACCGGGTGCCAGATGGCCAACGCCACCTGTCTCGCCGCGGCGCGCAACGCGGTGTTGCGCCGCGCCGGCTGGGACGTGGAGCAGCGCGGGCTGTTCGGCGCGCCGGAGATCGAGGTGATTGTCGGCGCGGAGGCCCACGTCACGATCTTCACGTCGCTGCGGCTGCTGGGGTTGGGCGCCGCGCGGGTCCGCACGGTGGCGGCGGACGATCAGGGTCGCATGCGGCCGGACGCCTTGCGGGAGGCTCTCACCGGCGGCCAAGGGCCGGCGATCGTGTGCGCCCAACTCGGGAACGTCAACACCGGGGCGTGTGACCCCCTGGAGGAGATCGCGCCGCTCGCGCACGGGCGCGGTGCCTGGCTCCACGTGGACGGAGCGTTCGGCCTCTGGGCTGCCACCAGCCCCCGCTATCGCCACCTCACCACCGGCGCGGCCCACGCGGATTCCTGGGCGACAGACGCCCACAAGTGGCTCAACGTCCCCTACGACAGCGGCGTCGCCATCGTCGCCGACTCCGCCGCCCACCGCGCCGCCTTCACGGCGACGGCCGCTTACCTGGTGAAGGGCGGGGACGGGCGGCGCGATGCGGAGGACTGGACCCCGGAGTTCTCGCGCCGCGCCCGCGGCTTCCCTGTCTACGCGGCCCTGCGTTCGCTCGGACGCCGCGGCGTGGCGGCGCTCGTGGAGCGCTGCTGTGATCTAGCGCGCCTCATGGCCGAGCGGCTGCGGGCCGTGCCGGGAGCCGAGATCCTCAACGATGTGGTCTTGAACCAGGTGCTGGTGCGGTTCCGGCCGCCCGCGGGCGGCGACGCCGGTGCGTTCACACAGGCCGTGATTGCGCGCGTACAGGAGGAAGGGACTTGCTGGCTGGGCGGCACGACGTGGCACGGGTCAACGGCGATGCGGGTTTCCTTCTCGAACTGGTCCACCACCGCGGCCGACGTGGAGCGCTCGGCGGCGGCGATCGCGCAGGCCACGCGGCGTTAGCCGAGCAGGGCGGCGGCGTCCCCGCGGATGCCTTGCGCCACGCGGTCGGCCAGCGCCATGATCGTCACGTACGGGTTGATCTCGAGTGAATCGGGGAACAGGCTCGCGTCCGCCACCCGCAGCCACGGCAGACCGTGCACCCGCCCCCAGCCGTCGGTGACGGATGCCGCGCCCGCCCCCATCGCGCACCCTCCCATCAAATGCGCCGCCGAGACCGCCACCTTTCCTTCCTGGAAGTGCCGAGTGGTGATCAGCTCGTTCACCCGTTCCGCGTCTCGCGCCTCGATGAGCGGCGGGTTCGCGAACGGCGCGTGCACGCGCACCGCTCCGGCGGCGAAGAAGATCCGCGCCGCGGCCCGCGTGCCCTCGACGAGCCCCGCCACCGTCTCGTCCGTGAAGCGGTAGCGCACCACCGGCCGCCCCGCGCCGTCGATGCTGACGCGGTTGCCGGGCGTCGCCGCGTCGCACCCCAGCACGAGGATCATCTGGAGACGTGGGAACGCGCGCATCACGCCGCTGTGGTCGGCGCCGAAGCCGCTTAGCGCCTTGGCGGTAGTGAACGGGAAGTACATGCACGTCTCGAGGACGAAGCGCTGCTCGGCCCCGCGGTCGACGAAGTAGCTCTTCGGGTGCCCAACGTCGTTGGTGATCGGGTGGGGGTGCTCGGCGACGAGGATCAGGGCGGGGTCGCACGTGAAGCCCTCCCCCACGCGCCGGGGACGGGGCAGGGGGCTGCGCAGCAGCAGGCTCGTCGTCCCGATCACGCCTCCCGCGCACACGACGATCCCCGCTCGCACGCGGTACTCCCCCGGCGTCCACTCGCTCGGCCGCCCCTTGGCCCCCGCCGGCTTCTCGGACACCCGCACTGTGAGCGTGCGATCCGGTTCGATCCGCAGCACCTCGGCGCGGGTCACGACCTCGACCCCCTGGCGCTCCGCCTCCGGCAGCTGCACGCGGTTGGTGCCCTGCTTCGCCTGGTTGGGGCAGCCGAGGTTGCACAGCGACGAGCCGCGGCAGCCCTTCACATTGACGGGGAATTGCTCGACACGATACCCGGCCCGCGCGCCGCCCTCGACGAACAGGCGGTTGTTGTCGTTGATCTCTTCGGGCGGCAGCAGATGGACGTTGTTCTCGGCCAGATAACGCTGCGAGCGCCGCAGCAGGTCGGCGTGGTCGAGGCCCGGGACCCCCCAATGGCGGATCACGCGCTCCGGCGCGGTGAGCGAGGTACCTGTGTACACGAGGGTGGAGCCACCGTACGCGTGCGCGAACGCCAGGGTCATCGTGCCCTGGGCGGTGAGGAACCCGCCACCGTCAGCGTACAGGGCGGAGGCCATTTCGAGCTCGCAACCCGTGAATTCGTCGTCGTCGAAGCGGGGGCCCTGTTCGAACACGACGACGCGGCGACCGTCCCGCACCAGCGGAGCGAGGGCCTGCGCGACGGTGCCGCCGCCCGCGCCGGAGCCGACGATGGCGACGTCGTAGGCGCGCTCCGGCAGGGCGGTCACCGCCGCGCCTCCCAGCCGCGCGGATCGGCGTCGTAGCCGATGCTCGCGGCGGCGGCGGGTCGTGCGTAGTATCCCATGAGGGCCAGCGTGCGCAGCCCCCAGAAGCCGCGGCGCAGCAGGAGCAGCGGGGACTCCTGGAGCGCCGCGAGGACCCGCGCGCGGCGCCCGCTGTCGAGCCGCGTGAACCGGTGGCCGTAGCGGAGCAGGGGGAGCCACTCGATGGCCCGGATGAGGATCACGAGCTGGCGTTGCAGGCGAGGTGGACGAGCAGCGAGCGCCTGCTCGATGATCCGCTCCAGCTCCTTCCAGCCGTCGGCGTCGAGGGAGGTGGCTTCGGGGACGACCGTGGCGGCGATGGCCCGGAACGCCGGTCTGACCGCGGCGAGCACGCTCACGCGGGAAACGTAGACCCAGGCACCAGACGGGGCAATTCAATGGAGAGGAGTGCGCCACCGTGAACGCCGAGCTCCAGGGGCTGCTCACCCAAATCGACAAGATCAAGGCCGACGGCCGAGCGCTCGTCGCCGGACTGAGCGAGGAGCAGGCGAGCCGGCGGCCCGCGCCGGACAAGTGGTGCGTCGCCGAGTGCCTGAGCCATCTCAACGTCGCCGTCACGACGACACTGCCGCGAGTCGACCGCGCGATCTCAGAGGGCCGCGCGCGCGGACGTACCGCGGCGGGGCCGTTTCGTTACGGGTGGTTTTCGCGCTGGATGATCGCGTCGATGGAGCCGCCGCCCAAGCGCCGCATGAAGACGTTCAAGATCTTTGTCCCCGCGCCGCCAGGGGCACAGCCCCTGGCGACGCTGCTGCCGGAGTTCCTGAAGGTGCGCGACCAGCTCGCCGAGCGCGTGCGCCAGGCGGATGGGCTCGATCTCGGTCGCAACCGGGTGGTATCGCCGGTGACAGCGCTGCTGCGGTTGCCGCTCGGCGCGGAATTCGCTTTTCTTCTTGCACACGACCGCCGTCACCTGTGGCAGGCCCGACAGGTTCGCGAGGGATTATCCTGAACAGGAGGACACCATGCGTTACGTGACGGTGGTCGGACTCAGCGCGCTGCTCGCGTGCGGCCAACCCGGGACACCAGTCCCCGTTGTCGGAACGGCAACCGAGCTCACCCAGCTCGCCGGCCGCTGGGTCGGCGACTTCAGCAGCGTCGAGACCGGACGCAGCGGCAGCGTCGTCTTCCGCCTGTCGGCGACGGGCGACAGCGCGTACGGCGACGTGCTCATGAACCCGACCGATATGGCCAACCGCGGCCAGGCGCGCGATCCGTCGGCGGCGCCGTCGGCCGCCCCGAACACCCCGGCACCCGCGCCGCAGTGGATCGAGATCCGCTTCGTGCGCATCACCGAGGGCCGGGTGAGCGGGACGTTGAAGCCGTACACCGACCCGACGTGCAACTGTCCTCTGTTCACGACCTTCGAGGGCCGCCTGGCAGGGGACACCCTCTCGGGCACCTACACTTCCCGGCATCAGGCGGGAGGGCCTGCTCAGCAGGGCCGCTGGTCTGCAGTGCGGCAACGCTCCTAGGGGGACCCTGACGAGTCCGTAGGGAGACCCGCCGGTAAAGGCCGGCATGCCACCTCTTGACACTTTACTACTACACCTGTAAATCTACTCCTGTAGATCAACCTCGAGGTTCGAGCATGCATGGTCGCCAGCAACTCACCGAGCTGCAACTCGCCATCCTGCGCGTCATCTGGGACAAGGGCGAAGCGACGGTGCAGGACATCTGGGAAGCGCTGCACGCTGAGCGCGGGCTCGCGCAGACCACCGTCGCCACCATGTTGTCGCGCCTCGAGCGCCGTGGCGTGGTTACGCGACGCGCGCAATTGCGCCAGTACCACTACCGCGCCGCGGTGACCGAGCAGGAAGTGCAACACTCGATGGTGGGCGAGCTGACCGAGCGGCTGTTCGACGGCGACGTCACCGCACACGTGCAGCAGCTCCTCAACGGCGCCGACGTCAGCCCCGGCGACCTCGCCAAAATCCGCGACATGATCGCGCGCGTCGAAACGGACGCCCCGGAGACCAAATGACCCTGTTCGCGTGGCTCCTCACCTATCTGATCCACAGTACCGTGCTCCTGGGGCTCGTTTGGCTCGTCACCCGTCGCCGGCGCGTCGAGCCTGGTGTCGCCGACCTGCTCTGGAAGGTCGCGCTGATCGCAGGACTCGTGACCGGTACCATCCAGGCGCGGCTGCAGGTTTCTCCGCCCGCGGCGGTGATGTTGCCCGCCGCCGCGTTGCCTCCCGCGCCGACCGTGGGCGAGCCCGGGATCGTCCCAAGCAACGAATCAGTGGACCGCCCGGGGGCCGGGAGCACCTCGACACCCTCGACCACCTCGACCGCCCTTCACATGCCGTCGCTCGCCGTACTCGCCGTGATCCTCTGGGGCGTGATCGCGCTCGCGTCGTCGCTCTACTACGTCGCGCGACGACTCATCCTGGTCGGGCGCCTCGCCGACCGCCGCCCCGTGAGCGACGGACCGCTCGCCGCGACACTGGCCGATCTACAACGCACCAGCGGATACCGACGTCGCGTGCACCTCACCATGGCCCGGACCATCTCGAGTCCCGTGGCGCTCGGTCTCTCCGAGATCTGCGTACCTGAGCTGGCGCTCTCGGAGCTCGGCGCCGAGCAGCAGCGCAGCATGTTGGCGCACGAGCTGGCGCATCTGGCGCGGCGCGATTCGCTGTGGCTCGCGGGCGCGAGCCTGATCGAGCGGTTCTTCTTCTTCCAGCCCTTGAACCGTCTCGCGCGTCGCGAGCTGGAGACGACGGCGGAATACCTGAGCGACGAGTGGGCCACGCGTAAGACCGGATCGGCAGTTTCGCTCGCGAAGTGTCTGGCCACGGTGGCCGAATGGATCCAGGCGTCGCCCCTGGGCGTGCCCGTTGCGGGCCTCGCCGAACGGCGCTCGCTGCTGGTGTCGCGCATCGCGCGGCTGCTCGAGGGGCGTCTGCCCCAAAGCCCCGCCTCGCGGCGTGGCTGGGCGGCGCTCGCGACGTTGGCGGTCGCCGCGACGATCGCCGCCGCACCACGCGTCTCGTCCTCACGCCCTGTCCCCCTCTCCGTTCCGGAGAGGGGGGATGAAGTGCGTTCCCCCTCTCCCGAAGGGAGAGGGGGCCAGGGGGTGAGGACGAGAACGGCGAGGGGGTCAGGGGGTGAGGACACGACCGTGGTCAACGCCCTGATCGCCCGTCTCAAAGACGAGAACGCGGGCGTGCGCCGTGCCGCTGCCCATTCGCTCGGACAGCTGGGTGATCTGCGTGCCGTGATGCCGCTGATCGCTGTGCTCGCGGATTCGGACGCCGAAGTGCGCTCGGCGGCGGTGGACGCGCTGGCCGACCTCGAAGACCCGCGGGCGATCGGTCCGATCGCCGGGCTCCTCAAGGATCCGGTCTCCGACGTCAAGCACAACGCGCTCAGCGCACTATCGCATTGGGACCAGGGCGTGCCCGCGGCGCCGGTCATCGCGCTGCTCGACGACGGCGATGCCGACGTCCGCCACGAGGCAGTCGATCTCCTCGAGCATCTCCATGCCCGCTCGGCGGGCCCCGCGATCGCCCGGCTGATTCACGATCCGTCGGCCGACGTGCGCAGCGCCGTGGTGCAGGCGCTGGGCAATCTGGGCGAGCAGAGCGGCGCCGCGGCCATCACCGAAGCGTTGGGTGACGCCAACGCCGACGTGCGGCAAGCGGCGCTGGGCGCGCTCAACGACCTGAAGGCACCGATCGCCGAAACGACGCTGATCAACTTGATGAAGGATCAGAACGCCGACGTGCGCCAGCGCGCCGCTGAGCTGGCCGGCGAGCGCTCGGTCGTGGCCACGATTCCTCAGCTGCGGCGCCTGATTGACGATCCGCGCGGCGACGTGCGCGAGGCCGCGACCGAAGCGTTGGGCCACATTGCCGACCCGGCGGCCCGCCAGGCGCTGCAGGCCGCCCTGCAGTCTCCCGATCCCAAGGTGCGCCGCGCCGCCGCCGAGGCGCTGGGGCAGGATCGATGATGCGCGCCTTGCAGGTTGTCGCGCTCTCGCTGGCGGCGGTGGGCGGTGGTGCGATTCTTACGGCCCACGCCACCCGTGCCACGGCACATACTGCCACGGGTGGCCCTGGGCGGCCCGGCGCGGATTCCGCGCGGGTCGCGACCCTGCTCGCCGCGCTCGCCCGCACCGATCCCGTGGTCTGCGATCTGCTCGGCGACCAGCTCGGCAATTTCTGGATGGGCGGCGAACCAGGCCGGCTAGGGCGCTTCGACGACGCGCCCAACGTCCAGGGGGCGAAGGACTCCCTGGCCGGCAGAATCACCGACGCCCGGGCGATATCGTTGCTGGTCGCGACGCTCGGCGCGGACAATCCGTGCGTGCGACGTGTGGCGGCGAAGCTCTTGGGCCAGAGCGCCGTGTCCGCCAGCGTGCTGCAGGGGTTGCTCGACAACCCGGCGCCGCGGTTTCGCGAAAGCGCGGCTTACGCCGCGGGCGTCGGCGAGCGGCACGAGACCCGGGGATCGCTCGAACGCCGCCTGGCCGATACCGCGACCGGGCCCGCGGCCATGGCCGCGTGGGCCCTGGGCGAGATCCAGGATCCCGCGTCCGCTCAGGCGTTGCAGGGGGCGGTGCACGCCGCGTCACCGCGCCTACGGTTGGCCGCCGCCTGGGCGTTGGGTCAGTTCGAGGACGCCAGTTACGCGAAAGACGTACTGCCGCTGCTGCGGGACAGCGATCCGGTGATGCGGGCGACCGCCGCCGAAGCGCTGGGACGGATGAAGAGCCCGCGCGTCGGTGCCGCGCTGGTCGGCGCGCTCACCGACCGCA
>Ga0209159_1001830_pt1 | contig 15533 bp, 14 predicted proteins | sample GraSoiAngelo_144_FD_185901 | JGI IMG/M metagenome (GOLD analysis project Ga0209159, IMG submission 185901) | Grasslands soil microbial communities from the Angelo Coastal Reserve, California, USA - 14_1009_02_40cm (SPAdes) (version 2) | ecosystem: Environmental > Terrestrial > Soil > Grasslands ...
GCATCCGCCGCGGCTTCGAGATCGATCCAGGTCTCCGGCGGGGGCCGAAACTGATAGCAGCGAAACGCGTTCGCGATGATCCGATCGCGATCGAGCCCGAGGTTGCCCAGCTTCTGGCGCAACTTGCTGACGACCGCGCTCAACGCAACCGGCCACGAGGCCGGCAACGATTCCGGCCAGAGCAGCTCAGCCAGCTCCGATTGGGGGACTGCTCGTTCCCGTTCCATCACGAGGTAGACGAGCGCCAGGCGACCCTGCCGTCCCGGAAGGTCCGCTTCTCGCAGGAGCTGTTCGCCCAGCTCGACCGCCACTTCACCGGCCAGGTAAATCCGCAACATGGGATCGCCAAACATTTGCCAAACCCCTCCCTGCATGATCTTAGGCACCCAGGTCGATCTTGCGAGGAGGTGCGGAATGCAAAAGCGCGTCGAGTGCGAGTGCGGGTGGGCCCAGCAGACCGACGACGAAGCGCAGCTGGTAGCCGCCGTGCAGCAGCACGCCAAAGCGGTCCACAACATGGAGGGCGTGACGAGGGAGCAGGTGCTCGCTCAGGCACGTCCCGTCTAAAAACAAGGAGAGGAAATGGCGAAGTACCTGTATTTGCTTTACGCGGACGAGTCAAAGATGCCGTCGCCCGACAGCCCACAGATGCAGCAGCAAGAGGCGGCGTTTGGTCGCTATTACGAGGAGCTTTCGGGGCGAGGCATGTTCAAGGCCGGTGACCCGGTCCAGCCGTCAAAGACGGCAACCACCGTGCGCGTGCGAAACGGATCGACGAAGACAGCCTCCGGTCCCGCGACGACCGGCAGCGAGCAGATCATCGGCTTCTACGTCATCGAGGCCAAGAACCAGGACGAGGCGATCGCCTATGCGGCCAAGGTTCCATCCGCGGCAGTGGGATCAATCGAGGTTCGTCCGATCATCGGATCGTCCTAGAACGCGAAGCGGGAGGGTCAGCCTGAAATCGACTGACCTTCCCGCAACTTGAAGGCATCGAGGCAACCGGCGCCGCAGAAGTAATGCTTCTTCTCGCCCAGCGTCAGCGTGTGCAGCGAGCCCTCCACGTCGACCCGCATCCCGCAAATGGGATCGACGGCGGTCTCGGGTAAAGGAAGTACGGAGCGGCGCTGGTGAGCGTGGCGTTGGGCGGCGATCTCGGCGAGCGTCCCCAGGGCAATCTCCTCCTGTGTGCCACCGACCGAACTATCGGCAGCGCGCCGGACGCGCGCCAGGCCCTTGACACCGCGACCGGTGAGCACCTCGAGAACCATGGCGGCCCGGCGGCGGCTGGCGACCAGCCCGATGTAGGCGACGTCATGCCGTAAGAGGGCCTCGATGGCATCCTCGTCGTAGTGGCCCATCGTAGCCACCACTGCCCATGTGCTCGTGTTGGGCTGCGCGGGCGCAAGGTCGAGCGAGGCGATGACCTGGTCAGCCTCGGGGAAGTCGGTTGCGAGCGCGCCCGGATGAACCGCGCACGTCCGATAGCCGATCGTGGCGCCCAGCTTGACCAGCGTGTGGGCCGCCGGTGTATCGCCGACGACGAGCAGCAAGGGTCGTGGCAGTTGCGGATCGATGAAAACGTCCAGCTTGCCGGCGCTCGGGCAGGTGCTCAGATGCGATACGACACCGGGGAGATGATCGGGTGAATCGTCGGGCGCGATCTTGACCAGGCGCGGCTGGGCGTCGCCCATCGCGATCAGTGCCTCGCGTCGCACCAGCCCTTCCGAGCAACTGCCGCCAACCCAGCCCCAGAGCTTGCCGTCGGCGGTGATCAACGCTTTGTCGCCGGCCTGCGCCGATGTGGGTGGCTCGACCCGGACGACGGTCGCGACGACGAAGGTCTCGCCGCGCCGTCGCAACTCCGCCGCCCGGTCGAGAACCTCGTCCGCCAGCGACATCGTCAGCGGCTCACTCGGCCGCACCGGCCGCCTGCAACGCGGTCCAGATCTTGTCCGAGGTGACCGGCATGTCGATGTTCTTGATCCCGAGGTGACCCACGGCGTCGATCACGGCGTTGACGAAGGCCGCGGGCGAGCCGACCGTGGCCGATTCCCCGATGCCTTTGGCGCCGATGGGATGGTGCGGTGACGGCGTGACGGTCTCGTACGTCTCGAACTTCGGGGTCTCCCAGCTGGTGGGCAGAAGGTAGTCGGTAAAGTTCGAGCCGAGGCAGTTGCCTTCCTCATCGAAGGTGATGAGCTGCATGAAGGCGATGCCGAAGCCTTCGGCTAGCCCGCCGTGGATCTGCCCCTCGACGATCATCGGGTTGATCCGGACGCCGCAGTCATCCACGGCAACCATTCGACGGACTTTTACCTGGCCGGTGCCGCGGTCGATGTCCACCACGACCAGGTAGGTTCCGAAGGGGAAGGTGAAGTTCGGCGGGTCGTAGTAGGTGACCCCCTCCAGACCCGCCTCCATCCCATCGGGAAGGTTGGTATAGGCGGCGAAGGCCACGTCCTGGATGGTCTTCGACTTCGACGGCGAGCCGCGGACGAAGAACTTGCCATGGTCGAACTCGATGTCCTCGTCCGAGGCCTCGAGGAGGTGGGCCGCGATCTTCTTCGCCTTGTCGCGGAGCTTGCGCGAGACCACTGCAGTGGCGGCGCCGCCGACCGGCGTGCTCCGGCTGGCGTAGGTGCCGAGTCCATATGGTGTGTTGTCGGTGTCGCCCTCCTGGACCTCGACATCGGCGGCCGGGATGCCAAGCTCCTCCGCCACGATCTGGGCGAAGGTCGTCTCGTGTCCCTGCCCCTGGCTACGGACCCCGAGCTTGAGGATCGCTTTCCCGGTCGGATGGACGCGCAACTCCGCGGAGTCGAACATCCGCAACCCGGCGATGTCGTATTGCTTGCCGGGGCCGGCGCCGACCACCTCGGTAAAGCTGGCGATGCCGATCCCCATCAGCTCACCCTTCTTGCGTTTCTCCGCCTGCTCCTTGCGGAGGTCCTCGTAGCCGACCTTCTCGAGCGCCAGCCGCAACGCCTTCTCGTACTGGCCGCTGTCATACTCGAACCCGGTCGCCGACTTGTAGGGGAACTGGTCGGGCTGGATGAAGTTCTTGATTCGAAGGTCCGCGGGATCCTTACCCAGCTCGATCGCCGCCGTCTCGACCAGGCGCTCGATCAGGTAGGACGCTTCGGTCACCCGGAAGGAGCAGCGGTAGGCGACGCCTCCGGGCGCCTTGTTCGTGTAGGCGCCATCGGCCTCGACGTGGGCCGCCGGGACGTCGTACGAGCCGGTGACGATGTGAAACAGCCCGGCACGGACCTTCGACGGCTGGGCATCCGCATAGAAGGCGCCGTTGTCACTGAGCAGCTTGACCCGCAACCCGAGGATCCGCCCGTCGTTGCGGACAGCCATCTCGCCCTTCATGTGGAAGTCGCGGGCGAAGCCGGTGGAGATCAGGTTTTCGCTTCGGTCTTCGACCCACTTCACCGGCTTGCCGATGAGCAGTGAAGCCGCCGTCGCCACGACGTACCCGGGGTAGATCGGCACCTTGTTGCCAAAGCCGCCGCCGATATCCGGCGAGATGATCCGGATGTTCTGTTCCGGAAGGCCGGCCACGATCGCGAACAGCGTCCGGTGGGCATGCGGCGCCTGCGAGGTCAGGTACAGGGTGGCGTGCCCGGTCGCGGGGTTGACGTCGGCGACGATGCCGCAGGTCTCCACCGGCGAAGGATGGCACCGCGGGTAGAACGTTTCCAGCGTCACAACCCGATCGGCTTTCGCAAACGCCTCTTCGGTCTTCGCCTTGTCACCCGCTTCCCAGTGATAGATGTGATTCGACGTCTGCCCTTCTTTCTCGTCGCGAATCAACGGTGCGTCCGGCTGCAGCGCCTTGTGCGGGTCGACGACCGCCGGGAGCACCTCGTAGTCGACCTCGATCAGCGGCAGCGCATCCCGGGCGACGTACGGATCGGTTGCGATCACGCAGGCGACCTCCTGGCCCTGGAATCGCACCTTGTCGGTGGCCAGCACCGCCTGGGTATCGCCGGAGAGGGTCGGCATCCAGGCCAGCTTGTGCTGAGCCAGCAGCTCGCCGGTCACGACGGCGACCACGCCGGGCAGGGCCTGGGCCGCGCTGGCATCGATGGAACGGATGCGGGCATGGGCAAACGGACTGCGCAGGATCGCCATGTGCAGCATCCCCGGCAGGGTGATGTCGTCGACATAGTTGCCCTTGCCCCTGATGAATCGATCGTCTTCCTTGCGCTTGATGCTTTCGCCGACGAATCCCTTGAGCGGTGTCTCAATCGCCATGGCTCAGCTCCCTGTGGCGGCGCCGGCGGGCACGGCCGCGGCTTCTTTCATCTGGACGGCGGCGGCCCGGACCGCCTTGACGATGTTCATGTAGCCGGTGCAGCGGCAGATATTGCCCGACAGCGCCCACCGGATCTCCTCCTCCGTCGGATCCGGGTTCTCAGCAAGCAGCGCAAAGCTGCTCATCATCATGCCCGGCGTGCAGAACCCGCACTGGAGTCCATGTTCCTCTTTGAACGCGGCCTGGATCGGATGGAGCGCGCCGCCGGCATGTAGCGCTTCGACTGTCGTGAGCTGACGGCCATCGGCCTGGACCGCCAGCATGGTGCAGGACTTCACCGGAACGCCATCGAACAGCACGGTGCAGGCGCCGCAATGCGTCGTGTCACAACCGATGTGGGTCCCGGTCAACCGCAATCTCTCTCGAATGAAATGGACGAGGAGCAGCCGCGGTTCGACCTCGGCACTGGTCTTCTCGCCATTGACAGTCACCGTGATCGGCCGGCCCATCTTCATGCACCTCCCCTGGCGCGCTCGCGGGCGCGTCTGAGCCCTCGTTGGGTAAAGACTCGGACCACATTGCGCTTGTACGCCTCGGATCCGCGCTGGTCGGCCTTCGGTTCGGCCGCGGCCTCGCAGCGCCGCCTCGGCCTGCTCGGCTTTGAGGTTCTGCGCCCCCACGGCGGTGAGCCCGATCCCGGCGGAGCGGACCTTTCCATCATCCATCTGCAGGTGAACCGCCACCGCGACTGTCGCGAAATCGCCGACCTTGCGCTCGAGCTTCAGGTAGGCGCCACCCGTGCGGCCCTGCGCGGCAGGGATGCGAATCTCCGTCAACAGCTCATTTGGTTGCAACGCCGTGCTGAAGGGTCCAGAAAAAAAGTCGCGGGCCTTTACCGAGCGGCGCCCCGACTTCGACTGAAGCACGAATTCCGCGTCCAGGGCGAGCATCACCGAGCCCCAGTCGCCCGCAGGATCCGCGTGGGCCAGCGACCCCCCGACCGTGCCGCGGTTGCGGACGATTGGATCCGCCACCTGGCCGGCCGCCTCGGCGATCACGGGATATCGGGACGCCAGCATGGTCGACCGTTCGGCGGCCTTGTGGCGAAAGAGCGCCCCAATCCGGAGCACGCCGTCGCGCTCCTCGATGACATCGAGCCCCGGCACCCGGTTGACGTCCACGAGGTGCGCCGGACTGGCAAATCGCAGCTTGAGCAGCGGGATCAGGCTCTGGCCGCCGGCCAGCACCTTCCCCTCATCGCCGAGCTGATCGAGGAGCTCGAGCGTTTCCTCCGTGGTATGAGGCGCGTGATATTCGAACGGCGCTGGCAGCATAGACCAAACCCTCCTCGCAACAACCGCCGACGGTCGATATCACCCTAGTCTTGGCTCTAGACGTTGTCAACGCCAAAGCCGGCCCGATGATCAGGCGTCGAGCGTGTCAAAGGCGCCATATGGCGGGAAGCGGAAGGCCATATCCTTGGAGAGCAGCCCGCCGTGGCCCAGGCTGTTGAAGTCGCCGGCCGTGACGCGGGCGCCGGTGAAGAGCCTTGGCAGGATCAGGTCCAGCACCGTCGCCTTTGAAAACATCCCGCAGGCGGCGACGCCGAAGATGGGCCGCTCGTCGAGGTAGGCGAGCCAGACCGCACTACCAGGATGGGCCGGCGCGCCCTGCTTCTCCATCTGGGCGCCGAGATGCTCGAGAGCAACCAGCGTGGGGTCCAGCGGGTCCGTGGCATTCGCGCCGGCCGTCAGCACCAGGTCGGCGTCGCGGAGGAGCCCGGTGATGGCCTCCCGGACGGCATCGACCGAGTCGGCCACATAGCAGATCTCGCTGATGGTCGAACCGAACCAGGCGACCTTCATCTCGATCGACGCCTGGAATTTCTCTCGCTGTGCCGGTTCGAGCCGTTCGCGCACCAGGATGGCCACTCGCATGGGACGGAAGGCCAGCACCTGGACGACGCCGTCGACACCGGCGCACACGCGCTCAACGTCGCGAAGGCGCGACTCCGGGACGACGAACGGGGTGACCTTGACGCCGGCGACCGTCTTGCCTTTCGAGACCAGCTGACCATCGAACAAGGTGAAAATGGAGATGTCCGCGATCGCGTTGAGCGCCTCCAGCCGTTGGATGTCGACCTTGAAGATGCCGTTGATCTCGGCGCTCAGGCGCACCTGGCTTTCGACGGGGCCGTGCTGCACGACACCCGGGCCGGTGACGAGCGATGCCAGGCGGCGGGCCGCCTCGTCCTCGTGGATATCACCCGGTTCCATCCGGACGACGTGCAGCTCATCGATCCGGGCATCGGCCACGACCGGCCAGTCATCGCGGCTCAGAATCCGTCCCTTGACCAGCAGAGGCCGGTGATGGTCATCCGGGACCATCAGGGTTTGCGCGAGCACGGCGCCGTCGATCGCCGCCGCGTTCAGGCTCGATCCTCGAAGCGCTTCCGCCTTCACGCCGCTGGGGCTGGCTCGGCCGCAAGGCCAGGCATCGGGCCGCCCTGCTTCCCATGGCGGACGGCCACCATCTGCGACAGGATCGCCAGCGCCGTCTCCTCGGCGGTCTGGGCTCCGAGGTCGAGCCCGATCGGCGCGTGCACTCGACCCAGTTGGGCAGGGTTGACGCCGGCGGCGGTGAGGCGCGCGACCCGCTCGCGGTGCGTCTTCTTACTGCCGATGGCGCCGATGTAACGTGGCCGCCCCCGGAGCGCCGCGGTAATCGTCGGATCGTCGAACTTTGGATCGTGGGTCAGGATCACGATATAGGTCGAGCCGTCCATGGGCAGCTCCTTCAGCACCTCGTCAGGCCAGGCATGAATGACCCGGCGGGCTTCCGGGAACCGCTCGCGGTCGGCAAATTTCGAGCGAGCATCGACGACGGTGACACGGAAGCCGAGCCCGTCGGCCAGGCGGGTCAGCGGGATCGCGACATGCGATCCTCCAAAGATGAAGAGCTCCGGCGGCCGCGGGAAGGGTTCGAGGAACGTGCCATCGCGACGAACCGGATTCTCCTGGTCGAGCAGGTCGGATACTCCGGCATCCGCGGGCGTCAGCAGTTGACGGGCGCCGGGCGCGGCACCAACGTCGGTCTCCAACACGACGGGCCGCTCGGCCTGGAGGGCGCCGATCAGGTTGCGATGCACCCCGGTGAGCGGCTCGATCAGCACGTCCACCTCGCCCCCGCAACTCAGGCCGACGGTCCAGGCGAGGTCATCGCTCACGCCGTAGTGAAACAGGCTGGCGGGCTTACCTTTGAGGATGGCCTGTGCCTGCTCGAAGACCTCGCCTTCGAGACATCCGCCGCTGACCGAGCCCGCGATCTTCCCGGACTGGCTGATGGCCATGCGCGAGCCGGCCGGCCGGGGCGCACTCCCCCATGTGCTGATCACGGTTGCCACCGCCACCGGGTCGCCGCTGTCGAGCCACGCCGTCACTTCGGTCATGACATCGCGCATATCCAGAGTCTAGGTCAGGCTCTGAAACCTCGCTCTCAGGCCGTTGCGACCACAGGCGTCTGCCGCCGGACCGGGCGCCGGTTCGCCGTCTCCAGCAGGAGCGCCCCGAGGGCCTCGAGATTGGCAAGGTTGTGCGCCGGCAGGAAGTCGTCGACGAAGGGGAGCGCCGCCTGAAGGCCGAGCGTCAGCGGTTCATAGCCCGGCGCGCCCATCAGTGGGTTCATCCAGATCAGGCGGTGGCAGGACCGTTGCAGCCGAGCGATGGCCTGCCGCATCTGAGCGGCGTCGCCCCGGTCCCAGCCATCACTGATCAGGGCCACGGTAGCGCCGTGTCCCAGCACCCGGCGCGCGTACCGGCGATTGAACGTCTCGATCGCCTCACCGATCCGCGTCCCGCCCGACCAGTCGTCGACCGAAGCGGTCACCCGGTTGAGGGCTGCGTCGATGTCGTGCGACCGGAGTAAGCGCGTAATCCGGGTCAGCCGAGTGGCGAAGACGAAGGTCTCCACCCGGGTACTGGCGTTCTTGAGCGCGTAGGCGAAATTCAGAAGCAGCCGGGTGTACCGCTCCATCGAACCGCTGATGTCGCAGAGCAGCACCAGCGGACGCGGTCGAACCGTCGGGCTCTTCCAGCTGAAGACCAGTAGCTCGCCGCCAAATCGCAAGCTGCGTCGCAGCAGCCGGCGAATATCGAGCCGGTCACGGCCGCCGGCCCGAGCCCGGCGGGAGCGGGTGAGGCCGGCCGGAAGTCGCATCAATCGGATGAGCCGGCGCACCTCGGCCATCTCGGCTTCGGTGAGGGCGTCGAAGTCCTTCTGGCGGAGCAATTCGGCTCGCGAGTAGCTTGCCACTTTTTGCTCTTCGGCGCCTTCGGCACCCTCCTCGTCATCGAGCACCTTGAGCTGGCGCGCGGTGAGCGACATGACCGCGCCCCGTTCACGCACGGCGGTCTGCGACGACGACGATGCGTCGCCAGCGGGGGCACGGGCGCCGAGGAAGGCGGCCAGTGCCTGATCCAGGATGGGTAGCTCGTCTCGCCGCCGGCCGAAATGGGCGTGGACCGCCGTCCGCAAGTCGTCCCCGCGGCCAAGGTCGATCACGGTCAGGGTGGTCAGGAACGCCAGCATGCGGACCGGCCCGGCGTCGAAACCGAGGCCGCGAAGGACGCGCCCGAAGTGCAACCAGTTCCGGGTCAGGACGGTGCCGGGGTCAGGCATTGACGGCCCGGGCGAGGAGCTCCCGCGAGCCCGCGCCGCGCAGCCGTTCGAGATCCTCCTGGTACTTGACCACGCAACCGAGCGTCGCCTGGACGGCCGCCTCGCTGAGTTCCACCTCGCCAAGGGCGATGAGCGAGCGAGTCCAGTCCAGCGTCTCAGCGATCCCGGGCAACTTGTAGAGGTCGAGGTGCCGAACACCGCCGATGAACGCGCTGACCTGGCGGGCCAGCTTCGTGGGGACCTCCGGCACGCGGGCCATGATGATCTCGTACTCGCGGTCCACTGACGGGTAATCGATCCAGAAGTACAGGCAGCGGCGCTTGAGGGCATCGTGGATCTCGCGGGTTCGATTCGAGGTGATGATCACCGCCGGCGGCTTGTCAGCCTTGATGGTGCCGATCTCCGGAATTGAGATCTGGAAATCGGAGAGCAGCTCGAGGAGGAAGGCCTCGAATTCATCGTCCGCGCGATCTATCTCGTCGATCAACAGGACCGGAGCTGTGCCGCCATCACTCTCGATCGCCTGCAGCAGGGGACGCTTGACCAGGAACTGTGGACTGTAGATCTCGCGCTCGGTCTCCTCGCGATTGGCGCCGGCCGATTCCAGCAGCCGGATATGAAGCATCTGCTTGGCGTAGGCCCATTCGTAGACCGCGTTGTTGACGTCGATACCTTCGTAGCACTGCAGCCGGATCAACCGGGCATCGAGGATCTCTGCCAGGACCTTGCCGACCTCGGTCTTTCCCACACCCGCCTCGCCCTCCAGCAGCAGCGGCTTATCGAGCGTAAGCGCCAGGAAGATCGTGGTTGCCAGGCTGCGGTCGGCAACATACCGATGCTGGTGCAACGCCCGCTCGACGTCCTCGATCGACGAGACCGGTAGGTCCTTCATGACCGAATTGTAGGGAGAGCCGCTGCGACGCAGCAGCCGCTCTCCCTCGCTTGCGTCCTAGTGGTGCGCCGTGATCTGTTCCAGCGCGCGCCGGGTGAGGACCTGTGCCAGGTGCCGGCGATAGTCGGGTGAGCCATTCAAGTCCTGGACCGGATCGGTGCCGTCCGCCGCTCGCTCGGCAGCCTTGCGGATGTCATCGTCGTGCGCGCCCTTGCCACGCAGCGCCTGCTCTACACCGGTTGCCCGCAGCGGACGGCTGCCCATGCCGGTCAGGCCGATCGCCACGTTGGCGACATTGTGGCCGCTGACGGTGACCTGGGCGGCGACCGCCACGATCGCCCAGTCCTGCGACCGCCGGCTGAACTTGAGGTAGGTCCCGGTGCTGCCGGCAGCTGGCGTTGCGATGCGGATCTCGCGAACGATCTCATTGGGCTCGAGCGCCGAGGTAAACGTGTCGACGAAGAAATCCTTTGCTGCAATGCTCCGCTCGCCGTTCGGGCCCACAACCTTGAGCTCTGCATCCAGGGCGAGCAAGCAGGCGGGGAAATCACCGAACGGATCGGCATGCGAGGCAGCCCCGCCGATCGTCCCACGGTTGCGCACCTGCGGGTCGCCAATCTGGGCGGCGGCGCTGCTGAGCAATGGCAGTTTTTTCTTGAGCAGGTCGGAGAACTCGATGTCGTGGTGGGTCGTGAGGGCGCCGATGGCCACGTGGCCATCCTCCTCACGAATGTAATTGAGGTTGTTGATCCGGCCGATGTCCACCAGGAAGGAGGGCGTCGCGAGCCGCAGCTTCATCAGGGGAATCAGGCTGTGCCCACCCGCCAGGACTTTCGCTTCCTGGCCACGCTTGACCAGTTCGGCGACCGCCTCCGGGAGCGTGCGGGGAACCACGTAGTCGAAGGCTGCCGGAATCATCGCTTTGTCCCTCCGTTGCGGTGCATCAGGTGCCAGACCTTCTCCGGCGTGGCGGGCATCGAGATGTCCTTGACGCCGAATGGCGCCAATGCATCGACGATCGCATTGATGATCGCCGGGCTGGACGCGATCGTACCCGCCTCGCCGATGCCCTTGGTACCCAGCGGGTTCACCGGGCTGGGTGTGATCGTCGCCTCGAGCTCGAACGACGGCAGGTCGGCCGCGGTCGGCACCAGGTAATCGACCAGGCTGCTGGTTCGCAGCTGACCGGCCTCGTCGTACACGGCTTCCTCGAAGAGAGCCTGCCCGATGCCCTGCGCGATCCCGCCATGCAACTGGCCATCGACGACCATCGGGTTGATCCGAGTGCCACAGTCATCGACGGCAACGTATCGGAGAATCCGGGTCGCGCCGGTCTCGCCATCGACTTCGACGACGGCGATGTGGGCGCCGAATGGCCAGACGAAGTTCGCCGGATCGAAGAAGGTGGTAGCCTCCAGGCCGCCCTCCATTCCCTTCGGGAGACGGCTCGTCTGGAAGGCCGCGACGGCGATCTCCTGGATGGTGACGGCTTTCGATGGCGTTCCCTTGACGTAAGCTTTGCCACCTTCGTACACGATGTCGCCTTCGGCGGCCTCCAAAAGGTGCGCCGCAATCTTTTTGGCTTTCTCCTGGACCTTCATGGCGCTGATGTGAACCGCGTTGCCATCGAGGGCGGTGCTCCGGCTGCCATAGGTGTCCATTCCCATCGGTCCGATCGCCGTATCGCCATGCTGCACGTCGATGTCCCCGACCGGGATGCCCAGCACGTCCGACGCGACCTGCGCATAGGTCGTCTCATGACCCTGGCCGTGCGGCGAGCTGCCGATGATCACCGTGGCTTTGCCGGTGAAGTGGACGTTGACGACCGACATCCCCCAGAGCGAGACCCCCACGGCGGCCTGCGTTGGCACTGCCGGCCCCAGGCCACAGATCTCGATGTAGGTGGACAGGCCGATGCCCAGGTACTTGCCCTGCTTGCGCTTCTCCGCCTGCTCACGCCGCAGTCCCAGGTAGTCGACCATCTGCAGCGCCCGATCCAGCGTGATGCGGTAGTCGCCCGAATCGTACGTCAGACCGAGGAGTGTGGTGAACGGCTGGTCCTCGGCGCGAACGAAATTCTTGCGGCGGACTTCGACCGGATCGACGCCGGTCTCCTGGGCTACCAGGTCCATGACGCGTTCGATCAGGAAGGTTGCCTCGGGTCGCCCGGCGCCGCGATAGGCATCGGTCGGCGTTCGGTTCGTATAGATGCCCACCGCCCGGCCGTCGAAGGCCTTCATCCGGTAGGCGCCCTGGGCCACCAGCATACCCAGCACCTGGAATGTGCCGAACTGGCTGCAGTAGGCCCCGAGGTCGAGCCACTGCGTAGGCCGGATGCCGAGGACGGTCCCGTCGCGCATGGCCGCAATTTCCACGTCCCAGATTTGCGACCGTCCGTGGTGCGTCGCTTTCGTGTTCTCGCCCCGGTCTTCGATCCACTTGACCGGCCGGCCAAGCCGACGCGAGGCCAGCGCCGTCATGATCTCCTCGGGGTAGACGCGGATCTTCGAGCCGAAGCCGCCACCGACCTCGGGGGCGATGACCCGGACATCACTCTCCGGGATGCCGAGGATCACCGCGGCCCAGACCTTGACGAAGTGCGGGATCTGGGTCGAGGACCAGATCGTGAGCTTCCTGGCCCACGTTTTGTAGTCGGCCACAACCCCGCGCGGCTCAACGGCAACCGGGATCAGCCGCTGCTGGATGAGGCGCTGCGTGATCTTGACCTCGGCTTCCTTAAAAGCCGCCTCGATGTCGCCCGCGGCGAACTTGACGTCATAAGAGAGGTTGCTCCCCAATTCGTCGTGGATGATCGGGGCACCTTTCTCCAGCGCCTTCTCGATGTCGGTAACGGGCGGAAGGGTCTCGTAGCGCACCTCGACCCGTTCGGCGGCATCCTCCGCCGCCGATTGGCTCGACGCCAGCACGATCGCCACCGGCTCACCGACGTAGTGCACCTTGTCGACGGCGATCGGGTAATGCTTGGGATATTTCTTTGTCGGGACGAAGCAGTCGGTCACCGGCAGTGGGGCTCCGAATTCGGGCAGCAGCTCCTTGCCGGTGAAGACGGCGATCACCCCATCGGCCTCTTTCGCCCGCGTGGTATCGATGCCGAGGATGCGGGCGTGAGCGTCGGTGGAGCGGACCACCACCATGTGGACAATGGCGGTTTCCGGAAGGTCGTCGACATAACTGCCGGTGCCGGTCACAAGTCGTGGGTCTTCGCGACGTTTGATCGACGCGCCAACCATTTGGGATATGGCCATGATTGAACTCCCTCGCCTTACGAGACGGACGCCGGCGCTTTGGCTTCGGCGCCGGGCGCCATCACCTTGGCCGCCGCCTGGATCGCCTTGACGATGTTGTGGTAGCCGGTGCAACGACAGAGGTTGCCTTCGAGCCCCAGCCGGATCTCTCGCTCGCTCGGGTTGGGGTTGCGTTCCAGCAGCTGCTTGGCGGCCATGATCATTCCGGGGGTGCAGAAGCCGCATTGCAGACCGTGCTCATCCCAGAACGCCTGCTGCAGCGGATGGAGCGTTGAGCCCTTCGCCAGGCCCTCGATGGTCGTGATCTGCGCGCCATCCGCCTGGACCGCGAACATCGTGCACGACTTGACGGTGTGACCGTCGAGTTCGACCGTACACGCGCCGCAGTTACTGGTATCGCACCCGATGTGGGTACCGGTCAGCCCGGCCTGTTCCCGGATGTAATAGACCAGCAACGTCCGCGGCTCGACCTCGTGTTCGTAGCTGGTGCCATTGATGGTGACCGCGACCCTGCGTCTCATACGCACCTCCTCTGAGCCCGCCTATCCGCCTGCCGCCAACAGGTATATCACTCGAATTGGCGAGTGTCTAGCATTGGCCGGACTGCCGGGCACCCGGATCAGCCGCCACGGCGGGCCCCGGCCTGGCTGGTCTGGGCCACCTTCACGGCATCGGGCGGCGGCGAAAGCAGCTTCCACGCGGACCGCCAGTTTCCGTTCCTCGTGACCTGCACCATCATATTGAGGCCTACGCTGCGAAGTGGCCGGCGGTGATCGATTTCGCAGAAGTTTGAGATAAGCAGAAGAGGGGTACACTTATCGGGTTGGCCACAGAGTTCGCATCGCCCTTTCATCTCGGCGAACTGGTCGTACACGTGACCCACGGACTCAGCCGATACGCGGGCACCAAGCTGCTGCAAGCGAGCGATGGCACGACAGCAGAGTACTTCCAGCTCGATTACGCTGAGGGACACCGGGTTTTCGTCCCAATCGAGCACGTTAGCCGATTGAGCAAGCACCTCGGCGCCGAAGCGGCGTTGGCGCGGCTCAACAGCGAAGTGCAGCGCCGCTCGCCCTACAGCCGCCTTCCCAAGCCGCAGTAGAGCCAGCGTACGTCTAGACCTCGACTGGCACCCCCACCTCGATCGGGTTGCTGATCGGATCCTGGCTCCACTCGAACCAGCCGCCGTCGTAGACGGCGAGCAGCCAGCCCATCAGGTAGGCGTAGCACCAGGTCTCGCTTGCTCGCCAGCCCGTCCCGCAGTAGAAAGCCACCCACTTGTCGGGGCGGATCCCGGCCTCCTTCCAGTTGGCAGCAATCTCTGGGTAGGCACGCATCGTGTTGTCGACGTTGCGGTAGTGCTCCATGTGGTACTCATCGTCTTACGGGGGTAGGCAATCTTGACCTCTGTACCTGGTTTGTCGGCTGCCAGATTGCCGAGCGTTGTTGACTATCTCAATCCAAATTGTCAAGAACCTGGGCCTGTAAGGGCGCCGACCGCACTCCCGCAAGCCGGCTTCGCACCAGTTCGGTTAGAGCGTCCGCCAGCCGCGAATCGTCATTCAACATCTGGGTTCGCGTGAGCTCGATGCCGAGATCGCGAGCTTTTTGGCGCGCCTCGATATCGATGTCGTAGAGAATCTCGAGGTGGTCGGCGATGAAGCCCACCGGAGCTACCAGCACCTTCCGCCGGCCGCCGGCCGCGAGCTCCGTGAGCGTGTCGAGCAGGTCAGGGCCAAGCCAGGGCTCACCTGTCCGGCTCTCGCTCTGGAACGAAAACCGCCATTCGCGGGAAGGGACGAGCTGGGCGATGAGCTCCGAACTCCGGAGCAACTGGTCGCGGTAAGGATCGCCCTCGTCAAGGATCCGAGCGGGAAGACTATGTGCCGTAAAGACCACGGTTGCTGTTTCCGGGTCAGCAAAGGCGCGCAGAGCCGCCCGAACGTTCTCGGCTACCGCCTGCAGATAACCTGGCAGGTCGAACCAGTTCTGGATGAAATCGAAGGGAACGCGCCTGCCGGACTCGGCCAGCGCCTGCTCGACCCGGGCCTCGTAGCCGCCGGTACCCATGCGCGAGTAGTGCGGTGCGAGGACGAGGCCAACCACCTGGTCCACGCCGGCCTGCTCTAGCTCCTCCAACGCCGTATGGATGCGAGGCGTCCAGTGCTTCATCCCTACTCGAGCCGTGAACTGACCGCCGCCGGACTGGTTCAAGCCACGCTCCACTTTCTCTGCCAGGCGGCGTGAAACTTTGAGCAACGGCGTCGGAATGCCAACTTGAGCGTACCGAGCGCTCAGCCCCGCGACTTCTTCAGAAGATGGGCGCCGGCCGCCACGGATATCGCTGAAATATGCCTCCACCTCATCAAGGCGATTCGGGCTGCCGTAAGCCATGAACAAGACACCGACATGCTTAGCCAATGTGTGCCAT
>Ga0209159_1001831_pt1 | contig 15518 bp, 15 predicted proteins | sample GraSoiAngelo_144_FD_185901 | JGI IMG/M metagenome (GOLD analysis project Ga0209159, IMG submission 185901) | Grasslands soil microbial communities from the Angelo Coastal Reserve, California, USA - 14_1009_02_40cm (SPAdes) (version 2) | ecosystem: Environmental > Terrestrial > Soil > Grasslands ...
GATCGGTGTCGCGGAAGAACGGCGGCAGCTTGCTCGAGGCGTCCCGAAGCCTCGGAAACAGAACCTCAGGAGGAGGTGGCGGCGCGGAGTCGGGCGCTCGAACGGTTGTGTTCTCCTCCAGAGCTGAAGGTTGCAGCTCAGTGGCGCGCGCCTCAGAAGAGCTGGACTGGGTAGGAGAACCGGCCCCCCTCGCCGAAATCATTGGGACTCAGGTCCTACCGCCCGCGATTCTTGCAGGGTGATCTTGATCCGCACGCGCATAGCGCGCCGGACCGAGTATGTGCACGATCAGAACGATCGCGGGCAGCACGAACGCGATCGAGCCCGGGACCCACATGAGTACGCCCGCGATCGCCTGATCCTCGAGGGCCGAGAGATCCGCGAGTCGCGGCGCCGCCGCGTAGGCCGGATAGATCACGCGGTCCGAGAACGTGAGGATCGCGGCGAGGGCCGTGTTCTGGGCCTCGGCGAGTACGAGGTAGGGAATCATCGCCCACCGTGGCCACACCGATCGTGCGGGCCAGGCCAGGATGACCGGTCGCCAGAACAAGAGCGCGGTGATGAAGAAGCACGCATGCTCGGCGTGGTGCCAGGCCTCCGAGTGGAGGGCGAGGTCGTAGAGCGCCGGCACGTGCCATATCCAGAACGCGAGCGAGAACGAGACCCAGGCCACGATGGGGTGCCTCACCGACTCGGCGAGCTTTCGGACCGGCGCAAGGGCGAGGCCGGCCGCGACTGCGCGCCGTAGCCTCCGCGGGAGCCCGAGCAGCAGCGGAGCTACCGGAGCGCCGAGCCAGAGGAGCGGAGGCGCGACCAGCATCAAGAGCAGATGCTGGCCCATGTGAGCCAGGAGGAGACTTTCCCCGAGCGAATCGAGAGGCGAGACCAGCGCGACGCCCACCGCCACCAGCCCGGTGAGGAAGGCGCACAGATGGCGCCGGTCGAAGCGTCCGGCCATCTGACGGGACGCCCGGGCCCATCCATATATATAGAGCGCAGCAGCGGTGAGCACCGGCGCCACGACTATTGGATCGAAATTCCAGGCGAGCACGATGGATTCTGGGCCTGATATGGGCCCGGCGGGATGGCTCATCGCGGTGCTGGTGGTCTCGGGTCGACGACAGGCTGAGCGGCGCGAGCCTTGGCCGGACGCAGGGTCTCGAGGAAGGCGACGAGCGCGTTCACTTCGGCCGGGGATAGATTCTTTCCGTACGCCGGCATGTTGCCGCCGCCCTGGATCACCTGACGAATGAGCTGATCACGCGTCTGTCGCGTGGCGACGTCGTCGAGCGCGGGACCGCGCCGGCCGCCGTACCCGCCGAGCGAGTGGCAGTTGCGGCACTGCTTGTTCTGCACCACGAGCGCTCCCTGGAGCTCCAGCGCGGTGCGGCCATGCACGTACTCAACCGGCGTGGGCAGGCCGCTCCACGCATCCATGACCGGGGACCACGGCACCATCACTCCGAGTCCGGCGAGCGTGGTGACCGTGAGGACGATCAGAATCACCCCCAGCACGGCGACTGGCCGCCGCTTCCAGCTCTTCTCTCCGGTCCCCGCCAGGAACGGCACCGCCAGAAGGAGTGCGATCGCCAGAGGCGGGCCGATGAGCAGTAGCGCGGTTTCGGTCCACGGCGGCAGCAGGGCGAACAGCGCGAAGAGGGCCAGGAAGTAGAAGTCTGGCTTCGGCGCAGTGTCGATGATCGTCGGATCAGGCACGCCGTGGGGACCGAACGGACCGAAGATCGCGGCGCAGGCGAGGACGAGCAGGACGGCCACGGCCATCGACACCATGTCCTTGCGCACGACATCCGGGACGAAGGGCACACCGTCCCGATGGATCTCCTCCATGTAGCGCAGCCGGTACGTCTGACGATCGACGAGCCGGCCCGGCATCGGCCACTCGTTGACGCCGAGCCGAAGAACCAGCCAGAGGTGGAGACCCACCAGAGCAATCAGGATTCCCGGAACCAGAAACACGTGCGCGGTGAAGACACGCGACAGCGTGCCGCCGGCGATGATCGGGCCTCCGAGGATCAGATGCACCACCGACTGGCCGACGAATGGCGTGCGCGCGGCGATGGAGGCGCCGATCCCGAGCCCCCAGTACGCATCCTGATCCCAGCGCATCAACTGCCCCGTAAAGGCCATGCCGAGCGTGCACAGGAAGAGGAACACTCCGACGATCCACGTCAGCTCTCGTGGGTACTTGTGCGCTCCCCACAGGAAGACCTGGATCATGTGGAGCGTCATCACGGCCACCATCGCGTTCGAGCCCCAGAAGTGCACCGCCCGCAGGTACCATCCGAACGGCGCCTCGTAGTTGAGGTGAAGGAGACTCTTGTACGCCTCGTCGGCCGATGGCACGTAGACGAAGGCCAGGCAGATTCCCGTCGCGATCTGGAGAACGAAGAGGGCGAGCGTGGCGCTTCCGAAGGTGTACCACCAGCTCGCGGTGCGGCGCGGGACGGGGTGATCGAGCACGGGCACGACGGCCTCGCCGAGCCCCGCGCGCTCTTCGAACCACTTGCCGATGGACGAGAACAGCGCCACTGCTGCGCCCCCCTTACACCGGCCCGGCGAGAGTCGGGAGCTGACCTCCTCGCACCCAGAGCTGGCCTTCGCGAATCTGGTAGTCGTATTCGAAAAGGCCACGCGGAGGCGGCCCCGAGGCGCGCGAGCCATCTTCGTAGTAGACCCCGCCGTGACACGGGCACATGAATAGACGCGACTGCGCGAACCAGCGCACTGGGCAGCCGAGGTGCGTGCAGTTGACCGCGAAGACCTGGAACCGGTCACCCTGGACGTGGCGCACCCAGCACGCCGTGTTGGCTGTGGCACCGTCCCATTCCACGCTCACCGGGTTCCGGTAGATGGCCAGGCGGGTCTCGCCCTCTGGGAAATTCGCGACCGAACCGACCTGGATCCACGACTGGCCGCCAGAGCGGCGCATCGGCGCCGTGATGAACCCGATCACCGGAATTCCCACGAGCGCGGCGCCCACCACGTTCAACGCAAGCCCGAGCTTGAACAGGAATCCGCGTCGTGAAGACATGGCTCTAGTCCTCTCCGTTCATCGTGCTGGGCGTGGCGTGTCGGTGATGGTGGGGAGCCCGGGAACCGGCCGCCGTTGGGCCACGAGCCACGCTGTGACATCCGCGACGTGCTCAGGCGATAGCGGCTGTCCCCTGACGTACCCGCGCCAGTCGGGCATCCCGAGGTCGGGGCGCCCGACGATCACCGTCGTGCGTAATCCCTGATCGCTCACCAGGGCCAGATACGACGGGTCTACAACCGACCCGCCCTTGGGTCCGCCTCGTCCGTCCAGGCCGTGACAGGCCGCGCACGCGACGACGAAGACTGCCTTCCCCCGCTCCGCGTCGCCTGGCGCCGGAGCGCCGTACGGGGGGACTTCGCCATCGCGGGCCACCTCCGGGCGTCCCCAGGTGTTGATCAGTCCCTGCACCATCGCGTCGATCTGCGCGTCGGTCAGATCGCCACCGGCGGTTCGCGCAAAGGCCGGCTGCGAGGTGCCTGGCACACCTCGGGCGATCACCTGCCGCAGCCGCTCGTGGGGAACGAGCGCCAGGTAGACCGGGTCGTTGAGCGGCCGCGCGGCCCCGAGCTTACCGTCCACTCCGTGGCAGCCCGCGCAGTGGCGAGCGTAGAGCGCGTCGAAAGCGACGACCTGTGATGGAAGGACGTCGTGAGCGCCGGGCTTCGGTTTCCCCGGCAGCGCGTCGCAGGCGGCAAAGACGACGGCTGCTCCGAGCGCCAGGCCGGCGACGAGGGCCGAGCGCGAAGCGCTCACTGCCTCTCGCTCCGCTCGATGGAAACATGCATGCCGGCCCGCACCTGGAGCGGCCAGGTCTGCATGGTCGCGATCGGCGTCGCGCGCGCCACAACGAACCCTGCGACGAGCCCGAAGGCGATCTGGGACACGACGAACCACGACCAGTCCACGCGCGCAGCGAGCACGGGATTTCTGAGCGCGAGCAACGCCCAGAGAAATCCCGTCCAGAGGAGCGGAGCGATCAGGCCGCCCCACAGCGCGTGTCGTCGGGGAAGCATGGGCAGGATGGCGGCGTAGAGCAGGCCGACCAGTATCGAGACGATCCCGTGGGCGCCGATACCGAGAACGAGGGCGGTGGCGTTGAACGCGCGCAGCTCCGGCACGTCGGCCCGCGCCATCGAAGGCATCGCCACGGCAGAGAGCACGTTGATCGGGTACCAGAGGCTTCTCTGGAGCAGGACACCGTAGGCGAGGGCCACGGCCGCCATCGCGACGCCTCCGACGAGGCCGCCCTTGACCCCGGCCGACAGCGGTTGGACCTCGATCGGCAGCCTCACGCGGTGCCCGGCCTCGCCGAGCTCGAGGTGCTCGACGGCCGCGGAGACGCGGACGACCGGCTTCGCGCGCTCGCCGAGTGGCGCCAGCGGAACGTGCTCGACCTGCTCCTCGGGCAGGACCTGGTACCACCAGCCGACGCCGCCGATCAGTGCGAGCGCCAGCCCCACGATGCCGACGACCACGTGCGTGACGAGAGCGGCGCCGACCAGGGTGAGGCCGAGCGCGACCACCATGGGCCACACGGTGGGCGCGGGCAGTGCGTGGGAGTCCGGCCCGGATTTGTTCATCGACCGATGAGATAGACCACGGTGAAGACCACCACCCACACTCCGTCCACGAAGTGCCAGTACCAGGACACCATCTCCACGCGCGCGGCATGGACCGCCCTCAGCGCTCCGGTGGCGGCGAACACGCAGCAGAGCCCGAGCATCACGAGCCCGACGATCACGTGCGAGCCATGGAGCCCAACCAGGGGATAGAACGTCGTCCCAAAGAGGTTCGTGGCGATCGTGAGGCCGTCGCGGTAGATGAGGCGGTGCCACTCGCGGGCGGTTCCCGCGAGGAAGGTGGCGCCCAACAGGACGGTCACGAGCAGCCAGGCTCCCGAGCGCCCGACGTTGCCGCGCCCGAGCGCGCGAGCGCCGAGGGCGACGCTGACGCTGCTCGACAGCAGGCAGATGGTCCCGATCACGGGGATCGTGAGCACGTCGTTCGGATACGGCCCGTTCACGCTCTTTCCCGTATAGAAGAGATGGGCGACGACGAACACACCGAAGAGTGAGCTCTCGGCGATGATCAGCCCGATCATTCCCGCACGGCCCCGCCACTCGTGGCCGACGGTCGACTCGTGCACCGCGGTGTGCGCGCTCATTCGTGAGGCCCGTCGGGGTCGTCCGGATGCTTCATGTCCCAGAGCGGTCGGCGGCTGGTGGTCACCGGGATCGTCTCGAAGTTGTACTCGGGCGGCGGCGAGCTCGTGGCCCATTCGAGCGTCCACGCGTCCCAGGGGTCGTCGCCCGCCCGCTCCCCCCGCCGCAGCGAGACGGCGACGTTCACCACGAAGATCAGGACCGCGACGATCTGCAGCGGCACTCCGAGCGTCGTGACGAGGTTCCACATCTCCCAACCGCGGTCGGCCGGGTACGTGTAGATCCGCCGAGGCATTCCGAGCACTCCCTGACCGTGCATGGTGATGAACGTCAGGTTGAACCCGACGACGAGCAGCCAGCAGTGCCACCGGCCGAGCCGCTCGGAGAGCATTCGTCCCGTGACTTTCGGAAACCAGTAGTAGATGGCCGCGAAGATGGCGAACAGCAGGCCGCCGATGAGCACGAAGTGGAAGTGGGCCACCACGAAGTAAGAGTCGCTGAGCTGCCAGTCGAACGGCGCCACGGACAACATCACGCCGGTGAGGCCGGCGCACAGGAACTGGAACAGGAACGCGCAGCAGAAGAGCATGGGCGTGCGAAACCGGATGCGGCCACCGTACATGGTGGCGAGCCAGTTGAAGATCTTGATCCCGGTGGGGACGGCGATGAGCATCGTGGAGAGCGCAAAGACCGCGTTGAGACCGGTCCCCATCCCGACCACGAACATGTGGTGAGCCCAGGTCGAGAGCGCCACCCCGCCGATTGACACCGTCGCCGCCACCAGGGTCGCATAGCCGAAGATGACCTTGCGGGAGAAGACCGGGATGATCTCGGACACGAAGCCGAAGCCCGGCAGCATCAGCACGTAGACTTCGGGATGGCCGAAGAACCAGAAGAAGTGCTGCCACATCACGGCAGACCCGCCGGCCTGGGTGTCGAAGAAATGGGCGCCGAGGAATCGATCGAGGAGCAGCATGATCTGGGCAGCCGACAGCGGCGGCAGGATGAACAGGGTCATCGCCGACACCGTCACCATCGTCCAGACGAAGATCGGCATACGACCGAGGGTCATGCCAGGGCCCCGCATGGTCAGCGTGGTGGCGACGATGTTGATCGCCGTGCCGATGGTCCCGACACCGGCGATGAAGACCGCGAGATTCCAGTAGTCGGTGGCGTTGCCGGGAGTGAACGCGCGGCTCGTGAGCGGTGCGTAGGCGAACCAGCCGACCGCCGGCGCCGAGCCCGACCCGGAGAGCCCTTCCCCGCCGATGAAGCTCCAGTGCAAGAGCAGTCCTGCGAACAGGAAGATCCAGAAACCGAAGGCGTTCAGTCGGGGGAAGGCGAGGTCGCGGGCACCGATCATCAGCGGGACCAAATAATTCCCGAAGCCGAACACGATCGGGATCCCGACCAGGAACACCATGCTCGTGCCGTGCATGGTGAAGAGCCGGTTGAACGTCTCCGGCGGCACGATGTGCAGCCCGGGCCACGCGAGCTGCAGGCGCATCAGCGTTGCCTCGATCCCCGCCACGACGAAGAAGACGAGCCCGGAGACCACGTACAGGATGCCGAGGCGCTTGTGGTCCACGGTGACGACCCAGTCGTGGGCGTGCTCGAGCCACGGGCGCCGGGCCGCCGCCTCCGGGCTCATCAAGGTCGGAGAGAGCACGCTCACGACATCATCCTGTCGTCACCGGAGCGTCAGGAGATAGGTGGTCAATGAGTCTAGCTCGCTTTTCGCAAGCTTCATCGCAGGCATCCGGACGCCGGGCTTGATTGCTCCCGGAGCGTCCACCCATGCTCGTAACGCCTCCGGGGTGTTGCGCGCAGCCCCCGCCGCGATGGTCCGCCGGCTCATCAGGTGGGTGAGGTCGGGGCCGAACACGCCGTTGGCCGGAGTGCCGCGCACCGTGTGGCAGTTGATGCAGGAGAGCGAGAGGAACAGCTCGCGCCCGGCACGGACCGCTGGGTCTGTCACCGCCGGGGTCTGCTGGGCGGCCACCCAGCGATCGAACTCGTCCCGGGGATGGACGATCACCTCGAGGAGCATCCACGCGTGCTGGGTCCCGCAGTACTCCGCGCACTGGCCGACGTACGTGCCGGGGACCCGGGGGTCGATCCACATGCGGTTCGTCTTGTTCGGGATGACGTCCATCTTCCCGGCGAGCTGGGGAACCCAGAAGCTATGGATCACGTCCACGGACTGGAGCGTGATGAAGGTCGGCGCTGGCCGCGCGGGATCGCTCACCGGGACGTGCAGCTCGTTGGCAGTCACGATCCCGAGCCGGGGGTAGCGGATCTCCCACCACCACTGGTTCCCCACGACGGTGACCTCGAGCGCGTCCGAGGGCATCGCGCGTCCCTCGATCCCGTAGATGTAGCGGGCGGTGACGAGGAACAGCACCATGACGATGAGGAAGGGCACCACCGTCCACGCCAGCTCGATCTGGGTGCTGCCGTAGACCTGGGGGGGTTCACGCCGGCCGTCGCCGGGCCGATTCCGGAAGCGGACGAGGGTGTAGGCGGCGACCCCGGCCACCACCACGAAGATGACGGCCGAGAGGCCGAGGACAACGAAGGACAGCTCCCGGATCGCCAGCGCCGGGCTGGAAACTGGATCGAAGATACTCGGTGTCTGGGCAGTGGGCACGCTCCGCGGATGATCGCCAGCCGCCAGCTCCGCTCCAATGGGACCTTGGTCCAACGGACTCAGCGGAGCGGTGAGCCTAAGGTCCCTATGGACTGCAACGGGAGGGTTAGGCCATGCTCTGCCCGTGAAGTCGTTCGCGGGGCGCGTGCTCCTGTTGATGATCGTCGTGATGCTGTTGCCGGTGAGCGAGCCCGGCGCATACGCTGCGCCCGCCGAGAAGCAACCTCAACCCGCCCCGACGCAATCTCCTTCCCCCGGCGCACAAGCTCCGCAAGCGCCGAAGGAGCCCCCCGCTTCGATCCCCAGCGCCGAGGTTTCAGCGCGCGCGAATGAAGTCGTCAACTACCTGCGCACGCTCGAGCGCGACCTCGAGCCGAGCCGGCCCGTCGTCGGAATCGATCGTGCCCTGCCCGATATCAGCGCGCGTCTCGACGACCGGACGGCGCGGACCCGCGAAACCCTCGACTCGGGACCCGGACTGGCCACGCTCGACGCGCTCGTCGACGCATGGCAGTCGAGCCGGGTCGCGCTGGTCGCCTGGATCGATACGCTGACCACCCGGGCCGTCTGGCTGGAGCAGCAACGCCAGCGGCTGGCGGAGCTGCGCGAGACGTGGGCCAGGACTCGGGCGGACATCGTGAAGCAAAGGGCGCCCGCTCAGGTGGTCGCGCGAGTCGACGAGGTCCTCGCGTCGGTGGCGGCGGCCCAAAAGCGTGTCGACGTTCAGAATGTCGCCATCCTGGTCCTGCAAGATCAGGTCGCGAAGGAGCTGGCGCGCTGCGATGACGCGCTGAACCTGATCGACCGGGCTCGGCGGCGCGCCGCGGGCGCGCTGTTCGTGCTCGACAGCCCGCCAATCTGGAAAATGCGTCCCGAAGGGCTCGTCGACCTGCCCGGGAGGATCGAGGGGTCGTTCGCAGCCCAGACCGACTCTCTTGTACGGTTCGTGAAAGACCAGTCAGAGCGCATCGTCGTCCACGTCGTGCTCTTCCTGGTCCTCGTCGCGGCTCTCTGGTGGACGCGAACGCGAGCACGCGTCTGGGCCGGCGAGGATGGAGCAGCCCTGCCGGCCCTTCCCATGGCCCTTGAACGACCGGTGGCCTCAGGTGCCGTGCTGGCCGTGCTGGCGTCGCCCTGGATCTACTCCGGCGAGCCGCGCACAGCCTGGCTCCTGCTCGAGGCCGGCGCGCTCCTCGCAATGGTCGCGATTTTCCGGCGGCTCGTCGCGCCTCGCCTCGTCCCCTGGGTCTACGGCCTCGGCGCGTTCTTTCTCGCCTACCGCCTCCGCGAGCTCTTCACGGCCCTCCCGCTCCTGGAGCGAACGGTCTTCCTGCTCGAGATGCTCGTGCCGGCAACGCTCATCGGATGGGTCCTGCGAACCCGCCGCTGGCACGAAGTCGTCTTCATCGATGCGTTGCCGAGTCCTTTCACCCGAGTGATGGCTCTCCGTGCCGCGTTCGCGGCGTTCACCGTCGCCTTCGTCTCCGGCGCCGTCGGCAACATGAGCCTGGCGCGACTGCTCGCGTCGAGCACACTGCAGAGCGCGTACGTCGGGCTGATCCTGGCCGCGGGCCGGCGAATCGCCGAGGGGCTCTTCGACCTCGCGCTTCGACTGCCGCCGCTGCGATTCCTCAGGATGGTGCAACAGCACCGCGCTTACATCGAGCAGCGGGCGCATCGTCTCCTGCGCACGGTCGCGCTCGCCGTGTGGGCCGCCGTGACCCTCGACTCCCTGGGCCTGCTCAGGCCGATGATCGCCACGGGCCGAACCATCTGGGCCGCCGAACTCACGCGCGGAGCCCTCCAGATCTCGGTGGGGGACGTCCTCTCCTTCGTCGTCACCGTGTGGGCCGCGTTCTTCGTGTCGTCCCTCGTCCGCTTCGTCCTCCAGGAGGACGTGTTCCCCCGGCTTTCTCTCGGCGCCGGGTTGCCCTACGCGCTGTCGAGCCTGGTGAGCTACGCGATCGTCACCGTCGGCTTCATCGTGGCGCTGCTCGTGCTCGGCGTGAACCTCGATCGCGTGACCGTGCTCGGTGGCGCCTTCGGCGTCGGCGTGGGATTCGGCCTGCAGAACGTGGTCAACAATTTCGTCTCCGGCCTCATCGTGCTCTTCGAGCGGCCCGTGCACATCGGTGATGAGGTCCAGATCGGCAACGTGCAGGGGCAGGTGCGCCGGATCGGCTTTCGCTCGACCACGATCCGCATCGGTGAGGGTGCGGAGGTCATCGTGCCGAACTCCCAGCTCGTCGCGGAGAGGGTCACCAACTGGACGCCGATCCAACGGCTGCGGCGCCTCGACATCCAGGTCAACGTGAGCTACGGCACCGCCCCCGACATGGTCTTGAAAGTCCTGGTCGGCGCCGCCCAGGCTCAGAACGACATCGCCGGCCAGCCGGCCCCACAGGCGTTCTTCCTCGGCTTTGGCGACAGCGCGCTCCGCTTCGAGCTGCAGGCGTGGACGCATCGGCTGGACGCCCTTCTCGGCGTCAAGAGCGATCTCGGCGTCTCGGTATACGCGGCGCTACGCGACGCCGGGATGGCGATCGCCCTGCCGCAGCAGGAGGTACACCTCCGCCGCGAATGAGCATCGGTGAACGGGACCGTCGTCCTACGGCGGGTTCACGAACTCGAGGATCGTGTCGCGGTATTCCGCGACGAGCTTGGCCGCCGCTCGCCGTAGACTCCCCGGCGATGGCTCCTTGTGACGTCTTCACGAGAATCCTCTTCGCGCTGCTGGCGATCGCCGGGCTTGCGACTGGATGCCGCTCTACCGAGTCGGCGGCTCCCGCCGCGTCGCTGATCGGAACGTCCTGGCTCGCCGAGGAGATCGACGAGCAGCGCGTCCTCGAGCGGATCGAATCCACGCTCTCGTTCGACAGCGCCCAGCGCATCACCGGCCAGGCGGCCTGCAACCGCTATTTCGGCGCACTCGAGCTCGGCGAAGGCACGATCCGGCTGAAGCCGGCGGGCACGACGCGCATGGCCTGCGCGCCCGCTGTCATGGACCAGGAAAGCCGGTTTTTCGCCGCCCTTGGCGCAGTCAGCGCATTCCGGCGCGGGGCTGGCAAGCTCGTGCTTCTCGACGAGACCGGGCGTGTGCGCGTACGGCTGACCGCCCACGGTCCCAGCCGCGGAGCAACCGCTCCGCCGCCCCGCGGGCCTTCCGACGTTTCCGCGCCCAGCTCACGGCTCACGCGTTCGATTGTGACAACGGATCTGGCTTCGTGATGGGAGATTCAGTCGTTACCGGCGGTTCCTGAGACGGACGATGCGCGATCAGCGGTCGATCCGGCTGATCTTCGAGCCTTGCAGGCCCATGCCGGCCATCAGGCCCCGCTGATCGAAGATGAACGCATAGATTGCGTTCTGCATCGTCGTGGTCGTCATGGTCTTGGCCTTCCCGGCGTCCAGGACGACGATGCTGGGGCCCACGCCGAGCTCGAAGCCGTCGCTCTTGTCGAGATATTCGAGCGCCGGCTCGGTCATGAAGAACAGAACGTATCCGAACGATTGGACGCCGGCCTGGAGGCCGTACGACGCCGCCACCGTGTTGTAGTACGCCACGGTCCTGCCCTGCCGACGGAGAGCACCGTCGCCGTACTGGGCACCGAGGAGGAATCCGGCCTTGACGACGTTCGGGAAAACGAGAACCCCTCGGGCTTTCTCCGCGAGCGTTCGGGCGTCGGGAATGTCGGCGTACAGCTTGGCCAGGGCGGCGTCGACGTCGCGGTTGATCTCCGTCGCGGATGCCGCCACGGCGGGTTGCGTGTTCATCGACGTCATCACCACGAGAGCAACCGCCAGGAGGCTGGCTCCGACTCGCGTCTTGACCATCGTGCGGTCTCCTCTATTTGACCAGGGGAATCTGCTTCGCGAGCTCGTAGTTCACGAGGGCCCGCATCTTGTTCTCGATCTGGTACAGACGGGCGACCTTCTTGGCCGGAAGCACCTTCTCGAAGCGCGGGACGTACGAGCTGAGCAGCGCGACGTGAGCCCGCTCGAGCGCCAGGTAGTCCGCGAGGAGCTTTGTCGCCGTCTCGTCGCTCATCGCGTTGTACGCCTTGCCGTAGGCGTCGATCAGCTTCAGGAGCTGATCGTAGTGGGTGACCATGTCGCTCTGGTAGGCGTTGTAGACGGGCCAGAAGACGGTCGCCTCTCTCTCGGTGAGGTCGAGCACCGAGGCCACCACGACCTTCTTGTCCACCCGGGCCTTCTCACGGAGGATGTTCATGTTGTCCGCGGCCTGGTCCTGGGCACCAACCGCCCCGGCGAGGAAACAGGCGAGAACGCTTCCGATGACGATCAGCCCGCGTGATCCACGTCGCATGGTCGACTTTCCTTTCGTGGCGCCGTGACGATGACGTCCCCACGGCGGATGATCACCGGCGTCCGAGTCCGATCCAATAGGACCTTGGTCCTATCGAAACCGTTTTTCGAGCCCGTGCGGGTTACTCCCCGGCAGCGTGCAGGCGCAGGGCCGCACTTCGTCCACCGCGAGCGGATGGCCCTGCACGGAGTGCCCGGATCGGATCACCAGCTCGGACTCCACGCCCTCGATGTGCGCGCTCGAATACTTGACGACGCCATCGTCGCCATCCTCGATCGGCCCCGTTCCCTGGACCGCGATGATCGAGTGCGCGTGAATGCCGGGGCGATCGGAATGTCCTGGAGCGCACGGATGAAGTGGTGGCGCGGGTTCATGTTGTCCACGCTCGTGCGGGCGACACCGGTCGCGGTCAGCGCCTCCCGGTTCTTCGTGACGACCTCTCCCACGGCGCCGACGATGTTGATCGGAAGCTTCACGAACCGTGTGACCCAGGCCGCCAGGTGATTCAGCGTGAGGAAGCTGCCGCGGTGCGGCGTGGCGATGAAGATCACACGCTCCACGAACGGCAGCGGCTCCACGAACAGCGAGCGCGTCAGCAAGTCGCGGGTCTCGTCGGAGAGGACGAGCTCATCGAGCGGCCGCCGAGACGCCGCCGCGAACAATCGATCTCCGCTGTGGATGGCCATCATCTTGGTCAGCAGACCGCCCTGGCTGTGGCCGATCACGACCATTCGTTTGAGCCCGGGGTCGACGCCGGTGGGATCGAGTTTCTTGACCGCGTCACGGAGGGCCTCGCGGAGGAGCATCGCCGAATACACGATCGGGCTGCCGGTGTTGTAGCTGAATGCCCACCCCTCGAACTCTTCGCGGAGATCGGGCTCTGGCCGAGCTGGTACGCGAGCGCCGCGGTCGGCTCCACTTCGAGGGGAACGCGGCGGGTGCCGATCGTCACCAGCTCGGTTTCCGTCGAGACGTACAGCTCCAGGGATGCCCGAATCTGCGGGCCGGCGAGGCTCTCCCGCCCGCCCTGGATTCGTAGCACGCCCGTCACGGGAACCTGGAGCCTCGGCGCCACGAAATCCCGCGCCGCTTCCTCGGGATCGCGCACGATTGCGCTGGCCGCCAGCGGCGCGCCGATGCCGGAGCGCCGGTAGCGAGCCCTCAGCCCGAAGACGTCCAGCTCGGCCACGGAACGAACTTGGTCAGCTCGCGTCCGTGCCAGATCAAATCGTCACGGTCGAACGAAACGTGCAGCTCGCCAAACGGCAAAGCGAAGACTCCTGAACGGAGATCGACGTAGGCTCGGTTCTCCGACGCCAGCGCCCCGGTGATGCCGCGGTTGTAGAGGTCGGCAGCCAGCCGGAGCCGCGGATCGAAGGGGTCGGGATCGGTCGACTCATCGTCCGGGAAGAGAAACGCGTACGCGTAGACCGCGGCCGCGAGGTAGTACGCGCGTTTGTGTGTCCGTTCGGCGTGGAAGAACGAGAGCTCGGAGAGCGCGAAGAGCGCGCTCACCCCTCGTCGGCCGCTGACCACCGCGGCGTGGAGGTCGGCCAGCGCCGCCTCCGGCTCCTCGTCAAATCGCTCGGCCAGGTTCTGTTCATGGAGCACGTTCTGCGTGGGAATGCTGGGCGTGCCGACAGAGAGCACGCTTCCCGTCAGCGTGCGGTGCACGACGTCGGGCTCGACCCTGACGGCGCCGACCGGCGTCGCGCACGCAGCGGCGAGGAGCGCCACGCACCCGACCAGGGACAGGAGAGCGCACCCGCGCCCCTGTGCCATCGTCGAGGTGGTCACCGAGGCGCGGCTTTGATGAAGGCCGAAAGGACGGTCTCGCTGGGGTCCGCCTTGCACAGTCCGATGGCCCGATCGATCATCTCGCCCTCGACGCGCTCGTCCCACGTCGTCTGACGGCGCATGCCCGCGACGTACCCGTCGAAGTAGATCAGCAGACGGTCCTGGCGCTCGCTGGAAAGCGAAAGCAACTCGGCGCACTTGAGTTGCTCCATGTGAACAACCCGTGGAACGACCGTCATCTGCGCCTGCGCCGACACCACCGGAAGGGTCGCTGCGACAACGCCGACACACCACGCGGTGAGCATGACTGGTCTCGGCAGATCCATCGTCGTGACACCTCGCTGTCGGGTCGAATCCCACCACGACATTCGGTCCGGAGGATATCAGACCAAGGTCCAATACGGCTCCAGGGTACGACCATGGTCCGATTGCCCACCGTGGTGCCGCCTGCCAGAGTCCGCAGGCGTTATTCAGCACGACAGGAGAGGTCACCATGAAGGCTGTGCCCCAGAGACCCGAGCGCATCGACCGTCTCTTCTCCACCGGTGAGGCGCGGCTCGATCGCTGGTACAAGCTCACGTTCGCGACGCAGGCCTGGGCGGCCAAGCATGACGAGGGCGGCCGCACCGCGGTCGAGACCGCGTTCGCGGAGCTGCGTCCGGCCGAGAGCTTCTTCGGCTATCCGGGGCCGCGCCTGCTCCGCGCCGTTGAAGACGAGATCGCCCAGGGAGACGCGGGCGACGTCGCGCGACTCGTGCAGCGCATCTACAACGCGCTGATGTCGAACAGTTACCGCGCGGACGCCGCGGACTGGGAGACGAGCGACGATGCGACGAATGGCGCCGCCGCGCTTCGCCTGCCGCCTCGGCTGGAATCGGGTGAGACGCGGCGACCATACTTCGAGATGCTCATCGTCACGCCCGCCCCGCCGGCACGCTGGGCTTCCACCACGCAGGAGCTCCGGCGCCTGCGGCGGCCGGAGGATCAGTTCATCTACGAGAGTGTCGTGGTCGGCAGCTTCGAGGACGCGATCCTGGCCGTTCTGTTCAACGGCAGCATCCAGTCGGTGGTGATCTCGGACGGCTTCCGGTTCCCGTCCTTTCACGATGCGCCCATCCTGCACCAGGTGCTCGCGACCCAGCTTCAGGTCGATGCTGAAAGCGTTGCGCCGCAGGAGTACGGAACGCAGCTAGCCCGCGCGCTGAAGCGGGTCCGTCCCGAGGTCGACATCTACCTGCTCAGCCGGCGCAACGTGGACGCGGTCGCCAGCGACCCCGACGTCGCGACCTGTGTCCGCCGGGTGTTCTACGGCGTCGAGGAACCCCTCGAAATCCATCTCAGCGCCATCGAGGGGGTGGCCGAGCGGTTCGAGACGCCCTACTTCGACAACCTCAAGCGCTACGCGCAGCGTCCGATCGGCACGTTCCACGCCCTGCCCATCGCTCGTGGGAAGTCGATCTTCAAGTCGAACTGGATCCGCGACATGGGTGAGTTCTACGGCCCGACGTTGTTCCTCGCCGAGTCCTC
>Ga0209159_1001834_pt1 | contig 15501 bp, 14 predicted proteins | sample GraSoiAngelo_144_FD_185901 | JGI IMG/M metagenome (GOLD analysis project Ga0209159, IMG submission 185901) | Grasslands soil microbial communities from the Angelo Coastal Reserve, California, USA - 14_1009_02_40cm (SPAdes) (version 2) | ecosystem: Environmental > Terrestrial > Soil > Grasslands ...
CTTCAACCCGATTTGCTCGCGCATCCAGTTCTCGAGGAACGGCTTGGCGGTCGTCCATAGGTCGAGGTCGGGGTCGAGCTGGCGCCCGAGCCCCTCGATGTTGAGCAGCGTCTTCTGCAGCATGACGAGTTGCGGCTGGATCTGGACGTTGAAGCGGCGCGAGGTCTGGAATAGGCGCACGAGGGCCCGCCCGAAGGAGATCTCCTTCAGCGGCCGGTCGAAGAAGGGCTCGCAGACAGCGCGAATCGCGCCCTCGAACTCGTCCATTCGCGTGTCGGCTGGCACCCAGCCCGCCTCGAGGTGCGCCCGCGCCACTCGGGCATAGTCGCGCCTGAAGAAACCGAGGAAGTTCTGCGCGAGATACTGCTTGTCCACCTCGGTGAGAGTTCCCATGATGCCGAAGTCGAGTGCGACGTAGCGGCCCTCGGGCGTCACCAAGATGTTTCCCGGGTGCATGTCCGCATGAAAGAAGCCGTCGCGGAACACCTGAGTGAAGAAGATCTCGACGCCCGTGCGCGCGAGCTTCGGAATGTCCACGCCTTGCCGGCGCAGCTCGTCCACCCGGCTTACCGGGGTGCCACGCATTCTCTGCATCGTCATCACGGTGCTCGTGCAGAAGTCCCAGTACACTTCCGGAACAGCGAGCAGCGGCGAGTCGGGGAAATTGCGGCGCAGCTGGCTGGCATGCGCCGCTTCGCGCATGAGATCGAGCTCCTCGGACAAATGCCGCGCGAACTCGGCGACGACTTCACGGGGCTTGAGGCGTCTGCCGTCGGCCCAGAAGCGTTCGACGAGGCCCGCAGCGGTGTCCATCAGCGCGAGGTCTTTCGCGATCACCGGCAGCATTCCCGGCCGCAGGATCTTGACCGCCGCCTCGGCGCCGCCGGGAAGCACGGCGAGATGCACCTGGGCGACCGACGCGCTTGCGACGGGCTGCAGTTCGAATTTCTCGAAAACTTTCGCGATCGGCCTGCCGAACGTGCGCTCGACCTCAGCCACCGCGAGCTCGCCGGGAAACGGCGGTACCCGGTCCTGGAGCTTCGCCAGCTCGTCGGCGAGGTCGGCCGGCAAGAGGTCGCGGCGCGTCGAAAACACCTGGCCGAACTTGACGAAGATGGGCCCGAGCGCTTCGAGCACCAGGCGCAGCCGCACTGCGCGCGGCTCAGAGAGCGCGCGAAAGAAAAGGAGCGCATTCAGCGCGCGCGCGAGCCGGCTCCCCGAAGCAAGCGCGAACTCGTCCAGCCCGAAGCGCAGGGCTATTCGGAGGATCTTGGCGAGACGAAACAAGGAAGTGGGAGACCGCGGGGCGAAGGGGCCAATTTACCAGAATTGGCCCACCTGACCCGGGAGCGGAAGCTGCCCCTTAACGGCCCTTGCCCGATGCGGAAAGGTGCTCGATGCGCTTCTCGAGCCGGGCCACGTCGTCGCGCAGCGCGTCGACGTCACGGCAAAAGTTCTCCAGAACCGCGGGCCGTGCGAGCAGGGGCCGCTCTTCGGTCCAGTATTCGGCGAGGCTTTCGGCAAGGCGCAATGCGGCGTCGCGCCGCCACGCGGCGAGGGCCTTGCCGCCGGAGGCGAGGCGGTGGGCAGCGATGTCGCCAAACACCCTGGAGAGATCTTCTTCGAAGTCCCAGCTGAGGTGGCCGAAAAGGTAGTCCACCGCGCCAGCCAAGTCCGCCGAGCCTTCGATTTCAACGCCCTTTCGGGCGGTCTCGTCGCGAGCAAGCAGGAACGGCAGGCTGCCCGGGGTGAGCTTCACGACGAGCGCGCTGGCGGTTTCTGCCTGCGCCCGGTCGAGAAGGCCGTCGTCGGTGATCGCGAAGCGCAGGTCTGGAAAAGGCGGGCAGCGAAATTCCACGGCTTGACCCGCAAAGGGTCGCAGTCGCTCAGCCGCCCACGGCTGCTGCTCCAGAAGGTGGTTCAGCGCTACGAGGGCGCCGCGCTCGATCATGGGGTATCCGGGTCGGGCCCCGTGGCGAGCTGATCAAGCGGGCTGTTGTATCCCGGCGAGCAGCCAGCCGGAAGAGCCGTTCACCGGTTTTCGCAGATGCCAGATCTCCTCGAATGGCTCCGCCGGTGCGCTCGCCTCTTCGCGGATCGAACCGGAAAATCGCACGCTCGCCCAATACAGCTCGCCCTCGGTGACGAGCTCCAAGAGCGCAGCGTTCAAGGTCACGACGTCCGTCTGCTGCACGCCCGAATGCTCGGCGACGTCGCCTTTCAGCGCGTTGAACATGTCCTCGGTGGTGATTTGACGCAGCCGCGGGAGGTCGCCGCGATCGTTCGCTTCCTGCAGGCGCAGGAAGTTGCGCCGGGCCTCCTTGACAAAGCCGTCGACGTCGAAGCCCGCCGGAATGTTGGAGACGAACTGGCTGCGGTAATTCGGCTGCACGCCCGCGTCCCCGGGAAGCTGCGAGGGCGGCGGCGCGGCCACGGTCTCGTTGCCGAAACCTGCGTATTGCGGCCGAGACGCGCGCTGCTTCGAGAGGACGCGCGTCAACGCGAACACAATCGCGCCGGCGAGTAAGGCCATGAGGAGTGTGCTCGCCACGGCCCCGACCCCCCCCTGCGCGAACAACCAGCCCAAGCCAAGGCCCGCGGCGAGTCCGGCGAGCGGCGCAAGCCAGCGCCCCGGCCCGGATGGTTGCGGCGCGGTCGCCGGTTGCTGCTGCGTCGGCGGAGTCGCTTGCTTCGGGGTCGCGGTGACCTGGCGTTGGGCCCCGATGCTTCGGCCGCCACCGAGCCTGGCGGCCTCGACATCATCTGCCAGGATGCTCGCACCGAAGACCAGCGTGAACAAGGAAACGGTCAATTTTTTCATGGTCTCTCTCCGCGATTCAGAATTTATAACCCCGATGCAAGGCCACGATACCCGCACTCAGGTTGAAATATTCGACCTTCTCGAGCCCCGCCCGTTCCAGCATGCCCTTCAGGCTCTCCTGGTCGGGGTGCATGCGTATCGATTCGGCGAGATAACGGTAGGCAGCTTCGTCGCCCGCCACCGCCCTGCCCAGCCAGGGAAGCACCTTGAACGAGTACCAGTCGTAGGCCTTCGCGAGCGGCGGCCACACGCGCGAGAACTCGAGCACGAGCAGCCTCCCACCGGGCTTGAGCACGCGGCGCATTTCGGCAAGGGCTGCGTCTTTTCGCGTCATGTTGCGCAGACCGAAGGCGACGCTGACACAGTCGAAGTAGTTCGACGGAAACGGCAGTTTTTCTGCGTCGCACTGCACCGATGGGGCCAGGCGGCCGCGGTCGAGCAGGCGATCGCGCCCCCGCTCCAGCATCGCACGGTTGATGTCGCTGAGCCACACCTGTCCGCTTGCCCCGGCACGCTTCGCGAAATCGAACGCCAGATCACCCGATCCGGCGGCCACATCGAGCACCCTCTCGCCTTCACGCACGCCGGCGAGCGCCACCGCGAAAGTCTTCCATAGCCGGTGCAGGCCGCCGGACATCAAATCGTTCATCAGATCGTACCGGGCTGCGACCGAGGAAAAAACGCCGCCGACGCGCGAAGCCTTTTCGGCCTCGTCGATGCGCTGGTATCCGAAGTGGGTCTGACTCACGCGAGCATGCTAGCACGCCGCTTAGACGTGTTCATCTCGGGCGCTCAGCCTTCGCGTCGCGCCCCGGCTGCCTCGAGCCGCTTGAGATAAGTCTGCCAGAGAGACTGACGATTCGTGCCCAGATCGTAGAGGTAGTCCCAGGAGTAGATGCCGGTGCCGTGCCCGTCGGAAAAATGCGGCTGCACCGCGTAGCTGCCCACGGGGTCCAGGCTCAGGATGTCCACGTCCTTCTTGCCGACCTGCAGGACTTCCTGTCCCGGTCCGTGGCCGCGCACTTCGGCCGACGGGGAGTACACGCGCAGGAATTCGTAGGACAGCTCGAAACGATTGCCGTCGGAAAATGAAACCTCGAGCACCCTGGATTTCTGGTGCAGCTTTATTTCGGTGGGTGTCGGTCTGTCCGCGGCCGCCATGACGCATTTTAGACGACCTGCAGCGCGCAAAACTCTTGCTTAACGCGTGGTTTGTCCGCCCGAGAGGTGCGGCAAGCGCTTGTTCAGGACGGTGAAACGCGGACCCGCTCGTAGTCGAAGCCGCGCTCGAGCAAGCCGGAGAGCGTGACGCGTTTTATGGCGTTGCCGAGTTCGAGCTCGAGCTCGCCGGCGCGCCGATACCAGCCCGTAGGCAGCACGAGCGCAGGCGACAGACCCGGCGCGACCGGCAGCATCAGCGCATCGGACCGCTGCGGGGCGCTCCGGTCGGACGAGCGCACGGCGCAGGCCTTTGCTTCCCCTTTCAGGGCCCGCGCCCCGATGGTGAGCGTTTGATCCGGTCCCTCGATCAGCCAGTCGACGTGGCAAAGGATGAACTGGCGCGCCCCGCCCGGCCGTAGCGCCACCAGCTGTCGGTGGGCCAGACGCATGCCCTGCGTCCCGCGGCGAAGTCTGAATCCGTCGTCCGATTCTCCGAGCGTTTCCCAGGTCTCCAGACCCTGCTCGCGGGCATCCCCTTCCGCGCTCGGCTGGAACGTATGAAATCGCTCGGCTTCCCCGTAGGAATAGCTCGAAGGACCCGCGCTCTTCGCTATAGGGGGGGTGCCTTCGATCGCATGGTGAATCGCGGCGAAGCCGCTTACCAGCTCCATAGGCGAGGGGCTCGCGCGGCGCGGAAAGTCGCGCGCGGGTGAGGAATCGAGCCAGGCGCGCTGAAGTGTCTTGAGCAGATCCTGAGCGGCAAGCCGCGTGCAATCGGAACCGAGTCCGAGCGTGGCAGGCTCGGCGCCTTCTTCGAGGCGCCGGATGCGTGCGCTGATCGAAGCGGCGACGCGGGCGAGGTCGAGAAAGCGCAAGCTCACCGAACCGGCCGCCGCCTCCGCCCAGACGGGCCCCGAAGCTCCTGCGAGATCCACGGCGTAGCCGCCTTGCAGGGGTGCCTCGCGGCTGAGCACCACCTTGTGCGCCCAGCGACGGACCCACTTCCGCGCCCAGTCGAGTTCCCGGTAAGACAGGCGCTGCGGTTGGGCAAGCTGCAGCATCAGCACTTCCACGTACGCTGCCATCGGCGAGGATTCGACGCTCAGGTCGGCGACAGTCTCGCTCCTGATTGCGCGCGCTTCGGCTGCCGCGTACGTCTGGTGCATCAACTTCCAGTAGTCCGCTCCGAACTCGCGTCGCGCGAACTGGCAGGTCCCGATCACTTCTCCTGCGCAGGCGAGCACGCGCTGGAAAAGTCGGGCGAGGGAGGGCTCGAGCTCGGGATGCTTGCCGTTCAACGCGGCGCTCAGGAGGCGTGCGTAAGGCCGGAGCATCGCGGCCCACAAGGCGTTCGCGTGAACGAAGGCTGTGGCCTCGCCCTGGTCGAGCGGCAGGGGTTTTCCGGCGAAGCCCTTGGCTTGCTCCACTTCGGCATGCATGACCGGATAGCGCAGGCGCTCGAGGATCTGCAAATAGGCCGAATGCCTGGGCGGATGAGCCTCGATCTCCTCGAGCAGCGTCAGAAGCGCGCTGCAGGCATGCGGCATACCGGCAAGCGCCGCACGCGCAAGCCAGTCCTCACAGCTTGTCAAGTCGGCGAGACGCGGTTGCGAGTCGGGGAGGAAGTCGCGAAGGACCATGAGTTCTGTTTCGGGGTCTGTTTCTGCGAATTGCGATCATGGCACTGTACTATGACGTGGTCATAAACGCCGGGCAAACTGTGGCCGGGATGTGAAAAAATTGGCAGAGAACGGCGCGCCCGCGAGGTGCGTCAGAGCGCCTCGAACGTGACGCGCTCGAAATCGGCGCCGCGATCGACGACCGACGCAAGCCGTAGCCTTCCGGGGCGCTCGGTGAGCACCTCAATCTCTCGATTCTGCTTGAACCATCCCACCGGGACAACCAGCGTTTCCGGTGCCTGGAGCGCGGCGACCGCCGGCAGTAGAAAGGCCTGGGTGTATTGCTCGGCCGCGGCCTGGGCGCCGACCGCCCGGATCGCGGCTCCCTGGGGAATCCCGGGGAGGATTTGGACGCCGACGCGCAATTCGAATTCCACCGAAACTGAGAGCCACTTGACCGCGCAGAGAAGAAAGGCCTTCGCGTCAGCCAGCCGGATCCCGAGCAGCTGTCCAAGCATTAGGCGCGAGCTCGCGGCAGTATCGACCCGCGCGAGGCGCAGCCCGGAGGCACTCTCGTCCTTGATCTCCCAAGTCTCGACGGCGAAATCCGGCGGAGGGCCGGGCTCATCCTCGTGGCGCGTGGTGACTCGGCCGAGGGTTGCAATTTGCTCGTGCTGCACCTGGGATATCTTCTGAGGGCCTCCGCGGGCCGCAAACGCGCGGCCGGTGACGAAGTAATGCATCGCGGCCATTCCCGAGCAGATCTGTGCCGTGCCGCTTGCGCCGCGGCGCGGGTGCGCGCGCGATTGCTTGTCCTCGCACCACCGCCGATAGAGCATGGTGAGCAGGCTTTCGGCGAGCGGGGCAGTCACGTCCTCGCCGAGGCCGAGCGCCGCAGGGGTCTCGCCCTTGCGCAGCAGGCCGACGCGCTTGCGCACGCTGCTACCAAGCTCGTGGATGTCGAGAACGCGGGTCGTGTCCCCCTCCGGCATGCGGCGCGAGGCGCCGGCAGCACCCGAAAGATCGATGACCAGCGGTGCGGCCCCGTCACCAGCGGCAGCGGGGGCGCGTCCGATCGAGACCTTCGGCGTCCAGCGCTCGAGCCAGAGCGAAATGAGCTCGATCTGGCGCGGGGTCAGCTTTCCGGGGTTGGCAAGATCGATCAGCAGAACCTGCGCGTAGGTTTCCGTACAGGTCGTCTGCTTGCCCTTATGAGTCGGATGCGCGACCTCGCCTCCGGCCACGCCCCGCTCCTCGACGAACGCATAGACGCTGTGCAGCAGCTTCCATTCGCGCTCGCCGACGTCCTGATAGGCTTGATAATAGGCAATCATCTTCTGCCCGGTGCACCACAAGACGCGCTCGCCTATCAAGGCCGCGCTCGTGGCGGATGCGCCGCCCGCAACCGCTCTCAAACAGTGCTGATATCCGTATGAGAGCGCGTCCCAGAGCGCGTGCGCCCTTTCGAGGATCTCTCGCTCCGGTTTGGCGAGCGGAGCAGGGCGGCTGGAAAATTTCTTGGAATGTTCCTTTTGCACGAAGCTCACAGGCTCGCGCAAGAGCTCCAGTATCTTGAGCCGCTCGGCAGGCGCGATGCTGCAGGCATTCAGCTCATCGAGCTGTGCGAGGAGACGAACGTGCGATGGGCCGACGTTGATGAGCGGCAGAGATTGCAACCACTTCGCGCAGCCGGAAGAATCCGTGAAATCGGGAGCAGCGTTCGGCTTGATGCTAGGGGGATCGAAGCTGGACACGGGGTCAGTCCAGTCTGCGTTTCAGCGCGGCTGCAAGTGCGCCGCGGTCGGGAGCCGGGCGCCGCGGGACATCCGCGCGCGCAGGCTCGGCCCAGATCGGACGGGGAAAATGACGATCGCGCTGATGGCGCGGAATCACGTGCCAGTGCAGATGGGCCGTGACGTTGCCGAGGCTCGCGAGGTTAACCTTGTCCGGATCGAGGAGCGCGCGGAGCACGGCCTCGGTTGCGAAGACCGCATTCATGAGCCGTGTGCGTTCAGCTGGCTCAAGGTCGGTCATCTCCTTCACGTGCCGCTCGAGGACCACCCTGCAAAAGCCGGGATAATCCGGATCGTCGACCAGCACCACGCGGCAGAACCCGTCGCGCCAGAGCAAATCCCCGCCGGGGGAATCGCATAGCTCGCAGGGTTTGTCCATCAAATTTTTGCTCCCCGTCCGGGGGCGCCGCATCGGCGAATCGTCTGCGCTCGGCGAAGGATAGCAGAATCAGCGACGGCTACGGGCTTTACCGGTTCGACGGCGGCTCGGCCGGGACTGCGTTCTCCGGGAAGATGTCCCGATAGCTCGCGTAAAAGCTGGCGAACACCGTGGGCAGCGAGATCAGGGTAAGAATCAATACAAGAGAGCGCAACACCTGTACGTTTCCCTGCATCAAGAAAGCCGCGACCGTGACCGCTACCAGGAAGGCCGCCCCCGCCAGCGCGAGTACGGCCCCATAGACGAAAAACGCCCGCCAATTCCGCAATACGGCGAAAAAGCTGTAGAAAAGCGATTGAGCTGCGCCGATGCGGTTCCATGCAGCGAGCACGGGCGCAAACCAGAAGGCCATCAGCACCGGGGTGGCGGCCACGGTCGCGACCAGCATCGCGCGCGAGACGCTGCCGTCGCTCAAGGCCTCGATGGAGGGCTCCTGGCCGGAGAGCACCCATTGCATCAGCGCGCCCGCGTCCGCAAACGAAGCGACGCCAAGCACCAAGACGATCGAGAGAAGATACAGAACGCCCAGCGCGACCAGGGTGGCGGGCCCGCTTCTGAAACCTGCGAAAAGCAGCGTAGGACGCAGCAAGCCTCCGCGCTCGAGCACCGCGCACATGATCATGAAGCTGACTGAAAACGCCGGCAGCAACACGGTAGACGTGGCGGGGCCCAGGTAACGGATCTGGCCGAGAAGCGCAACGGCGATCCAGTACGTGAACACCAGAAACAGCCACATCGGCGGGCTCTTGCGAAAAAGGGCAAAACCTCTTACGAGCCAGGACCAGCCGTTTCTCGCCGGAACGACTCGCATTCCTAGACTTGAAATCCGCTCGTGCTCATCTTCGCCAGTGTGGTGCAGCCGCCTGTTTCAGACAAGAGGAAAAGGACGGGTGCGGCGCGCCTCGAGCACCCGGCGAAAATGTTCCGGGTCATGCGCGTGGGTAAGCTCACCCGCACGAGGCAGGTAGAAATCGTGCAAACGCGAAAGCCAGAACCGCAGGGCTGCGGCGCGCAGCAGCACCGGCCAGGCTTCCTCCTCGATCCGGGTGAATTCGCGGGCCCGGCGGTACGCTCCCAGGAGCGCCGTCGCACGCCCCGAGTCGATTTCGCCTGCCGAGTCCACGCACCAGTCGTTGACTGTCACCGCGAGGTCGAACAGGAGCGCGTCGATCCCGGCGAAATAAAAATCGATCACTCCGCCGATGCGCTCTCGCTCGAACAGCACGTTGTCGCGGAAGAGATCCGCGTGAACCGGGCCGCGGGGCAAATCGAGCGAGCGGTAGCGCGCCTGAAATTCGAGCTCGGATGCGAGCAGCCCGCGGTGCTCTTCGTCGAGGAACGGTGTCACCTCGCGCGCCGCCTCGCGCCACCACTTCGGCCCGCGTGGATTCTCGAGCTTCCCGCCGTAACCTCTTCCGGCAAGATGCATGTCGGCAAGGGTGGCACCGACCTGCTCGCAGTGGATGGGCTGCGGCGAGCTCACCGGGGCGCCGGGGAGGCAAGTGACGAAACACGCGGGCTTGGTGTTCAAGGTCCCGAGGTACTCGTCCCTGCGGTCGGCGATCGGCGCGGGACACGGTATGCCGTGACGCGCAAGGTGCGCCATGAGGTTCAGATAGAAGGGAAGCTCCGCTGCACTGAGCCGCTCGAAAAGCGTGAGAACGAAGCGGCCGTGCGAAGTGGTGACAAAGTAGTTCGTGTTTTCGATTCCCGCGGCGATGCCCTGCAGATCGACCAGCGTGCCGATGGCGTAGCGTTTCAACCAGGCCGAAAGTTCCTCGGCGGTGACGCGCGTGAAGACAGACATGATGCCGGAGCGGTCGCCGCCGTCGGCGCCAGCGTCAGAACCGGCGGATCACCCAAAGCGGCACCCGTACGCCGCGATCGAGGCTCTCGTTTCTCAGACCCGGGCCATCGCCCAGGTCCTCGACCAGGTAGTACTCCTGACCCGCCGGAGTGGTGACGCGCACCACGCGCCGGCCGTCGATGAGCTGCTCCTCGACCTGGTCGCCCCCGCCAGGCTGGATGCGCACTGCCGGCTCGCCCGGCTGCTCCGAGGAAACGCCGGGTGGCGGCGGCGGAAGCTCGGGAAGCGGTTCGAGCTTGGGCAGCTGCTGCGGCCAGGCCGGTAATGCGATGGCAAGCACAACCGCAGCGAGGAATCGACGTGACATTTATTGAAATCCTTTACGGGGGCAGTCTAGCAGAACTGTCGTGCTCCCGGCGTCGCGGCGCGTCGGGCCTTGTCAGAGCTCGAGCAGGATTTCGCGCTCTGTAGCCTCCACGAATTCTGACATAATGCGGGAGAGACGCCAGGCTCCGCATGCCGCGTTCACCTCCCGCGACGCCGCGTCGAAAGACTTCGGAATCTTGTCGCTCATAAGTTCCCTTGGAAAAAACGCTCCTGCTGGTTGACGGGTCGTCGTACCTATACCGCGCTTTCCATGCGTTGCCCGACCTGCGCAACGCGGCGGGCGAGCCCACCGGCGCGATCTACGGCGTGCTCAACATGCTACGGCGCCTCCTTGCCGACTACAAGGCCGACTATCTTGCATGCGTCTTCGATGCGCGAGGCAAGACTTTCCGCGATGAGATGTACGCGCAATACAAGGCGAACCGACCGCCCATGCCCGACGATCTCGGCGCGCAGGTCGGGCCGCTACTCGACGCAATACGGGCCTCGGGCTGGCCTTTGCTGCAGATCGAAGGCGTGGAGGCGGACGACGTCATCGGCACGCTCGCGCGCGAGGCCGAGAAGCGCGGGCTGCGCTGCGTGATTTCCACCGGCGACAAGGACCTCGCGCAACTTGTCTCCGACCGCGTGACCCTCGTCAACACGATGTCGAACGAGCGCCTCGATCCCGCGGGCGTGCAGGCGAAGTTCGGCGTGCGCCCTGAGCGCATGCTCGACTACCTGACGCTCGTCGGCGACTCTGTCGACAACGTGCCGGGGGTCGACAAGGTCGGTCCGAAAACCGCGGCGAAGTGGCTCGAGCAATACGGCTCGCTCGAGGAGGTGGTGCGGCATGCGGATGAGATCGGCGGTGCGGTCGGCGAAAATCTGCGAAAGGCGCTCGGCTGGCTCCCCCAAGCCCAGGCATTGCTCGCGGTGAAATGCGATCTGGAGTTGCCGGTCAAGCTGGAAGAGCTGAAGCTCGGCCCCCGGGACGAGAAGCGCCTGGCCGAATTGATTTCCCATTTCGGATTCAAGACCTGGCTGAAGGAGACGGCCAGCGACACCTCCCCGCCTCCGGCGCCTAGCCCCGAGCCCGTCCGCGCGGACCGGGAGGAGCGCCGCTACGAGACGCTCGTCGAAGAAGCCGATCTCGCGCGTTGGCTGAAGGATCTCGAGGCGGCCGAGCTCGTCGCTTTCGACACCGAGACGACGAGCCTCGACCCGATGCAGGCGCGGCTCGTGGGCATGTCTTTCTGCGTGCTTGCGGGCCGCGCGGCCTACCTGCCGCTCGCGCACAGCTACGCCGGCGCGCCGGCCCAATTGGGCGTCGAGCGGGCGCTTGCAATGCTGAAACCCTGGCTCGAGAGCGAAAAGCACAAGAAGCTCGGCCAGAACATCAAGTACGACCAGCACGTGCTCGCCAATCACGGCGTCGCCTTGAAGGGCATCACGCACGACACGCTGCTCGAATCCTATGTGCTGGAGAGCCACGCGCGCCACGACATGGACAGCCTCGCCACGCGCCATCTCGGGCTGAAGACCCTCACTTACGACGAGGTGACGGGAACGGGCGTCGGGCGCATTCCCTTCGAGCAGGTCGATGTCGCGCGCGCCGCGGCCTACGCCGCCGAGGACGCCGACCTCACGCTCCGGATCCACCATACGCTCTTTCCGAAACTGGAGGCCGCAGAGAAGCTCCTCTACGTTTACGGCTCGATCGAGCTTCCTGCGCGCGAAGTCCTTTTCAGGATGGAGAGGGACGGGGTCCTGATCGACGCGGCGCAGCTCGAGGCGATGAGCCACGAGCTGGGGCAGAAGATGCTCGAACTCGAGAGCAGGGCTCACAAGGAGGCCGGGCAACCCTTCAACCTCGGTTCGCCGAAACAGATCGCCGAGATATTCTTCGAGAAAAAAGGAATGCCCGTCATCAAGAAGACGCCCTCCGGCGTGCCCTCGACCGACGAGGACGTGCTGGAGAAGCTCGCGCTCGACCACCCGCTCGCGAGGATGCTGCTCGATTACCGGGAAATCTCCAAGCTCAAGTCCACCTACACGGACAAATTGCCGAAGATGGTGAATCTGCGCACGGGCCGGGTGCACACCAACTATGGGCAGACGACCGCCGTCACCGGGCGCCTCGCCTCGAACGACCCCAACCTGCAGAACATTCCGGTGAGGACCCCCGAGGGGCGGCGCATCCGTGAAGCCTTCGTTGCTTCGCGCGGCCACGCCATCGTGAGCGCCGACTATTCGCAGGTCGAGCTGCGCATCATGGCGCACATCTCGGGGGACGAGAATCTGCTGCGCGCGTTCGGGGCGGGGGAGGACATTCACCGCGCCACGGCGGCCGAGGTTTTCGGACGCTCGCTCAAGGACGTCACACCCGAGGAGCGCCGCTACGCCAAGGTGATCAACTTCGGGCTGATCTACGGGATGTCGGCGTTCGGCCTCGCGCAGCAGCTCGGTCTGGAGCGCGCCACCGCGCAGGCCTACATCGCAAGCTACTTCACCCGTTATCCGGGTGTCGCAAAGTACATGGAGGAAGTGCGCAAGACCGCGCGCGACCGCGGCTACGTCGAGACGGTGTTCGGGAGGCGCCTGTGGCTGCCCGAGATCAAGAGCTCCAACCCCGCGCGCCGCGGCGGAGCCGAGCGCGCCGCGATCAACGCGCCCATGCAGGGCACGGCCGCGGACCTGATCAAGCTCGCGATGATCGCCGTGCGGGGTTGGCTGGACCGCGAGAGGCTTTCGACCAAGCTCATCATGCAGGTGCACGACGAGCTGGTGCTCGAGGCGCCGGAGGACGAGCTTGCCCGCGTAAAGGCCGAGATCCCCGGGCTGATGAGCGGCGTGGCAAAACTCAAAGTCCCTCTTGTCGTGGACGTGGGATCAGGACAGAATTGGGAAAAGGCGCACTAAAGCGCCCACAACAAAACCCATCCGGTCCAGAGGAGGACGACATGACACCGAATTCCCTTCAGGAAGAACAGAACTCGCCCGATGTTATCCGGCACCTCGTGCTGCTCGGGGACGCGTTGCAAAACATAGATCTCGGAAAGGGGCAGGTGGAGAGCACACTCGTCCCGCGGCCCCGCAATCCCTGGAAGCTCACCGTTCTCCAGCCGCCCGAGGTACTGCGGCAAAGTCGCGTGCGGGCGATTCCGGCGGAGGCCACTCACATCGGGATTTGCGTCGACGGCGGCTGGGCGATCGAGACAAGCGGCCTGCTGAAGGGCCGCGCGCAATCGATCCAAGACGCCCTGGACACGCTTGCTGCGGCGGCCGATGAATTCGAGAACACGTTCGCCCGCCTGATCGCCGCCGCCGCGGAAGCCGGTGTGCCGACGATCGTATGCACGCTCGTTCCGGCGCGATATACCGAGCCCTCGCGGCAGCGCGTGGGCGCCACGGCGCTCGCGATTTTCAACGACCGCATCCTGCGGCGTACCATCGCCGCGCGGCTCTCGATCGTGGAACTGCGCCTGATATGCGACGAGGACAGCGACTACGCGAGCGAGACGCTGTTGTCGCACGCGGGCGTGCGCAAGGTGGCGAACGTGGCCCGCTCGGCGCTCTACGACATTTCGCGCAATCCGGGGCGAACGCGGGTGTATTTCTAGCGACCATGAATCAGCTGCACTCCGGCGACATCGCCGAAGCGCTCAACGCCGCGACGCTATCCGAAAATCGCAAAAATCGGCCGAAAACGACCGCTCGATAACAGGCCCTGCTATTCTGAGCTCAATGTTGCCGCTCCTTGACTGCGCGCCGATGCTCCACAGCCGGGACGTGGACGAGACCCGGGCGTTCCTGGCGAAAAAAGTGATCAGGATGGAAGTGCTTGGCTCCGCAGCATCCGCGGCTTCGATCGACGTGCGGCTAAACGGCGTATACCTTAGAGATACCTGGCTCGGCTATGTCGCTTACGGCACACCGGCGCAAGTGCAGTTTTCCGCAAGCTCCAGTGCCTGGCTCGGGCGTGAAGGAGGCCAAGCCAAGAGCACTGCGTCGGCCTCGAGATGCGGCGATTTCTGGATACATATTCCGCTGCGCGGCCGATTCGAGGCGCGAACGGCGGACCGTGTCATCGAATGCGACCAGCGCTGCGGGGTGGTGATTTCGCCGCACCAGCCCCAGCTATTGCGCACGGACGCCGATAGCACCCGACTGTCTCTCTCTTTCCGAAGCGATGCGGTCGAGCGTCAACTCGCCGCGCTGATTGGCGATGGACTGGCAAAACCTATTTTCTTCGACCCGGAGCTGCGGCTAGAGCAGGGACATGGCGGCAGATTGTCCGCCATCCTGCATTGGGCCGCCAGGGAGTTCGAGCTCGACGCATTGCGCGCGAATCGCGTGCTTGCCGCCAGTTTCGAGCAATTCGTGATGAACTGGCTGCTGCTGTCGCAGCCCAGCAACTACAGCGATGCGATCGGCAAGCCCAGCCGTCCTATTGCCCCGCGCGATGTCAAGCGGGCCGTCGAATACATTCACGGGTACCTTGCCCAGCCGATCACGCTTCCTGACCTTGTCGCCGCTTCCGACGTGCCGGGCCGCACGCTGCTCAAGCACTTTCGCGATTGCCACGGCGTGTCGCCGATGCGCTATCTGCGCTACCAGCGTTTGGATCGAGTGCGGGCCGAGCTTTCAACGGGCCAGGCACCAAGCGTCGCCGCTTCGGCGTTGCGGTGGGGCCTTGCGCATGCCGGACGTTTCGCCATCGACTATCGCAAGCGCTTCGGCGAATCACCTTCCGTCACGTTGGCAAGGGGTCGCGCCGGCTCCTGAGGCGACAATGCGGGCGCACTGTCCGCTAATCGCCGCGACTGTCCGCGTCGAGCAAGTTTCCAGCGACCCCCGGCGCGTGGCGCAATTCTTCGTTGCCGGCTTGCTCCATACTTTCAGGCGGCAAACTCTCGCCGTAAGCCACGGAGGCGTCATGAACCCGGTCCTGCGCACAGCAGTACTTGTAATCGGCCTGAGCAGCCTTATTGCGGCGTTCCCGACTGCGGCGCACGACGACGGCATCGAAAAGCTCGGCACGGTGCGTTTCCCGACTTCATGCAGCCCGGCGGTGCAACAGCAGTTCGAACGCGCCGTCGCGCTGCTGCACTCCTTCTGGTTCAGCGAGGGCCTGAAGGCATTCGGCGCGATTGCCCAGGCCGACCCGGGCTGCGCGATGGCGCACTGGGGCACCGCAATGCTGGCGTGGGGAAATCCCTTCACCTGGCCGCCCGCGCCGGCGGCGTTGGCTGGCGGATTGGCAGCGGTCGAGAAGGCAAAGGCGGCGCAGGCGAAGACCCAGCGCGAACGCGATTACATAGGCGCGGTCGAGGCGTTCTACAAGGACTCGGACAATGTGGAGCACCGTACCCGCGCGCTCGCCTACGTGAAGGCGATGGAGCAACTCGCGCAGCGCTACCCCGAAGACACCGAGGCGTCCGTGTTCTACGGACTGGCACTCGATGTGACGGCACTACCCACCGACAAGACCT
>Ga0209159_1001835_pt1 | contig 15489 bp, 19 predicted proteins | sample GraSoiAngelo_144_FD_185901 | JGI IMG/M metagenome (GOLD analysis project Ga0209159, IMG submission 185901) | Grasslands soil microbial communities from the Angelo Coastal Reserve, California, USA - 14_1009_02_40cm (SPAdes) (version 2) | ecosystem: Environmental > Terrestrial > Soil > Grasslands ...
GCGGGGTCGGAGAAGACGCGCTCGCGCATCTTCTTCCGGTCCATGGCGCCGGATGCGGCGATGAACTCCGCGCCGAACAGCCTTTCAAGCTGCGGCAACGCCGCGCCCCCGCGCTCGGTGAGCTCGCGCGCGATGGCGTCGGTGTCGACGACGCTGGCGCCGAGGCGGGCGAACTCCTCGGCCGCCGCGCTCTTGCCGCTGCCGATGCCTCCGGTCAGACCGATCACAAAGCTCACAGCCTCTGCACGTACCACCGCACGATGGGATCGCCCCAGTAGAGCGCGACCACGCCTGCGATCGCGAGATACGGTCCGAAATGAAAGCGGAACCCGGCGTCCCAGCGGCCGCGCGCCGCGAACATTTGCAGCGCGCCGAAGGCGAGGCCGACGAGCGAGGAAAGCAGGATCACCAGCGGCAGCATCTTCCAGCCCAGAAACGCTCCCACCGCGGCGTTCATCTTGAAGTCGCCGTATCCCATGCCTTCCTTGCCGGTGACCAGCTTGTAGCCCCAGTAGACCAGCCACAAAGACAGATAGCCGGCCGCGGCGCCGATCACCGCCTCGGGCAGCGGGACGAAGGCCCCTGCGACGTTCAGGACCAGCCCGATCCAGACCAGCAATAGCGTCAGCGCATCGGGCAGGAAACCGGTTTCCTGGTCGATGAACGCGAGTGCGATCGTGAACCAGACGAACAGCGCCGCGCCAAGCGCGGCAAGCGAGGGCCCGAAGCGCCACGCGGAATAGGCCGCAGCGAGTCCGGCGAGCAGCTCGACCACGGGGTACTTGATGCCGATGCGGGCGCCGCACGCAGAGCATCTGCCGCGCAGCGCGAGGTAGCTAAGCAGCGGAATGTTCTCGCGCGCCGTGATGGCATGCCCGCAGCCGGGGCAGCGGGAGCGCGGCACGACGAGGTTGTAGGTCTCCTCCTTGACGGGTTCCTGCCCTGCGAGCTCGGCGCATTCGGCCCGCCACTCGCGCTCCATCATCTTCGGCAGGCGATGGATGACGACGTTCAGGAAAGAGCCGATGCACAGCCCGAGCGCCAGCGCAACCCAGGGCAGCACGGCTGGCTGAAGGAGCCAGCCGAGGGCGCTCATTGCCTAAACGGCCTGGCCGATCTTGAAGATCGGCAGGTACATCGCTATGACCATGCCGCCGATCAGCGTGCCGAGGACCACCATGATCATCGGCTCCATGAGCGAGGACAGCGCCTCGACCGCATCGTCCACTTCGGCCTCGTAGAAGTCGGCGACCTTGCCGAGCATGCCGTCCAGCGCTCCCGTTTCCTCGCCGATCGAGCACATCTGGAGCACCATCGAGGGGAACACGTTGGCGTTCTGCATCGCCACGGTGAGCGAGGTGCCGGTCGAGACCTCGGCCTGGATCTGCTTGGTGGCCATGAGATAGATGTAGTTGCCGGATGCGCCGCCGACGGAGTCGAGGGCCTCCACCAGCGGCACGCCCGCGGCGAACATCGTGGCGAGCGTCCGGGTCCAGCGCGCAATGGTCGACTTGCGCACGAGGTCCCCGAACACCGGCATGCGCAGCATCAGCCGGTCCATGAAGACCTGCACCGCGAGCGAACGCTTCCAGGCTTGAAGGAAGCCGTAAATACCGCCAATGATCACCGGGAAGATGATGTACCACCTGGTCACGAACCAGTCGGAAATCGCCATCACGATCAGCGTGGGCGCCGGCAGGTCGGCGCCGAAGTTCCTGAACACCTCCTTGAACGCCGGGATCACGAAAATCATGATCACCGCGGTGATGATGAATGCCACCGCGATGATCGCGATCGGGTAGAACAGCGCCGACTTGATCTTCGACTTGATCGCCAGGATCTTCTCTTTGTAGGTCGCCAGGCGCTCGAGCAGGTTTTCCAGAATTCCCGCCTGCTCGCCCGCCTGCACCAGGTTGCAGTAAAGCGCATCGAAGTACAGCGGGTACTTGCGGAACGCCGAGGCGAGCGACGAGCCGGTCTCGACTTCGGTCTTGATCTCCAGCACCAGCTTCTGCACGGCCGGGTTGGAGGCGCCCTTGCCGACGATGTCGAACGCCTGCAGCAGCGGCACGCCGGCCTTCATCATCGTCGCGAGCTGCCGCGTGAACAGCGCGAGATCCTTTTCGCTGACCCTGCCGCCGCCGCGGATCCTCTGCTTCTTGACCTTCTGCACCAGGATGCCCTGCCGCCGCAGGGTGGCATTGACCGCGGTCTCGCTGACCGCGCGCAGCTCGCCGCGAATGATCTTGCCGGCCCTGTCCTTGCCTTCCCAGAGGAAGATGAATTCCTTGGGCCCCTTTATTGCTGCTGCTGTTGCCATATGACCGGGCGCTCCCGCTTGTTGGAGCCGATAATGCCCCCCGGGGAGACGTTTGTAAAGGCTGAAATACCCGCTCTAAGCCTCTGAGGGCTCGGCGTTTTCGACCGGCTCGACCGGCCGGAAGATACGCACCGTTTTCACCGTCCGGCCCTGGGCGTGCACGATTTCCATCGGCACGCTGCCGATCTTGACCGCAACGTCGGCCTCGGGGATGTCCTGCAGGTACTCGACGATCAGCCCGTTGAGGGTCTTCGGTCCGTCGGTCGGCAGATTGAGGCCCAGCGCCCGGTTGATGTCGCGCACCGGCATCGCGCCCTCGGCGGTGGCGGTGCCCTGCTCGTCCCAGGCGAGCATCGGCGCCGCCGAGGGCAGCGAGGTGGTGAACTTGCCGATGATCTCCTCGATGATGTCCTCGAGCGTGACCAGGCCCATCAGCTCGCCGTACTCGTCGACCACCAGCGCGACGCGCTCCCTGTTTTCCTGGAAGTACTGCAGCTGCGCCAGCACCGGCGTGGTCGAGGGCACGAAGTAGGGCTCGACGAGAAGCCGCTCCAGCGCCGGCTTGTCGAGCTCGCCGGTGCGCAGCAGGGCCAGCACCTTGCGCAGGTGAAGCACGCCGAGCACCTCGCCGAGCGCGTCGCGGAACACGGGCAGCCGCATGTGGTAGCTGGTGGCGAGCTGGTGGGAGATGGTCTCCAAGTCGTCGTCGAGCTTGATGGCCTCGATGCGCGCGCGCGGCACCATGATGTCCTGCACCGTTACCGCGCCGACATCGAACAGGTTGAGCAGGATCGACAGGTGCTTTTTCGGCATGAAGCTGGAGGACTCGAGCACCAGCGTGCGGATCTCCTCGGCCGAGAGCTTGGGCGTATCCATGTTCGGATCGGTCGGGATCCGCAACAGCCAAAGCAGCGGCCTCACGAACAGGTTCACGAACCAGGCGGCGGGCACGAGAAGGCGCAGCGTCGCCTTGAGCGGGTACGAGAGCAAAAGCGCGGTGCGCTCCGGATAGGTTGCGCCGATGACCTTCGGCGTGATCTCCGAGAAGATGATGATCAGGAACGAGATCACCAGCGTGCCGATGGCGTAGACGATCTTGTCCTCGCCGAACAGCCTGATCGCGATGAAGCTCGACAGCGAGCTCGCCGCCACGATCACCAGCGTGTTGCCGATGAGGATGCCGCCGAGCAGGCGGTCGGTGCGCTTGAGCAGCTCGGCAACGCGCACGGCCGAGCGGTGGCCCTGTGTCACCAGGTGCTTCAACCGGTAGCGGTTGATCGCCATCATCGCGGTCTCGGCGATCGAGAAGAACGCCGACAGCAGCAGCAGCGCGACGAGCGCCGCCACCTGCCAGCTCAGCGGCCATTGTTCGTGCATCTCAGCTCCGATGCAGAATCACTTCGAGAACGAAGCGGCTGCCCGGATAGGCGAGCATCAGCATGATGAAACCGGTGAGCGTCCAGCGCAAAGCGGTGCGCCCCCGCCAGCCGTAAAGCCAGCGCCCCGCGAGCAGCAACGCGAAAACCAGCCAGGACAGGACCACGAACAGCGTCTTGTGGTCGAAGCGCATGGCGCGGCCGAGAAAGGACTCCGAATAGGCAATGCCGACGACAAAGGTGACTGTCAGCACGGCAAACGCCGCGCCGATCAGACGAAACACGAGGCGCTCCAAGGAGAGCAATGGCGGCACATCGCGCAGCGGCCCCTCGAGCCATGCGCCGCTCTGTGCCGTTGCGTGCGCGGCGTGCAGGCGCCGCTCGACCGAAGAAATGAGCAGCGCATGGAACGTCGCGACGACGAACAGGCTGTAGGCAAGCATGCCGAAGAAAAGGTGCAGCCGGAATTCGAACGAGACGGGATCCGGGCTCGCTCGACCCGAGAAGAATGCGGGCAGCGGCGCACAAAGCGCAGCGGCGGCGAGCGCCATCGGATACACCAGCTCTATCCGATAGAAGATGCCTTCGACCCAGCAGATGAGGACGGCCAGCCCCATCATGACCGAGAGCGCCTGCGCGAAGCCGAAGCGCAGTTCTGCCGCGGCGAAGATCTGCGAGTAGAGGAGCGCCCCGTGAATTCCAAGCGCGACCAGGATGGCGCCGCGCTCCCACGGCCGCAGTCCTGTTGCCGGCGTACGGCGTCGCCAGCGCGTGTCCCAGAAATGCCACGCCAGCCCCAAATACACGGCCGAGGCAAGGACGTGAATTACAATGTCCGGCACCTCTTCAGTTTATCACCCCATGCTAGACAACCTGACCGCGCGGCTGGCGAAGATCGTGAAGCAGATCCGCGGCGAAGCGCGGCTCACCGAAGCGAACATCCAGGATGCGCTGCGCGAAGTGCGCGTCGCGCTGCTTGAGGCCGACGTCGCACTGCCGGTGGTGAAGCACTTCATCGAGGCGGTGCGCGCAAGCGCGCTCGGCGAGGAAGTGATCGGCAGCCTCACGCCGGGGCAAGCCCTGGTCGGCTTGGTGCATCGCGAGCTCGCGCGCCTGATGGGCGGGGCGAATGTCGGGCTCGATCTGGCGACGCAGCCGCCGGCCGTGATCCTGATGGCCGGGCTGCAGGGCTCAGGCAAGACGACCACCGCGGGGAAGCTGGCGAAGCTTCTCGCTGCCGACAAGAAAAAAGTCGCCCTTGTCTCGTGCGACGTCTATCGCCCGGCTGCGATCGAGCAGTTGAAAGCGGTTGCAGCCCAGGCCGGCGCCGATTTTGTTGAATCAAAATCGGGCGAAAACCCCGTCGACATCGCCCGCCGCGCCCTGGAGCACGCGAAAACGCGGTACTTCGACGTGCTGATCGTCGACACCGCGGGGCGCCTGGCGATCGACGAGGAGATGATGCGCGAGATCGCCGAGCTGCACGCCGTGCTCAAGCCGGTGGAAACGCTGTTCATCGTCGACGCCATGCAAGGCCAGGACGCGGTCAACGTGGCACGCGCTTTCGACGCGCGGCTGCCGCTCACTGGCGTGATCCTCACCAAGCTGGACGGAGATGCCCGCGGTGGCGTGGCCCTCTCCGTACGACAGGTCACCGGCAAGCCGATCAAGTTCGCGGGCGTTGGCGAGATGCTCGGCGGCATCGAGCCGTTCCACCCCGAGCGCATGGCCGCACGGATCCTCGGCATGGGCGACATCCTCGGGCTGGTCGAGGATGCGCACGCCAGGATCGACCTCGACGAGGCGAAGCGCGTCGCCGAAAAGCTGAAGCGGGGCAGGGGCTTCGACCTGGAGGATTTCAAGGCACAGATCGCGCAGATGAAGAAGATGGGCGGCGTCGCTGCGCTGCTCGACAAGCTGCCGGCGCAGCTCGCGGGGCAGATCAGTCCCGCGCAGCTGCAGGACGACAGGCAGATCCGCCGCATCGAAGGCATCATCAACTCGATGACGCCCGCCGAGCGCGCCGACCCCTCGATCCTCAAAGCCTCGCGCAAGCGGCGCATCGCCGCCGGCGCCGGGGTTCCGGTTCAGGCCGTAAACCAGCTCCTGAACCAGTTCGAGCAGATGCAGAAGATGATGAAGATGATGAAAGGCGGAAACATGGCCCGCATGCTGCGCAACATGAAAGGCATGCTGCCCGGCCTGCGCTGAGCTAGCGCCCGGTGCGCCGCCCGGGGTTCTTGCGGCCGCGCGGGCCGCGCGCATGGGGAGGCGCGCCGCGCCAGGACTTGCCGCCCTGGTGCTGCCGCCCGCTGTTCTGCGACTGACCCTGCTGCTGCGGGTTGCTGCGCTTGCCCAGCGCCTGGACGCGCCGAATGGCCTGGTTAAGGGCTTCGACGTTTTCAGGCAGCTGCTCGCCGGCGAGCGCCTCCTGCAGGCGGCTCAGCGCGAAATTGCGGGATTGCTCGAGGCCGCTGCGGCTTTCCATTTCCTGCCGCTGAATTTCGATGCTGGCGATGAGATCGATGACTTCGTCGGTCGCGTGGGGATGGTGCATTGTTATGATTACGGTAGCACAGATTCTTCCCAAAGGCCTGATTTCTCCCGTATAATCCGCGCCTTTTCGCGGTCCGCGGAGCATTTCCCAATGGTGGTGATTCGACTGCAGCGAGGCGGCGCCAACAAGCGGCCTTTCTATCACTTGGTGGTGGCCGATTCGCGGCGTGCGGCGTCCGGAAAGTTCCTGGAGCGCGTGGGATTCTACGACCCCAAGGCGCCCGAGGGGCGCGAGGCGCTGCGCGTCGACATGGAGCGCGTGAAGCACTGGACCGGCCAGGGCGCGCAGCTCTCCGGCACGGCGGCGCGGCTCGTGAAGCAGTTTGCAAAGAAGGCCGCCTGAGCAGTTGTTAGCGATGGGCCGCGTCGCCGGGTCCTACGGCGTGCGCGGATGGGTGAAGCTGGCGCCGGACCGCGGCGCGGGCGAGGCGCTCGCCGCCGCGAAAGAGTGGTGGATCGGGGCGCAGGCGTACCGAGTTCGCGAGGCAAAGCTGCACGGCGCGGCAGTGGTGGGGAAGCTCGCGGGAATCGAGACGCGCGAGCAGGCCCTGGCTCTGAAGGGATCCGCGGTATCGGTGCGGCGCGGGTCGCTGCCCGAGCCTGGCGAAGGACATTACTACCTCGCGGACCTGGTGGGTCTCGAGGTCGTGAACGAGCGCGGCGAAGCGCTCGGGGTCGTGAAGCGCCTGTTCACCAACGGTGCGCAGGACGTGATGGAACTGGCAGGCGAGCGGACGCGGTTGCTGCCGTGGGTCGCCGCGGTGGTGAAGAACGTCGACCTGGCGAATCGGCGGATCGAAGTCGCCTGGGAGGCGGACTGGTGATCCGCTTCGACGTGGTGACGCTGTTCCCCGAGACGTTCGCCGCGGTGACGGGGAGCGGCATCACCGGCCGCGCGCTGCAGGCCGGACTGTGGCGCCTCGCGACGTGGAATCCGCGCGATTTCACGAGCGACAGCTACCGGACGGTGGACGACCGTCCGTACGGCGGCGGGCCCGGCATGGTGATGCTGGCCGAGCCGTTGGACAGGGCGCTCGAGGCAGCTCGGCAGAACGGGGGAAATGGAAAAGCCATTTACCTGTCGCCGCAGGGCAGCAGGCTCGATCACCGCAAGGTGATGGAGCTGGCGAAGGAAAGCGCACTGACGCTGCTTTGCGGCCGCTACGAAGGCGTCGATGAGCGGCTCCTGGCGCGCCGCGTCGACGAGGAGCTGTCGCTTGGCGACTTCGTGCTCTCGGGCGGCGAGCTCGCGGCGATGGCGCTGATCGACGCGGTGGTGCGCCAGCTGCCGGGGGCGCTGGGCGATGAGCAATCGGCGCTCGAGGAGTCGTTCGCGGACGGCCTTCTCGACTGCCCGCAGTACACGCGGCCCGAGGTGTACCAGGGCGCGCGAGTGCCCGAGGAGCTGCTCTCGGGGCACCACGAGAACATCCGGCGCTGGCGGCTGAAGCAGGCGCTGGGGCGGACTTGGCTCAGGCGGCCCGACCTGCTGGCGGCGAGGCCGCTGAGCGAAGAGGAAACGAAGCTGCTGGCGGAGTTCCAGAGAGAGTACAGGAGCTGACATGGATCTGATTCAGACACTCGAGCAGGAAGAGATCAAGCGGCTGGGCCGCGACGTGCCGGATTTCTCCCCGGGCGACACCGTGGTGGTGAATGTCAACGTCGTCGAGGGCGAGAGAAAGCGGCTGCAGGCGTTCGAAGGCATGGTCATCGCCAAGCGCAACCGCGGACTGAATTCCTCGTTCATCGTGCGCAAGATATCGTCGGGTGAAGGCGTCGAGCGCACGTTCCAGACCTACTCGCCGCTGATCGCCTCGATCGAGGTGAAGCGCAAGGGCGACGTGCGCCGCGCCAAGCTCTATTACCTGCGCGCGCGCTCCGGCAAGTCGGCGCGCATCCGCGAGAAAACCGGCGCCGCGGAAGGCGAAACGCAGGAGTAAAAGAAGCATAAAATTCGGGCTATGCGCAGAGAGGCCGCTGCCATCAGCCCGATCACCGGCATCGTCTCGGCGATCCGCGCCGGCGAGATCGTGATCCTGGTGGACGACGAGCAGCGCGAGAACGAGGGCGACCTGGTTTTCGCCGCCGACTTCGTCACGCCGGAGAAGATCAATTTTCTTGCCAAGCACGGCCGCGGCCTGATCTGCATGCCGATCACCGAGGCGCATGCGCAGCGCCTGGGCCTGCGGCCGATGGTCGAGCAGAACCGCTCGCGCCACGGCACCAACTTCACCACCTCGATCGAGGCCGCCGAGGGCATCTCCACCGGCATCTCGGCGCAGGACCGCGCGCTGACCATCAAGGTCGCCGCGGCGCCCGACGCCAAGCCCGAGGACATCGTCCAGCCGGGCCACGTGTTCCCGCTTGTCGCGCAACCGGGCGGCGTGCTGGTGCGCGCCGGGCACACCGAAGCCTGCTGCGATCTCGCGCGTCTCGCCGGACTTTCGCCCGCCGCGGTGCTGTGCGAGATCATGCGCGACGACGGCGGCATGGCGCGGCTGCCCGATCTCATCGACTTCGCCGCCCAGCACAAGCTCAAGATCGGCGCCATCGCCGACCTGATCGAGCACCGCAGCCGCAATGAATCGCTGGTGCAGCGCGTCTCGGAGCGCGACATCGAGACGACCTGGGGAAGTTTTCACCTGGTGTCCTATCGCGATCTCGCGCTGGGCTCGATTCACCTCGCGCTCGTGCAGGGCCGTCCTTCGCCGCAGGCTGAGATTCTGGTGCGCGTGCACGAGCCGCTGTCGGTGGTCGACCTGCTCGATGCCGGGCCGGGCACGCATGCGTGGGGCGTCGGCGAAGCGCTCGAAGCCATCGCGCAGGCGGGCACGGGAGTGATGGTGCTCCTCAACTGCACGCAAACGAGCGAAGCGCTCGAGGCGCGGCTTGCCGAAACGCGCACGCCGCGCGGCGGCCGGGGCATGGACCTGCGCCTCTACGGCATCGGCGCGCAGATCCTGCGCGATCTCGGCGTCGGGCGCATGCGGCTGATGGCCGCGCCGCGCAAGATGCCGAGCATGACGGGTTTCGGGCTCGAAGTCACCGGCTACGCCGAGCTGCCGAAGCGGTAAGGCCGCGATGCGCCTCGGCATCGTCGCCAGCCAGTTCAACGCGGAGGTCTCTCATCGGCTCCTCGAGCGCGCCCGGGCGCAGGCGCAGTCGATGGGCGTCGAGGTTGCCGTCACCACCGTTCCGGGAGCGCTCGAGATTCCGCTCGCTCTGCAGTGGATGGCGCAGAGCGGACGTTTCGACGCCCTGGTCGCGCTCGGCGCGGTGATCCGCGGCGAGACCTACCATTTCGAAGTGGTGGCGAACGAGTCCGCGCGCGGCCTGATGGACGTGGCGCTCGACTTCGGCCTGCCGATCGCCAACGGCATTCTGACCACCGAGGACGAGCCGCAGGCGATGGCGCGCCTCGACAAGGGCGCCGAGGCGGTGCGCGTCGCCGTCGAGATGGCCAAGCTCAAGGCAAGGCTGCATGAAGACGGCTAGGCGCCAGGCGCGCGAGATCGCCCTGCAGGCGCTTTACGCCTGGCAGTTGTCAGGCAGCGACCCGGTCGAGCAGGCACGCAGCCTGGAAGGCTTCGACAAGACGGATGCATCGTTCGTAAACGCGCTCGCGAGCGGGGTGCGCGATCGCGCCGCGGATCTGCAGCGGATCATCGCGCCGCACCTCGATCGCGAGTTCTCCCGGCTCTCGCCGATCGAGCGGGCGATCCTTTACATCGGCGCCTTCGAGCTCGCCGCGCACCCCGAGACGCCGTTCAAGGTGGTGCTCAACGAGGCGATCGAGCTGGGAAAGAGCTTCGGCGCGACCGACGGCCACCGCTTCGTCAACGGCGTTCTGGAGAAGATTGCGGCGGCGCTGCGCCCGGACGAAGTGGCGCGCTCGAGAAAGATCGCCTGAACGAATTCGAGATCATCCGGCGGTACTTCGAGCGCCCGCCGAAGCATGCGCTGCTCGGCGTCGGCGATGACAGCGCGCTGCTCGCCGCCCGGGCCGGTTTCGAGATCGCGGTCACGACCGACATGCTGGTCGAAGGGCGGCATTTCCTTCCGGGCGCGGACGCACGCGCGCTCGGCCACAAGGCGCTCGCGGTGAGCCTTTCGGACCTGGCGGCGACGGGCGCCGCGCCGCGCTGGGCGATGCTCGCCATTGCCCTGCCTGCGGCGGATGAATCCTGGCTCGGGGCGTTCGCGCAAGGCTTATTCGCGCTCGCAGACCGCTACGGGGTCGACCTGGTCGGTGGCGATACAACGCGCGGAGCGCTTCTCGTGGTCAATATCACCGCGTTCGGGGAAGTCCCTGCAGGCAGCGCGCTGCTCCGCTCCGGCGCGCGGCCCGGCGACGATATTTGGGTTTCGGGCGAACTGGGCGGCGCGGCGCTCGCCCTCGCTCACCCCGAGATCGGGGAAGCGGCGAAGCGGCTGCACGAGCCCGAGCCGCGCGTCGCGCTCGGCGAGCGGCTGCGAGAGCTGGCGCATGCGGCGATCGACGTGTCGGACGGGCTGACGGGCGACCTGGCGCACATTCTGGAGCGCTCCCGGGTCGGTGCCGTGGTCCATTACGAGCAGGTGCCGCGGGCGCCGGCTTTCAAGCAGGTCAAAGACGCCGCATTGGAAAAACGCTGTGTCCTGTCGGGAGGCGATGATTACGAGCTGCTTTTCACTGCTCCGCAATCGCGTCGCGCGCCTATAGAGAGTGTCGCAAGGCAATTGAGGCTGGCGCTGTCGCGGATCGGCGCCATCCGCTCCGGCGCATCCTCGCTCGAAGTGCTCGATGCCGACGGCAGGCCGATGTCCTACCGCGGCGGCTTCGATCATTTCGCCGCGCCGTGATCGTCTTTCGCCCGAAACCGTCGTTCGCTTTCTCGCATCCTGCGCACGTCATCGCGTTCGGCGCGGGCGCCGGCCTGGTGCCGTACGCGCCCGGCACGGCCGGGACGCTCCTCGCCTGGCCGATCGGCTGGATGCTGGGCGGCAGCCTGCCGGCGAGCGCCGTGCTGGGGCTCATCGTGACGCTGTTCGCGCTCGGCATATGGGCCTGCGACGTTACCGGCCGCAAGCTCGGCATCCCGGACCACAGCTCGATGGTCTGGGACGAGATCGTCGCTTTCCTGCTGGTGCTGGCGATCGTGCCGCGCGAGCTGGCGTGGCAGGCGGCGGCCTTCGTCCTGTTCCGCCTGTTCGACATCGCCAAGCCGCCGCCGATCCGCTATTTCGAGCGCCGCTATCGCGACGGCTTCGGCGTCATGTTCGACGACATCCTCGCCGCAGCCTATACGCTGATGGTGCTGGCGGTGATCAAGCGGCTGTTCTCCTGATGCGGCAGCTCGCGGCAAGGATCGGCAAGCGGCTTAAGGCGTCGCGCGCGATGCTGGTCACGGCGGAATCGTGCACCGGCGGCTGGGTCGCTCAAGCGCTCACCGCGGTCGCGGGCTCGTCCGACTGGTTCGAGCGCGGCTTCGTCACCTACTCCAACGACTCCAAGCGGGAGCTGCTCGGCGTGCGCGCCGATACGCTCGCCAGGCGCGGCGCGGTGAGCGAGGAGACTGCGCGTGAAATGGCATCGGGCGCGCTGCGGCAAAGCAAAGCCAGCCTGTCGGTCGCAGTCACTGGAGTCGCGGGACCGGGCGGCGGCAGTCCGGCCAAGCCCGTGGGCACCGTGTGCTTTGCGTGGGAGCGCAAGAACGGCTGGCGGCATACCGAGACGCGGCGGTTCGCAGGCAACCGCGAAAGCGTTCGTAAACAGTCCGTTATCCATGCCCTGAAAGGGGTGTTGAAACTGCTTGACGAGGACTGAGCGCAGTCATAAATAGGGGCGATGGCTTCCGTCCGCCCCGCCGCCGTAGCCGGCACGTTCTATCCGAGCGATTCGCGCGCGCTCGTCACCGAGCTCGACGACCTGCTCGGCGGCGTAGAGCACCTCGCGCCGCGTCTGGGCTTTCCGAAAGCGCTTATCGTGCCGCACGCCGGCTACATCTATTCAGGGCCGGTCGCCGCGCGCGCTTATGACGAGCTCGCCGCGGCGCGCGGGGTCGTGCGGCGGGTCGTCATGCTCGGTCCGGTGCATCGCGTCCCGGTGCGTGGCCTCGCGCTGCCGGGTGCGCAAATTTTCGAAACGCCGCTCGGGCGGATTCCCATCGATCAAAAAGCTATCCAGGAAGTCTCTTCGTTGCCGCAGGTTGTAAGCAGCGACCCGGCGCACGCCCTCGAGCATTCTCTCGAAGTGCAGTTGCCTTTCCTGCAAAGAGTTCTCGGCGAGTTTGCGCTGGTGCCATTCGCCGTCGGCATGGCGAATGTGGACGAGGTCGCGCAGGTGATCGAGCGCCTGTGGGGCGGCCGCGAGACCCTCATGGTGATCTCGACCGATATGTCGCATTACCATGCTTACGAGGAGGCGCGCCGGATCGACGGCGCCACCGTGGAGCGCATCGCCGCCCTGGCGACGGATATCGACCATAACGAAGCGTGCGGCGCCACGCCGCTGAACGGTCTGCTGTCGGTGGCGAGGAGAAGGAACCTGTCGATCAAGCTGCTCGCCGCGTGCAACTCGGGCGACACGGCCGGCGGCAAAGGCCAGGTCGTCGGCTATTCCTCGTTCGCGCTTTACGAAGGCGGCGAGGTGCAGCATGAGGACGCCGGCAGCACGCTCATCTCCATCGCCTCGGGCAGCATTTCCAACGAGCTGGGGCTGGGCCCCAAGCCGCAAGTCGACGGCGCAGGCTGGCTCGACCAGGTGGGTGCGACGTTCGTCACCCTGCTGCGCGCGGGGGCGCTGCGCGGCTGCATCGGCAGCCTGGAAGCAGCCCGGCCGATCGGCGCCGACGTTGCCGACAACGCGCTGGGCGCCGCGTTCCGCGATCCGCGTTTTCCGGCGCTCGAGCGCGACGAATGGCCTCTGTGCAGCGTCGAGGTGTCGCTGCTTTCGGTGCCCAAGCCGATCCGGTTCGCCGACGAGGACCATCTGCTTGCGCTGATCCGTGCCGGCGAGGACGGGCTGATCCTGGAGGCCGGGGGCCGGCGCGCGACCTTCCTGCCGCAGGTGTGGGAGAGCATCGCGGATACGCGGCAGTTCCTCGACGAGCTAATGCGCAAGGCCGGTGTCCCGGCGGGCACGCGCCTGGCGCGCTGCAGGCTGTCGCGCTACCGCGTGATCAAGTGGAAAGCGGAAACATTGCAAGCATGAATCCGCAGACCGGTTACCCGGGCAGATGGTGGCATCGCCTCGAAGACGGCCGCGTCCAGTGCGACCTGTGCCCGCGCGACTGCAGGCTGCACGAGGGCCAGCGCGGCATGTGCTTCGTGCGCAAGATGGAAGGCGGCCGCATGGTGCTCACCACGTACGGCCGCTCCTCCGGGTTCTGCATCGACCCGGTCGAGAAGAAGCCGCTCAACCACTTTTATCCGGGGACCAGCATCCTGTCCTTCGGCACCGCGGGCTGCAACCTGGCGTGCAAGTTCTGCCAGAACTGGGACATCTCGAAATCGCGCGAGATGGACCGCCTGCAGGACCAGGCCAGCCCGGAAAAAATCGCCGACGCGGCGCTCAAGCTCGGCTGCAAATCGGTCGCGTTCACGTACAACGACCCGGTGATCTTCGCCGAGTATGCGATGGACATCGCCGACGCCTGCCATGCGAAGGGGGTGAAAGCCGTGGCCGTCACCGCGGGTTATATCCATGCCGAGCCGCGGCGCGAGTTCTACGCCAAGATGGACGCCGCGAACGTCGACCTGAAGGGCTTTACCGACGACTTCTACTTCAAGATCTGCGGCGGCCACCTGCAGCCGGTGCTCGACACGCTGGTCTACCTGGTGAAGGAGACCGAGGTCTGGACCGAGATCACGACGCTGCTGATCCCCGGCAAGAATGATTCGGCTGCCGAGCTCGAAGCCGAGTGCAAGTGGGTCATGCAGCACCTCGGTGCCGACGTTCCGCTGCACTTCACCGCTTTTCATCCCGACTGGAAGATGACCGACGTGCCGCCGACGCCGCCGGCGACACTCACGCGGGCGCGCGAGATCGCGCTGCGTCATGGCCTGCGCTACGTCTATACGGGCAATGTGCACGATGAGACCGGTGGCTCGACTTACTGCCCCGCGTGCGGGAATGCAGTGGTCGTGCGCGACTGGTACGACATCCGCGGCTACCACCTCGCCGACGATGGCGCCTGCAGGTCCTGCGGCACGCGGATCAGCGGCCGGTTCCAGAAGTTCGGCCGCCCCTTCGGGCCGCGCCGCATCCCCGTAAGGCTGGACAGCAGGGTCTAACCGCCAACTGATATGCTAGGCAGAGGGGAACAACAAGATGGTCGCGCGGGGGATCTGCATCCTGTCAGTGCTCCTGGTCTCGGCCTGCGCGCCGCAGCCCAGGATCGAGCCGGTTTCCGCTCCCGCCGTCACGCCCGCGCTCGCTGCGCCGTTCCCCGAGGACGGGCCGCTCTTGATCAACGACTACAAGAGAACCGTGGCAAGCCGCATCGTGGCCGCGAACGAGGAAGTGTTTTTCGAGCCGTTGCCGGAGATGCTGAAATCGGTCGTGGTTCTAGAGATCACGGTCGACCGCCGCGGTTACCCCCTCGATGTCTATGTCATCCGCTCCAACGGCTATCCGGAGCTCGAGCAGGTCGCGCTGGCGAGCGTGCTGCGGGCGGCACCGTTTGACGGGCCGCAGCCGGGCGTGCTGCAGGGCGCCGCTTCCGTGAGCTTTCTCGAGACGTTCCTGTTCCGCGCCGACGGGTTCTACCAGGTTCTCAGCCTGGTTCTTCCGCTGCAGGACTCGTTCAGTCCTTCATTAGCAGGTGCATCAAACTAGAGGTGTCCCAGCGGCGCCCGCCGCGCGCCTGCACCCACGCGTAGAACTGGTCGATGAGCGCGGTGGCGGGAAGCCGCGAGCCGTTTCTCTTCGCTTCCTCGAGGCAGATGCCGAGGTCCTTGCGCATCCAGTCGACCGCAAAGCCGAAGCCGTCGAACTTGAGCTCGTTCATCTGCTTCCAGCGGTTTTCCATCTGCCAGGATTGCGCCGCTCCCTTGGAGATCACGCCGACCACCTTCTCGACATCCAAATTGGCTCTTTTCGCAAACGCCAGTCCTTCGGCGAGGCCTTGCACCAAGCCGGCGATGGCGATCTGGTTCACCATCTTGGTGAGCTGGCCCGAGCCCGGGCCGCCGATCAGCGCGCACATCTTGGCGTAGACGTCGAGCACCGGCTTGGCGCGGTTGAAGTCGGCCGGC
>Ga0209159_1001838_pt1 | contig 15462 bp, 15 predicted proteins | sample GraSoiAngelo_144_FD_185901 | JGI IMG/M metagenome (GOLD analysis project Ga0209159, IMG submission 185901) | Grasslands soil microbial communities from the Angelo Coastal Reserve, California, USA - 14_1009_02_40cm (SPAdes) (version 2) | ecosystem: Environmental > Terrestrial > Soil > Grasslands ...
AGAAGATCTTCATCGCTTTCCACAACCCAACCTTCTGCCGCTCGGGCATGGGCGCCATCCCTGAAGACCAGAATCCCCACAAGACGATTGCCTCGTACGCCAAAGACCTGGACATCGTCGTCTTTAACGGGCATGTGCACACGACCGAGCTCTACGAAGTGGATGGCGTGAAGTACCTCCTGCTTGGTGGAGGGGGCGCTGAACAAGACCCAATCCTTCCCGGTAGGACGCACATCAAGGTGCCAGAGGGCTACCCGCCGGACCTCTATTGGAAGGGACAGAGCCCCAAAGAGGAATACAACTACGTCCTTGTGGACGTCCAGCCCGGACAGAAGACGAAGTTTACGCTCAATCGTTTCCGGCCGTGGTCGGCTGAACCGTTCGCGACCGTAGATCTGTTTGGCTCTTCCAAATGAAGCCTTGGCGTCGATCACCATGTGCCTGCTACGAGAACACGGTGGTTGCTTCCCCGACTACGCGAGAACACCCGCGCTCGGATTTTCTCACTCGTTCGGCGTACGCTCCGCCACGCGGACGTATTGAGCTAAAGTCCCATAGGTAAAGCCCGCAAGACCTGCGAAACTTTTATTTTCCCCAACTCAACGATTCCCTCCACGACCCAAAGGACATAGAAAGAAAAACAAAAAAATGAAACCGAAACCAAAAATACTAAAACTATGGGCCGTGGCCCTGTGCGTCGCGTTCATCGTGACGGCAGCGCAGGCGCAAGACAAGAAACCCAACATCCTCTTCATCATGGGCGATGACATCGGCATGTGGAACATCGGTGCCTACCATCGCGGCATGATGGCCGGGCGAACGCCGAACCTCGACAAGCTCGCCAAGGAAGGAATGCTCTTCACCGACTATTACGCCGAGGCGAGTTGCACGGCGGGTCGCGCCAACTTCATCATGGGCGAACTGCCCATTCGCACCGGCATGACTACGGTCGGCCAGGCGGGTGCGTCGGTTGGCATCCCGGCCGAGGCTTGCACGATCGCCACCGCGCTCAAAGCGCAAGGCTACGCCACCGGCCAGTTCGGCAAGAACCACCTTGGCGACAAGAATGAATTCCTGCCCACTGTCCACGGCTTCGACGAGTTTTTCGGCTACCTCTATCACTTGGATGCAATGGAAGACCCGGCGCATCCCAACTACCCGCAGGACCTGCTGAATCAAGTCGGCCCGCGCAACATGGTCCATAGTTGGGCGACGGATAAGGATGATCCGACCGAAATGCCGCGCTGGGGTAAAGTCGGCAAACAAAAGATTGAGGACGCCGGCACGCTTTATCCCGAGCGGATGAAGACGGTGGATAACGAGATCCGCGATTTCGCTTTGAAGTTCATCGAAAAAGCCAAAGCGGACGGCAAGCCGTTCTTTTGCTGGCTCAATCCGACGCGCATGCACATCGTGACTCACCTCGCGGACAAGTATGAGAAGATGCGCAACTCGGAGAACGGCTGGTCGGAAGAAGAAGCCGGCATGTTCCAGCTCGATGAGGACATCGGCATCGTGATAGCGAAGCTCAAGGAGATGGGCGTGGACGACAATACCATCGTTGTCTTCACCACGGACAACGGCACCGAGCTCTTCACCTGGCCCGATGGCGGAACCACGCCGTTCGCACAGTGTAAAGGAACGGTCATGGAAGGCGGCTTCCGCGTGCCGTGCATCCTGCGCTGGCCTGGCCATGTTCCGGCGGACTCGGTCTCCAACGGGATTATGTCCGGGATGGACTGGTTCCCGACGTTCCTGACCGCCGCCGGTAATCCGGACATCACCAATCAGTTGCTTAAAGGTGTAAAACTCGGTGACCGGACGTATAAGAACCATCTCGACGGCTACGATCAGACCGCCATGGTCACCGGCAAAGGCCCGTCCACTCGTCACGAGATCTTCTATCTCGGCGAAAGCTCCGTCGGCGCGATTCGCATCGACGACTACAAGTATCGTTTCATCGATCAGCCTCAAGGCTGGCTGGGTGAAAAGACGCACGTTGACGTGCCTTATTTGATCAACCTGCGCCTCGATCCGTTCGAGCGCCAAGGCTGGCCCAACATGGGGACGAAGGAAGGCGCGCAGCAATACTTCGATTGGTTCAAGTTCCAATTCTGGCGCTTTGTTTTCGTCCAGCAGGTGATGGGCAAGGAACTCCAGACCTTCCTCGAATTTCCGCCGATGCAGCGAGGCGCGAGCTTCAATCTTGACGCTGTGAAAGCGGAGATGGCGAAAAAGATGGAACAGGCTCAGGCCGCGAGCAAAGGCCCCAGCCAGTAACAGAAATGACCTTCACGGCGGGCGGCTTGGCACGGGCCGTCCGCCTTTTCTTTAATCCGTAGATCGGCCGCTAACTTTCGATGACCAGCAAATGAAACGCCTCCATCAGCGGCGGCCAGCAAGAAAACAAACAATTAACAACAAATAACCAGGAAGGAAACCAAAACCATGAAAACAAAATTGATACGTCTTCGTATGAAATTACCCATCAACCCTGCTCTCGCGTGCTTCGCAGCAGCATTCCTCGTTGGCGGATGCGCCTCCACAACCACGGCGCCGAGTACCCCGCCTGCGGCCACGGTCAGGATTCAGGAGTGGTCCGCCGCCTACTACGGCTCGGCAGCAGCCGGAAAAGGCACTCTGTATTACAATGGCCAGCGGCATCATTTCACTATTTCCGGTCTTGGTGCCGGAGGCATGGGAGGTCAGAAGGTGACCGCCACCGGTAAAGTCTATAACCTGAATAACCTCCGGGACTTCGCGGGAACCTACCGCGGCATCAGCGGGGGACTTACCCTGATCGAAGGTAAGATGCATGCCAAGCTGACGAATGGGAACGGCGTCGTCATGTACCTTGCCGGTGAAACCGAAGGGCTAGCTTCCTCCATGGGAGTACAGGCATTTGAGGTCAGCCTAACCCACTGATGGAGCAACCAGGGTGAGGTGGTGAAATTTTGCTCACGTTCAATCCGTAGCAAAAAAGTAAAATGATCTAACGAGTCTTCAGGTTTCGGCCGCGAAGCGCGCGGACTGTCTCCTCCGAAAGCAACTGACATGAAAAAACTGAAAGAAGAGTTCTTCAAGTTACTCCCGCCGACGATCTTTTTTTTCGTGGCCCTGCATATCGTGGCGTTTGTTCGAGTGTTGATGCTGAAGGGCACCGGGATTTCGCCAACCTCTTCAATTTCAATTGCCGTCGCCGCCCTCATTCTGGGTAAGGCAGTGTTACTCGCGGACATGCTGCCGATGATCAATCGCTTTCCAAACAAACCGCTGATCTACAATGTCGTCTGGAAAACCTTGATCTACCTGCTGGCGGCCACGCTCATTCACTATCTGGAGCGCCTTATCGATTTCTGGCGGCAAACTGGCGGCTTTGTTGCGGGCAATCAAAAGTTGCTGGCGGAAATCGTGTGGCCGCATTTCTGGGCCATCCAGATCATTCTGCTCGTGCTGATTGTTATGTACTGCACGATGCACGAACTGGTGCGGGTGATTGGGAAGGAAAAAGTGCTGCGGATATTCTTCGGACCAATGCCGGTACCGGAGGTGTAAAAACTTTAACCACGGATTACGCGGATAACACGGATGTCGGAATTCCAACCCTTACCCAAGACTCAAAAAATAAACCGTAGCCTCTTCGTCATTGGTTCCATCTCTACTTTCTTCCCATCCGCGTTATTCGTGTAATCCGCGGTTAGTCCCTTCCCCAATACCAAAATCATGAAACCAATCCGCAACACATTAGCCCTGCTGGCGATTGTCACCGCTGGCCTAACGACCGCTTACGCCCAAGACCCGCTCTCCTCATGGAACGACGGGCCGACCAAACAAGCCATCGTCGCCTTTGTCGCCAAGGTCTCGAAGGAAGGCTCACCGGACTTCGTGCCGCCGGCGGAGCGCATTGCCACCTTCGATAACGACGGCACGCTCTGGTGCGAGCAGCCAATGTATTTCCAATTATTCTTCGCGCTCGACCGTGTGAAGACGCTCGCCCCGCAGCATCCGGAATGGAAAACAAAGGAACCATTTGCCTCGTTGCTCAAAGGTGATGTGAAAGGCGCGCTTGCCGGAGGCGAACACGCGATACTGGAGATCATCGTGGCCACTCATGCCGGCATGACCACCGCCGAGTTCGAGAAGATTGTCGCTGATTGGATCGCAACGGCAAAGCATCCGAAATTCAAGCGCCCCTACACCGAATGCATTTATCAGCCGATGGTCGAGTTGCTTGCCTATCTGCGAGCGAATGGTTTCAAGACCTTCATCGTCTCGGGCGGTGGCATTGAGTTCATGCGTCCGTGGACGGAGAAGGTATATGGCATCCCGCCCGAACAGGTCGTCGGGAGCAGCATCAAAACGAAATATGAAATGCGCGACGGCAAGCCCGTCCTAATGCGGTTGCCGGAAATGAATTTCATAGATGACAAGGCCGGGAAACCGGTCGGCATCAATGAGCACATCGGCCGCCGGCCCATCGCGGCGTTTGGCAATTCGGACGGCGATCAGCAAATGCTGGAATGGACCCAGGCCGGCAGCGGCGCGCGGTTGATGATGCTGGTGCATCACGACGACGCTGCGCGCGAGTTCGCCTACGGCGCCGAGTCGAAGATCGGCACGTTCTCCGACGCGCTCATGGTCGAGGCGAAGAAGGACGGCTGGACCGTCATCAGCATGAAAGACGACTGGAAGACCATCTTCGCTTTCGAGGGGAAATGAAACCAACGTTTGCTCCTCTCTCATTGGACTAAGGTCCCATAGGCAGAGCCCACGGGGCCCGCGAAAATCCTTCAGTTTTTGGAACAGAAAAACTACGTTATGATAAAATCAACCACGAACCTCACGCAAAATGGACTGCTGGCCGTGTTGCTGGAGCGCCAGCGCTACAAAGAATTCCAGTTGGCCCGGCGCCGTGCACAGCGCAAGCACATGCGTGCCGCCTTTTGCAGTACTCTCACTTGGCTGTGGCGCGCGCTCACGGCGCCAAAGCTGCGCGACGATTCCGCCAAGCCCATTGTGGGAGGTTTCAGACACCGCACTTTCTTCCGAGTCGCACCTTCTGGAACTGTTCGGCATTTTGACGCGAAGGGGGTCCAACGAGTCTATCGCTGCTACTCATTGCGTCCTCGAACAGTAAGGTAAATACTTATGGAATATGTTCTAATGCTAGTTAACTACTTCTTGTTCTGTCTGGGAATCGCGTACTTAGGATGCTGGCTTGCCGTAATTGCGCAAGGTAAATGACTGTTGACACATCTACCTTAGTAGCTCAGTCGATCTTCGTAGCTATTATTATTCTGCTCTCTGGCGTAGCAGGAGCTACCACCAGGAGACTGCTGCTCGGTCTGGACTTGTGATGTGAGAGGAGCCGCATGGAAATTCTGCCAGACATCCAGTTCCACGAAGATTTGCACCTCATTGTCTGGAAGCCGCGCGGCATCCTTGATGAAGCCGCTGTAAACAAGATTTTAGCAGATCTCGTAAGAAGAGAGGCCACCGCCGCCAAGCCATTCAATCGCTTTTGCGATCTCTCGGCCGTCGAGTCGTTCCATCTAACCTTCAAATATGTTTTTCATCTCGCTCTTCACCGGCGCCTTTCCTATGCCGGTCGCGAACCGGTAAAGAGCGCGTTTTATGTTACGCATCCGGAAGCTGCTCATATCGTTAAAATCCACGCCCTCCTGACCGATTTTTCGCCATTGGACGTCAAGATGTTTGAAGAACGCGAAGCGGCGGCGAAGTGGCTGGGCGTTCCAGTTGAATCATTGACGATGCCTTAACTCCGAGCGAACGGACGGCATGGAACTACCCGTCGATGTCGAATTCGTCGAAAACGCCAATCTCTTTATCTGGCGCCCGCACGGCGTCCTTAGCGAAGCGCTCGTTAATAACATAATAGGTTTCGTCAGGGAGCAGGAAGAGACGCTCGGCCGGTCGTTTAATCGATTCGCAGATTTGTCGGCGCTCGATGCGGTCGATCTCAATTTCAATTACGTCTTTCACATCGCACTCTATCGACGGCTCTCGTATGCTGGAGGTAAAGTGAAGTCCGCTTTCTACGTCTCGAGCTCGGACGCTGAGCATTACGCCAAATTGCATGCGCTCCTAACGGATCATTCGCCACTGCAAGTGTCGATTTTTAGTGATCGCGAGGCTGCCGCGAAATGGCTGGGTGTTCCAAGTGAATTACTGATGGCACACGGGTAGCGACGCGGGCCTTAAGGCGGGGCAGCGTAACGAAGCGAAACTACCGCGACAGGGATTTGCACTTGGTTTCGTTCTCCACGTTATTCTGCTAATTTAGATTTATGCGGCGTTTGTTCGGGCCGGTGGGTCTGGTTGTCTTCTTGGTTTCCTCGGAAGCTGTTTCGGAGACAGCATTACAGACGGGGGTTCGCCCTTTACGGGGAGCGGACGAACTTGCTGGCGATCTCTCACTATTAAGCAAAATATGCGCAAGGTTTTTCACTCTCTGGCTTCCCCCCGCGTGAAATTGTCTTCCGAATGCTGCCACTTCGCGTGGTTTCCGCTCTGTCCTCGCACCTTTTGCTTTCCAGTCCTGTGCCGATAAGCTGGGTCACCCTCATCTGGTGCATGTGCGGCGGAGCGTGCTTGATGCTGGCGCTAATGCACCTTGTCGTCTGGTGGAAGGACCGAACGGCGCGAGCGAACCTGGTCTTTTCAGTGATGGCAATTGCCGCGGCGGCCTTTGCGGTGCTAGAGTTGGCGTTAATGCGGGCGGAAACGCCCGAACAATTCGGCTTGGCGATACGCTGGATGCATGTGCCGGCCTGGGTGATCATCGTGTCGCTGGTCGGGTTCGTGCGGCTCTATCTGCGGGCTGGGCGGCGGTGGCTCGCGTGGGCCGTCGTCGGGGTTCGGACGTTATCGCTGATCTTCAATTTCGGCTTCTCGCCGAATATCAATTATCGGGAGATCACTGCCGTGCGGCACATCCCTTTCCTCGGAGAATCCGTCTCGGTGGCAGAGGGCGTAGCGAATCCGTGGATGCTGGTTGCCCAGTTGAGCTTGCTGTTGCTGGTGGTCTTCGTGACGGATGCCGCAATTACCGTCTGGCGGCGGGGCGATCGGCGGCAGGGGCTGGTGTTGAGCATTGTTTTTTTCGTCCTCGCGGCGACCGCGGACGCGGTGCTTATAACCTGGGGCATCATTTCTATGCCGCTGACGGCGAGCTTGTTCTATCAAGGCATTGTCGCGGCGATGGGCTATGGATTGAGCTATGACCTCTTCCGTGCGGCGCAACTTGCCAAGCAGTTTCAAGCCAGCGAGGCCGCGCTGCACGAGAGCGAAGAGCGCATTAACCTCGTGTCCAACGTGGCGAACCTCGGTCTGTGGGTTTGGGACATCCGGAATGACGAACTTTGGGTAACGGAGAAATGGAGAAGGTTGCTCGGCTTTGCGGAATCGGAGCCAGTGAGCTTTGACCGAGTGCTCCAGGTCGTGCACCCGGAGGATCGGGAACGCATGAAGCAACTTGTGCAGCACGCGTTCGAGGGCAGTGGCGGCGAGTATGAGAACGAATATCGCATCACGCGGCCGGACGGAAGCACACGCTGGATCGCGGGTCATGGCAGCGTCGAGTTAGACGAACGTGGCAAACCGGCCTTCGCACGCGGGGTGTCGCGCGACATCACACTCCGCAAACAAGCGGAGGAGGCGCTTCGGGAAAGTGAAGCGCGTTTTCGCACGGTAGCCGACGCGGCGCCCGTGCTCATCTGGATGTCCGGCCCGGACAAGCTTTGCACGTTTTTCAATAAAGGGTGGCTCGATTTTACCGGCCGGATGGTGGAGCAGGAGCTTGGCAATGGCTGGGCAGAGGGCGTCCACCGGGAAGACTTCGACCGCTGTCTCGACGTTTACGTAACTTCCTTCGACGCGCGGCAACCGTTTACGATGGAATATCGTTTGCGACGAAACGACGGTGAATACCGCTGGGTTCTGGATACTGGAACGCCGCGCTTTGCCGACGATGGCACGTTTCTCGGTTACATCGGCTCATGTATTGACATCACCGAGCGGAAGCGCGCAGAAGAAAAATTCCGGTTGGTGCTCGATGCTGCGCCGAACGCCATGATCATGGTCGACTCCGCTGGCGTGATCAGCTTCGCCAACGCGCCGGCCGCAACCGTTTTCGGTTATCCTCTCAGCGAGTTGATCGGCTGCCATGTCGAAACGTTGATTCCGGAACGTTTCCGCGATCGACATGGCGGTTATCGTAAAGGCTTCCATTCCCAACCGAGCAGCCGTGCCATGGGAGCTGGCCGCGATCTTTTTGGCCGGCGGAAAGACGGCAGCGAATTTCCCGTCGAAGTGGGCCTCAATCCGATCCGCACCGCGCAAGGTCTGTTTGTGCTGGCATCGGTGATCGACATTACCGCGCGCAAGCAGGCGGAGTTGGAGCACCAGCGCCAAAACATGGAACTGGCCCGCGTCGGACGCGTTGCGGTCATGGGCGAACTGGCGGCCTCGCTCGCCCACGAAGTTAACAATCCGATTGGGGCAATGGTAGCGAATGCCAGCGCTGGGCAACGCCTAATCACGGCCGGCAAAGTCAAAATCGGGGAGTTAAACGATTTGCTCGCTGACATCGCGGCTGACGGCCGCCGGGCCGGTGAGATTGTTCAAAGTATTCGCAATATGGTCCGCAAAGGCAAGGAGCACCACGCCTTGATCCAGATCGAGGGCATCATTCATGATCTCCTCCGGATTGTTCACGCCGAGGCTGTGGAAAGGGACGTGACAGTATCAGCCGAAGTGGATTCGGACGGCGGCCGAGTGTGGGCAGATCGCGTGCAATTACTGCAAGTGTTTCTCAATCTCACGCTCAACGCCTTTGAAGCAATGTCGGCTATGCGTCCCGATGCGCGACGCCTTGTCATTCATGCTGGCAGTAACGGAAACGGAGAAATTGTTGTCAGCGTGCGCGATTCGGGTCCCGGCTTTCCCGAGGGGCTGGTCGAACAACTTTTCGAGCCATTCTTTTCAACAAAAGCGGAAGGCACCGGAATGGGGCTCGCGATTTCCCGCAGCATCATCGAAGCGCACGGCGGGACACTTTCGGGCGAAAATTGTGACGATGGGGGCGCCTGTTTTATGGTTCGCTTGCCCGAAGCACAGGAGGACAAATCCGAGGCGGCTTAGTTCTGTTCTCGGAGGTGACGCCGAGCCCAAGAATAACGGGAAATGCGACCAGAGTGGTGTAAAGTATAATACATCCGGTCGCCCCCTCACCTTGCGAATTGGAAGCGTGGAAGCACCCGCGCCCGGAAGTGGCCCTCGTTTCGGGATGAGACCAAGGTCTCATGGCGGTCCATCGATCAACATGATAATAGCTTCAGCGGGGGTAATCATTTATGACCAATGCAAATCGCAAATTTTCACAGCTCGAAAAATTGAGCACGAGAGGCCCACCCTTGAGCGATCCCGCCCGCGACGGTATCTGGCTGCTGGACGATGATGCTTCCATGCTGAAGGCGCTGGGCCGGCTGCTGAATTCGGCCGGTTTTGTCGTTGAGAAATTTAACTCTCCCGCCGATTTCCTTTCAAGGCTCAAACAGAGGGAGTGTCGCGTGGCCGTTCTCGACGTGTGGATGCCAGACATGAATGGCTTGGAAGTGCAGGCCTGCCTCCGACGCGACTCACCCGAGACGCGGATTATTTTCATTACCGGGCGCAACGATCCATCGATGCGCCAGAGTGCGCTCGATGCAGGAGCTTTCGGCTTCCTCGCAAAACCGTTCGAGGACGAAGTTCTCCTACAGCTAATTAATAAGGCAGTTACAGGGTAGGAGTTGGGCATTCCTCCTCGTTCCTCCCTTTATACTTTTATCTCTATAGGCACGATCCCAGATGCCAAGGCCGTTGCGTCCCGGACCGCCGCAAGCCGTTCCAGGAGGCTGGCCAGTATCAATGCGGTATAGGACTAAGGTCCCATAGGCAAGAGCGCTCGAAGCCCTTAAATCCACTCTTTATGAAACGACTTAACCTCATCATTATCGCAACTAGTACTCTTCTAAGCAGCTCGCTTTTTGCGGGACCGCCGGAATACAAGCAGGTTGTACCACCACCGACGCCGGTACTTTACGGCACTGGTTTTTATGGCGCGATCGACCTGGGGGCAAATGTCTATCAAGACCGCGGAGGAAACCGAACTCTTACGGACGATAATCCGAATTCACCTTTCTTTGGAGATAGTCTCGAAGTGGACCCAAAAAATGACGTCGGATTTTTTGGCGGCATTAAACTCGGTTACGTTTTCGGCACGGGGGTAATTCGTCCAACGGTTGAAGGCGACTTCTTTTACAATGGCTTTCGGGGCGGCGGTAACTTCACCTTGAGGGATTCGTTTGGTGATGTGCTGGCACAGAGGAACGCGACTACTTGGATTAATACGGGCGCGTTCATGGGGAACTTTATCTTGAGATTCGCACCTGGAAACCAAAAATTCCAGCCGTATGTCGGCGCCGGGGTCGGCGTCTATTACGCCGAATCTGCCGGGGTCGAGGTCCAGGACCCTGTAACTGGTATGGTCCCAATCAACACTGGCGGGGGGCGAAATCACGCGGACCTCGCGTGGCAGATTATTGCCGGCGCAGATTATTATTGGACCCCCAAGTTCAGCACGTTTATTGAATACAAGTTCCTCGAGTAAACGAGCACCCAAATCGATACCAATCAGAGTCGCGTACTTGGGCAGCAGTTAGTGGGCGCTGGTCTACGCTTCCATTTCTAAAACCGACACTAATTTAGCGTGGGGACCGGCCTCTTGTTTTCATCGGGAGGCCGGTCTTTTTCTGGAAAAGGTCTTTTTAGGCGACGGAAAAATCATGCCGGCGCTCGCCGTGGCGGAGCGCCTCTACATCAACGCGACGCAGAGTGGGACTTTGGTCCCATATGCGAGCGCCGCTTAGTCTGGAATTGTCTGCGTGTAGAAACCAAAAAAATACAACTATATATATGAAGAACATCACACTCATCGCGCTCATTGCTGGCGCCGCCGTTCTCGCCGCTGCGTCAGCACTAATACTGCCAGTAATTCTCCGAGCACCGAGACCTCGCTTATCGCGGCCGAGTTCAATGCGAAAAAGCGGCAAAATCCAAAACAGCAAAAACTCTATCCCAGCCTTTCGCCGTACACACGCCATACCCGCATGAAAAGGAAAGCGAATGTATGGACACGGTAACCACCGCCAAGCAGCGGCAGTATATGCAGCCACTGCCCGCAGGACGGGTTTTAATCGTTAAGCGAAACGGAGAGACCTTTTACGCTGATCCCGATCCAGCTCACAATCAGGTCTACACCGGCTACCGAGTCGATTATCAGGCTTATAGGCAAGCGCAACTGCTGGCGAACAGGCAAAACCCCGCCCTAAATGTTCATCCTGATCCGCACGGGGTCGTGGTCAACGAGTTTGATGGATGGGTCCCCGGCCCTCTTGATCCGATCGATGGCTATGCTTCTCCGCCTAACGAATTCGTCATCAAGAAGATCGAGCTGGCCCGGGAAAAATACCTTTACTAAAGTGCACGGAATCTTCATCCTCTTTCGACAAACTCTGGTTACGGCGGTGGCCTTCACCTTTGCGGTGACAGCGGGACAAGTACGAGCCGAGAATTCATTTTCGACGGTTGTCATCGATCCAGGACACGGCGGCTCCGATCCAGGAGGGATTCCCGGCCAAATAGTGCCGGAAAAAACGGTCGCACTCGATACGGCATTGCGTCTGCAAAAGCTTTTGCAACGAGCGGGCTTGCGCACGGTAATAACGCGCTCCACGGATATTTTTGTTCCACTGTCTGTGCGAAGCGCGATCGCCGACGCGGAACGCGACGCAATCTTCGTCAGCATCCACTATAATGCCTCGCCGCGAAGTAGCGCGCACGGTATTGAGACCTACTCCGAAAACAATCGCGGTGCAGTGCTCGCCGCGCGCATTCAACAGGAGATTATTGATCGCGTCAGCACCGAGAACCGTGGGATCCGCTCGGCCGATTATTACGTGCTTCGCAAGTGCCGGTTGCCGGCGGTTCTCGTTGAATGCGGGTTTCTTACCAATCCGAGGGAAGCTCAAGTGGCACTGACAACTGCCTATCGGGAGCAAATTGCGGAACAGATCGCTGCCGGAATCATTGAGCAACGGCAATTCGCTTTTCCTCCGCTCGCTCCAACTCATCGAAGTGGGCGCTTAGTGCACAAAAACAAGAAGCATCGAAAAATCGTCGATTTGGAACGGTTTGGCCACCCGCCGCCGACAATCCGCATCCTCCGGATCGCTGAGCACCAGGGTTAGTCAGCAAGCGTGGGCGGACAGTTCACACAAAACCCGACGGAGCGGGCCCGTGCTTAACCAATAGGACTAAGGTCCCATTCCCTGGTTTAACGGCACGGCTCCATGTTCAGGCGGTGCTGAAATTTTGGCGCCGCCTTCTGCAGAACTAACAACCCAATCAAAACAAAACATATGAAAAAACTATTAACATTAACGGGTATCGCCAGTATCGGGGCAGTCCTGGCGCTATTGGCAGCGTGTCAGACCACGGGCACAGGCCAGGCCGCTGCCTCCCAGAAAGAGTCCTTGCTCTCGCAGTCGGGCTTCAAGGTCATCACGGTCACGACCCCCAAGCAGCAACAGGCAGTGAGTGGACTTGCCCAGGGCAGATGCTCAGCCGTGAAGTACAACGGGAAGTTGTATTATGTATATCCCACCGGCATGAAGGACCGGATATACGTCGGCAGACAAAAGCAATACAACGCCTATAAACAGGCGCTCGCAGCGCAGCAGGGTCAACAGCAGATGGCGGGAACGCCTACGATGACATACGAGACCGCTGGACCCAACCACATCGAAGTTGATCAATTCAATGGATTTGGTCCGATGGGCGTGAACGCTCTGGGAGATTGGTAAAAGCAGTCACACAACATGACGGCAGCAGTCTGATGGCTGCTGCCGTCATTGATAACCACCAAAAGATAAAGTAGAACCTGCGACCTCACCTTCTCCACAAAGGAGAAACGATCGCCTCTCACACTGGGAATTCTCTCGGTAGTTCCGGGGATTCGCGCGACCGAACCTTCGAAGGTCGATACAAACAGCAACGCATTCGGCGAGACTGCCGCTCCGGGCGAGGGCGTTGCGAGCAGCTTGCCGTTTAAGACAACGGAGAATTTTAGCTTAGGCGCGGTCACCGAATCCTCCACGGCAGGCGCCCGGGGCGAAATCGAGCTGGCACTTTATTAAAAACGCGCTTAAAAACGCGCCACGGATATGAAATACGTGACGATGTCCCGCGCTTTGAGCGCCATCTTCGCCGCCTTTCTTTTGTCGGTTCGAGGGCTCCACGCCACCGATGCTCCCGAGGTGGAAGCGGACACGGATGAGGCAGACAAGCTCGCCAAACAATTGGCGAACCCCATTTCGTCGCTAATCAGCGTACCTTTTCAGGCAAACGAGGATTTTGGCTATGGGCCGTCGCATAACGGCTACAAATTCACGCTCAATATTCAGCCGGTGATTCCCATCTCCTTGAACAAGGATTGGAATCTCATTCTGCGCACCATCGTGCCGGTTGTTTCACAGCACGATCTCTTCTACGTGGAGAACCTGCCGAACAATTCGCCATTACAGCCGCAAAATCGGTCGCAGGACGGTTTAAGCGACACGACCCAAAGCTTTTTCTTCTCACCCAAAAAACCGGGTCCATTCGGGCTGATCTGGGGGATAGGACCGGCATTTCTCTACCCGACCGGAACCCATCCACTTCTCGGCACGGGCACATTCTCAATCGGCCCCACGGTTGTGGTGCTCAAACAAATGGGCGGCTTAACCGCGGGCGCACTCATGAATCAGCTCTGGTCCGTCGCTATCCAGGAGGGCCGGCAGAGCTTTAGCCAAATGTTTCTCCAACCGTTCCTGGCTTACACAACAAAGACGCACACGACTTTCACCATTTCTACGGAATCCACCGCAAACTGGAACAATACCTCGGGCGACGCGAAGTGGACCGTGCCGCTCATCTTCCAGATCAGCCAAATCCTGAAGATTGGAAAACAACCGATCAGCCTTCAGATCGGCGGGAAATATTATACTGACAGTCCTCGTTACGGTCCGGACTGGGGCGTGCGTTTTAATTTGACTTTGCTCTATCCGACCGCCAAACCGAAAGCGGGACCTGTAGCTGGAACTTATGCTAAGTAGCAAGGCCAAAATACAAGAAATAACCACCAAATCGAAATTAAAATACCTGGCGGCGTCGATACTCGCAGTATTGCTCACGTCAGGAACGGCATTCGCAAGTTTGACCAGTGAATCACGCGCCGCTCTCAGCCAGCTTAAGTCGCAGAACCCAGCTGCCGCCAAAGTATCATCGCGAGCGCAATGCTTGTCTTCCCAAATGTCGTCAAGGCAGGGTTTATTTTTGGCGCGCAAGGCGGCGAAGGCATCTTGTTCGTTCATGGAAAACGGCGGGGCGCTACCGGACACTAGCAGCCTCCTATGGCTTGCAAGCCGGTGCTCAGAAATTCGGTTACGCGCTCTTTTTCATGAATCAAAAGGCGGTGGATTGGATAAATAACACGCGCGGCTGGGAGATCGGGACCGGCCCGAGCGTCGTCATCGTGGACAAAGGAATGGCCCGCAGCTTCACCACCGACACCATGCATAGCGGCATCTACGCATTCACCTTTGACCAGCGTGGCCTGATGGCCGGGCTGGGTATCCAAGGATCGAAAATCACGAGAATTGATTAGTGGCAAATTTCGCTCAACAGTAGCCCTGGAGTTTTCCTCAAACCAAATCAGAAAAACTAACTAGCCAAATATGAACCAATTAACGAACGTCATTAAACTAAGTGTCTTGTTCCTCGTCGGGGTCTTCCTGGCGGCCTGTGCCGGAACGGGCACGATGAACTCGACAGCTGCCTCACCTCAAAAAGAGAAATTGCTCACTCAGGCTGGATTCGTGGTAAAGACCGCCACCACGCCCAAGCAGCAGCAACAGCTCGCGGCTCTTCCCGGGAACCATGTCTCAGCCGTGAAGTACAAGGGCAAACTCTATTATGCCTATCCAGCCGGATCTGGAAACCAGGTCTATGTCGGCCGGCAGAAACAGTACAACGCTTACAAGCAATTGTTGCAGGCCCAGCGGGCGCAGATGGCTCAAGCAAGCGCTGCCGCAGCCAGCCAGCCCACGCTAGTAGAAGAAACAGCCGGACCAAACCACATTATGATAGAGGAATTCGACGGGTTCGGGCCTTTAGGAATGGACACTGGAGGTTTTTAGCACGACATCCGGAATCGCTAATGATAGACATTAACCAGCGAGTGACATCTTCCGTCGCTCGCTGGAACAGGTTAGGACGCACGCTAATTAAGCCAGCATAACTGGAAATAAGGAGAAATAAGAAGAGTAATGAAGAAACAAATCGCTTTGTTGATCGCGTTAG
>Ga0209159_1001839_pt1 | contig 15455 bp, 14 predicted proteins | sample GraSoiAngelo_144_FD_185901 | JGI IMG/M metagenome (GOLD analysis project Ga0209159, IMG submission 185901) | Grasslands soil microbial communities from the Angelo Coastal Reserve, California, USA - 14_1009_02_40cm (SPAdes) (version 2) | ecosystem: Environmental > Terrestrial > Soil > Grasslands ...
TTGGTGCACTCTTGGTGCACTTTAACTTGCAAATGGGACCACCTGAGTGCAACTGAGGGCACCGTAAATTACTGAAAACAAGTGAAAATCAGGGAGTGCGAACAGGGCAGGTAGGTTTAGCAAACCGCCGCATTCAGCCGCTCTGCCACCTCTCCGCGGTTTGGTTTCAACAGCTTAGTTAGCACAGTTTTTTATTGGCCTGCTGCACTTTGCTGAACTCTACCGCTACGAAGCTGGCCCTCCGGAAAATCCCTAAGCCGCATAATCTCAGCAAGATCCAATACGACTTCCGCACCAAGCGACACCTGTGGACCTACAGCGGCCTGGCATTGGAAACGCATGACAGCGCGCAATACCGCGTTGCCGAAGGACAGCTGCAGCGTTCCAAGAAACCCGCGACGGTTCGTGGTTTAAATAAGGACTACAACCACGACCTCAAAGATATTTTCAAAGGAGCGGCCATGAGAGCCAGCACCGCTGCTGGACCAATGAACTTCAGCCACCGAATCCGGCTGGGAGGTGGTGATCGCCGGCCCAGTCCTCTGTGGGAAGGGCGCTTGTTGCGGCGCGGCCGATTGAACGGATTGAGGCGCTGCTGCGACATCGCGTAGCGGCCGGGAGAGATCGTGCTTTTACTTCGTGGATGACCATGGGATTGTCTGCGAAGGCTGAAGCCGGCAGCATTCCCATTACGGTCAAACACATGGCGTGAAAAATGGCGCACACGGAATTGCGGCTGATCATGAAAACTCTCTCCTTGTAACCGTCACAGAGAGCTTGGACCGAGAAACGCGGAAGTTTTTGACCTCCCCATTTCCACAAAGACCATCCGCTAGGGTTTCGGAATAGGCACGCTGGCAACTACTTGTTGCTGTTCGTGCTTGGGATTTGAACCGTCGTCGAAGGTGCTGACGAACGTCGAGTAATTCGTCGCTCCGGCGATGGCGTTACCGAAGTAGTCCCCGATAAAAGTGTAGTCGTTGTTCGACGCGGTGCCCGGATGTGGGCTGTTCAGCTGCGGGTCCCAGGTGTGGGCGCTTAGCCGGATATTGTGACCGATCGGGGTCAGGTCTGCCCGGTAGAACTGGATCGCGGCATTTACGCAATAATTGGCCGCGCCGTAAGGTGGTAAGCTCCCCGGATAATTGGGATTCACGGTATCTCGGCTCAAGCCAACGGCGACCGCCTCGGTGGTCCCGCCAGCAGGGCACCTCAGCCGACGGTCGTAGAAGTTGACGCTGATCGTCCCGTCCGCCGCAGTCGCCAGGTTCGGCTGGAACTCATCGGTGGTTGGTTGGGCGTTGTCGTTGACCTGAATCGGCGAGGTCCAACTCTGGCCGTCGTCAAAAGAGGCGCTCAGGATGATGTTGTCGAAGCCGGTGCTGAAGTCCTCCCACGCAGCATAGAGCGGGTAATGGCCTGCCACGAGTTGCCTCCCGGCCCCGAACGTGATCGCGATGCCGTCTCTGAAGGTGGTGTTGGAGTAACCGGGTCCTGGGAAGGGCGGGGTCTGGATCATGCTTGAGATGACCAATGGCCCACGCCAAGTCTGTCCGCCATCGATTGAAAAATCCACTGTGTGCGTGACGCAACACTTTCCCTTGCTCCCAGGATACTGGTCCACGGCCGTCCACACCACGCCTGACGGGGCGACGTGTGGAAGCAGGTCGGTGTTGTTCTGCTTCGAGTCCAGGACAGGGAGCAACAGAGGGGTGGTCCAGTCGGTATGCGTGCCGTCCGGCAGGGCCTTGGCAGTCGAATAGAAGGGCTTGCTGCCAGAGCCGTTGAAGTTCACCCACATGGCGTAGATCGTGTTGTAGAACCGACTCGCTGAGTCGTTATCGATGGCGATCCATTGCTTGTCCGGCTCCTGCCCGAAGCCAGCATTGGTCGCGAACAGGATGTCCGGTTGCCCGTTATGCGTTGTGATCCACTGCCGCGCGCTCGTGGCGCCGTGTGGGCGAACCGCGACGCTGATCGCCTCATTGGCTACGCTGGAATTGGGCTCCTGGCCGGTGTTGAACTGCATGCTTCCGTCCGCCTTGTAAGCAAACTGGTACGGGAGAATCAGCTCATAATAGTTTCCGAAGCCGTCGAAGGCCCCGACTGGGTCGGTGTTGTCGGTCCAACCCTCGTAACCGGGTATGTGACCCTGGACGGGCCATGTTTTCCCTCCATCGAAGGATTCGTAGAAGCCCAGGATATGGTTATAGCCTTCCGCGCTGGCAAACCATTTGGTCGAGCCAATCAGGTGATTCGGATTGGTTGGGTCCACCTGAATGTCGGATTCCGAGTGGTTGTTGACTAGCACGGGGGCGATTGCCGGGAACTAGCGTTACTCCCTTGCTGGGTAGCATACGGCCCTAAATCTTCTCCCGTCGTGGCAGCCCCATTGCACGGTGTTTCACCGGAGTACCAGTCGACGGGACCGTCGCTCACTGCGAAGGGAACTTCCGGCGTGTAGCAACTAACCTGCTGAGTGGTGGCAAACACGTTCGTCACATGGTTCACCCCGAAACTATTCCTGAAAGAGTCGTCAGTTTGCATTCCCTGAGGGATATTGCCTACCCCTGGGCCCACAGAGGCGGCGCGAGGCGGGGCTCCATAGCTGGTGGCGAAAACGACCGCGATGGCAAGCGAGAATAGGCGGCGGATCAAGGGGACTTGCCGGGAATTAGGAAGATGGATGGAATGGCGGAAGAAAGGCTTGAGTGGAAACATGTTCACCTCACAAGCGCAATCGCTGTCGGACGGTTACGTTTCGAGCGTATCGCGCGCCAGTGGGGACATCCGCGGCGCGTTTCGGGAGCATAGTGTCCAGTCTTATCCGTGTCAAGAAATGTTGCGAATGTTGCGCTCTGGTGCGCTCTGGTGGCAGTACGGGAAGTCTTTCCTTTCTCGTGTTTTGAACATAGAATGGCACCAGGGGCTGGTCACACGTCCGTGGAGGGTGTGGCTGACGCCCATGGAGCAACAGTAAGTCCCCTGCTTTGAAGCCGGAACCGCCAAAGTGGAGTAAACCTACCGCGAAACATTTCGACCCGAATGGGCGTATGTAGGGTAGAGGCAGTCGGACTAACATTTGTTCCCCCGCGGGTTTGTTCGTTCCTGTAATCGCTTAAAGCGAAAGTCCGCGGCGGACGTTTGGGCTGGCGAGTACAGAGCGGTAAGTCGAAGGGGAATCGCATGAAGACGTGGCATAAAGTGGCAATTGGCGCGGGTGCCGTAGTAGTGCTCGGCGGGATTGTACTGTTCAGTGTGAACCAGGCGCACAAGGGTGTAGTCACTGTGCAAACGGCCAAAGTGGCCAACCAGGAAAGCCTGGTATCGCTCGTGACGGCCTCCGGCGAGATTAAGCCGACAACCTATACGAACGTAACTGCCCAGGGATTCGGCAGGATCACGGCGATTCTCGTTAAGGAAGGCGATCACGTCAAGAAGGGCGACAAGTTGCTGCTGCAGGAAAACGTACAGGCGAATGCGGACGTCCAGGCGCAGTCAGCGGCTGTCAATTCGATGGAGTCGGGCGTGGAGGCTGCGGAAGCTAGTTACAAGGCGGCGCAAGCGGACCTGACCTCTCAACAAGCGAACCTCGAAAAAGCCAAGCTGGATTACGACCGCGGGCAAGGCCTTTACAAAGATGGCCTGATTCCCAAGCAGGATTTCGATCAGCGGAAAACGGCCTATGACGCGGCAGTGGCCACGGTCGAGTCAGGGCGAGCACGTGTGCTGTCTCTGAAGGCCCAGTTGGAGCAGACGCGGTCACAGGTGAACCAGGGCCGGGCGGTGGGGTTGCGCTTGAAGGATGTTTTGCAAAAGACAACGTACACCTCTCCGATCAATGGAATCGTAAGCTATCTGCCGGAGCGCGTGGGCGACTATGTCGTGCCCGGCATTCAGAATTCGAACGGCAGCTTCCTGATGACTCTTTCGGACATGTCCGTGGTGACGGCGGAAGTAAAGGTTGACGAGACGGACATCGTCAACGTGAAAATGGGCCAGGAAGCCGACGTGACGATCGACGCGGTGCCTGGAAAGATCTTCAAGGGCAAAGTGACGGAGATCGGATCGCAGGCCGTACTGCGCAGTTCCGGACTGACCACCACGCAGACGACGACAAGCACCCAAGAAGCCAAGGACTTCAAGGTCGTCGTGACGCTTGCGAATCCTCCGGAGAACCTACGACCCGGTCTGTCGACAACGGCCAAGATCAAGACGGCAGAAAAGAAAAACGTAGTTGCCATTCCTATTCAGGCGCTGGCGGTGCGGACGCGCAAGGATTTGGAAGAAGCGGCTAAGAATGCAAAGAAACAGGGCAGTTCGAGCGTGACGCTGGCAGCCCCGCCGCCTCCCGCGCCGGGCGATCCCAAAAAGGATGAAGTGCAGGGCGTATTTGTGGTCAACGGAAATAAGGCGGTGTTCCTGCCTGTCGAGACCGGTATTGCCGGCGTGACCGATATTGAAATCACCAAAGGACTGAAAGCTGGTGATGAGATCGTCGTTGGCAGCTACAAGGCACTGCGCACCCTGAAACCGGAGGCTCAGGTGAAGGTGGACAACAGCGCACCGAAGAAGCAGGAAGATCAGCAGAGCTGACGCGCAGCCGAGGCCGAGGAGATTCAAATGCCTGTCGAGACACCAGCCGCAGATTCCTACCGGGAAGACCTGGTCAGTTCCGGCCTAGTAATCAAGACCGAAGCGCTAGCCAAAGTATACGAAATGGGCGCCGAGCAGGTGCATGCGTTGCGGGGTGTGGATTTGGAAATCCGCAAAGGTGAATATGTGGCCATTATGGGACCGTCCGGATCGGGCAAGTCCACGCTCATGAATTTGATCGGCTGCCTAGACTCGCCTAGTTCCGGGAAGTACTGGCTTGCCGGACGCCTGGTGAGTGACCTGGATGATGATGAGCTTGCCTACATCCGCAACAAAGAAATTGGTTTCGTGTTTCAGACTTTCAATCTGTTGCCTCGTGCCACCGCGCTTCACAACGTGGAATTGCCGCTGATCTACAACGGTACGCCGGCGGAGGAACGCATTGAAAAAGCGAAGAAGGCGCTTGAGCGCGTGGACCTGATGGACCGCATGAATCACAAGCCGAATGAGCTTTCTGGCGGTCAGCGGCAACGCGTGGCTGTTGCACGGGCGCTGGTCAATTCTCCATCGATCGTCTTGGCTGATGAGCCGACCGGAAATCTCGATTCGAAGACCGGCGAAGAGATCATGGCGCTCTTTGAGAATCTGTACCGGCAAGGAAACACCATCATTCTTGTGACCCACGAACACGACATTGCGCAACATGCGCACCGCATTATCCACATCCGCGACGGCAAGATCGCTTCCGATGAAGCGGTCGTGAAGAAATAAGCGGACAATTCGGCTCTTTTATTCCGCGAAAAACTGAATAACCTATCTTCACCGGCGAAAAGAAAGCTTGTCGCACACGGGTGTCTTCGCCGCGTTGAAGCCCATCGGGAGTAGAAAGGAAGGTCCGAATGGCGACTGACAAGGATGCAAGCGAGCTGGGCGAGTGCACCGACCTTCTGAATCTTGCCGCAGACAAGGCACGAAGATACGTTCAAAGCATCGCTGACCGCAGAGTAAGCCCTTCCGAAGCCGCGCTCGCTGCGCTTGCCGAACTCCACGAGCCATTTCCCCTTTCACCGTGCGGCCCAACGGTCGTAATCAATAGGCTCGACGAGATTGGCTCGGCAGCGACCGTGGCGACGACCGGCGGGCGTTACTTCGGTTTTGTGAATGGCGGAATGGTGCCCGCAGCGCTGGCCGCCAATTGGCTAGCGGGGGCGTGGAACCAGAATGCGGCATTGCGCGTGATGTCTCCAATCGCGGCGGAATTGGAGGAAATTGTTCTGCGCTGGGTTTGTGAGGCGCTTAGATTGCCTCCAGAATGCGCAGGAGGCCTGGTTACCTGCGCTACCATGGCGAATTTCACGGCGCTCGTCACGGCACGTCATGCGCTCTTGGCACGTTTGGGATGGGATGTCGCCGGTGAAGGGATGTTTGGAGCGCCGCCAATCAATGTGGTCGTTGGCGCGGAAGTACATGCGTCGATGCTCAAGGCGTTGAGTCTGGCAGGATTTGGAAGCAACCGCGTAACCATTGTCGAAGCGGATGGCCAAGGTCGAATGCGTGCCAATAAGTTGCCGCACCTATCAGAGCGGACAATTGTTTGCATACAAGCGGGCAATGTGAATACCGGGGCATTCGATCCCGCGGTGGATATCTGCAAAGCGGCTAGAGAGCAAGGCGCCTGGGTGCACGTCGACGGCGCGTTCGGATTGTGGGCCAGAATTTCGCCCAAGTACGAACATTTGACGCAGGGATTCGATCAGGCCGACTCCTGGGCCACCGACGCACATAAGTGGCCCAATGTCGGCTACGACAGCGGCCTGGCAATAGTCAGAAACGGCGCTGCGCTGCGTGCGGCCATGGGAATGACAGCGGCGTATCTCGAACCTGGTTCGCGCCGCGAGCCCATGCATCACACACCGGAAGCCTCGAGGCGCGCGCGGGGCGCGGAGTTGTGGGCGGCGCTGAAATCTCTCGGCCGTTCGGGACTATGCGCGCTAATTGAGCGAACCTGCGCCCACGCTCGGCGGTTTGCGGAAGGGCTTAACGAAGGCGGCTTTGAGGTGCTGAACGACGTCGTGATCAATCAAGTGCTGGTGTCCTTTGGCCGCCCCGAAGTGACGCGAGAAGTGATTGGGCGCGTCCAGGAAGGCGGAACGTGCTGGTGTGGGGGAACAGTCTGGCAAGGAAAGACCGCGATGCGGATTAGCGTGTCTTCCTGGGCGACTACGAAGAGGGATGTGGAGCTCAGTCTAAATGCGATTATTCGCATCGCAAATGAGTGTCGCGCGATCTAACTGGCCTGAACCGGGCCTCACGGCAGTACGAGAATAACTCAAAGGTCTAACGACTGGGCGCCACGCCTGGATTCTCAAATTCGGCCAGAGTTTGCACCGGGCTCAGGTAGGTGCGCGAGAGTCGGTCGTGCCAGGTGAGTTCGTCCTCGTCCCACATCACCCAAAGGAAGCCCATGAAAAAAGTCCCAGCGGAAAGCATGTAGCCGGCACTGCGCAGCAGCATTTGCCTGGGCGTGGGCGGCTCTCCGGAAAAGCTGACGACCTGTAATCCCCGCATCATCATCCCAGGAGTTGTGCCACCAAAGGTGGTGAAGAGCGCGAAATACTGCAGATAGACAATGGCAAAAGTCGCGACGTACACAACGGCGCTTAGTTTGCTCAGAGTGAATTGGCCGCCGAGAGAGCCGAAGAGCATCAGGAATCCGCCGTAGGCAAACAACAGGCAGAAGAGATCGACCAGCGCCGCGAGGCGCCTATCATCGATCGAAGCAAGCGGATGAAGTCCGGGCATTGATTTTCTTTGGTCCTCAGAGCCGTGCGATTGAGGGCCAGCCTCTGGACCCGGCGGCAGAGAAACATCAATCACCATTCGCGATTCTTCGGGAGTGCTCTTATCTGAAGGGCGACCAATTGCTATGGTAAACGAAAAATCCTCTTCAACGGATGCCTGAGCTCCAGCTACGGCGACGGAAGCACGCGGCGTCTTGCAGGAATGGTCATCGAAAGGGAATTGAGCCTGAGCCTCGTTGGGCACCGGTGTTCGCCGCCGGGCGCGATAAGCATCGATGCGCTGCGAGAGCTCGCCCCGCCAACTAGCATCTTGCCCCGGCTGATCCGCGCTGACGGCGCGTCGCTGAAATTGACCGATCTGAGCAGGACTCGTATCCGCATTCGATGAGAGATTTGCCTTCGCGGAGATGTCCGAGGCGTCTTCCCAGATAGAGGGGCCTACTGAAAAGGATGAATCGCAAAAACTACAAGCGCGTACGCTTGACGGCAATACGGCGCCACACTGCAAGCACGTTTTAGTCACCGGTTAGTTTTGCGCTGCGGACGCTTCCACTCCGGTGAGGAGGGAACATCTCAAGAATACCATTATCTTGAAATGTCAATCAGAAAAAATAGGCGGATGGTAGCGAAAGAAACAGCGTGCAGAGGGGGTGAAGGCCAGGAACGAACTTTTCACGCGTCCATTTGCTGGGCGAGCATATCCCGGCTGAACGAGATGCGGCGCTCCAAGGCGACTGCGGCAAAATACGCGCAGTGTCCTCGTTCCAATTCCGTCCAGACTTGCATGGAAGGAACAATCCGAGCGACTGTCGAGCGAAGGAAATTCAAGATCTTGAAATAGGCGCCGATGGCCTGGACGCTGTTGCGGTCTTCCGGCCGTTCCGGGCACAGCTGCAAAAGCTGCATCACGCGCTTGAAGTCATCACCGGAAGCGAACTTTTGGATGCCGGTAACATCCTTCACTTCGGGTGAGAGAACTTGTTTCGAGGACGCGGCAATCAATGAGCGGCAATAAGAGATGAAAAACTGCAGCAGGGCCGCCATCGAGATAACGAAAATGATAGCCGCCGTCATCGAGGCACCACCGCAAGGCGCGCAGGCACAAGCCGCGCTTCCTCAGGCACCTGCAGGAACGCAAACATCCATGCCGCAGGCAAAATGCAGCCAAGTAGCGGCGTTACGAAGTGCCAAACCGGCTGAAGGTTGGGGTACAAGTTCCGGAGCGCATAGTTCGCGGCGAAGGCGCTGAAATAGATGCCCAGCGCCAGGACAAGCTGAATCAAGCGAGTGCGGCTTTCCCGAAGCTTGAAGATGGCTCCCCAAAGGACATAGGTGAGGACGAGACCAACAAAGTAAAGGTTCTGCGACAGCTCAAACGCGAAATGCGTCAGCATCCGGTGCGTGGATTGGTTCACGATTTCGTAGGAGAACCAGGCGGTGGCACCCAGCAGGAGAAATGCTCCCAGTCGCAAATAGCGTTCAGCCTTCATCTCATCAAAGACGAGGGAATACAAGCTAAGAAGGGCGAAGTACAGACCGATGGTGAGCAATGCATCGGAGTAAAAATAGAAGTACGCGTACTCCAGGGAGTCCACTCCAAAATGTCTGAGAACCTGGTAGCGACCAACGCTCACCAGGAACGAGAGCCCCATATACACATTCAGAAGGAAATAACGTCGGAAGGAACGGGTCCTGACCGCGCACACCACCACACCCGCCTCGAGAAGAGTGCAGAGCAACCAAACAAAGCATTCGAAAGGACCGAGCACGTTTACCTTTCCACGCGCCCTGGTCCACGCCGAGTTAGATTATTCGGCCGTGTTGAACTACTTCCAGGGCACCGGAGGAGCCGGCGCGCCACCATTCTTCCAAGGTACTGGAGGAGCTGGTGCGCCGCCATTCTTCCAAGGCACCGGAGGAGCAGGTGCTCCACCGTTTGCCATGATCACGGAGCCGTCACCATGCGTGACGACGACCGTTTTTAGGCTCATAGCCCCGACCAGGACGAGCATGGCGAGGAAAATAACCGCGAGTTTGCGTGACATTGTGCCTCCGAGGTAGAAACAACCCCAGTGGCATTCTATTCCTTAGTGTAGCAATGTCAAGCAGCTCAGCAGCGGAGCCTGTTACGAAACGATACACACCATCACGTCCCATCGTTTCGATAAGCCTTCGCCTACCCGATAGGTGGGACAGTGTCCGATCCCGTTCAGGATAGGTTTTGAGACTGTACGGGTCAACGGTACCGTAGTACTACAGATAATAGGACTGTTCTGCCTGTGATTAGGCAGGAGTTGGTTTGTTTCCCCGCGAAACGGGACTAGCCACTTTTTCTATATCTAGTCCGGCCAAAGCGATTCCAGCTAACTGGTATGGTGTATTTACTATAATGCAACTATCCATCACAGCGCGTATTAGGTACGGCTTCGTGAATTTGCGCGGAATATATGTTGTTAAGAGCGCCTTGACACCTTTGCAGGCGAATCCGTAGCATAAGGGGCTGCTTCACGCCGGCGTAGCTCAGTGGTAGAGCGAGGGTCTCATAATCCCTAGGCCGTGGGTTCGATTCCCCCCGCCGGCACCAGCTTTTGACCCCCTCATCGATCCGGACGCGACGTCGTAATCGAGCGCTTGAGATGCTGATCCCCTTCCACCACGATGTTACGATGTTACTCAGTTAGACAACCATCAGTAGGAGGAGAGCCATAACCCGCCGAGCAGACCGCTTGTATTCACCCTCGCGTGGAATCTGCTCCTAGTATTCTGGTCCCAACCAACTGCAGGCACGATGGGATTGGAAGTACTATGCTCAACTTGTCCCTAAGGGCGAATGTGCAAACAGACATTCAAAGATCTGTTGAGCGACACCTCACATGATACCAGTACCTGTAACCGAGGAACAGCTGCATGCATGATCGCCCGGAAGCTTCCTCCATTCTGCTTGAATCTGCGGTCACTGTATTCGTCAACTCTGTGGCTGGCGGAGGACGCGCAAGCTCTTGCCTTTCGGCAATCCGGAGACTATTCGAATCGTTCCACGTTGAAGCGCAATTCGTCATGTCGAACGGTGCAGCAGAGCTCGAGGCCTCCGTACGAGATGTGATTTCGCAAGGGCAGCGTGTGCTAATTGCCATGGGTGGCGACGGGACATTTCAAGCGCTGGCAAATGCAGCCTTCGGGGCCGACGTGGTCTTGGGTGTTCTCCCCGTCGGGGGAGGAAATGATTTTGCCGCCGCGCTCGGTCTGCCTTCAGATCCTCTAAGAGCGGCGCAAGCCATTGTGCGCGGACATCCACGTTTTGTGGACCTTGCGCGAGTCCGAACGGCCGAGGGTCGAACGCGCTTGTATGCTGGTGGAGGAGGGATTGGACTAGACGCCCAGGCCGCGCGCTATGCAAGTGACGCGTACCGCTGGCTTCCCGGTCGATTGCGTTATATCGCATCAGCGCTGCGAGCGTTAGTGGGGTTCGTGCCTATCCCAGTGCGTGTGGACTTTCCGCAGACTGATATCCCCTCATGGGAGGCGAGAGCATTGTTGGCTGCAGTGTTGAATTCACCGACCTACGGAGGTGGTGTCAGGTTGGCGCCCGAAGCGACGATTGGTGACGGTTGGCTGGATGTTGTTCTTATCGAAGACATCGGCACTTTGGCAGTTTTGCGCCTATTACCTCGACTTATGGGAAGCGGAGAAGTTCGGACCTCACGCGTGAAGCGCTGGCGCGTGAAGAAGGTGCGATTTACAACGCACCGTGCTAGCGCTTTCCATGGGGACGGCGAGCTCATTGGATCGACCCCGCTGGAAATCGAAGTAATGCCCGGTGCCATCCAAGTCTTGGCGTCCGCACCGCGTTAGGACACTTGCTTATCGTAGGCGGCACCGAGCTGCATTATGCCAAGTGTCGAACCTTATTGAACGAGGTCCAATACGAGGCCGGTGTATCGGCGCTGAAAGCCCGCGAACTGTCCAAAGAACGGAGAGGTAGTGTTGTTGAATACGTCGTGCGGGTTCTGGCGATTCGTAATGTCGGTCGAATATGCGCCGAGGCGGACCTTGTGAGTCTTGGAGCGCTCCGTCCGTGGTATGTGGAAGCCAAACTCCCGGTACAGCCTGACATCCAGCGAAAAATAAATAGGGAAACGCTCGGTATCGGGCACACCGGCATAATTCTGAAGAACATCCACGTTTGAATATGGCAGTCCGGAATGTACGTCTGCCACCGGGCTGATGACCATCTTCCAGGGGAGACGAAAGAACCCCGATGCCACAACGCGGTGAGGAACGTCGGAAGACAGGATGCCCGTGACATTTGGTCGGATTACCGGAATCTGGAAAGGTACAAGCGTGTCCGACAAGGTGTTGAGGTCACCGCGCGCCCGGCTCCAGGTGTAGGAGAGGCTCATGTCGGCGCGGTCTCCAAATCGGTAGTGAGCGGTGATGTCAGCCTGGCGATAGTCTGCAATCCCCGTGTTCCTCATAGCCAGCAAGCGGCTTCCACTGGCCATATCGACGATCTGATCCAGAAGAAAAAGGTCCACAGTATAGCTGTCCAGGCAGCTAGCCCTGAGGTTAAGATTTTTCCGAAATTGGTGTTCGAGCACAACATTCCAACTGAATGTGCGAGGACTTGATCCAGGGTCCTGCGGAACTCCAAGCGTACTTGGCGGTGCGCCCGAAAGAAGGTAGGAATTTACCAGGACTATGGGTTGGCCTATCAGCGCACCGGTAGAATCGAAGAAGCCAAGCACGCGTTCCTGATTGCTGGTGAAGTCTGCGGCCAGCAATGGGACGTGGCCGTACACCTCGGCGGCGCCGCCACGAATTACTGTGTTTCCCTCATTCAGCGAATAAGCTGCACCGATGCGCGGGGCGAACGCGGCAGTGCGGCCGATGGATTGTGTGGTCAAACGTGCTCCATAATTGAGCGTCAAGTGACCGTTGAGCGTCCAACGATCCTGGATAAATTCTGCAGCCTCTGTATCCGTCGCGCTTAGCAGGCCCGCGCCTTGAAAATCAATTCGCTCGGAGACTGAGCCATCCTGGGCCAGCAGTTCAATCGGACGCGAAATGCTGCTGCCGGTGTAACTGCGATATAGGACGTCAGCGCCAAATCTCACTTCGTGGCTACCATGCCAGGACTTCGCTGAGAGCTGATACGCGGGCAAGGCTTCCACTTGGTTCGCCCTACGGTTCCAACGATTGAAGTAGTTGCCGCCCCATCCTTCCGGTGAGATTTCCATGTTGGCGGGCCCCTGCCCGTGGGCATTACTATCGAACAATGTATACCGAACCAGGGTGTTCAGCACCGCTCCTGAGACGAACTGATAGGAATCGGAGAACCCGGCGGATACACCGCTTCGGCCATAGCTCGTGGACGCGGTTTGCGGAATCAGCGCATTGATGTTTGCAAAGTCGAGTTCCAAGGGAAAAGTGTTGACGTCGAAGTTCATCACGTGACGAGGGGAAAGAATCACTTGGACGTTGGTGAGCGAAGAAACGCTTCGCGTCTTGATCTCATTCACGGGAAACGACAACCCTCGCACAGGTTGTCTCCGCAATTCGTATGTAACCTCTTCGGAGAAATTCATCTGGTTCTTGATCAGCGGGCCACCAAACAAAAACCGCGGAGTCCAATTGGCCAGACCAACGAGGCTATCGTTTTTCCCGCGAAACGCCGGGATAAAATCCCGCAGCTTGTATTCCCATGTGCCGGAGGGCGGCATGGTTTCAATGGTTGTCAGACCACCTGTGAAACCCCCGTATTGGGAACTCTCGGGCAAGCTGTAGACGGTCATGGATTGAATAATGTCAACCGGAATGGGGATCGAGAAGCTTCCGGAAACAGGGTCCACGTTTTCTGCAGAGTCCACCACAAGCATCCCCTGGCTTTCCGCCTGGCCCTTGAACGTCAGCTTGCCGGTGTAGGTCCTAACAACTCCTGGTATCAAAGACAGAGCCTCGGTAAATTTCTGCGTCGGCAAAGGCAGGCTTTCCAATTGATCGGTGTTGACCGTGGCAGTGATCGCTACGTTCTGGGTGGCAATTTCGGCGGCTTCTCCCTGCACCTCAACCTGCTGATTGACGGAACTGATCTGCAGAACGATGTCTTTGACGAGGGCCTGGGTTGCGCCGAGCGTTATTGTGCCGGACCATGTCTTGAAGCCGTCGGCGCTCGCTTCGATGGTGTAGGTTCCCGCGGCAAGTTGCGTGAACTCGTAATGCCCCTCCGCATCGGTCACTGTCGATTGCGGTGCTGGTCCCGCGGACGGATCCGTCAGTTTTACGGTGACTCCAGGAAGAATGTTGGTTGCACCCTCCCCGGATACGGCGGTGATCCTGCCGGTCACAGAGGCCTTGGAAATAGTTGAATTTGCGCTCTGCGACTGCCGAGCCAGAGTCGGAAACGCGAGCAGAATCAGCGCTATGGAAGTCGCACAGCAAGTATGGAAGACAATTCTCCGAGCGATTCTCATTGTGGTTGCAGTCAATCTCCAAACGTGAATCATGCGTTTCGCGACGAAGACAAAAATTCCCCCACCCTAGAGTGCTGTTTCGATACCCCTGGGAGTTGCGCGATATTTTCACAAAGGCGTGCCCAACTACCTATCGGGGCGCCAATACCGGCTCTTGCTAGCAGTAGTTCAAACTGAACTATGGCGTGCTCTTATGAAACACCTTAACGGCGAATATCAGACCAAAATTCCTTTAGTCCGTTGTCCAGACGGTCATACAGGATCAAAAATGCAAAAGCAGTTGACAAAGGATGATGCCGTTCCACAATGCCAGGTTCTCGCTTAGATTCAACATGCGAAGAAATGGTTTTACTGGCACGCCGCTACAAGCAAGGGTTTCCTTAAGAATGACTCAAGGGCAAGACCAGGCACGAACACTTCCGCGCAGCTCGCCGACATCACTGACTAAACGAAGGAAACGAAACTCAGCTCTTTTTCTTGTCGATTTTGAGATTCAGAACGATGTCCTTGCGACTGTCGAAGCTCGAAACCGTGCGGGTAGGGGATTTAGCGCCCTCTTTCTCCGCATGGAGTTCGTAATCCGCATTCGGGTCCAGGCCGCTGAAACGGTAACTGCCGGTGTCATCGGTGTAACTGCTGCGGACGGAATTTGTGCGCACATTCTTGAGAAAGACAACACTGCCGGAGAGGGGGCTATCGGACTTGTCCGACACCACGCCGCGGACCGTGCGGAGCTGGGCTTCGCGCTTCTTGTCCTGACCAATCCCAGCGACAGCAAACAGCGTGAGAATCATCGCCAGACCGCAAATGCGTTGCCGCACATTCATTCCTTGCCTCCTGCCCTCGGCTGCATACGGAACACTACGCTCTGCTCGATTCCGCCGACTTTCGCATCAACAGCGCGGGTCTGGTCTGAGTAACCCTTTGCGCGGACCACCATCTCATAGTCTGAGCCCTGGGGCACACGGACTGCAAACTCACCACGGGAGTTCGTATAGCTTTCCCATCGGAATTTCTTTTCGCCGGCCCTGCGGACGCGAAGTTGGACTCCCGGAAAAGAAAGGGCTTTCTCCGTAAAGACGGTTCCACGAATCAAGAAATCATTTGCATGGCTGTATTTCTTCTTGCCTGGTTTGCTGGTCGAGGCTGCGGGAGACCGCGGAGCACTGGTAGGACCAGACGGTGGGGCGGGTTCTTGAGCCATTCCGAACGGTACACCGAAGGAAGCGACAAGCGCTGCCGTGCAGAGAATCGAAATCCACTGCGAGCGGTGCATTTTGTTGCTCCTTAGATACTCAGATGGCAGCACCGGCGCAGTGGGATGCCGGGTTGCGTGGGGCCTGCCGATCACTCCTCGTCATCTTCTTCGTCTTCTTCGTCATCATCGTCGTCGATCAAGTCGCCATTTTCCCCAGTCTTGTCTTCTTCGTCTTCGTCGTCCTCTTCGTCCAGGTCATCGGAGATCAGATTCAGGTGGACGGGATGCGTCTGCGAGACCTCAAGCTCGGATTCGCACTCAGGACAGCTCAGAATCTCGCCTTCCTCGACTTCGTCTTCGTCGACATCGATCTCGGCGGAACATTCGGGG
>Ga0209159_1001841_pt1 | contig 15446 bp, 19 predicted proteins | sample GraSoiAngelo_144_FD_185901 | JGI IMG/M metagenome (GOLD analysis project Ga0209159, IMG submission 185901) | Grasslands soil microbial communities from the Angelo Coastal Reserve, California, USA - 14_1009_02_40cm (SPAdes) (version 2) | ecosystem: Environmental > Terrestrial > Soil > Grasslands ...
GCCAGGTGGACCAGGCCGAGCTGCTCAGGTCGGCCACCACCGGCGCCGTCTCGCGCGCGCGCCCGGCCGCGGGCAAGCGCATCGCCGACGATCGGCTGTCCGCGGTGTTCGGGATCGAGCTGGAGGACGCGCGGCTGGTGCGGGCGGCTCGTGCGGGCCGCTCCTCACGCCGGGGCAAGCGCCGGGCCTGAGGGCGCCTCGGCGAGGACCACCAGTTTCAAGCGACCGCCGGGCTCGGCTCGGCATCCCGGTCACCGGCGACGAGGTCGCATCGATCAACGCAAAGGCGTTGAGCGGCCGGCTTCATGGCCCGGAGCCTGCGGGCTCCCTCGACAGAGGCCGGAGATACGGCTGCAGTCTGAGCTGGGCGCGTCCATTGTTGCGAAGCGAAGCAGTCTTGCGGGAGGAGTCCAGATACGGCTTGTTAGCCAGCGCGCAGGAACCGTATACGGACCGCCCCACGCTGTGCAGGTAGAACTCCGCAGTGTACGGACCCACGTGCCTGAAGCGCTCCTGCAGAATCGTGCACGCATCCTTATCCGATTTGACCGTGCGAAGATAGCGCGCGAACGTGCCATGCTCTGCGCGGATGCGCTCGAACTCCTGCGCATTCGCAACAAGGGCCGCGACCTTCTTCCGGTTCCTCAGCGCGCCCGGCCTGCGGAGCAGCGCAGCAGGAGTTGCATGCGCGAGCTTCGCAATTTCGAAATCGAGGAACGCGCTCCGGTAGCGCGGCCAGCTCCTGCGCACGCTGGCCCAGCTCAGGCCAGCCTGCAGGATGCAGAGGGACAGGACCTCGAAATACTTGTGGTCCGTGCGCGGTTTCTTGCCGGGAAGGCAGCGGCTGCGCTGCTCCTTTGCGAACGTACACTCCCAGGGCGCGCGGTGGCTCATTCGATCTTCCGGCATATGAACGATGAAGATGGCACCCTTCGCCGCCTAACGCTCACCGCCGCGCAGCGGTTACAGGCCGCGTCATCTGCCTTCTGCGTCAGCCTGAGTCTGGTCACCGTATTCGCACGTGTGCCGGATATAGGCAAGCGTCTGATCGAGGTCTGGCGCCACGTGTTGGGACCACGCCAACGCGTCCCGGATGAGAGTCCTCCACCGCGGGTCCAGCGCCTCCTGTGCCCACCTCGCGGCAACGGGCTTTGACACGACGGCCCCGTGACGCATGGTGTAGAGCATCCGAGACATCGTCAGCACCGCGTAGCAACGATAGAAGCTGTTCTGCAACAGAGGCCCCTTGAGTAGCATCGGCATCCACCATCCGCGAAGTATGCCGCGAACGGCCTCACGCAACTCGGCCGGCTGAACCCGATCTATCAGCGTCTGGGGCGGCGGCCCTACCAGCACGACGCCGTGTTCCCGGATCATATGGCGGTGGATGACCCAGTACCCGCTCTCTTGATGCACCATGGCGAGGGTGCTTCCTCGATCGATGTAGGGAAGAGGGCCGGGCCGCCGGTCGTGACGGAGAGCGCGCTGTGGGATGTATGAGCCTTCCAACTCTTTGGCCCACTTCGAGGCTCCCGCCGCGATCTGCTCATGCATCGTCTTCAGGGCCACGAACGTCTGGGGCGGAAGTTGACCGTCGGTGACCACCACGAAGTCGATGTCGCTCGTGCCGGGATCGAAGTCGCCAATTGCGAGCGAGCCGTCAAGATACATGCCGATGAAGCGATGGCCTAGAAGGGCACGCGCTCCCAGTAGCAGCTCCTGGAGCACGGAGTTGACCTCTGGGTAATCGGTCGCGGCAACCGACGCTTCATCACGAACCATTATTCTGATGCGTCTAACGGTCCGGTTGAGCGGCGGCGGCAACCAAAGTTGACGTCGGCACTCCCTTCATGACGCCGTCCGCTCCAATCGGATGTTAGACGGCATAGGTTTAGTCTCGCCGGCGCCTTAGTAGCGTCAATCGAAAGACGCCCATCAGTGCGCCCAGAACGATGAAGATGAGCCCCGCTAGGATCCGTTCACCCCGGTCGTGAACGATCTCGCCGCCGCTCCGTATTTCGGCAAACCCAAGTATCCCGAGTGTCCCGGCAAGGATGAACCCGGGGGAGAGTACGGCGAGGGAGATACGCATCTAGTTATAAACTCGGTTGCCCGTCTTCTGAGGACGTTCGTTCATAGCCGAGCCGCCTAACGCTCACGCTGAGCGGACGCGAATGCGAGCCAGCGGTCCGCTCGAGCGTGAAGTTAGGCGGTACCATGGGGTTCGGATGCCCGAGTTAGAAGCCCGGCCAGCTCTCGCGCCTGCGCGGAAGTGAGTTTGAAGGGAGTCATGCTTGCCGCCAGCGGAGCTTTGGCAACGAGTGAGACGCCGACGAATCGCTCGCCACTAGGTGACTTCATCGCGTAAACCTTGAGTTTCTGCGAATGAAGCGCCCCGCCAGCCAGTGATACTTCGCCGAACTCTCTTTCGATGGAGCCGCCGAGAAGGGCGCCAGTAAGACTGCCGCTGCGAAAGAATCGCCAGGCAAAGAAGAGGACTACTGCGGCAAAGGCCGCAAAGAAGACGTACTCAAAGCTCACTGGACGCCCTCCATGTCCGTCTAACGCTCGCATTCACCTGCGGACGGGCGAGCGAACGCGAGCCCGGCCGTCAGGTGGAATGCGTTGTTCGGCAGCCGCGTGTCTCTCACCGAATGACTCGGTCCGCTCGCTCAAGCAGCGCAGGGGGAATCGTCACGCCAGCCGCGCCGGCTGTCTCGAGGTTGATGACGAGCTCGTAATGCGTCAGACGCTCCACGGGGAGTGCGCCCGGTTGAGCGCCTTTGAGGATCTTGTCAACGTACGCGGCCAGTCGCCTCCCGGTCTCGGCCCGGCTCGTGCCGTACGCGATCAAGCCCATGGTGTCCCCGTAGTTCCCCACGAAGAGTGTGGGCAGCCGATACCTGATCGCCGATTCGGCGATACGCCGTCGATGCTCGACGGTCGCGGGCATCTCCAGGACCAACATGGCTTGGGCCTGCTCGCGGCGAGCGGCCTCGAAGGCGGCGTCCAGGTCGGGGTTCGGTCCTCGAATCCTCAGAGTCTGAGCCTGGAGGCCGACGGCCCGTGCTTGCTGCTCATCCCAGGCTCTGGACGCTTCCGGGGAGCCGGGGACGCCCCCGTCCCCGAGGAACGCCACCCGGACCAGCCCAGGGATAGCCTCCTTGAGAACCTCCAGATGGGGCCTCATTTCCTGCGGATCGAAGCTGGTAAACCCAGTGAGATTGCCGCCTGGCTGCTGTCGATAGGAAACCAAACCTGCGACAACGGGATCGATGACCACCGCGAAGACAATCGGAATGGTCGAGGTGGCGTTCTTCGCCGCGCGGGTCGCCACCCCACCCAGCGTCACGATGACGTCAACATTGAGTCCGACGAGCTCGGCGGCGAGCTCAGGCAGCCGCTCCAGCCGTCCCTCAGGCCCTCGGGCCTCGACGACGATGTTGCGGCCGTCGACATAGCCGAGCTCGGCGAGCCCCTGCCGGAGAGCCTGGAGGCTCGGGTTGGTACCTGCTGCGCTGCCGGCCGATGGAAGGTAGCCAACCCGCGCCATTCTGCTCGGCGGCTGCCCGGAAGAGATGGAAGCGCCGACGACGACTCCAAGAGCTGGCACGACAGCCAACGCGATTCGTGTGAGATCCATGGTCCGTGCTGGCGCCTCTCTTCCTTAAATGTCCTCAGGTCCCCCTCGGTTTAGGACTTGCTGCCGAACGGTCAGAATAACGTGCGGCGCGAAGCGCCGTCAGGTTCATCCTGGTGTTAGGCAGTCGTCCGAGAATGACGACGCTCGTAGTCCTCACCAAGTCCGGAGCCATCATGCAGTCGATACAACCAGGTCGAACGACGACGGTGGTCGAACATGTGTGAAGTAGTGGGCCTCGGCATCGTCCCACCGCCGATGCCATGCCTCCAGGAAGCACGCGGCCTCCCGCGCCGCGAGTCGCGCGTGGCGGAACTGCAGCGGCGCGTCAACGAGGACCGTCAAGTCGATCAGGTCGGCGAGTTCGGGTCGAGCTGAATACGCACCGTCGAGGACGATGACGGCGGCAGGGTGCCGTTTCGTCAAGGCTGCGCGCATTCCGTACGTCCCGTCTGCACGCACTCCAGCCTCGAAGTCGAAAGCATGCCACTGCGCCGACCTCCCGGCGAGTAACGGCTCAAGCGCCTCGCCGCGCAGGCGGCGCCAGTCGAGAGCGGTGGCGGCGCGATCGCGCGGGCTGCGCATGTCCCACTCGGCGTCGGTGATCTCGGCCGCGAAGAAATCATCGCTGGGTACGATCGTAGCATCCAGCGCCTCCGCGACCATCCCCGCCAGTGTGGACTTGCCCGACCCGCTTGGTCCGTCCAGGGCGATGAGGAGCGGCGACGTGCGCTGGGTCAATAAGCGTCGGGCCGCTGCGATGATCGTCTCAGCAGCCTCCGGGGTTGCAGTGCTTGGAGAATGCATCGAGAAGTCGCCAGCTGCCTAACGCCGGCGATAACCCGCGACGGCTGAGCAGCGCGAAGCCGGCGTCGGGTTCATCGCGAAGTTAGACCACGGGTCGCGTGCCGACCAGCACCGGTTGAAAGAATCGTCCATCCACGCGCTCAACGTTCTCGAAGCCAACTGCGCGCATCAGTCCGGTGACCTGCGCCACAGGGATCGCAAGATAGCTGGTCTTCAGGACCGTGCCTCCTGCTTCTGCTCCGTCTACTGGCGTGATCTCGAATGACAGGTCGTATCGCGGCCCGCGCCACGTCCACACCTGACGCAGATGATAGCGGCGACCAGCCCAGAGACGCTCGCCATACGGTCGGACCTCGACCGTTCCGGTGGGCGGCGGGGATTCGTAGTCGCGCATCGAAATCAAGCAGCCACCACCTCGACGAACGCAGCGTAAGCACTCAGCAAGGGCCTCTTGGATGTCCGCCTCGCTATCAAGATGGGGAAGGGAGTTGTCGCAGAGGAGCACGACATCGAAGGCCGCCGACCGTACGGGGAGCGCCCGGAAGTCGGCGACCAGAGAAACGAGCGGCAAGCGCCGCACTACCGCTTCGCGTCGCGCCCGGGTGACAGCACCGATGGAGAGATCCGAGCCTGTGACACGGAAGCCCCTTGCGAGAAGGCCGAGCGCTTGGGTGCCGATACCCAGCGCAGCGTCCAACACCGCGTGCGCGTTCACTCCCCAGTGTTCCGCGATGAGCGATGCCAGCGCCCCACCCTGCCGCGCGACGCTCGTCTCCCAGTCTTCGTAGACGAGGTGATACCGCGGCGCCAAGTCGTCATAGAACGCTCTGACCGACATTATGTTCTCTTGTGGTCTAACGGTTGAGCTAAGCCGCCCCGGAGGCCGAAGGCCGGAGGGGTCGGCTTGAGCGATTTGTTAGACGCCCTCAAACGGCAACTAGCCACCGCGAGTACGCACCCCTTCAGGTCTGTACCTGTCACATGTGCTCATCGGGAAGTCTGCTGCCCGAGCTCTTGGGCAGCCCGATGAGAATTCCTTCGGGGCCCCGGATGTAGCAGAGCCGATACGTGTCTTCGTACTGGACCACTTCGCCGACGAGCTCCGCGCCGCGTTTGTCGAGCCGGGCGAGCGTATCGTCGATGTCCTCCACGGTGAACATGACGCGTAGGTAACCGAGAGCGTTCACCGGGGCGCTGCGGTGATCGGCGACCACAGGCGGCGCGAGGAATCGGGACATCTCGAGCCGGCTGTGACCGTCCGGCGTACGCATCATGGCAATCTCGACGCGCATGTCGCGTAATCCAGTGACGCCATCTGCCCAGTCTCCTTCGATTGGGGCGCGCCCCTCGAGCTCGAGGCCAAGTTCGGTGAAGAACTCAATGGCGGCGTCGATGTCTTCTACCACGATGCCGACGTTGTCCATACGCTTGACCGTCATGATGTCTCCTTGGCGTCTAACTCTCGGTATCACCCGCGGCCGAAGGCCGTCGGGTGCATGCCGTTGTTAGACAGTACCAACCCAGCGGCTTCACGCGAGAAGATTTCGATACCACCAACACCAGAATACGGCGACCAGGAGCGACACGCCGGCCCAACTGCGCACTTCTGTAGGGGATGCGCCGGTGAAAAGCACTATGACGAACGTGACGCCGATGACCGCTGTTGCACCGCTTGTTGCAACTAGGAGAATGATCCTCTCATCGCCCTGCGTCTTGGCCACAAGTCGGTCACGGAGGGGTCGAGAGAACTCCCAGATGAACGGCGCTACCAGCAGGTACAAGGCGAACGGGATAAAGCACCAACGAGCCACGGGCGCCCAGTCCGCGAACTGTCCGCGTGCAGGGCTGAGATCAATCGTTGACGCCCATGCGAAGAATATCGGCGCGGCCAGAGACACTGCGCAGGATGATCGGAGCACGGCTTTTCCGATGACCTGTCGAGCGTCAGCCATCTTGTCCCTATCTGTCTAACCTTATCTATTTTGAACCACGTAACACGATGAACGCTGCGCGGGGTGCAGTGTAGCGCCCGGCGTCCATTGAATCGAATACGCCCGATTTGGCTTGGAAATCGCGGGGCAGGACCGCAATGCGACCAGCCGCGGCGCCTGTGCTATCTTGCGTGGCGCCGCGGTGTAGCGCCGGTTGTGTCATGACGGGAACATGCGGTCCGCCGGGCTCCGCACGGCCGCCGGGCCACGGTTCAGGACGTGGGTGTAGATCATCGTCGTGCTCACATCCCGGTGGCCAAGCAGTTCCTGAATGGTGCGGATGTCATGACCGTCCTCCAGAAGGTGCGTCGCAAACGAGTGCCGGAACGTGTGGCACGTCGCCTTCTTGGCAAGGCCGGTCTTAAGCACGGCCTCTCGGACGGCACGCTGGATGACCGACTCGTGCAGATGATGGCGGCGGCGTTGACCCGTGGCTCGGTCGACGTAGAATCGCGTCGCCGGGAACACCCATTGCCAGGCCCATTCGCGCCCCGCGTTGGGGTACTTCCGAGCGAGCGCCCACGGCAGCTCGACCCACCCTGCGCCCTGGCGGAGGTCGCGTTGATGGAGTGCTCGCACCCGTTCGGCGTGCTTCGCGAGATCGGCCTTGACAGTGCCCGGCAACATCGTCATCCGGTCCTTGCCGCCCTTGCCGTCGCGGATCGTGATCTGGTTCGCCGCGAAGTCGACGTCCTTGATTCGCAGCTGGCAACATTCCAGGAGTCGACATACGTTCGCGTCATGGGCAGTTCAGCGCGGCGCCACCCTGCAGGAGGTCAAAGACCTCCTCGGGCACCACTCGCTCGCGATGGCGCTGCGGTACGGGCATCTCGCCCCTGAGCATCTCCGTAGCGCTGTCGCCCGTCTTGACGCCGTCCTTCCTGCCCACTACTCAACGCAAGACTCAACGCAAGAGGTGGCGAGCGAGATGGAGCGTCTCTCGAAGTAGCTGTTCTTGTTGGTGCGCCCGGCAGGGATCGAACCTGCGACCTTCGGATTCGAAGTCCGACGCTCTGTCCAACTGAGCTACGGGCGCGACGGGTACTCAGCGTACACCAACGAGCGCCACCCGAGGCTGACCGACGTCGGGGGGTGTAAGCTCAGAACAGTAGGGCGTTTATCGTCCGCACGCAAGAAGCCCGATGCTGCGGTGCGGCAGTTTTCAGCCCGTGGGGCTGGTCTCCTCCACTGGACGCTCGAGGGCGCCTCCTGAGTAGTTTTCGGGGAGGAGATCGAGCGAACAGGCTGGTTCACCTGATGAGCCACAGAGAACGACGTAGGATACTCATCTGTCCCGCAAGCGGCCACGCTGTCAATGATCCAGTCGGACCCTTCTGTGGCGACCACGGAGCGAGGATGTTCTCCGACTGCCCGGCCTGCGGAAGTGAGTGGTCTCGCACCCGGGACCCGCGAGGAGAGAAGGGCACCGATTTCTGTGCTCAGTGTGGCAATCCTGCCCCGTGGCTGTCGCGGACGGAGCTGATCCAATGGCTCAAGGCCTGCGTTCAGGCCACGGATCTCGAACCCGCGAAGCGACGTGAACTTCAGGAGGCGCTCGATCGCATCGCTGAGCTGGCGCCAGACGACACGAAGACGGCCGCGGGATGGGACAGGCTCCGAGCGGTCGCGCCAAGAGTATGGGAGCTCGCGAAGCCGGTGATCAACGTACTCATCGGCGAGGGCGTGAGGAAGATGCTCAGGCTGTAGGCGCCCGCGCCGGCCGGTCAGCCGAGATCGGGCTCGACCCGGAGGCCGTTGTTGAACCGATTCGTGAAGTTCGCCACGCTCACGACCAGGGCCAGCTCGACCACCTGGTCCTCACCGAAATGCCGCTTGAACTCGTCGAGCGCGCCGTCGCGGAGCCCGGCGCCCGCGGCCCGCGTCAGCCGCTCGGCGTAGAGGAGCACGGCCTTCTCCTTCTCGTCGAAGAGCGGGCTCTTCTCGTAGAACGTCAGCGCCCGGATCTGCTCGTCGGTGATGCCGATCCGCTTCGCCGAAGCGGTGTGGGCGCGGGTTCAGTACTCGCACCCGTTGAGCAGTGAGGTCTTCAGGTACGCCAGCTCCTTGTACTTCGGCTCCACCGTGCCCTCGCTCATGACGGACGCGTAGAACGCGAGGAAGGTCTTGAGCGCGGCCGGGCGGTGGGCCATCACAGCGAAGATGTTCGGCATGCGCCCGAAGCGCTTCGTCAGGTCGTCGTAGATCGGCTTCGCGGCATCCGCGGCCTTCTCTTTCGGGATCGGGTTGACGACGGGCATGCGAGTCTCCTTTCGGCCGTGAGTCGGCCCCCGGGTCAGCGCGGGCCGGGTCTCACGACGGGGCGGCGCTGAGGGCCGCGCGGATCACGGTGGTGAAGGACCCGATGAGCATGGCGATGAGAATCGCCGAGCCGATCCAGAGCAGGGTCTGCAACCGCTTCTCGTCCATCGTGCCGGCCCTCCGCTCGCGCACGCTAGAGCTTCGGTGCGATCTGTGACGCGAACTGCTCGAGGTGCTGCAACTCGTCGAAGACGGGGTTGAGCATGAGGAAGCCCACGCCCGCTGCGGTGATCTCGGAGAGGCGGTCGACGCACTCCCCGGGGTCACCCCACACCGAAACCTCCGCGGCGAGCTCGGGCTTGCCATAGAAGGCGCCGAACCACTCGGCGAGCCGTCGCCCCGCCCGTGCGCGGTCGCGGTCGACGGCGATGTAGACCCGCTTGCCGAGCGGAAACGTCGCGGGATCGCGCCCGGCCTCCGCGAGGAGGCCACGCAGGAGCTTGACCTCGTCGAGAAACGTCGCCGTCGAGACGGAGCCCGCGCCGATGAAGCCGTCGCCGAGCTTCACGGCGCGCCGGAGGGCGTCCGGGTGATGGCCGCCGAACCAGAGGGGCGGGTGGGGCTTCTGCAGAGGCTTCGGCTCCATCGACCCGTTCTGGAGCTTGAAGAACTCGCCCTCGAAGGTGACGCGCGCCTCGGTCCACAGGCGCTTCATGAGCGTGAGCCCTTCCGCGAAGCGCGCCGCCCGGCGCACCGCGTGGAGACCGAACGCGGGGTAGACGCGCGGGTTGCCGCCGAGCCCGACGCCGACCGTGAGCCGCCCGCCGCTCAGGTGATCGAGCGTCGCCAGGCTCTTGGCGAGGTGGACCGGGCTTCGCAGCGCGGTGAGCAGGACCGCGGTGCCGAGCCGCAGCCGCTCCGTGCACGCCGCCGCGTACGTGAGGAGCACGACCGGCTCGAGGCTCCGGATCGAGCCCAGGATCTGCTCGACGACCCAGGCACTCTGAAAGCCGAGCGCCTCGGCGCGCGCCAGGAACTCGCGGATGCGACGCACGTCGAACGCGCCCTCCACGAGGGTCTGGGGGATCGCGACCCCGAGCTCGACCCGACGCTTCACGCGGCGAATCCTACCACACCGGGGCGGTGGTATAGTGTGGGGCGCCGTCGGCCCCGAAACATCACGACCAGGAGACCACCATGAACCCACTCAAGGAGATGATCGCTGGGGCGGTGGACCGCCTCGGTGACGAGCTCGAGCGACTCTCGCACAGCATCCACGACCACCCGGAGCTCGGCTACCAAGAGGTGAAGGCCGCCGCGTGGCTCACCGAGTTCCTCGACGCGCAGGGCTTCAAGGTGGAGCGCGGTGTCGCCGGCGTGGAGACCGCGTTCCGCGCGACGCTCGAGACCGGTGAGGGTCCGACCATCGCGATCCTCTGCGAGTACGACGCGCTGCCGGGCATCGGCCACGCCTGCGGCCACAACGCCATCGCGACCGCCGGCGTCGGTGCGGGCGCCGGGCTCGCCGCGGTGCGCGATCGCCTGCCGAAAGGGCGCGTCCACGTCGTCGGCACGCCCGCGGAGGAGGGCGGTGGCGGCAAGGTGCGGCTCATCAAGGGCGGCGTCTTCAAGGACGTGGACGCCGCGATGATGGTCCACGGCTGGGACCGCTGGATTCCGCACATGGACCTGCTGGGCATCGTGCGCGTCGGCCTGGAGTTCACGGGCAAGGCCGCGCACGCCTCCGCGGACCCGTGGGAGGGCGTGAACGCGCTCGACGCTGCGGTCCAGACCTACACCAACGTGGCGATGCTGCGCCAGCAGGTCCGCCCCGACGCGCGCATCCACGGGATCATCACCCATGGTGGGGCGGCGCCCAACATCATCCCCGAGTTCGCCGCCGCGACCTTCTACGTGCGCTCGATCAATCTCGACTACATGTGGGAGCTCCAGAAGCGGGTCGTCGCCTGCGCGGAGGCGGCGGCCAAGGCCACGGGCTGCACCCTCCGGGTCGTCGAGAGCCCGGACAACGTCTACGAGCCCATGAGGCGGAACGCGACGCTGCTCGAGGTCTTCCGCGCCAACCTCCGGGCCTGCGGCGTCGTCGAGGCGCCCGAGATCAAGGACCGCCTCGGCTCCTCGGACATCGGCAACGTGAGTCACGTGATCCCGGCGATCCAGCCCCTCATGAAGATCGCGCCCGACGGCACGCCGATCCACTCGCGCGCCTTCGCGGCGGCCGCGCGGAGCCCGCTCGCGCGCGAGGGCACGCTGACCGCGGCGAAGGCGATGGCGATGACCGCGCTCGACCTGCTCGCCGACCCGTCGCTCGTCAAGAAGGCGCAGGCGGAGTTCAAGACGATCCCGTGACGCAGCGGCCGCTCGCGTCGACGCGGGGGGTAGCTAGGAAGTAGCGAAGCGCGGCGCCGGGTCGAGCGCCGCCGCGGTCCGGCTCGCCATCCAGCCGCCCACGACGCCCGCGACCAGCGTCAGACCGAGCGCCACGAGGGTCGCGCCCGCGTCCGGGACGAGCGGACGGAACGCGGGCAGCGACGCGAGCCTCACCGCCATCAGCGCGAAGAGCACGAGCGCGTAGGCGACCGCCGCCCGGATGGGTCGGCGACGCGGGTCCACGAGGACCAGGGCGGCGACGGGAAGGAGGCCGAGGAGCTGCGCGAGGCTCGCCGTCGCGCCCGGCGGCGTGCCGTTCTTCCGCGCGACGAGGTACGCGACCGCGATCGGCGAGGTCGGATCCTTGGCGATCTCCGCCTCGATGACCGACACCGGCTGGAGGAGATCGAAGCCGACGCGCGCGATCTGCATGCCCACGAGGCCGAGCGCGACCGCGCCGACCATCACGACAGCGGGCGTCCAGCGGACGCCGGACAGCTGCGCCGTCGCGACCAGCGCCAGGGGCAGCACGAGCGACGCGAGCATCGCGTAGAGGTGGAAGAGGACGCCGCCGTTGAGGTACGCGATCCGGAAGCTCGGCTGCAGCGCGAAGTGCAGTCCGATGTAGAGGATCGTACCGGTGCAGACGACGGCGGCGAGGGCGACGCGGTTCGTCGCTGGATAGACCTCGCGGGCGATGCGGAAGCAGCCGAGCGTGTTGATCATGGCGCCCAGGAGACCCAGGAGGTGCGGCGGGCTCCAGAGCGTGACGTCGAGGCCGAACAGACGGTGCCAGAGGTCGTCGATCGGCGCCGCGAGGACGGTGAGGGCGATGCCCCACGCCGCCAGGTGGAAGCCACGCGTGCCCGTGAGGCCCAGCACCCTCACGACGTCAGCCGCGCCGGGCGAGGGCCGGAGCGTCGTCCACGCGAGGACGCCGAAGCTCAGCCCCACCATCACGGCGACGCCGGCGTAAGTCATGAGATGGGGCGCGATCCAGAAGGAGTCGCGGCCGATCAGCGTGTGCCACTGGATGTCCCACTGGACGCCCCAGCTCGCGACCACCTTCGCGCCGAGGAGCGCCCACAGCACCGCGCGCCGCCAGGCGAGCGACGCATCGGCGGCGGCCGCCGCGGCCGGGGAAGCGCGGATGGCGCCGGCTCTGGTGCTCGTCGTCATGCCTCCGGCTCGGGCTCACGGTCGAGCATAGGTGACCGTGTGATGCGCCAGCAGTCTACCATCCGTGCCCACGCTCTCCGCCACGCCGTAGACGAGTCGCCGCCCGAGCCGGAGGATCCGGGCCGTGCAGCGGAAAGCCTCTTCCTTCGCCGAACCCAGGAAAGCCGTCGTCATGGCGGCGGTCACCGACGCGTCCGTCCTGCCGAGCTTGGTCATGATCGCGAGCCACATGGCCACGTCGGCCGCCGCCATGAAGACCTGGCCGCTCACGATCCCGCTGGGCCTCTCGAACGTCTTCTGAAACGGCACGTCGATCGCGCACTGACCGTCGGCGATCGAGGAGAGTCTGAACCCGTAGGCGCGTGTGAACGGAACGTCGGCGAGCAGCGCGCGGAGCTCGGCGTCGGTGACCGCAAGGGCCATCGTCGTCACGCCCTCAGCGCGGCCAGGACCTTCCTGGCCTGGTTCACGTGGTCGATGGCGTGCAGGCGCCAGCTGACGATCGTGTACGACTTCCAGTCGAGATCCTCGATCCACTCGAGCGGCGTCGTCTTGCCCTCCGCGTCCTTCACGTTGACGACCATCACGAGCGGCGCCCGCGCCGCCGTGGTGTAGTCGGCCGGCACGGCGGCGAGCGTTCTGAGGGTCTCGGCGTGGAGGCGCCGCAGCTCGTCGAGGAGCCACGGCCACGGCCGCAGGAGCGGCGCCTTGGACTGGAGGTTCGCGGGGATTGGCCCGCCCGGCGGCCGCCGGCCCGCGAGCAGGCACCAGAGCTCGTCGAGTCCCGGGCGGTAGGTCTCGACGAGGTGATCCACGATCTCGTGGATCGTCCACTCCCCCGGGATCGTCGCGCATGCGGCCTGCGCCGCCGGGAGCGGCGTCATTAGGTCTTCGACGGAGCGGAACGCCTCCGCGATCCGCTCACAGAGGACGGGCACCGGTGCTTCCGAGCTCTTCGTCCTGAAGTACTCACGCGCCCTCTCCATCGCCTGCGCTTCCGCCTCGGTCCTCATGGCGCCTCCCTCTTGAGGTAGCGCATCAGCGCGTCCTCGCAGAATCGGACTGCCGTCGCAACACTGAACGCCTTCGGGTCAAATGTGATCTGCAGCGAGACGCCGTCCACGAGGGCGAGGACGACAGCGGCCGCCTCTCCGACATCGACCCGGCGAAATCTCCCCGCCCGTATCCCCTGGGCGATCAGCGCGCCGAGCTGCCGGCGCATCCGCCCGTAGAGGGCGGCGTTGATCTCGCGCAACTGCCGGTCGTGCATCGTCTCGCCCCAGAACTCGACGAATACGACCCAGAACTCTCGCGCCTCCGCGGCGAGCCCGAGGCACGCGGCGAGGAGCGCGGCCAGACGCCTCCACGGATCGCGCCCGCCGCGCGCTTGGGCGGCGGCCACGCGCCGGTCGAGGTCGGTCGTCACGGCCTCGAGCGACGCGACGAGGATTGCCCGCTTGTCGCCGAAGTAGTAGTGGAGGATCCCCTGGCTCACGCGGGCCTCGCGCGCCACCTTCTTCATGGTGAGGCCCGAGTAGCCGTCGCGGGCTAGGCAACGGACCGTGGCACGCACGATCTGCTCACGTCGAAGCGGGGCGACACCGACCTTGGGGCTCATACTTTTTATTGATTGGACGACCAATTATCTTCGGCTCTCGGCGCGACGTCAAGCAGCTCGTCGGGGGGCCGGCCGAGCGGCGGCGCGCGGTCAGGCGCCGGCGCGGCGCCGTTCGGCCGCGCGCTCCGCCTCGAGCCGCTCGAGCTCGACGGCCGAGTGATCGGCAAAGATCATCGCCGCCGCGATCGCGTGGTGGCCCGCGCGCCCGGCGATGAGCCGATGCATCGCCTGGCAGATCCTCCGGTAGGCGGGGTGCCCCTGGGGCGTCGTGCGCAGCTCGATGACGTGCATCGCCTCGCGGGCGTTCAGCTCCATATAGAAACGCACCCGGTACGCCATCGCGACCGCGTACGAGGCGACCTCGGGCAGCCCGGCGGCCACGATCGCGTCGTGGAGCTCGGCCGACCCCCCGAGGACCTCCGTCCAGTCGGCCTCGGCGCCCGCCGCCGCGACCGCCTCGGGCATCACGGAGCCGTGGTGCGGCGTGAGCCGCTGCCACTCGAGGGTGAGCAGGCGGTGGCGCTGCAGGTCGCGGAACGCGCCGTAGTCACCCAGGATGTCGAAGCGGTACGACGTCCGCTCGAACGCGCGCCCGGGCCGGTGGCGTCGGTTGAGCCGCTCGCCCACGTAGGCGTCGAGCACCGCCCGCCGCTCCTCGTGTGTCATCTTCCGGGCGCGCTCGAGCAGCTCGTCGTCGGGCAGCGCCGAGACCGCGTAGAGAGCCGCGGCGACGACTTTCACCTCGCCCTCGGGATCGAAGTCCGTCAGCGTGACTTCCTCGCGCGGCTCCGACGCGGCGGCGTCCAGCAGTCGCCCGGCCACCTCCTGCGTCGCCGCGCGCGTCGCCGCGAGATAGCGCGACCAGGCGCCGCCGCGCTCTGGCAGGTCGACGCGCTTGAGAAACGCCGGTATGACCTTGCGCAGCTCGGTCAGCATCAGGTCCGCGTACGAACGTACCTCGAGTAAGGGGTGCGCGCGCATCCGCAGCAGGAGCTGCTCGTACGCCTGGCCCGTCCCGTAGATGCCGACGTGGGAGATCGTCGCCGCGGGCAGCATCCCGCGCAGCGTGTCGAGTGCCTTCGCGCGGATGGTCATCCGGTAGACGGTCTCGGCCTCCGCGGGGTCGCGCGGATACTTCGTCTCGTAGAAGGCGCGCATCCGCGGCAGCCACGCCCGGTAGGTGTCGAAGGCGCGGTCGAGGGTGCGGACGTACCGTTCGCGGAGCGGGCCGTCGAGCTCGGCGGGAACGTGATAGCGGTAGCGACCGCCCGGGCGGTCGTCGTACGGGATATATCGCGTCGACTGCTCGAGGTAGGCCATCAGGCGCCCCCACTCGAGCACCTTGGTCAGGATGTTCGAGGCCCCCTCGCACGCCAGGTGGACGCCCCCGAGCTGAGCGACCGAGTCGTCGCCGTACTCGAAGAAGACGCGCTCGTAGAGCTGCTCGGCGCGCTCGCTGCCGGCGTCGGCGACCTTGACAGGCTGGCGCTTCGGCGGAGGCTTGACCGCCCGCGCGACAGCCTTCTCCCGCTGCTCCGGCGTCAGGAACTCGTCGAGGAAG
>Ga0209159_1001842_pt1 | contig 15443 bp, 24 predicted proteins | sample GraSoiAngelo_144_FD_185901 | JGI IMG/M metagenome (GOLD analysis project Ga0209159, IMG submission 185901) | Grasslands soil microbial communities from the Angelo Coastal Reserve, California, USA - 14_1009_02_40cm (SPAdes) (version 2) | ecosystem: Environmental > Terrestrial > Soil > Grasslands ...
CCACGAGATCAAGATTATCGCTGGCCGAAGGAACGGGAGCCATCCGATGTCCCCGGCTGCGGCGAGCGCGTACAGGCCGAAGACACAGAACACCGCCCCCGTCGCGACCGAGAGGAGGTATGGAAGAAGGAAGTGGACCGCTGCCAGGCGGTCCATTTCGGGTCCGATGCCGACCCAGTAGAACATCTCGCGTGCCCGGACGAGGATCAGGACGTGGAGGGCGCCGATCACGATGTTGGCCCAGCCGGCGATCCCGAGAGCGAGCTTCATACCGGTTTTGTCCCTGTGCGCCTACCCCGTCACCGTGCGCTCGGCGCCAACCGGGGGGACGTGCGACCGACCCGGCGCGCGCGTCGCCAGCTCTGCCAGCTGAAGATCGCCGCGGAGCCGATGACCGTGCCGATCACCCAGGCGCCGCCGTGCGCGAAGATGGACTCGTGCACGGCGCGGAGCGCTGCTGCGATCCCGAGACCCGCGGCGAGCGCACCGAGCGCGAGCTCGCGCCAGACGAAGCGCTGCCGCCCGGCGAGGACCGCGGCGAACGGCACCGCCGAGGTCGCCGCCAGATAGTCCGCGTACGGTTGGCCGCTGCGCGCAAGGAGCTTCGCATCCTGGTGGCGGGCGCCGGCGATCGCGAGGAGCGCCAGGCTGCCGAACCCGACCGTCCCGACCAAGCGGGTCGCGAGGAGGGCGTGTGCCAGCGCGAAGAGCGCGACGCCCACGAAGAACGGGTGACGGGTGACGCGCTCGATCCCGCGCGGCGCGCGGATCGTCCGGGCGAAGAGGTCGTACGGGGATCCGGGATAAGTGACCGACCCCGCGCTCACGAGGACGATCCCCGTCACGGTGAGCGCCATGAGTGTCCAGCGGAACACCGCCACGTGCGCCAGCGCGAGCCCGGGCGCGCCCTCGGAGCGATGCGCCGCATAGTAGGCGATCGCCGCCGCGAACGAGACCGACGCGACCGCCGAGAAGAGGGCCGTGAAGCCGCCCTCGCCGAGACGAGCGACCAGGGCCGCGCGGACACGCCGGGTCGCGAGCCCGATGTGCGTGCCGCCAAAGAGCATCCAGAGCACGGCGACGACGAGCGCGGGTTCCATGGATTAGCTCCTTTCCGACGTCCGCGGGGGCACCATGCGGAGCACGTTCTTGACCTCTCCGGTGCAAAGGATTGTCCCTGCGTGAAAGCGCCGACGCCAGAGTCGACGGCGGCGAAGAAGGCGCGTTGGGCTTGCAGCCGGGGCGATGAAGGCCGCCGTCTTGTGCTCCAGGAGCTTGCGGCCGCGCCCGCCGTTCTCGGCCAGGGCGCGCTCGGTCTCGGCGACGCTGGCCAGCACTTGGCGCAGATTCCAGCGGAAGCGTCGCTCCATGATCTCCTGCATGACCCGCCAGAAGTCGGTCGCCGCCTCGTAGTGGTCCTTGCGCGAGCCGGCGACGTGCGTGCGGCGCACCAGGTGCCAGTCGACCAGTCCGCGGATGTTGATCGCGATGTTGCTCGTGCTCTGCTCGAGCTGGGCCGCGATCTCCTCGAGCGCGAGGGGCTGCGCCTGGAGGTAGAGGAGCGCGAAGATTCGCCCCTGGAGTTGGCTCAGGACGCCCGAGGTCGCGGCCGCCGCTCCGATGCCTTCGACGAAGATCCCGGTCGCGCGGTCCATGCTGACGCCCTGTATGTAGCGTGGGTTTAGAAAATTCTGAACGTTCTGTCAAATCACGTAAGGACGTGACCCCGGATCCGTGCGCTGAGGAGTCGGCGGCTAGAGCAGCTCGAGCGCCCGCCGTGCCGCCGCGAGGCCTTCGTAGGCACCCAGATCGACGACCGCACGCCGGCGCCTCGAGCGTCGAGCCGGCGAGAAAGGAGGCCATGAATGCCGGGGACCTCGAGGCCGTGGCGCCGGGTCGGCGCCCAGGCTCGTTACGGAGAAGGCCGGCGGGCTGGTAAGGACGCGACCTGGCCGGAGCACTCGGCTTACCTCTTGAGGGGGGATGTCCCGCGCAGCACGCCGATCCCGCGCAACTCGTCGCCCCGTTGCATCGACGGGCCGTCGCCCGCGCACGTCCTTCGGACAGAATGACTCGGACAAGATCGGGTGCGCAGCGGCAGATCGTATCGGCCGGGGACGCCGGTTCACCGGATGGCGGCGGCTATTGGGTGATCGATATCGAGCCGTGCCCTATACTGACCGGAGGCAATGTGACCGAGCTACAGGTGCTCTATTGGGCGCGTGCTCTCGAAAGGCTCCTGGCTGTCACCTTTTCAGGAGTCTCGCTAGTCCTTGGCTGGAACCTCTTCCGAGTTGGCATCCTGTCCGAACAAGCGCAATTAAGGGCCGATCCGGAAGCGAGCGGGCCACGCCATCCGCGCGAGGGTGCCGGTCGCGCTCCCGCGCTGTCTAGTGGAGCGCTGGCCCCTTGACCGCCGAGGTGTAGCTGAAGCCGCCCTTGGGCACCGACCAGACGTAGTCGGTGTAGCCCAGGGCCCCGAGCTGCTCACCGAGCCAGAGCAGCGGAACGAAGTGCAGCCCGAGCTTCACCCTGAGCAGCTCGCGCAGGCGGGGATGCTGATGCCGAGGATTCTCGGCGAACATGCTGGCGGTGAGGACCGCGCCCGGGGCGCTGATCCGTGCGATCTCCCGCAGGGCGCGCGGAAGGTCGGGGAAGGCGTGGAAGCCACCCGAGCAATTCACCCTTCTCACGGAAGCCGACGCGATCGGCAGATGGTGGGCATCACCGTGAATGAGGAGAACGTTCGTCGCCCGCGATCCGGTGATCCGGGCTGCGGCACGGGCCAGCATGGACCTGGAGATGTCGAGACCGATCACGAGCCCGTCGGGGCCGACCAGGCCCGCCCACTCCATCGTGAAGTTCCCGTGCCCGCACGCCAGGTCGATCACCACGTCGCCAGGCTGTGCCTGTAGACGGCTCAGGATGTTGCCCACCTCGGTCTCGAAGTCGGGCAGCCCGGCGAGTCTCAGGAAGGCTTCCCGCGTGCGGTCGTAGAGCCACGCGGTGAAGGCTGTATCGAGGGAGCGCTGGCTGAGCGTCTTGGGGCCGTCGTTCGGCAAGAGGTCGAGGATCCCGTCGTGGTAGAGAAACTCGGTCCCCGTGACAGGACACTCGAGGCCGCTGCCCCCGCTCCCGACCTCCGGGACGCGGTCGGGGGCGGAGGGCAGCCGAATCAGCGCCGCGGCCCGTCGGAGGAGGTGCTCCTGCCAGGTCATGAGTGATGGTCAACGCAGCAGTTGAAGGGCGGGACGCCGATGCGGGCTTGCCCTGTGGCATCCCGGTCAGCATCCGTGAACGCGATAAGCTCGAACACGGGATACCGGTGGGCGATTGGGACGAACTCCTCAGCATGGGAGCCCGCCGTCACGGGGAAGCAACGCTGGACGTAAAGCCGAAATCGTTCCAAATACACCTTGAGGAGTTCCGGTTTCTCGGCCAGGGGAACCGGCTTCACGTGGAACGCCTGGCGACGGCCACGCTGAACGAGAGTGATCGCCCCAGCGACCCGAGCGTTGCGAACCCACTGCGTCTCTCCACGAGGGGAGACGAGGAATTGCCTTCCGCCCTGCTCTAAGAGGTTGACCGGGGTCGTGTACAGGCGACCGCTCTTACGGCCGCGCACTTCAAGCAGGTAGTGATGTGACAGCCCGAGGCCGAGGGTGCCAACGAGGAAACCAAAGAACCGGCTGAAGGCCCGCTCGATCACGTTCGGCCTCATGAAGAATTGCTTTTCCACATCCGACATTGGTGAGACGGCTCACAGCTTCAAGCACCTCGAATCGCGCCTGGATTCTCGTCGGTAGGCCAGGACCGGCCCCACAGAGCCGCGAGTACCGCCAAAAGAAGCAGAGCGAGAAGATGCTGCACGCTGGAGTTCATCCCACTGCTCTGTTTGCCGGGGCCTCCCGAGTTCGGCGCTGGCGATTCGTGATGCCGCCTATATCCAGCGCCGCACCGACGCTCTGTACCGGAGATACTCGTCGCCGAACTTCTGCGCCATATACCGCTCCTCCCGGGCGATCACGCCGTAGGACATCAAAACGAGCGTGGGAATGAGCAGGCCCACGAGCCAGGCGCTGTTCGCCCACAGGCCCAGGCCGAGTTGCAGCAGCGTGAACGACAGATAGATGGGATTCCGAGAGAACCGAAAGGGTCCGGTCGTGATCACCGCCGTGACCGGCTTCCTCGTGCGAATCGGTGTCCGCGCCCTGCGAAACTCGCGGACCGAAAGCGCGAACAGCGCCACCGCGAGCAGAATCAACCATCCGCCTATCGGCTCGATGGCGGACGGTATCATTCGCGCCGGCCAGACGGCGTTGAGCCCGAAGCCCGCCAGGATGGACACCAAGTAGACTATCGGTGGTCGGGCGAGCGCGACTACTCCCTGGTCGGCGGCGATTGCTCCGCGTGCAGGCACGTGAGAGTTCCCGCGACCATGTTCTGCCTCTTGGTGCATGCTTGCCTCCCGCCGAGCTACGGCTTGCCTCGCGGTCTGGCGACTACGGACAGAGGTCGAGGTGCGCGCCACGCGATCATCGGAGACCCCTTGCCCGAATATGCAGGAGACATGCCGCATGTCGGCGCTCCGCGCGACCGCCTGTGGCTTTAGCACACTGGTATTTGCGAGGCTCCCCCTGCCGCAGCCTCTGGACTGCACTGGTGCAGCTTCTGGAGGTCGGGAACATCGCGAGGCGCCCGACCTCCCCGACGACGTGCTCGCGTTCCTCGACCAGCACCTCCTCGACCTCGGCGTACCTACGGCGACCCCGAGGCCGGCGAGCCCGTTCAGGCGTTCAGGCGCGAGGAGCTACGTTGATTGTTCCGGCGGAAATGTGCGAGTGTCCTGTTCATCTGGGCACCATCGCCTCGTCGCTCGTGCCCGCTGATGCGCGGGTCGTTGGGCGGCGCCCAGTCAGAAGCGAGGCGCAAGGAACCAGCATGAGTCGGCACAATCAGCTACAGATGTTCCTGCACGGCGGGATATTGCTCATGGGAGGCTCGCTCTTGGGGCTGCCGTTCTTCGGTGCGTTGACCGAAGACTCAGGTCAGAACGTAGTTCAGTTCTGGCGTGGCGCCCATACCGGCGTCATCGCGGCCGGGGTCTGGCTGATTGCAACGGGAGCGGCGTCCTCCCACCTGAAGTTGACGGAGCGCTCCGGCTGGGTGCTAGCATGGTCAACCATACTGTCCAACTATTTCGCGGTTGCCGCATTGTTGGTCAAGGTAGCCGTGGGCGCCACTGACTCTACAAGGCTTGGGCTTCACGGTCTGGCGCACGCTTGCTACCTCGCCGTTGGCGTTTCCGCAGCGGTGCTTGCGCTCGTGAGCGTTAGTCTCGTGATCGTTGGTTCGCAAACGGCGCTACGTCAAGCCAGGGCTTCGTCGTGAACACGGTGGAACCCTCTCAGTACGATGAGCTTGTCATCGAGCACGGCCAGCGCGACGTGGAGATCGTCGTCACAACCGCGCCATCCTGCTGTTCGCGACCGACAGCGAGGCGGTGAAGCGGATTCACGAGGTGTGCTGCCGGCTCGATGATCTTGTTGCCCGTTGACAAGGCGCGCTGGCCGACGCGAGATTACGCCCCGAGGGCGTCGTGAGTCGGCAAACACTCGGCCTGCGCGTGGCGGGGACGGTCTTCGGGATCGTGGCAGCGGGGCATCTGCTGCGGCTGGCGACGCGGGCGGAAGTCGTCATCGCTGGCTGGGAGGTGCCGCTGGGATTCAACGCGCTCGGGGTGCTGATCGCGGGCGGGCTCTGTCTCTGGCTCTGGCGTCTGTCGCGCCAGTAAGGCGCCCCTGTCGAAGCCGGCGCCCGAACCGAAAACCGAAGGCGAACGCGATCCAGGCGTGTTGCTCACAGAGCCGGCGGGCAAGTCGTCAAGCTCGGGCGAGATACTTTCCACGAACCCATTCCGGGACGTAGGCGAGGATCGTTCCGCCGACGACGGCGCCTCCGATCCAACTCGACCGCAGCGGCACGAACTCCATGCCAGCCAGTAACGTCGCGATGGCTGCGAGCAAATAGAGCGGCCCCGTGACGTAGCAGTGGACGCGCCCGCAGTGCGCGGCATTCACCACGCACGCCACGCCCGCGACGGCGAAGGCGGGCGTCCACAGCAGCATTCGCGGAAGGGGCGATACCAGACTCCCGAGAATCAACACTGCCGCCGGGACGCCCCACAGGAGCCACGCGACGTTGCTTTGCGTGAAGTCCTTCTCCGTGCAGCCTTGGGGCATGAGCACGCTCGGCCAAACCGTCAGGGCAGCGGGCGGCCCAATCCCGCTGCCCGGAGCGCCGCTTCCTCGGGTCCACGGCCCGCGCAGCAGTCCGCCAGCTTCCCGTCGATGACGACGGCGGGCACGCTGCGGATGCCGTAGGTCTTGGCCTTTGCGGCGACCGCCGGCTGGTGCATGTCCAAGACCTCCACCTCGCAGGATGGACAGGCGATCCGATTGACGAGGGCAATCGTCTCCTCGCACGCCGGGCAACCGGCGCTGAAGACCTCGATCCTTCGCTTCGCACTCATGACGATACCTCCGTGACGGTGGCTTTGGTCGTACCCGTCGCTCCTGGAACGCAGGCGGGACAGGGTAAGACGGTCGCACGGCGCGGCCAGACATTCCACACTGAAGCGGCGACCAGCATCCCGACGCCCCCGAGGGTCGCCGCTGTTGCGTCGAGGACGAACTTTCCAAGCAGGACGATTGCCGAACCCACGAGTCCAAGGGCGAGGGGGCCGTGGCGGCCATGCCTCCTGGCGCCGAAGGTCAACGCCCCGACCGCGATAGCGAGGAAGGTCGCCGTCAACGGCAGGAGGTAGGCAGTCGTCCCGACGAACCCGACCCCGAGGGAAGAGAGCACGCCCGCGTAAGCCGGCCAGCAGAGCGGACACGTCAGGCTGGGCAGAAGTGCCGCCACGATGCCCGGTACAACGAGGACACTCGCCCACGAAGCTCGCCTCCCGCTGCCCGATGCCGCACTGAGATTCGCGATGGTCCTCTCCTTCGCGTGCGAGAGAGCACCTGCGATCAGCCCGACCGGCGGCACACCGCCTCGGCCATCTTCTCTCTCGTACAGCCGGCAGCACGCGAGCCCCTCGACCGGCTGGGCGCCCGCCACGTCGCTTCCCTCGACCAGTACGGTGGGTGATCCGAAGCCGCGTAGATGTCCTGGCGCCTCGGGCGACGACTGCTCCCACTCCGTCCACATCGCCGGCACACCCGCCGCCTCAAAGGCCCGGAGCAGGTTCGCCCGCGTGGCGGCGACGTGCGGGCAGTCCTTGTCGTAGACGAGTTCGACCGTGAGGCTCATAGCCGATCCTCCGCATCGAGGCTCTCCAAGATCGGGCAGTGGCTGACGCGACCGCGCCCCGCGCAGGCGGCGGTCAGCCGCCCGAGCGCCTTCTTCATGCCCAGCAGCATGCGAACCTTGGCCTCGATCTCTCCGATCTTCGCCTCCGCTCGCTTCCGCACGTCACCACACGAGCTACGCGGATCGACGCGCAGGGCGAGAAGCGCCTTGATCTCCTTGAGCGAGAAGCCGAGCCCCTGTGCCCGCTTGATGAAGCGGACCCGACGCACGGCGTCCGAGGAGAAGACGCGATACCCGGAGGGCGTGCGGGGTGGCTTGGGCAAGAGCCCGCGCCGCTCGTAGTAGCGAATCGTCTCGGAGTTCACGCGGCCCTGCTGGGCTAGTTCGCCTCGGGTGAGTGCCTCCATAGGTCTGATCCTTTCCTACACCCTGTACCTAGGTCCAGGGTCAAGTGGCCGTGGTTCGAGGGGGTGCGGGGGAGTCCAATGAACGGAGGCCACGGTCTCTCAGTGCCCATGGCGGTGGTGAAGGTCCGGGGCGTGGGGATGCGCATGAATGAACGGCTCGTGGGTGTGCGGATGGCTGTGGCACGTCTCCACGGGCAAGCCGGGATGGCGATGATCGTGATGGCTGTCGTCGTGCCGATGGCTATGTGTATGGGCGGCCTCGGCGTGGGAATGCACGTGCGCGTGCCGCGACGAGAGCAGGAGGCCAATGCCGGCGAGCATCACGAGCGCCGCGACAAGCTGGAGCGGCTGCACCGGCTCGCCCAGCACCGCCCAGGAGAGGGCCGCCCCGAGAAAGGGCGAGGCCGCGAACAGCATCTGCGACCGCGCTGCCCCCATCTGCTGGGCTCCGCTGACGTAGAGCACGAGGGAAAGGCCGTAGCTGAAGGCACCGAGCGTCAGCGCCGCGAGCACGAGTCGCCAGTCGTATCCCGCTGGTGTGAGGGCAAGGCCAAGACTCAGGTTGACGGTGCCAGCCGCGAATCCCTTGGCGAGCGTGTACTGCGCCGGAGTGAACCCGTCGATCAGCGCCGTGAGATTGTTGTCCAAACCCCAGCAGACGCAGGCGAGCGCCACCATGGCTCCTGCTCGAAACGACCCGACGTGAGACGGCACGGCGAGCAGCGCTCCCGCGAGGAAGACAGCGCCGACCGCGCTCCAGGCTCTCGCGCCCAGGTGTTCGCGGAAGAAGGCCCATGCCAACACCGCCGTTGTGACGACTTCAAGATTCAGCCAGAGCGCGACGGACGCAGCGGGGGCACCTGAGAGCCCGACCAGGAGGAGTACCGGCGCCACGGCCCCGCCCAACACGACTGCGCCGAGGAGCCGCCCGAGGTTCGCTCGGCCACGGCGTAGTGCTGCCGATCCGCCCTGAAGCGAGAACGGAAGCACAGCGAGCGCTGCCCCGAGGTAAAGAAGCCCGGCGAGCGTGATCGGCGGGATTGTACCGAGCAGCGCCTTCGCGGCGGGTGTCGATGCGCCGAACAGTAAGGCAGCGAGAAGGCACCAGAGAGCCGGCGTCCGATACACGGCGTCGTTTCTACCACGATGCCCCGTGCTCACCGAGCACCGGGGTATTGCTCAACACCGAACTGGTCGGTCGAGCGACTCTCCCCCGGCCTCGTTAGGTCAACCCCCCGTGCGACGATGCTGCCGCCGTCCAGCCTCAGGTGCTCCAGCCCCTTGCCCGGGTAGCGCTTCGGATGTAGTGGGCACCCGGCCGCGCTCGGAGGCGACCCACGGCAACGCGCAGAGCAGCAACGGTGGCGGCGAGGCGAGATGGAGCGGGCTGGCGGCGTTGCCCGACTTCGGTAGCCGTGTGCTCTCGGCGTCTGCGGTGGTCGCCTACGTCGCGGTCGGCGCGGCGGCGATCCTGGGGAGGTCCGTCACGGAAGCAGCGCGGGACGCGCTCGCGTGGGTCCTGGCGCGTGACGATAGGACGCAGCGGTCGAAGGAGTAGCCCGTGCGCGCTTGTCGGCTGCTGGTCGCCACGGTGCTCGCCGCGCTGCTTGGCGTTCCAGGCAACGTGTCGGCTTGCGCCGGCAGGGTCGTTATCGGGCGGATGACGCGACCGCCCTTGCTTCTCGATAGCCACCGGGCGTAGGCAGTCCATACTCCCTGGTACGCCCGCGAGCGGCTCCCACGAGCGCATCTCCGAGCGGCGCATGCAGCGCCCCGGCCTCTTCACGCGAGCCGCACTCAGGTTCTTATGGGCGCGCAGCTACCGGTTCATTTTTCGGGCGTGGAGGTGATCGGGGACAGCGGGACGGCACTCCTCTGCATGATCGGTGAAAGGCAGGTGTGGGTGCCGGTGCTGGAGATGAAGTACGGCAGCCAGGTTGCGAAGGTTGGAGATCGCGGGAAGCTCGTCATCTCGCGCTGGCTCGCGGAGCAAGTCGGCCTGCACTGACGTGGAAAGGTCGATGCTCGACCTGTCGGGCGCCGCGTATCCGCCCCGGGTCTCTGATGGCGATTCAGGGCCTCTGCAAATAGGGCACCGTCTTCGGCAAGGATGCAGCGAAGGGCTGTGACACGAGCGCGGGCAACGGTACTTGCTGGTCCGTGACCCCGATCACCTGCTTGCGGAAGGCGGCAGGGCTCTCGTCCCTGTCGCTTTCCCCCCCCGTAAAACTACGACACGCGCCGGGCGACTTCCACCCGCCGCTCTATCTGGCTACGCTCAGTGCCAGCCCGACGACAGTAGTCGCGCTCAGAACAACCCAGACTACGAACCAAGGGTTCGTGTCCTTCGCCGCGAGCCCGAACAACGCGCTTGAGAGAGTAACCGTGGCGCCTGCGATTAGGCCGGCAACCTCTGGTCTCATCGCCCTTCCCTCCGTCCCTGCCCGCTTCTATAAGAAGATCCGATGCTGGGGCAACTGAAGTCTTCTCGCGCCGCCTCCGAGCAACGGAGATCATGACTCGACGATGATGGGCGACTTCTGCCACGGCTGCCTTCGTCCGCTCCCGCCAGGTCAGCACTGCGACTGCCCTGCCGTTCGCGCCGCGTGGCCGGCCGCGCTGGCGCATTTCTGGTCCGAGGTGGCGGACGGGCGCTCGGTCGCCATCTCCGTGGTGAGCGACCTGCCACCGGGTTCCGAGTTTACCCTCGCCACGCAGAAGCCCTCGCCCCTCTCGGCCCGCACGCAGGCCGAGGACGCCATCGCGGCCGTGCTGGAGCACCCCGAGCCGTTCCTGGCCCTGCTCTACTCGCAGCTCAGGCTCCGCGGCTGGACGGACGAGCGGGCGCGGGCGGCGCTCAAGAAGGCAGGATGGGTACTCTAGAAGAGCGGATGGATCTCGCGCGGCTCGGTGCCGCCATCACCTTCGCTGCCGCCGAAGAGTTGTTCAGCGACTGGGACGCGCTCGCCAGGGGTCCGTACCGAGCGCTGTACGACGAGTATGCTGACGCAGTCTCACGCGTCCTCGGTCGAAAGGTGCTCACGATCCGGGAGCACTGCGAGCTGATCGACCGACATTGGCGGAGTCAACCGGCCCACAAGCTGGCACGGCGCGGCCCCCGTCCTGACTGGTGGGAAGGTGACTACACGAGCGTATGAGCCGCACCTACAACCTCGGCGTCCGCTCGAGCTACTCGACACCCCCAGGCTACACGCGCAACTGCTCGGGCTCGAACGGCGGACGGCATGCGGCGGGCGCGACAGTATCGACCACGCGCCCGGCGCTCACGACGACGTGGCGAATGCCGTCGCGGGCGCGCTCGCGGGTCGCACTCGGGTAGCCGGATCTGGCGCTGCTCACGTACTACCGCCTACCGCTGCCTCGCCGCCGAGGCGGGGATCACGGTCCCGGAGTCGGGCGCCGACGAAGGACATGGGCGAGCGCCTTGCGCCTCGGCCCCCTAGCGCGGCGAGACCACGGACAGTCCTCTGCTCGACTTCCCCCGTGTCCCATTCCTTCAAACATTGGGACATCGTGACCGAATCCGTCGAGAGCACGGGCCGGAAGGACCTCAGGTACACGAACTTCCGAAGGCCGGATGTCCGACTTCTGATCAGAGCGGCTCGTAGGGGTTGGTGCGGAGGGGGAGCGGCTTGGCGACGCTTGCGTGCTTCGCAGATGGCGGAGGCGCCGCGGGCGGCAGGTGCCGCGAGGCGGGGCTGTAGAGAACGGAAGAGACGAAGGCGGGCAGAACGGCTCCAACGCCGCCGACTGCCCGCCGCGTCGGGAAGTTGCGCGCAATTGACAGCGGGTGCAGCGGGTGTAGTGTGCGTGGCACTTCCCGGCACGCTTCGCGTTTGGCTCCCACGCGGCCTGCTCAGGTGGCAGCGCCCCCGCGCAGTAGGTCCTCTCCCGCGAGCCAAGATCGGAGCTCGCATGGCCGGGCTTTTGAACACCAACGGCCGCGCCGCCGCCCATGTGATCCCGCTCGAGAGCTCCCCCCTCGCGTTTCAGGCCCTCCGGGACTTCCGCAAGACCGTCGAGAATGTGCGGCAGGTGAACCCCGAGCTCGCGCTCCGGGGTATTTTCCAGGGGAGGCACGTCCCGATCGTCGAGGACGAGCAAGCTGAACGCGACGCGCGGCGCGCGCTGCTCGAAGTGTGGGAGCATCGCGTCGAGGAAGCGGAGAACGGCGCGCGGGGGATCGAGCGGGCGCTCGACCGCCGCCCGGAACGTGGCACGACCCGCCTTCTGCGGGCGGGGCTCGGCCTGCTCATGGTACCGCTCGTCGTCGCCGGGTACGCGGGGCTCACGGGGCTCATCTTGCCGCTCGTGGCGCTGCGGAGCGTGTTCCGTCGTCGGGGTCGGCGGCAGCGGCTCGTAGACCTGCAAGCCCTCGCGGCGGAGCGTCTGCTGCCGGCACGCTCGGAGCCGTCGCCCGCGCCCGCGTAGACCACCCACGAAGCTCCCTCATTCTGAGGAAGGAGGTGACGTTGACGTATGGCCGATACAGGAGGAACCCGCGGGCAGCGTGCGGGTCTGGCCGATCGACAGAAGGGATCGGGTGTTGGAGAACCTCCAGTACACTTCGAGCAGCCAGAACCAGCGCCACAGCCAGAGGCCCTCAGAGAGTGACAGCTCCGCTTTTCGGGCCGGCGCGGGGCAGGCTCAGCACGGCCGCGAGCCACGGCTGTTCGAGGAGCTCGACCAGCTTCTCGACCGCGAGCGGCCCGCCCCGCTCCGCCGCCTCCTTCAGCCAGTGGCGGCAGGCGGGGGCATGAAGGCTAGAAGTTCACCGCAAGGCTCTCCATCTGAGCCGGGCGCTGTTCGAGAGGAATCTCCTCGCCGTCCTCACGGAGCGCTTCGAGGGAGCTGAGGATGGCATCCTTCGCCATGTCACGGGCCTCGTCGAGCGTCTCGCCCTGCGTGGTGAGCCGGCCCAGAGCAGACCCGTGAGGCGAGGAGGGAGCCATGCTGCCGGACCTGAATCGCGTCATCGAGCAGGTGAGCAAGGAGAAGGGCATCGACCGCGACATCATCGTCAAGGCGCTCGAGGAGGCGATGCTGTCGGCGGCCAAGAAGACCTTCGGTCACGAGAAGAACATCGAGGCCAAGTTCAACCCCGAGCTGGGCGAGGTGGAACTCTTCGAGATCAAGACGGTCGTCGACAACGTCGAGGACCCGGAGAATCAGGTGACGCTCGCCGAGGCGCGCGTCAAGCTCGATCCGGACGCCGAGGTCGGCGACGAGCTGCTCGCCAAGCTGCCGGCGGATAAATTCGGCCGCATCGCCGCCCAAGCCGCCAAGCAGAACGTCATCCAGCGCGTGCGGGATGCTGAGCGCGACATCATCTACAACGAGTTCAAGGGCCGCAAGGGCGAGCTCTTCTCCGGGATCGTGCAGCGCTTCGAGCAGAAGAACATCATCGTCAACCTGGGTCGGACGGACGCCATCCTGCCCGAGAAGGAGCAGATCCCGCGTGAGCGCTACCGCCAGGGCGACCGCATCCGGGCCTTCATCCTCGACGTCGAGCTGAGCGGCAAGGGACCCCAGATCGCCCTCTCGCGTACCCACCCGGGTCTGCTCATCAAGCTCTTCGAGCAGGAGGTACCCGAGATCTACGAGGGCATTGTCGAGGTGAAGGGGGCGGTCCGCGAACCCGGCGGGCGGGCCAAGATCGCCGTGATCTCGCACGACCACGACGTCGATCCGGTCGGCGCTTGCGTGGGCATGCGCGGCACCCGGGTGCAGGCCGTGGTCCAGGAGCTCCGCGGCGAGAAGATCGACATCGTGCCCTGGACGAGCGACCCGGCCGTGTACGTCTGCCGCGCGCTCGCACCCGCCAAGGTGGCGAAGATCATCATGGACGAGGACGAGCACGCGATGGAGGTGATCGTCCCCGACGACCAGCTCTCCCTCGCCATCGGGAGGAAGGGCCACAACGTACGGCTCGCCTCCCGGCTCACGGGCTGGAACCTCGACGTGCGCAGCGAGTCCGAGGCGGAGGACGAGGCACGCCGCGCGCGGGCCTCCCTCACCGCCATTCCGGGCATCGGCGCCGTGACTGCCGAGCTGCTCTACCAGAACGGGTTCAAATCGGCCGAGGAGCTGGCCGAGTCCGACGAGGACCCGGTGGCCGAGATCGAGGGCATCGGACTGGAGCGCGTCGGCGCGATCCTCGCGGCGGCCCGGGCGCACCTCGAGCAGAAGCGCGCGGAGGAGGGCGCCCTCGCCGCGGCGAGGGAGGGCGCGGCCGGCGACTCGGAGGTCGAGACCGACCCGGGCCCGGCGCCGGTCTTGGAGGAGGGCGGAAATGAGCGCGGCCCCGATCTGGACGTGCATCGGCTCCAGAAAAACCCGGACGGGACCCCGCTTTGGGGGCCCGGACCCGTCGAAGCGAAGACGACCCTCGTCCGGCGATGACTAGCGCTTGGACGGAGAAGCCTCACGACAGATGAAAGGAGCTAGCCCGATGTCCACATACATCACCCTGATCCGATTCACCCAGAAAGGCATGGAGGCCATCAAGGAGGGACCCGCCCGGCTGGATGCGGCGAAACAAGCGTTTCAGGCCCTGGGCGCCAAGATTAAGGACTTCTACCTCGTGACCGGCAAGTACGACGCGGTTGTCGTCGCGGAGGCGCCGGACGATGAAACCATCGTGAAGCTATCGCTCGGTATCGCCGCGAAGGGCAACAGCCGCACGGAGACGCTCCGCGCTTTCACAGAGGATCAGTACCGGAAGATCGTCGCTGCTCTGCCCAAGGTGAACATAAAGTAGGCCTCTCTGCCCAACGGGGGGCAGCCGTCGCTCCGCCCCCCCGTTCGATGGTGGGTAGGTCCCAGCCGTGGCACGCCGTTGCTCGGCCACCATTCGTTATCCACAGCTGTGCGTAACGCGGGGAGGTCGCGGACACCGAGCTACCCCTCGCGGCATCGCCGCACCCTCGGCCATCGAACCGCCGCGAATCAGCAGTTCGCCGATCCCGACGCGGCGACAGTTGTTGTTGACACCTGACAGACGGGCGCCGTAGACGGCGCAACAAGCTCGCGCGGCGACGGGGCAGCTTTCGGCGGCGTTGCGCCCGCGGCCCGGCGCCACAAGCAAGAGACGCACGAGTCGATGGAAGCGACGATGCTACAACGTGGGGAGACGGGCGGGACTAGCAGAATGACCGGACGGATCCGGGGGGGCAGGTCAAAAGGAGGGACGAATGCCGGGCGCATGGGCCGCAGTCGTGGTGATCGCCGCGTTCCTGCTGAGCGGGTTGAAGGTCCGGCGCGAGTACGAGCGCGCGGTGGTCTTCCGCCTGGGTCGCCTCGTCGGCTCCCGAGGGCCGGGGGTCATCTACGTGATCCCGGGGATCGAGAAGGCGATCCGCATCGACCTGCGCACGATCACGATGGACATCCCGTCGCAGGACGTGATCACCAGGGACAACGTGTCGCTCAAGGTGAACGCGGTGCTCTACTTCCGCGTGATCGACGCGAACAAGGCGGTGGTCGAGGTCGAGAACTACCTCTTCGCCACGTCCCAGAATGCCCAGACCACGCTGCGCAGTGTGTGCGGCGAGGTGGAGCTCGACCAGCTCCTCGTCGAGCGGGAGAAGATCAACGCGCACCTGCAGTCGATCATCGACCAGCACACCGAGCCGTGGGGCATCAAGGTGGTGCAGGTCGCGATCAAGTTCATCGACCTGCCCGAGGAAATGCGACGGG
>Ga0209159_1001848_pt1 | contig 15410 bp, 15 predicted proteins | sample GraSoiAngelo_144_FD_185901 | JGI IMG/M metagenome (GOLD analysis project Ga0209159, IMG submission 185901) | Grasslands soil microbial communities from the Angelo Coastal Reserve, California, USA - 14_1009_02_40cm (SPAdes) (version 2) | ecosystem: Environmental > Terrestrial > Soil > Grasslands ...
GGCGATGCGGTCCACGCGAACTACACCGTCGCGGATCTCACCGATCATGCAGCCCAGGAACTCCGTTTGAAACGACCGATACTCGAGTGCGAGCAACCGCACCGCCTGGTCGGAAAGCACCAAGGCTTGCACGGACGGCGGGCCCACCGTCGGTGACGTGAGCGCACCGCTCAGCTGGAGCAACCACGCGAGCAGTGTGCTCGACATCGACGAGGTTATCACCGAATCCTCCTTAAAGGGCCTTCCGCGGCTCTCCGTAGATCACGTTGTCCAACACCACCAGGTCCGCCGTGCCGCCGGCGCTGATGTCATTTACGTTGGCGCCCAGCGCGCCGGTGCCGAGCGTAATCCGGACCCGACCGATGATCGCGTCGGCGAACGTGACCCCGACAAAGGAAAACCCGCCTTCGTCGGACCGCGCCGGCGCGCTGTACGTGCCCAGGCTGGAGCCGTCCTGCCGAAACAGCTGGATGGTGGTCTTGTCGGCCAGATCCACGTCGCTCAACACGATTCCAAAGCCGCGCACCAGCGCCGGCGTCGGCTGGCCGGCAACCCGGAACTGCTGGTCGAGCTGGTTGCTGCCGATCGGCGCGAAGATCTCGCTGGCGCTGAAGAAGAGAAACTGCGCCGCGTAGGCCGGATTGATCTCGCTGAACAGGGTGGAGTCGTTCCGGAACCCGGTGCCCGGTGTGGTGAACACCGCCCCCGCCTTCACGGTGGTGTTGAAGAAGTCCGCGGGGAAGTCGTTCCGGTTGTTGAACGGGATGGCGGCGGCGCCATCCCAGTTGATCTCGCGGCGTCCGGTCGGCTGCTCGCCGGCGACGCCAGCGTTGGCCGCGCCCAGGATCGCTCTGAATTGATTCACCGTGGCGCCGACCCGGCCGGTGGCGCTGTACACCGTCGCCAGCGGCACCGGAACGGGCGCGGTGGCCTGATCGTCGTTGCAGGCGCTCATCACTGCGACCGCCGCCAGCCCGATCCATCTCATCCTGCGCATCTCTCTCTCCTCATGTGTGGAAGCTCAGCACTGCCACTGCCGCATCAGGGCGCCCGGTGTGATCCGGTAGGCCCGCTTGAAGAGGCGGGTGAAGTGAGCCTGGTCGGCGAAGCCCGTGCGCTGTGCTATCCCTGAGAGGTCGGCACCGCACAACTCGAGCAGCCGCCGTGCGCGCTCGAGCCGCAGCCCCAGTAGATACTGGTGGGGCGCCCGGCCAATCGTCTCCTTGAACGCGCGCGCAAAGTGCGCCGGCGACAGGCCGACCTCGCGGGCCAGCATCTCGACCGTCAACCGCGCATCCAATCGGGCGTCGATCATCTCCAGCACCCGGCGCCTGGCCGCGCCCGAGAGTCCTCCCCGCACCCGGACCGGCTGTGCCCGCTCCACGCCCGCGTGCCTGACCAGGAGGTGACCCAGCGCGGTCGTCACAGCCTCGACCACGGCCAGGCCGCCGGGATTCCCGCTGTCGGCCTCGTCCTTGAGCGTCAGCATCAGCCGGGCGATCTGCGGCGCCGCGACGCCGTACGTGCGTCGCAGGCGCAGCGGCTGGGCTTCATCGGGCGACGGCCCCATCAGTCGACCGAGGTGCAGCGTGTCGATCGCCACACGGACATACCGGAGCGCGCTGTCGAGACGCATTGTGAGCGGGTCGTGGCCCGGACTCACCCAGACGCTCAGCGGGGGGATCGTGAATGCCCTAAAGCCGGTCGATCCCTTCACCTCGAGCGTCAGCGGCCTCGTGTCGATGTTGAGCGACACGTAGTGCCGATCGCCTACGACGTCGTCGACGGCCGCGACATCGTTCTTCCCGGCTTCCAGGAGGATGCCGGGCCAATCGAGCGCCTGGCTTGTGGGCATGGCGGGCACGCTGTCGCGCCGCGTCACGCGCCCACCGGAGATGATGGACTGCAACAGGACGCTTTGCGTGGCCGGCTGCTTCAACGGGGTGAGCATGTTCTGGTCAGGGGTCCACGGCCAGCGCGTAGCCCGCAAGGGATGCGCGAAGTGCGTCCTGACGATCCGCCATCTCGAGCACCGTCGCGGTGTATCGTGCGGCGGCGCCCACGTCGGGCACGTGCAGCGTGACCACGGCCCCGTTGGCGAGGTTGCCGACGACAGCCCCGACCATCGTGGAGCCGTCCACGCGTCGCGTGAACAGTCGGAGCGACGCGTCGACGGCCGTCGCGCCATCGATCGGCGCACCACGCACCTCGAACGTCATGGCGCCGTCGTCGGCGTGCGGCGTGGTGAGGCGCAGGGTGAGCGTCCCGGCCCGCGCGCTGCCGCTGGTCGGGTTGTCCGAGCAGGCCGCGCCCACCGACAGGGCGGCTACCATCGCGAAGATCCAGCGCGAGCGGCTCATCGATTGCTCCTGGCGCCCGCCAGGGCGCCCACGGTTCTCAGGTACGCCTGGAGGTCGCCCACGTCATAGCGACCATTGTTGTTGCCGAGCGCGTCGAGGTATTGCAAGTCGGCCGCGCTCAAGCCGCCTCCGCCTAGCAGGCTCGCGGCCGCGACATCGAGCGGGATCGGCGGTGCCACGTATCCCACCGGTTGCCCGGGGTGTGCCACGCCGGCCGGGTTTACTTCGAACACCCGGCCCACCCGCGGATCGGTGGAGAACAGCCGCGCCACGGTGGCGCCTGTCGCGTCCCGCCCGAACGCCACCGCCTGCGGGGCGTCCGGCCCAATCGCGAAGGTGTCGGCCACGATCGCCCCCGTCGCATCGAACAGCTGGATGCGGCCGGCGGCGGGCGCGGGAGCGTAGATGTTGCCGGCCACATCGAACGCGAAAGCCCAGATTATGAATGCGCTGCGTAGCACGCGCCGCAGCTCGCCGTTCGCGAGCTTCCAGATCTCGGTGCCCTGCGAGAAGTACGGGTCGCCCGACGGACCGATGGCCAGCGGCCCCGGTCCCGAACCGCCGACGCTGATCGCGTCGAACCGTGCCTCGAATTCGCCCGTGGAGCTGTAGCGCCGGAGCGACCGATCGGACAGGTCGGTGAGCCAGATGCGGCCGTCCGGGGCCACGGCGACCCAGATGGGGATTCCCGCGTCGGTGATGAAGCGCGTGGCCTGGCCTTGCGGCGTGACGCGGTACACGGCGCCGTGCGTGGACGCCACCAGCAGATTGCCGAATGCGTCGAAGGCGAGGCCTTGCGGGGTCGGGATCCCGGTGGCGAAGGTCGTCACCACGCCCTGGCCGGAGACGCGCACGACGCGATTTCCCGTCAAGTCGCTGACGAACAGGTCCCCCGTGTTCCCGACGGCGAGACCCCAGGGCCGGCCGAGGCCCTGGGCGCGCACCGTGATCGGGTCGCCCGGTCCCGGGGTGATCGAGCGAACGTGGAGCATGTACGGGAACGGGTTGCCGCTGCCGGCAGCATCGGCGACGGTCGCGTAGTACGTCCCCGTCGTGATGATCGAGTACTGGAGCCGACTGTCGGCTCCGTCCTCGTCGTCGTTGAACGCGAGCTGTGTCGTGCCGTCGCTGGCATAGAGGGCGATGACCGGGTCGACGAATAGTCCGAGCGCGGCGGCGTCGACGTCGAGCTCGACGGTCGTCCCCGCCCGGGCCGTGAAGGCCCAGTAGTCCACGTCCCCTGCCGGGTTGTCGTCCTGCGGGCAGATCTCGCCCGAGCCGGAGTCGCCGATCGCGACCGGTGCCGCCGTGCCCGGATTGTCGTTGGGCTCCTGCTCCGTCCCCACTACAGGGCAGGTGACCTTGTCGAAGTTGATGGCGTAGGTGAGTCCCGGGCCTCCCGAGGCCCCGAACGCCCGAATCACCACGTAGTAGCGGCCGCTCTGGGGGACGCGGTAGGAGATGCGGCTGTCGAACCCGTCGAAATCGTCGTTGAACGCGAGCGACGTTGTGCCGTCGGGCGCGATGAGCTCGAGCGTCGCGTCGAGGGGCGATCCGACTTGAGCGGCATCCACGTCCACGCTGAGAAACTGTCCGGCGGTCAGGTCCAGGAACCAGGTGTCGACGTCGCCCGCCGGATTCACGACGCCGGTGGCCCGGTCGCCGAGGCCCACACTGTCGGCCGTGGGTACGGTGTTGTTGGGCTCGCTCTCGGCGACGATCGACGTCGCGATCGTCGCGACTTGAGCGCTGCGGCGCGTGAGACGCGCCGTGGGGGCCGTGCGCAGCTGCCGCACTGCGTCGCGCCACGAGCGAACACTGGGGGTTTGCGCCAGGCCGGGCGTAGCGACGACCACCGCCAGCAGAATCAGGATCGAGGTTCTCATAAAGCACCAGCCGCGGACACCCCACGTCTGGTGGCTCCGTCGCTCGGCACCGCATCCCGACCCAACCCAAGCGTCCCCCCAATCCGCACTGCGGACCACAGCACCGTTTCGCCTGTGTGGAGCGTCCACGCCGGGTCGAAGCCGGCGGTACCGGAGAGATCGGGAACGACGAGGTCGTAGCCGGTCTCCGTGAGTGCGGCGTACGCCGCAGTCATCGAGATGGCCACAAACGTTGTGGTACCCTGCTGATACGAGACGACCGCGGATCGATCGTATTCGCTTTGCGGGACGAAGTGTGCTCGCAGCCGCAGCGCGGGCGCGCTCGCGACGGTGCTGAACGTGGGCAGTACGAGCGGTGCGCCGAGCGTGAGGGTGCGGTCGGTGGGCGTGCGGAAATAGAGCGTCGCGCTGCGGGCGCTCCCGGTGGTCGCGGCGCTTACGCTGGCGGCGAGAATCTGTAGATCGCCCGCGAGCAGCTGACTCTCCGGCAGCGCAACGTAGGGACGCGTCACATCGGTCGTCGGACCGATCATCAGGCTCACTGTGAGCTCGTCGCGGTCCGTCAGTAGCCGCGTACCGGACGCCGCGCTTTCCGCGCCGAGGCCATCGAGGGAGACATTCGCGACGGCTGGCGCGAACGCTTCGGCTGACGCGAAGTCCAGCACCGGAAGCGTGGTGCTGTCGGGCACGTCGATGTCTCGCCGCAGGATGAGGCGGGTAATGACATCGCTCCCGTCGGTCCGCGCGGCGAGCAGATCACGCGGACCGCTGGCCAGTCCCTTGAGCTCGAAGGTTCTGTCTACGCTGACGCGCACGCGAGAATTGAACGACGCGCTGACGAACGCGGTTTCGTTCGCGTCGAGCTGGGCAACCGTCCCGAGCAACGTTTTGGCCGGCGCCGGACCGCAGTCACGCGGATTCGTGTCGCCCGCCGTCACGAGCTCCGCCGGGGTGCCGTATAGCACCGAGAGAACGGTGATGTTGCCGCCGGCCCCGGACAGCGTCGCAATCGCGCCCCGGTCGGCCGAGAACTCGTGGCGGAAGGTCTTGTTGGATCCGCTCGGAGTCGGCGGCGCCTGGGTCCACGCCGCGTCGCCGTCCTGGAACGCCACCCAGGTCGGCTCGAGGCCGGCGCAGTACGCGACCGCAACGGTGGTCGGTGGCGGCGGCGGGGGCGGGGTCGACGGCAACGTGCCGTCAGAGCATGCACCGAGCGTCGCGACCAGAAACAGAACCCAGGATCCCCTTGACATGAGTCTCTCCGTGAAGGACGGAGGGAAACCTGTGAGTCGCCTATTACTGGTGACTTACAACGCGCCATTGAGCGCGCGGTTTAAGCAAGCCGTAAGACTCGTCCCGCACATTTGTCAGGAACCTGTGACGAGGCACCATGTCATCCGACCCGCGACATCCTGACCGCATCTCGACCGCCATGGTCATGGCCGATGGTCTCGCAACGATCTACCGGCGGTGGGGATCGGGGCGCACCCTCTTGCTGCTCGGCGTATCCGAGGCGATCGCTCTCGCGCTGGGCGCCTCGTTCCGGGTCATCGTTCCCGAGCTGCCGCTCGGCTTCCCGGGCGGAGGCGCGGCTCGGTGGCTGAGCGGTGTGTGCGAGGGCCTGGGGATCGCGGAGGCGGCGATCGTTGCCAGCCCCGCGTTGAGGGATGCGGCCTCCCAGTTCGCCCAGGATGTGCCTGACCGCGTGAGGGGAGTCATCATAGCCGACTCCTCGGCAACTGGCCCGGCGGTGCTCCGGGCGGCGGTGGACGGGATCTTCAGTTAGGATTCTCCCATGACGACGGCCCCGGCGCCGCGTGCGGGCTGCCCGGTACAACTCACGACGTTCATCGGCCGCGAACGAGAAATCGCGGCCGTGGACGACCTGCTGCAATCCACCCGATTGGTGACGCTCACCGGGGTCGGCGGCGCCGGGAAGACGCGGCTCGCTGCCGAGGTCGCCGCGCGTGTCACCCCACGCTTCGAGGCCAGCGCCTGGGTGGACCTCGCCAGCCTCTCGGATCCAGCGCTCGTGGCCGAGCTGGTCGCCGCGACGCTCGGCTATCGCGAAGAGGGGGGCCGGTCGGCGGTCCAGACCATGGTGCACCGGTTGTGCGAGTGCGACACCTTCGTCATCCTCGACAACTGCGAGCATCTGGTAGATGCCTGTGCCGAGGTCGCGGAGACGCTGCTCAAGGGTTGCCCGAGCGTCTGCATCCTCGCCACGAGCCGCGAAGCGCTGGGCGTGCCGGGCGAGCAAGCGTGGCTCGTGCCGCCGCTGTCACTGCCCGCCCGCACCACCGCCGCCGAGGTCTTGGGCTCGGAGGCGGGGAGGCTGTTTCTCGAGCGCGCGCGCGCGGTCCTGCCTGCGTTCTCGCTCGATGACGCGAACGCCCCCGCGGTCGCGCAGATCGGTCGGCGGCTCGATGGCATTCCGTTGGCGATCGAGTTGGCGGCGGCGCGAGTGCGCGTGCTCGCGCCCCAGCAGATCGCGGCTCGGCTCGACGACTCCTTCAAGCTGCTCATCTCCTCCGGCCGATCGACCGTGCCGCGGCACCGGACGCTGCGCGAAACGATCGACTGGAGCCATGCGCTGCTCGACCCTGCCGAGGCGGCGCTGTTTCGGCGGCTGTCCGTGTTCGCCGGGACCTTCTCGCTCGATGCCGTCGAGGCGATCTGTCCCGACGACGGCGTCCTCGACATCCTGTCGTCCCTCGTGGACAAGTCGCTCGTCGTGATGGAGACGGTGGGGGGCGAAGCGCGCTATCGCCTGCTGGAGACGCTGCGCCAATACGGGCACGATCGGCTCACCGCCGCGGACGAAGTGGCGGATCTGCGCCGGCGACACGCGCAGTTCTTCACTGAGCTGGTCGCCGCGCGTGAGCGGGAGATGTTTGGCGGCGCGGGCGAACCCGAGTTGACCGCGCGGCTCGTCGCCGAAGAGGGGAATTTTCGAGCCGCGGGTGACTGGGCACACGAGACCGGGGACCACACTACGTCTCTGCGGCTATGCGCCGCCCTGCATTGGCACTGGTACGCACGCGGGCATTTCCGCGAGGGCTGGAAGCGTTTGCAGGCGGCGCTTGCGCACGCGGAGGCGGTGCCGCCGCTCCACGCGGGGAAGGCCCACGTCGCCGCAGCCATGACAGCGCGATTGATCGGCGCGCTCGATCAGGTTGCACCCAACGCAGCGCGGGCCGTGGCTCTGTTGCGCGACCAGAACGACCCGTGGCACCTGTCGTACGCGCTGGTGTTCCTTGGAGTCTCGACGCCTGACCCTGCGGCAGCGGAGCGACTCTTCGTCGAGGCCACCGGCCTGGCGCGCGCGCATGCGCCGGGCAGCGTGCTCCTGGCGTTCGGGCTGTTCTGGCACGGTGTGCTGGCGTTGAACCAACGCGATCTCGATGCGGCCGAGCGGCTGTTGAGCGAGAACCACGCGATCGGTCGCGCGCTGGGACACCCTCCTGCGATCGCGTTCCCGCTGTCGATGCTGGGGCACGTCAAGCTGCAGCGCGGCCACCTCGAGGCTGCCGCCGCGGACCTGCGCGGCGCGCTGCGGATTCATGCCGACAATCGCGACGCCTTGGGTTGCTTCTGGTCGCTGGAAGGGCTCGCACGTCTGGCCCATCTCTCGGGCCAGCCGGAGCGCGCCGCGCAGATTCTCGCCGGCGTGCGCGAGCTGCGCGACCAGATCGGGGCGGCGTGGTCCTCACAAGAGAAGCAGGAATTCGCGGCCCTCGGCGCGTCGTCACCGCCGCCGCGCGCGCTGACGCTCCCGGAGCTTGTCGCGTACGCGCTCGAACCCAGCCCGGGGCTCGCCGGTGCCGTTGAGGCACCCCCGGTCGCTCCTCCCAAACAGGCTTCCGGTACACGCCACTTGACGATCCGAGCACTCGGTGCCTTGCAGATCTCGCAGCCTGCCGGACCTCTCATCTGGGCTTCGGCGAAGCCGCGGGAGCTGCTGTTGTTTATCCTCTGCCACCCCGAGGGTCGCACGCGCGAGCAGGTGGGACTCGCGTTCTGGCCCGAAGCATCGATCGAGCAGGTGCGCAACAGCTTCCACGTCACTCTGCACCGGCTCCGCAAAACCTTGGGCGGCGCACACTGGGTGACGCTCTCCAACGACCAGTACGCGGTGGACTCACGGGTCGCGGTGGATTTCGACGCCAGTCGTTTCGAGCGCGACGTCACCGCGGGACTCGCACGACTCCGGAAGGACGGCGATACGACGCTGCTCGAGGAGGCGCTGACGCTCTACGGTGGCGATTTCCTGGAGCACGAAGTGGTGGGCGACTGGCATCTCGAGCTGCGCGACCGGCTGCGCAACAAGTACGTCGGCGCGCTCGTTGCTTTGGGTGAGCGGCACATGAAACGGGAACGTTGGGCGGACGCGGCCGAGGCGTGGCGCCGCCTCGTGGCGCGAGACGAGCTCGACGAGCGGGCCTACCGCGGCCTCATGACCTGTTACGCCAAGCTCGGCGAGCGGTCGCAGGTGCAGCAGCTCTACCAGCGCGTGGAACGGGTGCTCCAGAAGGAGCTTGAGACGAAGCCCGCGGCGGAGACGGTGCAACTGTATCAGAGACTGATGTCTCCCTAGAGAGGACCGCCCTTGTAAGCGCCGCTGTAATCCCACCAATCCTTCCCCTTAAGTCCCCAGTAAGTCCCTCGTCGCAGGTTTGCTCCACGCAGCACACTCACACTCAGACTGGACAAGGAGAATCATCCCATGCAGCGCGCTCTTGGCCGCACCCTCGCACTCGCCGTCGCCTTCCTCGCGATCAGCGCGTGCAATGACGACAACGGCGTCTCCACGGTGACGCCGCCACCTGTTCCGACTGTCATATCCGCGACGGGGGACATCACCGCGAAGGTCGTCGCATACCGCGCTCTGTTGGGCGATCCCTCGAACGGGGGCACCGCGGGCGAGCAGCCGGCGGGCCGCCGTGAAATCTCGTGGGACGGCGCCGGCGCCAACCCATTCAACAACAGGAACGACTTTCCTGCGGCGTTCTTCAACACGAACGTCAAGTCCGGTGCTGTGTTCACCACGCCGGGCACCGGGTTTCGGAACGACAGCCTGAGGTTCTCGGAAGTGAACGCGACGTATGCGGCCGAGTTCAGCGAGTTCAGCCCGACCAAGATTTTCTCGCCGATCGGCAGCAACGTGATGGACGTGGACTTTCAGATCGCCGGTCAGCCAACGCCGGCGCAGGTCACGGGTTTCGGGGCGGTGTTCAGTGATGTCGATGTCGCCGCCGCGACGATGATCGAGTTGTTCGACGTGAACGGAAAGAGGCTCGGCGTGATCTCCGCGCCCGTGCGCTCCGACGCTGCCGGACTGTCGTTCGTCGGCGCCAAGTTTGCGGAAGCGATCGTGGCGCGGGTTCGCATAACGCTCGGTACTGGAGTGCTGGGAGCAGCCACGAACGACATCTCCGCCGGCGGGCCTGTCGATCTCGTTGTCGCAGACAATTTCATCTACGGAGAGCCGCAGCACATTCAGTAAGACACACGATCTTGCTGGGCAGGGACGTTCAATACCGCGCGCTCGGCTCGATCAAGACCGGGCGGCGGACCAGCCCTAGGTTGATCGGCTCACAGCCACATGGAGACACACATGATGACGCGCAAGACTGGACTCGTCCTGGCCACCCTGACCGGCGCATTGCTGGCGATGGCATGCGGTGGCACCGGCTACGGCACCACCGCACCGCCCCCCGCGGGCAACACGGTAGCTGCCACGCCCTCCCTGACGTTCACACCGGGCACGCTTCCCGTGAACGTTGGCGAAACCGTGACGTTCGCGTTTGGGTCGGTGCCCCACAACGTCTTCTTCACGCAGCAAGCCGGCGCGCCCGCCGACATCGCGGGCAACAACACGAACGTGTCGATCACGCGAACGTTCGCGACGGCCGGCACGTACAGGTACACCTGCCACATCCACCCCTCGATGCAGGGCACCATCGAGGTCCGCTGAGCGGCCCGGGGGGGGGACGTAAACACGGCGGGGTCCGAGGTAAGGACCCCGTTCCGCTTCCTCCTCAGGAGAGCTCCATGACGCTGCAGCAGCGAGGCTCAGCGCGGCAAGGGGGGGCGGCGCACTAGTCGAGGGCCACCTAGCGGCAGCCGATCTTGCCCGTGATGCCGGTGCTGAACGTGCTCCTGATGCGTCGCAGCGGGGTCGTCGGCGTCACGGGGGAGGCGCCGGCGAAGGCCGTCCCCAGGCCGATGGAGAGCACCCATTGGGGCGAGGCAGTCGTGAGACCGTGGCTGCCGTCCACCGTGACCATCAACCGCGCCGCGAGGGTGTGGCGCACACCGACCCCGATCACGCGGCTCAGCGCGTGGGTCGAGTCGGCCGTGCCCACGTCGACGCCGACGGACGCCATCCACGTCCAACGCGGCGATACGTCGTAGCCTCCCTCGAACCGTAGCGTGGTGGCCTTGGGGGCGTTGAGGGACGACTGCGCCGAGACACCGGAGACGCTGCGACTCGCGTCGGCCGAGAGGTGCGCGCGCCCCGGTGACAACCCGAGGCCCAGGTCCATCCCGGCGGCGGTTTGGCCATTCCCGAGCCCGCAGGAGGCGTTACCCGTCGGCAGCACTGCCACGACCGCCACGCCGAGGGTCGGCGACCACGGCGTCAGGAACGTGCGCGACAACGCGGCCACCACGGGCAGGTCCCCGAGCCCGCTGCTCGAGAACGAGCCCTTGCTCGTGCTGTCGGTGACGTGCAGGACCGCGGGAATGGCGTACAGACTGAGCCAGGAGCTCGCCTCGTACTCGAGAACGCCGCTCACCGCGTCCTCCGATCGCTGGCCTGTGATCCTCACCACACCAGCGCTGACGCCGGCGTCAATCCGAGACTGCGCCGTCACGGACGACGCGACGGCGACGAGGCACGCTAGACAACCGAGAAGGACACGCATGGTGGACCCTTACTCTAACACCCGCCCTCCGTGATGCCGGTCACCTCCGAAGTCTTCCAGGACGCGTGACCTCGTCCCGCTTCACGCGGTCTTAGGTCGGGAGCGGCGACCACCTTCGCCGCACGTTGCATAGGAGGACACGATGACGAAGGCATTTCAATTCGCGACACTGCTCGTTTTCGCCGGTGCGGTGAGCGCTGCGGCACAGCATCCGACACGCGCGCCGGTCACGACGCACGTGAAGAACACCTCCTCGGCCAACAAGCCGACGGCGGAGACGCGCGGCGCCGAGTCGGCGGAGCATCTGAAGAGCTTCCGCGGCATCGCGGCGAAGGTCAATGCCACGCCCGAGGAGTTGCAAACGGCCTATGAGCAGGCGAAATCGGCGAACCCGAAGCTCACCCGGGGTCAGTTCATCGCCGCCAACATGTTGGGGCACAATCTCAGTGACAAAGGGATCACGACCGACAAAATCCTCGCCGGGCTGGCGAGCGGGAAGAGCATGGGCCAATCGCTGAAGAGCCTGGGGCTGAGCGACCAGGAAGCGAAGCAGGCTGAGAAAGCGGCCGATCGAGAGGTCCGGGAAGCCGACAAGGCAGCCAAGGCGCAAGCGAAACAGCAGGACACGAAGTCGCAGACCAAGCCTGACAGCGGCCACTAAGACTGCGGATCGGCAACAGCGACGGCGGGCGAGGTCCCTTGGGACCCGCCCGCCGTTCTGCTCACCATCGCGTCACTCGAGCTTCCCCTTGTCGCAGCGACCGCGATCGGCAACGCGCTTCCCACGACGCATCCGACGGGTCAGAGCCGTTAGCGCACCGCAGGGGCTACCCGACGCTCTTGCCCTCGCACCTGGTCGAACTAGTTCAAGACCACGATCAAGTCCGCCGGCGGCCTCCGCCGTTCGGCGCCCACAGCGGCTCGCTGCCGCCGTCGAGGGACACCTGCCACCGGCCGCCCGGTCCCGGGAACGGCCGCACGTACACCTCGAGCCGCCCCGACTCGTTGGATACGTAGGCGACCCAGCGTCCATCCGGTGACATCGACGGCGAATGGTTGTCGAACTGGTTGGCGAGGAACAGCTGCGGCGTCCAGCGCACTGGCCCGCCGCCTCCGGCGCTAGCCGCGGCGCGACGTAGACCTGGGGCTCGGCAGGCAACAGGCGCAGCCCCGTTTCCGTGAGCCGCGAGCCAGCCGCGGCGGAGAGGGCGAGCGCGATGCCGAAGTCCGCCACGACGGCCTGGTCGTCCTGGAACAGGATGTTCTCCGGCTTGATGTCGCGGTGGATCACGCCGTGGCGGTGCGCGTAGTCGAGCGCGCCGGCCACGCTGGTGGCGAGCGTGAGCGCTTCCTCGATCGGGAGTTCCTTCTCGCGCTCGAGGCGCTGTCGCAGCGATTCGCCTTCCACGTGCGGCATGACATAGTAGATCAGGCCGCCCGCTTGGCCGGAATCGAACAACGGCAGGATGGGGGTGCTGCAGGTGGGCGGTGACCCGGATCTCACTCAAAAAGCGCTCGATGCCGAGCACTGCGGCGAGCTCGGGGCGCAGCACTTTCAAGGCGACGTGGCGACCGTGCTTCAGGTCCCGTGCCAGATATACGGTCGCCATGGCTCGACGTTCTGCCGTGGTACGTCGAGCATTCATGCGCTAGAATGAAGCCATGAGGCGCGCGTTCCTCGCACTGCTCGCGTTCTCGCTCGCCGCCTGCGGCCGCGAGGCGACGACCGCCCTCGAATCCCGCCTGACGACCGATCGCGGGCCCAGCGCCGAGGGTCTGCGCGTCCCCGGGTGGAACGAGGTCCGGTGCTTCGACGCCGCGGCCCGCCGCAAGCGGGATCCGGACGGCGACACGATGGATAACGCTTGCGAGGATGCCCTGGCGGCAGCCTTCGCGCCGGGCCTGAAGGTTGCCGTCGACTGCAACTACGATCCCGGCGTCGGCCGACAAGGCGGCGAGTATTACTACGGGGTGCAGCCGTACTGGTACCGGTCGAGCGAGGTCGCACCCCTCGAGCGCCGCGTCCGCCTCGCCTACCTGCCCGCCTATTACTGGGAGGATTGCGGCTCGCCCACGGAAGGCCATGTGCCCTTCGGCGACGGGCACGACGGCGATTCGGAGTTCTTCATCGTCGACGTGCAGTTCAACGACGCCACCAGGCGCTGGGCCACCCAGCAGATCTTCCTCTCTGCGCACTGCGGTACGCTGACGGGCCAGCGCTGCATGTGGTATCCCGACCCGACCAGCACCACCGTCACGCCGACCGGGACGGCGCAGCCGTTCTCCTGGATCGACGGCAAGGTGCGGGGCGCCCCCATCATCTGGGTGGCGGAAGGGAAGCACTCGAACTACTCGACGCGCGAGGATTGCAACGGGGGCGGGCTCGCCGGCTCGGACACGTGCGAGCGGGACGACCGGTTCTATCGCTTCCCGGTGCGCCTCGCACGGCAGAACATCTGGTCCCGCGCGATCCCTCACCAAGCGTGCGTCGGCGCGTCGCTGTGGGGGAGCACCCGCGTGGCGCCCGGCACCACGGAATGCTTCTGGCCGCGGCGCACGTTCTACGGCTGGCAGGGCCTCAACCTCGGCTCGACGGCGTACTCGGACATCCTGGCGCAGTACGCCGGCTGGTAGTGACACTGAAGACTCGGATCCTCGGCTCGACGGGCTACGCCGTCAGCGAACTCGGGCTTGGCGGCTGGGGGCTCGGCGCCGACATGTGGCGTGGCGTCGAGGACAGCCAAGCACGCGAGGCACTGCGCGAGGCTGTCGACCGCGGGATCACGTTCTTCGATACCGCACTGGCGTACGGTAACGGACACAGCGAACGCCTGATGGGTCAGGTGCTGAAAGCCGAAATCCGCGCCAATCGAGTCGTCCTCGCGACCAAAGTTCCGCCGCTCAACGAGGAGTGGCCTGGGCGAGCCGGGGCGCCTCTCGCGGACGTCTTTCCCGCCCGGCATCTCGCGGCGTCTACGGAGCATTCACTCAAAAACCTGGGCGTCGAGGCCTTACCCTTACAACAACTGCATGTGTGGCACGACGCCTGGCTCACCGATCCGGAGTGGGCGGCGTCCTACGACCGGATCGTCCGCCTCAAACAGGAAGGGAAGGTCCTGCATTGGGGGATCTCGATCAATGACCATGCACCCGAGACCGCGCTGCGAGTGCTCGACGATCCGATCTTCGAGACCGCCCAGGTGATCTACAACATTTACGATCGTTCCCCCGAGCGCGCGCTGTTCGAGCTCGCAAGGACAAAGCCGCTTGGCGTGATCGCACGGGTACCATTCGACGAGGGGGCGCTCACCGGTCAGATTCGATCGACCACCGTATTTCCCGCCGGCGACTGGCGCGAGGAGTACTTCAGCGGTGACCGTCGTGCCGAGGCCGGGCGGAGGGCACAGGCTCTGGAGCGGCTGCTGGATGACCAGGTCCAGACGCTGCCGGAGCTGGCCCTGCGATTCTGTCTGTCGTCACCGGCTGTGGCGACGGTCATTCCCGGGATGCGTCGCGCAGCGCATGTGCGACAGAACGTCGCCGCAGCGGAGAAGGGGCGCCTCGCGGCGGGCATGCTCGCCCAGCTCGAGGCGCATGCCTGGGAGAAGAACTGGTACCCGGCCTAGCGCACCTCAGGACCGCATCCGCAGCCAGTCGGCGAAGAACATGCGTGAGCCTGCCGTGCCGGTCGGCTCGACCACATCGGTCTGTGGTGTTGGGGGATGTGTCAGGCCCACACCGACGTAATTCGTGCCGATGCTGACGGCGAAAATGATGAGGGAGTTGAGGAGGTAGTACACCGCCCGTTGCCACAACGGAACCCTCTTGGCCACGAAAACGAGGAGACCCAGGAGAAAGCTCAACACCAGCGATGTCCAGCGCGGGGGCAGGCTGAACGCGACCCACAGCGCATTGGCGATCAACATCGTGACGCCGCCCGCTATGCCGGGCGTGAGCATCGCCTTGGGCTGCAGGAACTCTTCTACTCTGGCCTTCTCCAACTACGGCTTCTTGATCAAGGCGCGAACCCGCGTGGCGTCCTGCTTGGAGAGGACGTCGACCTGGTGCAGCGCCGTGTAGGCCGGCACGGCCTGGCCCGCCAGCATGGTGAGCGGCGAGCCGGTGGTCGAGTCTTTGTGGAGCACAAACGTGCCTTCCTGCCCGACGGCGAACCTCGGCGTGCCGACCCAGGCGACGTCGCGTGAGCCGGGGAAGCGCACCACGACCTGCTCCCC